>Ga0137397_10000371_pt1 | contig 30663 bp, 37 predicted proteins | sample czorhiz116metaG_FD_106658 | JGI IMG/M metagenome (GOLD analysis project Ga0137397, IMG submission 106658) | Vadose zone soil microbial communities from Angelo Coast Range Reserve, California, USA - czorhiz1.16 metaG | ecosystem: Environmental > Terrestrial > Soil > Vadose zone | place: USA... | reverse complement strand
TGTTTTTGGTGGGTGATGATGGCTCATATGGGTCCCATTGATACTGAAATGCGATACTTATAGCTGTGGGCAATATCCCAGGAGCGATGTGATGCCTATATGCTGTCACTTAAGTGAGACAAGCTGACTTGTTATACAGTATCTGTCCCCTTCCGGTCGTTAGATGGCAAGACTTCAGACAGGTTCAAGTCACCCATATTCCTTAGCACTTGTCAGAGTGCCCTCGGTTCTATGTCTGCCCTTATATACCTTTTCCTCAGACGGAAACCTGGTCAGACCTTTTCAGAGCTTCTCGGTCTCTCTCCCTCTATTGTGCGGACCAATACCACCAAAGCAAATGGCGTTGCCAATGGAGCTTCTAATGGACACGCCAAATTGAACGGTCACAAACCTGCGTCTCTCAACCACACGAGCTCAAGGTCACTTTTGCTAAGATACATCCAATGTTCCTTCTTCATCACCTTCGCTGCACCTTTCGGCTTCGCGGCGCTCTCTCACATCTCGTACCCCGCAATGGTGCTCGCCAAATCCTGTAAACTTGTGCCAGTCATGGTGATGAACGTCCTCTTGTACCGTCGCGCATTTGCGCGGCATAAATATGTCGTCGTCGGGCTCGTGACGGTGGGCATCACCATGTTCATGGGCTTTGGCGGGGAGGATAGTAAAAAGCATGGCACCAAGAGCAAAGGCAATCAGACTCTATGGCACAATATCATCGGGATGACTTATCTCCTGATAAACTTGATCCTGGATGGGGCGACAAATTCGACGCAGGACGAGGTCTTTGCACGGTACAAGGTGACCGGGCAACAGATGATGTTTTGGATCAACCTTCTCTGCACACTCCTCACGTCCTTAATCTCTATGCTTCCTCTGCCATACATTCCAGTCCTCCACCCATCAACAGGAGGTGAAACCGAGCTTAAGAGCGCGCTCGTGTTCCTTCGGAGTCACCCAACAATCATATACCCCCTCGTTCAGTTCGCCTTGACTGGTGCTTTGGGCCAATTATTCATCTTCGAGACCCTTCAACATTTCGGTTCCCTCACTCTCGTGTATGCCTTGTCTATGGGAATTGATTCTCGATTTCGCTAACTGACAATGATAGGACGATCACTCTGACGCGCAAGCTCTTCACGATGCTCCTCTCAGTCTTTATATACAACCACAAGCTAAACCCGGGTCAGTGGGCAGGCGCAGGCGTCGTTTTCGCTGGTATTTCCGTGGAGGCTTGGGTCAAACGCCAAGGTAATATAGGCCCACGTATAAGGTGTCTACTTTTGTTGACCTGAATTCTCGCAGAGGTTCACGCAAAGCGGGTTGTTCGGGAGGAAACAAAGGCGACTCTCAAGACTTTATAGATACAATATCCCAATAGCGCCCGCTGGCGTAAAAGACTTAGATTACTGTTAGACGGGCAACAAAATTGAAAACAAGAGTGGACAGAGTGAAGGATCGAACGAAAGAAGTGCTATAGTGAAGACATCACGATTCCATGGCATCAGAATCACACGGGCTGTCATCGACAAGTGGTCGTTTGTCCTCTCTATGGATGTCATGCGGTCGGGTCAGTCATGGCAACCTTGCTAGACACAATCTCTCACCGTTCGTCGTCGTCGTCCTCATCGTCGTCCTCACGTTTCCGTCGTGACGCAGCCTGGTGACTCGCTGGGAACGTCGATACCGCCAAATTTGCCTTGTATATGCTTTCGTACTCCTATCAATTTATACCTCGCATAATCAGAGGAACGTTCGCCCACGAAGATCAGATCACTGCCATAACGCATACCTTAATCTGTGTTAGAAACCCACCATTCGGGGAGATACAATACCGCCGATTTTGAACTAAATGGAGTGCATCTTCCCATGATAGTTGGTAGTGTTGCATCACAAACATGATCACGAATGCCGGCGATAGACTTATACCCCCTATCGATGATCATACGGTCTAAGTCGATTGCCAATTATATCAGGCAGTGGCTTACCGTTGCAGTGTACGAGAACACGCCCGCTTCTAGAAAGGGCGGTATTTATAAATTGTTGGGCCCTAGAATGACACGATACGTGAGCCCAAGATACAGGAATGATCCACACACGAACGTAGGAAATAAACGAATCAAGTTCTGCTCCTCCGAATCTTGGACATCGAGAACGAGGTACTCGAAGGATTCGGGGAAACGAGGGCGAACTGAGAAAGCTTCCTTAACATCGCGAATGCAGACACTGTGTGTAGGACAGCCAGAAAGAGGCAAAGTTCAGGGTAGTGGGCGAAAGTTTTGAAGGTAGGACGCGTACACATGCGTGATGCTGAGCTCCTTGAGGGTGGCTAAATTCTTTGAGACTTGAAAAGGGCCGAGTAGGAGGCCAGGTAGAATCTCCTGACACTGATGCCGCATGTCATACCTGCGCTTGACAGCAGTCCGCGGACTGGGTTTGACAACACAGGGGCAAGATCGTACCTCCACTCAACATCCCCCGGTCCCTGAATCAATTCACGGAGTTCTTGAGAGTTTGGTGCGAACATGACGATGGTTGCGTGTGATACGAGATGATGTAGGGCGGAGCAAAAAGACGCGTCGACTAGGGGGGCGGTGTTTACAGTAATTCCATTTGTGACTATGCCGTTTCCCACCCTGACGCCATCTGACGCGGCCTCCGATCCAGATATCCAAGTCACCGACCAAGCTCGCAATGAGTGACGACGAAGACGTCCCGTGAGCCCCCTGCCACATCGTTTTCCGCGCAGCGGTTGTTCCTAAATGTGATGACTCGGGTCACAGTACTCTGATTGGGTCGGAACTCGAGAGGGGGACTGTCGGCGACGATGAAATACCCACAGGCCACTCAGACCGTCAGGTGCCCCTCACAATCATATCTGGTTTCCTCGGCGCAGGAAAGTCCACACTTCTAAAGTGCGCTAGTTTCTCCGGTGCCCCCCTACGCAGATCGTGAAAGATTGACTTGCTATCAGGCGCATTCTCACTGAGCACCACGGATACCGAATTGCGGTCATCATGAACGAATTTGGGGATACAGCTGTATGCCCCTCGGTTCTGTACTCCTCCCCACAAGCGATCTTATTCTTATCCAGGACATCGAATGTTTGTCCGGCCGCCATTTTTGACGGGTGCAATAACGTGACAAATGAACCAGCCAGGGCTATCAACGTTTCGTCTGCGTCAGATCCCCTTGCCGAGTCATCTGAAGAATTCCTGGAACTCTCTAATGGCTGTCTGTGCTGTAGCATCAAGGATTCTGGCATTGCATCCATCGAGAAGTTGATGCAACGCAGGGGCGCGTTCGACTACATTCTGCTAGAAACGACTGGGCTGGCCGATCCAGGTACGTAGTCATATCGGTGCTGGTACAAAATGTCTCACCGCACCGTATGCCAAGGCCCCATCGCGTCGATATTTTGGCGCAATGAAGAGTTCAACCGCGGAAAGGGTAAAGATATTGTGCTGGATGGTGTAGTCTGCGTTGTCGACGCAGTGTTTGGGAAACAGGTGCGCCTCTCGCCTAACGCTATACGAACCCTCGATCATATTGTAAATGATGCCAGCAAATGGAGGCCGATCACGTCCAGGAGGGTATCGGCGAGAGTCTAAGGTCAGTTCGCAATCTTGCCACATGTCGCTTCACGGCCTAAATCAAAACAGGCAAATTGCCGCCGCTGATGTCATTTTGCTAAACAAAACGGACTTGGTATCAGCCGCGAACCTTCAGGCTACGGAGGATCTCCTGTCTAAGATTAATCCTGCTGTTACCATTCACCGCACGGTCCGAGCTGACATCGATCTTAAGCATGTCCTCGATATCCGCGCATATGCGTCTCGGGCTTTATCGCATGCTGACACGCCACCGCTCGGTGATCATGATCACGCCTCGCATGATCACGAAAGCGCCGATGATAAACTCAGCACTCATTACGAGGTGCGCGGTATCACGAGTTTGCGGGTCACCTGCCCCGTGTTGTCGCCCGAACAATTGGAGCGCCTGGAGGAGTGGATTCGCACAGTGTTGTGGGAATGTCAACTCCCTGGGGACTCTGCTGATACCCATCAGAAGTCTCTAGAGGTCTTGCGCTGTAAGGGGATGTTTGGTATACAATCCGGCCAGACATTTGTGCTCCAGGGTGTCCGGAACCTTTACGAGTTGGAGCCTTTGGTAGGGGGCGACGTTGGGTTACCAGGGCATGGAAAGCTCGTTTTCATCGGAAAGGGTCTAGATGATTCAGTTAGGAAGAGCCTGGAGAGTATTTTTCACTGATCTGATATAAAATGTCAAATTGCCTTCAACCCAAATCATTGCGTGAACCGGTCCGGAACACCCAGATATTAGCAGCATACAGCTACAGCTACAGCTAGACTTGACTTGATCTTCATTCTGAGCCACGTATCTCCTCACCCATGTCAATACCAGAGGCGACCGACATTCGGGTTGTGACGACCATCGGTCATGTTGATCACGGAAAGACAACTCTTATGGACGCGTTGTTGGCCGCGAATAACATTATATCATCGCGTATGGCGGGTAAGATACGGTACATGGATAGCCGAGAAGACGAGCAAGAGCGAGGCATCACAATGGAGAGCAGCGCGGTCTCGCTCAGATTCAAAGTGTTGGAGAAGTCTGCGGATGGTGGTGCGTACAACCGCAAAACATGCAACAGAAGCGGGTGGGTAACAGACTCATTTAGGAGGCACTCCAAGGACCTATGTTATAAATATGATCGATACACCAGGGCATGTCGACTTTTCTAGTGAAGTGTCCACTGCATCTCGTTTGGTGGATGGCGCGCTCGTCCTCGTAGACGTCGTCGAAGGCGTTTCTTCGCAAGTGCGGCACCCTGGTCATTAACGTCTCGGGGAGCTACTGGCCCTAACTCTCTCTTAGACGGTTTCCGTCCTGCGTCAGGCATGGGTCGATCGCCTGCGTCCCGTTCTCGTCATCAACAAGCTGGACCGTCTCGTGACGGAACTCAAGCAGACGCCGATGGAGGCGTATCATCACCTCTCTCAGCTCATCGAGCAGGCGAACGCGGTTATGGGCAGTTTCTTTGCCGGCGAGCGCATGGAAGACGATCTCCGCTGGCGCGAGGAACGCGAGCGCCGACTCACACGCAAGAAGGACGCCATCGCGCAGCAGACAGACGCGCTCGCAGACGACGAGACGGTAGACAACTTTCAAGAGAAGGACGATGAGGACATCTACTTTGCCCCGGAGAAGGGGAACGTTGTGTTCGCCTCCGCCCTCGGGAGCTGGGGATTTCGCGTCGCCAGATTCGCGCAGATATTCGCGGTCAAGCTGGGGATCAGGGAAGCTAACTTCAAGAGGACACTCTGGGGCGACTTTTACCTCGACCCGAAGACAAAGAGGGTCATTAGTCACAAGCACCTCCGCGGCCGTTCATTGAAGCCTTTGTTTGTACAATTTGTGCTCGAAAACATCTGGGCGGTGTACGACGCCGTCCTGCTGAACCCGTAGGTGTCTTTTTTATTGACCGGTGAACCAAGGGATGGAACTGACCGATGGTCGGCGGCCGCAGAAATGCCGAGAAAATTAACAAAATTATTTCGACCCTGAATCTCAAGATTTCTCCCCGCGAGTTAAACTCCAAGGACCGCAACAACCTCCTCTCACTCATATTCACGCAATGGCTCCCCCTTTCCACAGCTATCATCCAAACCATCATAGATGTCATACCATCTCCGCGTGCCGCTCAGCCCACTCGAATACCCATCATGCTTCATCCCGACCTATTTGAGTCGCACGTCGACCCAAAGTCAAAGCTTGAGAAGGACCTGTACTCTTGCGATGCGAGTGAAGATGCCCACGTCGTTGCGTATGTGAGCAAGATGTTCGCCATACCTACGGGCCAATTACCGGAGCACAAAAAGCAGACGCAGCGGGTCGACGAGGTACGTGCTCACGCTCGCGAGGCGCGCGTCAGGGTCGAAGAAAATCGAGAGCCGTCTGGAGCCGCATCGCCTTCGCCTGTCCCTGGTCAGACGCCCCCAGAAACTTTTATGGGCGAAACCCCATGCGATGGACAGGAGGTGGGTGAGACCCTGTTGGGGTTTGCCAGGCTCTACTCTGGTGTCATCCACGTCGGGAACACCGTCGTCTGTGTCCTCCCGAAGTACAACAATGCTGTTGAACCGACGCATCCACACAACAAGTCTCATGTCGTCCACGCGACAGTCGATGCTCTCTATACAATGATGGGACGTGATCTTATCGCAGTAAACAGCGTGAGCGCCGGGAACATCTTCGCTATCAGAGGACTTCAAGGTTCAATCTGGCGGAGTGCGACCATTTGTACCCCATCTGCAGCTGGTGTGCAGGGAGAGCATTCAGAAGGCTGGATGATCAACTTGGGAGGTGTCAATCGACAGGTATGCTAGTATTCGGTACCTTGACTCGCGCGTTAAACCACACCAGATCCCCCCAATCGTACGAGTCGCCCTAGAACCCGCGGTACCTGCAGATATGCCGAAGCTCATCCGCGGGATGAAATTGCTTAGTTATGCTGATCCCTGTGTAGAGACGTTCCAGCAATCTACAGGAGAGCACGTCATACTAACCGCTGGTGAGCTGCACTTGGAGGTGAGTTTTGTCTCGGATAGTTCTTGAGCATGTAAAGGATGACCTGCGTTTTTAGCGATGTCTGAAAGACCTTCGCGAGAGGTTCGCCAAGGTGAAGATCCAACCTTCAGAGCCGATCGTTCCATTCCGCGAGACAGCAATAAAGGCGCCAGGTATGTTACCACCCATTAGATAGCCTTAGCAAGATGGACTTCGTTCTTTCGCATTTTGATAGATATGGCCCCACCCAAAACACCCGGTCACCCCCGCGGCACCGTACATGGTGCAAGCTTTCAGAACCTCGTGACTTTTACAATCCGAGCCGTCCCCATTCCCGACATAATCGTTGAGTTTCTGCGAAGTAATCTGACTGTCATTAAGCGGCTCATAGTGGATTCGACTCGAACCGATGGTACGACTTCAGAGGAAGTCGAAGATGAAGCCGAAAAGGCCGCCACCACGGGTGACATTCTATGTGTGCCGACAGTTTATCCAGGACAGTTCTGGGATGCACTGCAGACTATATGTGAAGAGGCAGGTTCTGAATGGGCGAGAATTGTCAACGACATCTGGGCTCTGGGTCCCCATGGCGCAGGAGAATGTCTTTTAATCGATTCTCGTAAAGATCAGGAACGGCAATCGTGAGACTCTTTCCCTCGCCCGCAGTATCCATCGTTGATTGCTTTTAGGTTAAGGAAGCGACTGGATCGCATGAAGGAGACGGAAAATAGCGAGCTGCAGAGGGACTCGATGACCAGGGATTTTGATGGCAATATCGAGACTGGATTTCAAATTGCTACCCTTCATGGACCACTTTGTGCTGAGCCTATGGAGGGGATGGCTTTTTTTGTCGAGCGGGTGGAGATGGACAGAGATGGCATACGGAAAGAAAATGGTAGGCAAAAAAATTTGACGACACGAAGCTGCCGAGCGATCACTGACGTCGGCTACGCCAGAGCAAAACAAGTTGTCGCAAATTACTGGATCACTCATTTCGGCCATCAAAGAAGGGTGTAGAAATGGACTGCTGGATTGGTCGCCACGACTGAAACTGGCGATGTATTCTTGTGACATTCAGGCATCAAGTACGCGTGGTCGTTGTCAGCTTTCGTATTGACCCCATTAACCAAACGGGACTCTCCCCTTGTCAACAAGCTGATGTACTGGGCAAGGTGTACGGTGTCGTGGCAAAGCGACGCGGCAAGATCGTCGCTGAGGAGATGAAGGAGGGCACCTCGTTCTTCACTGTCAGGGCGCTCCTTCCGGTTGTGGAAAGTTTCGGGTTTGCGGACGGTGAGTGACCAAAAGGAACAGCCGTTGCCTGACGGGGTCTGACAAAGATGTGATGTGATCAGACATCAGAAAACGGACGTCGGGTGCGGCGAGTCCGCAGCTTGTTTTCTGTGGGTGAGTGAAACATAGCAAACAAGGGACTGAAAGCGCGCTCTAACTGAGGCGATGACTACTACGATTACGATGGAAGATACGTAATGCTAGATGAGGACCCGTTCTGGGTGCCGACTACGGAGGAGGAACTGGAGGATTTGGGGGAGAAGGCGGACCGGGAGAACATTGCTCGGGGATACATGGACAAGGTGAGGGGACGGAAAGGGCTGTTTGTGAACCGAAAGATGGTGGAAACGGCGGAAAAGCAGAGGACGTTAAAGCGATGAGATGAGTTCGAGTTGCCATTTAAAGTAATCAAGTCCATTGTCGTCCGCGGCCTTGCCAGAGCCTCAGCCTCATCATCACCCACCGTCAGCGCGACCGGTCGCTCCCCCCTCCCACCACCGCTATGGCGGCAGCTACGGCCATCTATCGTACTGTATCTACCGCCTCCTCAACCGCCTCCTCAACCGCCTCCACCACATCAACCCTCGTTTCCGATTCCTCCCTTTCCCAAAATTCTCGCATGGACGATCAGCAGTTCATCACCTTCTTCTGTCGCGCAAAGTACGATTACCAGTCCGCAGACGATGCCTCTCTCTCCTTCCACCGAGGCGATATCATCGAAGTCCTTACCAGACTCGAGACCGGCTGGTGGGATGGTCTTCTCGGAGAAGAGAGGGGCTGGTTTCCCTCAAATTACGTCGACATCATTACAGATGAGGAAGCAGATATTGGTCTTGCAGCGTTGGAATTACAACAGCAGCAACAGCGACTACAGCTGGCGACAAATATCCAACTCATGTCCACGTATCCCTCATCTTCCTCTGAGAGCACTTCCACCCCACCGAGCCTCTCGACCACCTCCGCCGTCGCTCAACCCCGGCTGCATAACGACCACCGCACTTGGCCTGACGCAGACACGGATTCGTCCTCTCGCAACGGGCGAAGTGTGGACGAACTCACCATGACGGGCTCGGAAGGCGAGACACTTCCTAGCGACTATTGGGTGCCCAGAGTGACTCAGGATGGTCAAGTAAGCCCATTTATCCCTGTGCCTTCGGTCTCTCATCTGTCAATCTGTTCTATCATGAAAACTGCCTTTTCATAGATATATTACGTGAATACCCAAACTGGCCAACACTCTCGAGACCTTCCCAATGACACCGAGGGCGACCTCTCGGATGTCGATTTTCGCGCCTCCACTCAGGGCGTGCGGCCAGAAACTACTGTGGGCCCTCATGGCCAAAGTAATGGCACTCGGAACGACAGAGCTGCTGGTTTTGGCTTACCCAAGCGCACTGGCACACCAGAGCCCTGGGTACGGCGCCTTGCGGACGATGGACTGTCGTACTTCTACCAGAACAAACTCGACGGCACCGTTCAGTGGGCTCTTCCGGAGGTGAATTCGACTGCCCCGGCGAATGGCCACACTGGAGTGCACTCCCAGAACGATCTTCCTGTCACCATTGACCACTCACTCCGGTCGCTACAGCGGCCCGAGTCCACCTATGTGCGACTAGGGCCCGGTAACGGCATAACGAACAACGGGAATGTCTATTCTGACGATTCTGACGTCGATCCGCTTGACAAACTCACAGGGTTCTCAAGGAGACACCAGAGTTCTGGATTGGTTCGTGGTTCTGATTCCCAGTCGTTGCCCCAGCCTGTCTCGTCCGAGAGCGCTACGCAGCCACGTCCGGAGCTCCTTGCCGACCCTGATCCCCAACTCACTTCTGCGGAAAAGTTGGCCCAGACTCTTCAACATAGCCTCGCCCCCCCTCCTCCCGAATCCATCACCGCGTTGTCGACTGTTGCACGACAGTCCGTAGCTGCCATTGTGACGGCTGTACAATCCCATGACCCTTCTACCCTGCCATCATCGCAGACCCAGCTCGAAGACCGGATATCGGAGTCGGTGGTTGCGATTCGGCATCTCCTTTACATTTCATCCCCTCCCTACGGTCACGTCCCGAGTCATCTTTATCACAAAGATGGTCCTTCGTCAGGCCCTTCCATTCCTCAACCATTGCAGCAACAACTCAAGCCGGCGCAGCGCCGTGTCACTGCGACCTTATCTAAGCTTGTCCTTGCAGCCCTGGCCGCACAATACGACACGAGATCCCTAACATCAGAGGTGTCAGAAAGGATGGAGACGGATGCCGCGGAGCTTGATCGCGCCTTGGTTACGTTTGTCACGGAAGTGCAAAGGATCCACAGTCAAATGCCACACGCACCATCGAAGCGACTATTTGCCACCCTATCTCCAACACATATTGGATTGGGACTCATGGGGGCAGGCGCTGCTGGAGGTTGGAAGGGATTTGGCTGGGTACCGATCGATCTACAGCACCAGCCCAAGCGGGACCTGTCCTCCGATGTGTTGGCTGAGCTGAAGGTCGAAATTGCTGAGTTGGAAGAGAAGTTGGTGGACCTGCACTCAGCTGTCTTTGGGAGCACAGGTGGGCCTCTACGCACTAACGCGCATATCTTTATACGAAAACATTCACCCTGTAGCTCCCGAAGCTCATACCTTGGGCCAGAATGCGGTCGCATGGCTACACTCGGTGCTGTCATTTTTTGCAGACATCAATCTCGCACGCACCGTCGACGTTGATGGAATCAACCGAGAGGGCCACTTGGGAGATGCTTATCTGCAAAGCGTCCATAAAGCACGGACGTTGGTTCGGACGGTTGAAGCCCACCTACAATCTCTCAATGATGACGGAGGTTCACTCTTACTCGCCATCACCACGCCTGCATCTCAACGTACTGGTCCAACAAGCATTTCTTCCGAGAGGATTCGCTCTCTGGTTGCCTCACTCAAGAACAATGTTGTGCAAGCTTTCCAGACTCTCGAAGCGCTGCTGGTTGTCGGGCAAGAGCAAGCAGCCAAAGGCCCAAGTGACTATCGCGGTTCGATCGAATGGCGAATGTCACGTATTCTCACCGTCGATAGCAACCTTGGGCGTACACTCCAGGAGCTTGCATCCGAGGATGATTCGTACGATGAGGGTGAGGACCTTGTTGACATGGAACATGCCTTTGGACGAAAGCCTGTGGCCCTCAAGCCATCTGCGTCAAGCTCTTCGGCCGCTTTGTACAGCAACCCGTCTCAAACATCCGAATCGAGCTTGGAGCCGCCGCATGCCCACGCAGAGAATGCAACGCCACTACCGTCGAATCCTACGAACAACTCCGTAGCTTCATCTCCCCAATTAACCCCTGGTTCAGATTCTGTTGTCGGATCACTGGACGACGAAGGTAATGATACAATTATGCGAGTTTTCCATAATCTAACGGGGGCACGGGTCTCGCAGATGCAGCCGCACCTACACCGTCAAGTTCCAAGGGTGCGGAAAAACTCATTCGTGTGCTAGGAGATGCCCCAACCCATATCATCGACAAGCTCAATGCGAAAACGAAGCCTTGGTATCTTCGACCGATTTATGAGGACAGTGAGATTCAGATCGACCCAGACGGTAAAGTGCGTGCGGGGACTGTCGCTGCGCTTGTGGAGCGCCTGACAGCACATGAACATTCCGGTGCGCATGACGACATTGCTTTGAGTGACAGCTGAAGTTGATTACGACCTCTAGACACGTCATTTACCAAGACCTTTTTGCTGACTTACAAGTCTTTTAGCGATGTGGAGACGCTATTCAATCTCTTGGTCGCGCGATTCTGGATTAAGCCACCAGAAACTTTGACGCCGGCAGAACTCGAGGACTGGACAAAGCACAAGCAGCACATTATCCGGATGCGGTACGTTCGCTTGTATAATTCCATACTCAAAAATCTGATTTGCCAACTCCAGTGTTCTCAATACCTTCAAAACTATGATCATGGACGAAGATGCTCTGGCGGAAGAAGATCTCTTTATACTTGACAAGATGAAAGAAATGGTATCGGGACCCGAAGTCATCCACCTTGGCGCTGCCAAGGTAATCTTGGGACTAATTGAGCGCATAGTAAGTTATGCCATCACGACACTGACAGATACTTAAGGAATATCTGCAGCAAAAAGGCGAGAGTCGGACCAAGACCGCGATGTCCCTCGATCCGCAGCCGGTTCCGATTATTCCCAAGACATCCAAGAAGCTGAAGTTACTAGAGTTCGATCCTCTTGAGGTAGCACGGCAATTGACTATGATCGAATGTCAATTATACATGAAGATCCGACCTTCCGAATGCCTCATGCGTTCGAGAGAGCATAAGAGCGAGAACCATGACAACATCGCTGCAATTATTGTGACCACGAATAAGGTAGACGGTCGACATGATGACCTACATAGTCATAAGTTTGGCATCTCATTTTCCTCCGCTTTAGATCGCGCATTGGGTGGCGGATACCGTACTCAGTAAAGTCGATTCAAGAAAACGGGCGAGCATCGTGAAACAATTTATCAGTATTGCAGACGTGAGCGCTCGATCGTGATTTACATACGTTCATGAGCTAATTACCCACATAGCGGTGTCGCGACCTCAAGAACTTTTCAAGCATGATTGCCATCGTTTCCGGATTGAATTCGCCCCCTATCCGTCGCCTGAAGCGAACATGGGAGCAAATCAATCAAAGATTCATGGCGATGTTAGGGACCTGTGAAATGACGATCGACTCGAACAAGAATTTCAGCAATTACCGGTCATTACTGCAACGGATCACGCCCCCATGTGTTCCCTTCGTTGGTATGTGACACCAGTGTTGCACTTGCGGGCCATCATCGTTCATGATTTATGGGCAGGACTATACCTAACAACGTTGACATTCATTCAAGACGGCGCGCCTAACAACGTTGGAAATCTCGTCAACTTCCGAAAGCGACAAAAGGCCGCCGAAGTGATAGAGGAGATCCAGAAGTGGCAGTCCAAGCCGTTTAATTACGCCAAAGTCGACCAGATCCACGACTACATTATGGAATGCTTGAACAAGTTTGATAATCGGCCGGACGTCAGCGACGAGTTCTGGAACCTCTCGCTCGAGCGCGAGCCTCGAGAACGAGAGGACGAGAGGATGGCGCGGTTGCTACAGGAGACCGGTTTCCTATAGCCTTTACGCTAATAATGACTTACCATACTACTACTAAAGGGGGGGCGGGCATCCCAAACGCGACCTCGCCGTTCGAGTGGAAATTATGTATCATGTATCATATTGGTTCCCTCCTGTCTGTGCTACTTTTTCCCTCTCCATCTTTACTCGCATATGTATGCCTATGTGCGATAGCAGCCCCTAGAATACCAATCCAAGTTGGGAGTTTTTCAAATAATAACTGTGCTGACACCACGCGGAATCTCGACTCGCGTCCTTTCCGGACCGCGTCGACGACCGCTTCCCCACGCCCACACCCTTTCCGCTAAGGGGCTCCTTATAAACATGTTGAAACCTGACGAAGACCACTCGTTCTTCAATCGCGAACGGGATAAATTAGCGGGCGAGATCGCCACCGTGCGTGCTTTTGTTTCCTGTCCATCCCCACGCCACCACTCGCCGCGTGTCCGTTTCACCATCACACATGTTGACTCTGTTTGTTCCCCCAGGGGTTCGAGGAACTCCTATCGAGTAGCAACGTCCTGAACCGTAAACTCGAAGAGGTCCTCGGGATGACACGAGAATACGACACCATCGCGGGCTTATGGGGACGGTTTCACGAGTTGATGAAGGGGCAGAAAGATGTAGTGTCATTAGAGGAACAGCCTCTTGGTCTACCAGGAACAGGAGGGCACGTTGTATCATCATCGAAACAGGGCGGGAGCGGGAAGTGATATCACAAGAGTGTATGTTGGTAAAAAGGACAATATTTCAATGAGCATACTCAGTCCATCAAAGTTAGGGGGGTCAGGTATCCAGGTACGAGGCGAGACTGCGTGTACGCGTACAAATGTATGTAGAGAAAAATGTCCTGGATAGGAGCACATGTCTCTTACCATTCATACATCTTGCGCCCACGAGGCTACCCAGGAGAAGCCATTAAACTCGGCCTGGTCGCGTGTAGTTAATTGGCCGTGCACTGGCGTCAGCGTCGGCTGCTCTTTCGTAAACTCCTCATCAAAATTGCTGGTATCCGCACTTCCTTTCTATAGGAATCACGTCAATAGAAGACAATGGGCATGGGAGATCTAGGACGTACGATAGTCGGGAAATAAGGAGGAGGGATACGCTTATGAAAAATGTCGTCAAAACTTACGTCCTTGAAGAATGGATGCTTCTTGATCTCGTCAGCATCGCCCTTTCCCGATCCAAGACGACGGGCAGGATCCCTCGTTAACAGCTACGAAAGAATGAATTGGCGAATCTACTATGAATTAATGTGGCGGCAAACCTTTTGCAGAATCGAAACGGCATCTCGAGGCATCGTGATCGGGTACAGGGGTTCGTCCTCCAGGATAGCGTCGAAGATCTCATCCTCGTCGTCTCCGCGGAAAGGAGACTGGCCAAGCAGCATTTCGTAGGTCAAGACACCGAATGCCCACCAATCAACGGCACGGCCGTAGCGTTGTTCAAGTAGAATCTTATGACCTGACTTCAATTTCCTCGACTGGGACGAGTAAACCGGCCACATACCTCGGGCGCCATGAATTCCGGCGTACCACAGAAAGTGCCAGTAGTCGACCCATACCACATATCTTCCTTGCATAAACCGTAATCAGCAACCTTCACATGCCCATCCAGCGTCAGCAAAATGTTATCAAGCTTTAGGTCACTGTATATCAACGTGAGTCGAGGTGCCCACAGGTAACTTTGCGATTTGGCACACCGGTAGATGATCCCGTTGGCATGGAAATATTCCAGTGCCAGCAAAACTTCAGACGCATAGAACTTGGCTTGGCGCAGAGAAAACTGCTTTCGCTGGATATGTAACATCAAGTCACCCCCGCTCACGTACTCCATGACAAAGTAGACGCGCGTCTCAGTCTGGAAGCACGAATGTAGGCCCAGTAGGAACGGGTGACGCTCCCGTGCTGCGGCCAGGAATACTCGCTTTTCCGAACGAGTGCTATGGGAGATTATTCGGATGTGTCAAGGCAAGACAGCACCGACTCACCTCTCGACTTCGTCGTTGTCAATGATAAACTCCTTCTTCAACACCTTAATAGCGTACAAGTTGTTCGACGTCTTCTCCTCGGCCAACATCACCTTCCCGAAATTGCCTTTTCCAAGCACAGCCAAGAAATTGAAATCATCAAGGCCAACTTTCCTCTTTTTTGCTATTTGCTGCTGTGGCTGTGGCTGCTGCTGTGGTGGTGGTGGTGGCCGCTGGGCCCATTGCGCGGACACTTGCTGTTGCGGAGGTTGCTGCAATGGTGGATAGCTACCACGATGCTGAGGTGGGCCCGCGGCCAAGGGTGCTACCTGATAAGGCTTAGGTGGGAGGCTGGGCGGAAGAGGCTGTTGCAGTGGTGGTTGGGGTGTCGTCGAACGGCCTTGTGGGGGAACGCCATCTAGCATCGGAGCGACGGGAGATGGTTGATCATAGCTTGGTGGCGACGGACGTACTCCGGGAGGAACAATCGGTTCATTGGGATAAGAAGGTGCCACAGCCGGGCGGGCACCAACAGGCGGTGGCATACCCCCCGAAGGATGGACAGGAAAAGTCCCAGGAAGAGGTTGTTGTTGTTGTTGTCGCCTATCGAAGGAAGGTTGCTGTGAATAAGGTCGCTGTTGGCTGGGCGTCTCAGGGCGCGGAGGCTCAGCACCGAGGCGTAGGCGTTCCATGTCCTGTGGCAAACCTCCTGTTTGGTCTGAGGGATAGGAAGGAGGTGGCAGTGCTCGTGGAGGTTGGCCAGCGGTGGTACCCTTGCTTCCTCGTGCACGATTGATGTCTCGCCAGTTGCGCAGAAGCTGGTTGGCAGTCTCCATGGACATGCCGCAAAAGTCGGGGACAAGGTGTGCGCAATTTGCGTGGCAGGTGAGATCGCATTCAGTGCATCGACGAGCGTTCTTGCGCCCAATGGGAAGCATGTATCCGCAGTGGCAGCACCAATTAGTTCCAATGTTGGTTATGGGCTCAAAGCGATGGGGAATGCGATGGTTGATTTTCTCCTCATCTCCATCCTGAAATGCACGTGAGTCTAAGCCCCTGGAGGGGGGATCGTGACTGACCCCGGAAGTAGACTTCGATATGCACTTTGTTACGACCTTCTCGAAACACTTCTTGTGACACGTGTACCGGCAGTCCTCGCACTGGTACCCGGCCGCGTTGAGTAGGAACTCGCTACAAAAAGCGCAAAGAAGTAGCTGGTAAAATTGCTTTTGAACAAATTTATGGCCATTCATTTCGTGAACCTCGTCCTTGCGCTTGCGGACGGCACCTTGTCGACCAAGTCCTCCAGGTGCATCGAGAGGGCGCTTTCGCACATTCTCCTTGACTAGAGAGGTTGAAAAAAATTAGAGTTGATCGAGCATCAGACAAAAGGGCGTACCGAAGTTCAGTTTCAAAGCGATAGCGCCGACAGGTTCAAGGGCAAACCAAGCCTCAATACCATCCGACTGACCACCATATCCGCCACCGGGGGAACCAGATGGAGCCATGGTACTGCCGGAGTTGAACAACGGTGGCTGATAATCGCCGGAACTTGACGGGTGGTGTCCTGTTTGAGGGGTGCCAGGCATATTGCTCATGTCGCCAGCAGTAACCCACCCGCCATGGCCGGTCTCCTGGTTGACCCTTTGACGACGAAGTGCGTCCACGAGGTCCTGGATCTTCAGCCAGAGAAGTGCGATAGGTACTGGATGCGGTTCGCTAGCTTGTTTATCGTAGACGGCAAGCTCGACTTCGTTTGCTTTGTCGATAGTGATCTCGAATTCTTCATTCCACCGATCGGTGCGGGAGGGATGTGTGTGAGCTCTCTGTGTGCCTTCAACCTTGAGAGATATGTATGTATCCACGACCTGCTTCGACGCGGAACGCGACCGTCCTGAAGTGACGATGGGAGCATGCTCGAGTTCACGTGCTCCCTTGATAGTTACGTGGAGCTTTCCGGACAAGTTCTTGGAACGCAAGCCACTCTTGGCATCGCCGTCAGCCACAGGATCGACTGTACGTAGTGTTAGACAAGTACGTATGAAAAATGGTGGAGGGCGCTCACCGATCTCCTCCTCTTCATCGGCGGCATCGAGGACGTGTAAAGTCTTGTAGCGTTTAAGAGCAGTCTGTAGGAGTTGGATCTTCTTCTCGCTCTCCACGCGTTTTCCCTCGGCATCGGCACGGGATTTCTTGTCTCCATCAGCTTGATAGAGCCTTACCATTTTCTCGATACCCCTTTTGTATTGCATTTCTACTTGAAGCTTAAATTCGAGCTGATGAAGCATACGAGCAATTTTCAAAGGAGAATGGGGAGCATCTGCCCTGAGCAGGTCCATTTTCGTGAAGTTTTTGGCCTTAGCGGATGGTCCACCATCAAGGTAAGAATTATGATTTTCAGGAGAGTATTGGGCCCCTCCATAGTCACTGTATTGGGGAGCGCGATCTCTAGTACCCGGCTGAAATGGACGCAAAGTCGGCGGAGAGTTGGGCTGCGGACTGGCTCCAGATCTTGAAGGATCGGATAGCTGCATCTTGCGAGCCTGAAGTTCACGTAGGGTATCTTCGAAATAGGAGAGAGAACGCTCTGCCTCTTTGATCTTGGCATCGTTTCGACGGAGAACATCTTGGTTCGTTGTAGCCTGACGGAGGAGCTGTGATGCTTCCAGTACCTTTCTCTCGGTCTGGATACGCTTGTAAATATCCTGGATTTTTGTATCCAAATCTTGGGACTGGATAAACACACGGATATATTAGCGACCAATATCAATAAATGATGTCTAAGTGGGTGCATACGGCCATATCGAAAGCAGGTGCGCCGCAGCGAGGCGGGCTCGCGATGATGGAAAAATACAGTAGTGGGTGGTGGGCGATCAGACGGACCCTCCTGAGCTGATCGTTGAGGCGAGCTGAGCCCAGGCGACTACCGCCCATACACAGCTTTATTAGATAAGCGCGCCCTCTTCATCACTTCATGCACAGCACCGTCGCTGAACCCGGCTTCCAGATCTCCGTCTTCTCCACGCATACACTCGAAAATGACAAGGAAAAAACAGAGATCATTCGGACTTGTGATCTTGACTCTCAACTTATACGCAGCGTTCATTTCTCCTTCTCCGGTACTGTCGACCATTCGACCCCAGTCTCGCCAGAGGATATGCTCTCCTCATCCATAGTTCAATTCTTCCGTCACCGTCTCTCACTCGCACGTTCACGTTCACATCTCGCACATGATTCTCATTTTTCCTGATTTAACATCTCGGAAGGATGCAGAGCATCTCGGTATCATTGATATCTCCGAAGTCGTCCTTGATTCGAGCACTTTGGGCATCCCCAAAGGTCTATAAACATCCGTCTCACTGCCTCAAACAACAATCTCACTTCTCTTTAGTATTCGTGACTCTCGCTTGTTGTGCTTGCCCTAGTGCTTCATACGCTCACGTCTTATCCATTCACCTCGCATATAATTGGAAGTCAATCTCACAGACGTCTTCTGGTATATCCGACCGTTCTTCGCGCGAATGCGTGACCCACGACTAGCTTTGCTAAGATCTCTCCATCTTCTCCCCTCAAACCTTTATTCCACTTAAGGAGGCGATGGATAAGCTTATGCACAAGTTATTTTCTGTTCACATCGTTGGGTCCGTTTTCGATCCCTTACCAGTGTTGACACATGCTTGATCCGTGGCTTTTAGCCACTATCCCTGGTTGTTCGGCCCCTTGCGGAAGGTATGTTTCATCTATAATTGGATATGTTCTTCGTTGTCAAGAATTCGCTATGTAGAAACTTCATCTAGAACACCAGTGGTTTCCTTCACTTGTTCGATCGTTGCTGTCGATAACGGACAGATCTGGAAACCCGATATTCCGCAACAGAGTTCAGTCACTTGTGAAAGCTGAGACTCTCGCTCCGTCTGTCTCTGCAGAAACTGAACACTGGCCCCAGGATATCACAACCCGTGTTTCGCTTCACAAGCATGCAACAGGTGCCACTTACTGTCGTCTTTTCGTGCTCTATGTCACGGAGTCACCTTTCAGATTTGCCAGCCACCGAGACAAGTGACGCGCTTATTTTAGCGTTAGAACTTGTACTGAAAAACGCAGCTCGCCCTCCTCGGTTTAAAGTGAGTTTTTGCCAAGCGCAATCGCCAGCAGGAGTCACACTATGATAGGGAGCCCATCTCCATACGGCCTCGATTCGGTCTTCAAATGACGATATTCTGGATCTTCACGAGCTTCCTCATCCGTCTGAAGACTTTTCTGCCAATACGCCTTATTTGGTCGACCTTTTGCCTACTAATCCTTACTTGTCTGTTGACCTCTGGGTCCATCAGTTCGACGATAACATTTCGTCTGGTCATTCCGAAGAGATAGCTACTGGCAACGGCGAACCTAATCCAACCAGTCCCATGTCCCCCTCCGAGTGTGAGGGACATGGTTTCTCGGCTATTTTATCTCCCAGTCCGTCAAATACGGACTCTAGTATCGACAATGAGGACGAATTTACGCGGTGCGACGTGTCACCACTTCCAACGAATGAGCCATGGACAAGGATGGTCGGTCTCACCCCTATGTTCCTTTGTCGTTCATGAATATTCATTCCTCTCCGAAGTCAGAGCTAAAGTGCCAAGCTCCCCACGAAAATCTCATTGACCTTGATGATGATCTGGATGTACTGTTCGATGACTCCGATCTTTGTACCTTTGATGATGCGGACGGGGACAATGTTATGATGTTGGCCTTCGAATGATGGCTTCTTCCGCCTGTCTCTTCTCTTTTGTTGTTACTGTATTATTGTGCGGATGAGCTCCATTTGGGAATCATAAAATTTATTTATTTATTTATTGTTTTGTGTTCGTGACTTCGGAAACAGCCGTGATGATTCAAACTCAAACTCCAAACGCAGCCCCACGGGTGGCAACGTTCCCTCCGTTCTTATAACCAGCTTAACCACTTGATCATCAAAGCTTGTAACAACTCCTCATCTTCGTTGCTTTCAATCTCACAGCAGTAGAGCTCCATTCGCTCTTCCCCACTCATCTGGCCTCAATCTGCGTGCTTTTCCAACCATGCTTCCGGCAAGGCGCAACAAGGTTGATATTAGCGTATGTGATCTGCAGCCTTCCACGGTGTCGTCCATGTATCCTCTGGATCCCACCATTATCTCTCCAAGCTTCTCAGAATTTACGCTGATTGCCTTGATCTTCCATCTTACAGAAGTTGACTGAGGAGGAGCAGAAGCTCTTCCGTCTGTATGGCAAACTCCCGACCCATAAGAATGTCCTCACTAGGGTGCAGAAGGTGTGGCGTGAATATCTTCCTTACCCCTCTGTTTCTCTGAACACTGGTTTGCGTTACAGGATCGCAAGTACTTTGACTCTGGTGATTATGCTCTGTCCAAAGCCGGCGTCGGTCCCCAGAATGCGGTGGGTACGGCGATTCCCAATCCAGAGAAGTGAGTTTCCTTTTTGTTTTCCCCGTGGATCTGGTTTGATGTCGAACTGTAGCATCCCACATGCTTCTTCACATTCTACCCACCAGTCTCTATCACAATCTCCCGCGAACACGGCTACCAGCCCAGTTCGTGAGAGTGCGCTCGCACAGAGCGAGACGACGCTGCCCGATGATTCCGACAAACCATTTCCTCCAGCTCCGGCCGAGTCGGTTGCTCCAGCCCCTGTCGCTGCATCGGTGCAGGAGTGAGCACGTGAGCTAATATCCCACGCACGAGTTTGCTTGGCACCGTTGATGTTGTACTGTTCCTCCTGCGCTTCTTGCTTACGATAATGCATGCCTTTGACATCTGCATCTCGTTGGTGACATCCCAATCTCTCATGTTCCATATTGTCCTGTCAGTCGCTAATGATGAGGGCAAGGGCTGACTTACCTCCCATGCGCTCGCTCATCGACACCATTCCTGCGGCTCATGTGCCGTTGTACCATTCTATCCGCTCGCATTTGGTATGCTTATCAACTTGCGTCCGGATTGTATCTATTGTCTACCCGTCGTTTAACATGCACAGTAAAACCACCCGACAAGTTTCTATCCAGACGTTTGTGATGCGGTATACATACGACCCGTATCCATTTACTACGTAGCGCTCCCTAGCCAGGATAGGTTCATAAGTAGGCATTCACTCTCTCAATGGAGTGTTGAATCCAAATTATGGGCGAATTGCAAGCTTCTCTAGTGCATGTTCTCATCTCTGGTGTTCCCAGTCATGACTTCTACTGGGATAGAGTGCTAAGTAGTGGGGCCTCGACGTGATTCATGATATGTTATCGATATTCCTAGGGCGCACCTGTAGTTTGGTACTCGCTAACTTGCCGTATGCCCTTCGCACAATGAGATGTGACTCAACGTAACCACAATCTCTTCAAGACGCTTACCATGAATTTCCCTTTCAAAGTTGTATGTGAGGTGTTACCTACCCCCTAGATGGAGAGAACATGCCCTCGCGAGTACAAATGATTTCTTCTTGATTGCGTGGCGCGGGAATAGTCGTTCGCTATGCGCCCGCCGTGTGGTACATTTCGACTCCTAAGGCCTAAGGCCGAACCCATGAACCCAAGTGATATGTCCTATGCTTTCGTGGTCAGTATATCTCGAGACGAAGACAAAACTTCCATCCGTCATGCATCATGGCTAGATTAATCACGAGTGTCGTAGCTATTTCCTACGCCTGGGCCATTTGTCTCTGGTCAGAACTAAACTATGAGGGGAACCGACCCCGCAACAGACATGGGAATCGCCTCGAACCTCTGAGAATCAGTGAGAGCCGAAACAGCTAGGTTAACATGTCCTGTTTAAATCCGGTTCATCTTCCCGGGAGCCTCCCGCATGTCCGAGTCGTTATTGGTGTCAAGTGCACTTAGGATCCATGCAGGCCGAATTCGAGGGCATGCATCGGTAGGAGATGCTGGCAAGTTCGAGGTCCTCTTTTGGCCCGGGCAAGACTCACCTTCCGGGAAATTTTCTCTTCTAGTGTGTGCGTGTCAGAGAAGCACGTGCGCCCGCACAACCTTCCTTTTGTATGTCGACCTGCTCTTCATATTGTAAATCTGACCGCACGCTTGCCTTGTGCGAACGACCGAGCCGCAGCTCAGGCTGCCTCCAAGCATCATTGATGCATCATTGATCATCGCCCCTACCCATACGTCAAGCATTGATGGCGAGAGGGTCGAATACGGAAGCCTGATTGCTCGCAGAATGCTCTCGTGGGGCGGAACAGACCAGTTTTGCCACCTGTACTGTACGGAGCCATCGAGGCTTAGGCTTCCCATCGAGTTTTAGCAACCCACGGACTTCGACTTCCTTCTCGCTGTTTCGTTCATGTTCAAACGCTCGGCCCGCGACCCATTCTCGCTGGACATTCATTCTGCCTGGTTACGGGTGATCAAAGAAGTAGGCTTGAACCTCCTATACTTCCACTGAGCGGCCAACCTAGCCTCCTGGTTCTTCGAACCGTGAAAAAAAAAAGAAACCCCCGATTGATCTCTGTCAAAGGCGTAAGTGACGCACATCTTCGCCGCATGCCACGATAGGGACACCTGCAACCCTCGGGGAGCGGCAAGCCAGACGAGATCGCGAACAACGGCTTCTACGGGAGCCTTCCGGACCCTTCGAGGCCTGAGATCTCTGATGACCGCATTTCTACAGGTCGTTACACCAGTGATGGGACTGTGTAAGGGCTACGATCAAATTTCACCCAACCACTCCGAAACACGGTCTTCTCTCAAAATGGGAGAGATCTGCTTGCCCAAAGATGCGAGTTGCAACTGTGGGAATACCAATTTTTTTGAGTTCTCGAGCGCTAGTATTGCTGGTCCTGTGGAGCGCCACAAGCACCCTTGATGGGTTCGACACCAGGCTAAGGCCGAGCAAGCTTATCACTCGTGTTCCAATCGTATTGCCGCTGAATCACTTATTGGCCACGTTCAAAGAACTTGCAGCGCTGTCGGTAAACTCATGCATCAATACAAGAACTATCAATGGACTCCGGGTGTTCATCGCCTCGGCCCTACTAACCATCGTAGCAATTTGATTCCTACGTGAACAAGAGACCTGATGCTCCATCAAACGAGTAGCGGTCATAGCATGTGCTTCCGGAGCCAACCAGATTCCTATCGTTTCTTGAGTTACCTTACCGGGCATGGGGACTGAAAAATGTCACGCGAATCGTTCAGATAGGGAATCCTTCCTCGATGGGGGAAAATAAAGTTATCGTGGTAAGGACTCCTCGATAGAACCGTGAAGTTTTTTTTTTCCCATGGGATCAGTACCGAAATAACACTCTTGACATAATTTGTGTGATTGCAGACACTGGTAGTTCTAAGCCTGTATGCATGGCCCACGTGTATATCAATTCCACTCTATGCGCTCGGCCGCACATGAACCGATGCGTACTGATGTCGAACCCTGATTAAAAAAAGGGGTACGAGGGGTTTCGAGAAACGCCTCGAGTAAAAGGTCGCGAAACCAATGTGCAACCCGCCCAGCGATGGGCCTTTCATCCGAGTGCCGACCGCGGTGACATAGAAACTGCATCAAACGGCGCGGACGAACTGTATGAGACATCTCACCTAGCACGGATGAGACCATCCATCATCAAGAAGCCGCACGAAAGATGTTCCAGTTATGGCCAAGCCTGGTTTTATTTGCTCTTGTTGTTGTGTCTCGCGCTCAGTTGCCAAATTTTGCCACGCGCTCAGTTGCCCGGAGACTCGGAGTACGCGCGTTGAATCTGGACACTGCGGGAAGCCACAAGGTCGTTTCCCTCGGTCTTGCCATGAAGTTCGTCAACTGCGCCCTGTTTTCTGTCAATATGCTGACAACAATGCGTTCCAGCTGACTTATGTTCATTTGTCGCTTCCGACTTATATCAAGATTCTCACCCTCTCCGACACCTTTACTTCTTAGCCATGCGATCATCAGCCAAAAATCTTCGTCCAGGGCGACTACGCCATCACGGCAATGCTTGGCCGTCCCTATTCCATGTCATCCGCCTTCCTCGTCATCAACACGCGTGTTCGAGCGCGACCTATCGCCAACGAACGATACCGAGACCTCAGGAGACCACCCTTCTGGATGGCTCTCCGAAAGTGCAAATGAGCAACGCCATGCCACTTTCGATCAGGACAAAGCGAAGAAAAAGGATGATATGGGCCATTCCCCGACCCTGTGTACGTTATACGCGTGCCTCGACGCACCAGAGTTTTCCAGACTCTCCGCGCCGCTTTCGAGCGAGCAAGTCCACAGTATCGCGCTCCGCGCGCAAAAGGAAAGACACGCGTCTGTACTGGATAATCTCTCAAGAAACATTCTGGATTCCCCGGAAGCTGTACGGGCCAACCTTGCGACAACCTTGCTCTCCATCCCATATTTGCGCTTGAATCCATCTCTCACAGCATCTCTTTTATCTTGCGTTATACCCGACCACCTCTCTTCAATCTCCCTAAACGCATTATCTCACATCGCTAGTACTCTCATCCATCGCCCCTCATCATCTAATACAGAATCGCTCTTGACGCGTCTCGCCGAGGACATCGCACATCGCCTCAAACCGCTTTGGAGGAAAACCCATGGTCCTCGGTCGAGCGGTAGGCATAGTGTTCTCATATGGTCCCTCTTCCAACTTGTCGTACACCTGTCCGCACTTCGTTTGAGGGAGCCAGCGATGCGCATTTTTCAGTCTTTGCTGGAAAAGGCCTATATCCCACCCGAAGCCATTCAACGCCCCGATCAATCCTCAGGAGATTTTCACTTGATTATCATACTCACCCTCGTCCGTTCATGCATCTTTTGGAAATGGAATCGCAAAGCGCTGGCCTTACTGAGAGATTACATCGACAGAGAGGCTCCAGTGGGCCCCGTAATCAACAGGTTGTGCCAAGACGTTTTGTATGCTCTCACGGAGTTTCCTACGGTCGAGGATTTATATCTCGGCTTTTCCTTCGTCAGGGACATAGTCTCGGGCCCAGAGCCTATCTTCGTTTCCCCCAGCGTCGTTCGCCAGATTTATAGCAGTGCCGAGTGCCTCGGCCAGCCTCAAATAGCCACTAGCCTTTATATGCTCACACAAAGCGAACCGGTTGCCTCATTACACGAATTCCCCCTCCCAAGTGGCACCTCTCTGACGTGGTTTCTCCGCTACCTATCTAACCAAGCTGCATATTTGCACCTTGCGCGACGTCTGGTCAAGCAAGTCGCAGATCGCGGCGAGCACATTCCCCTAGCAGATCGAGCGGAATTCATCACTATCGCGGCCAAAAGCGGCTTCGCAAGCCCCGCAAGGACCCTCTGGGAACGGTACTCTTCGGGAAACGGAGGGCGGACGGTTGCAGGAAATGCCGCTATGCTGGTACGGATGTGCAGCCTTTTCGCAAGCTTGCGCCGAGAGAAGGCTGCCCAGATCTCTGAAATTCCCGGACTAGCGGACAAGACGACAACTTCTCTCGTCCCTAGCGGGCCCCATGGCGACGCAAACGACCTTCATACATCGCTCCTGGAGGACGAAAAGGATTATCGAAAATTTGCCAACTTGGTCTTGACTAAGTACCGCGAGGCGAAGGTCCCGCTCCACCAAGCTTCCAGAGAAGATCTAAATGCACTAGCCCGTGCAAGTATCATCCTGGGTCAGATCACAGCAGGGTTCCGGGCTCTAGGCATCGTGGTCGACCGGCATGGGCGTCCCGACCTCCATGACGTTAACGTCGTCCTATCTGCAGTTGCAGCCGTTGATCCCCGTATGGCTTTGAAGATGGTCCGACGGATGGTCGCACTTGGGCCTAAACCCGATGGCATCTCGTTTGGTACCGTCATTCATCAGGCGGCAAAACAGGGTAACTTTTCTGTGATAATTGGCCTACTCCGATTGGCGCAGAAAACCGGACAGCAGCTCACAACTAAGACCATGGTTACGGTCATCAGGGCGAGCGTAACCCTCAATGGCGCAGACAAGGATGCTGTGCGAGACAATCTGGTTCTTGCGTTACAGGTCATCATGGCCAACGAGTATTCGGACCACCTCGCGACTCTTAACATGGGCAGGTTTTGCGTTGATGAGGCTCTCAGAGCGGATGACCCTTCTCTCGCCTTTGAATTTTGGAGACGCGTGCTAAAACGCAGAGCGGAGTGGGACGACGACTCACACGTGTCTCTGAGACGTCGTATTGCCAGCGGCATTCGTTCGCACTGCAAGAAGGGAGATATCCGTGCGGAGGACGGGCATAGGATGGCATTCGCGCTATGGGGCGGGAGAGTAGGAAAAGGAAGACAAGGATGACCTGATCCGCAAAGGACGTCCGATCTGGCGGATTGGATTTGGGGGGCATGGACGCACCTTGGACCGAGCTGCTTTAGAACATTCATGATTAGAGTTGTCAAGTAAATTACAATTAATTTACTGGTGGCATGCGTGGCACGGGACAGCTGGCAGGTGGTGACGAATCCATCTTCCATCCTAACCTAATCTCTGGTCACGTAGGGTGGTGGGATGGACGAAAGTGAGCAAAGAGGCCGATCGACCGGGTCTGCCCTTGAACCTGGATGGGGGAGAACACGAGAACATCCGGCAATCGGCCCTCTCGGCTCTCGGGATGGGTAGAGCGGGGCAGGGTCATCTCACCCGTCCGGACGCGCCAACGACGCGTGTCGTCGTGTCGTGGAAGTTCTCAAGACCGGGGACTGATTTGGTCCTGATATTGGATCTTTCCAAAGATCCACAACGACTGCCCAAACCGTCCACCAATCTAACACGGGGCCAACCATGATTAGACTGAGATTGTTCAAAATCTTGAGCCCCAAGCAACTTTCGCCACTGTAATTATTACAGCCGCCCTTCTTCGCCTGGGTTTCCCCTCCCCCTCCCCTTGACTTTCATTCTGTCTTGCTGTCTCGATGCCCGCCGCTCGTCCGAAGAAAGGAAGTGAATCAGGTTCTGACGATGCGTCCACCAGAGAGGGCCACTCCGAAGGCTGCAAGATAAAGAGAAAGTGAGCCCTTTCATTGTTGGCCGAGCTTTCCCCGCTTCGCCCGCCTTTCAACCCTGAGTGTCTGCCAGCCTCTGTGCCAGCCTCTTCCCCTCTTGTCACCTATCCCCCCCCATCCCCTCTGGTCGTCGTAGACCATTTGCTAGAAATTTTTGCCAAAATTTCTTCCGTCATGTTGTTTGCAATTTGTCTTTCTTATCTCGCGCGTCATTGCTGACCACGCTTGTCTTATCTCTTTTTAGGCGCCAGTCTCAAAGCAAGCCACGATCCCGTTTCATTTCCGCGCGCCTCCAATTAACTCTCCCACACAGGTTGTGACGCCTGCCGCGCTCGCAAGGTGAGGTGCGCCAGGGACAACCCAGATGACTCCCAATCCTCCTGCAAACACTGCATCACCCTCGGCATCCCCTGCACTTATGATTACCAGCCAAAGAAACGCGGACCGCCCAATCTGTACGGCATCGCAGCTTCCTTGACGTGCTCATCTTTGATCCCAGAATTTGCGCTGGCCCACCACCACAGGTACTTGCGCCGGCTTCAGGAAGCGGCCGCGGCCGCAGCCGCCCAACAGCAGCTCGAGTGCCAAATGGGAGAAGCCACTTCCCCCCTCTCCGCCCGCCCGAGCCTGACAAGTCCACGACAATCGACATGCGTACCTATCTCCAACATGAGCCAGTCTACCTCCACCTTCCTCGATCAGTCGTTGAACGGTGTGGGACCCGCCCTGTCCTCCGGTTCCCTTCAGTCATCGCGCTTCCCGATCACGACTGATGGATATCAGACGCATTATCAACAAATAACTTCGCCTTCTTTCGGGGGCTCTTCTGTCGACACCCAACGTTCCCCGAAGGCGGAAGACTCGTCGTCGTTCCTGTCCAGCCCCGACCAGTTTAGCACGTACCCTTTGTACAACTGGACGTACCGACAGCATCAGCCGGCGCCCCCGCCGAGCACGCTTCCACCGCTTTCTTACTATTATCGTTCCCACAGCCTCGAGGAAGTCGCCCCCAGGGATACCATCATGCTGATCATTGCTCTGTTCTTCGACTTTGTCTACCCGCTTTCCCCTTGTGTCCACAAGCCATCGTACATGGCTGATCTCCGTGCTCGCAGGGAGGAACGCGACCCGCTCTTCTTCGCGTTGGTCATGTCCACCGTAGCTTCTACCCTGGTTCAGTTGCCACGATCTTATCTCCCCATGGGACGACACACAGTGCGTAAACTGGCACAAACGTGCCATGAAGCCAGTCGTCATATTTCGGTCGCGTCGTATGATCCACCGACGTCGATGCATGTTGTCATCCGTTACTTGTGGGTACCACCCTCTCTCGTAATCTACACGTAACCAACTCCGTTCTTCTCTAGCGATTGTATTTATCACTTCTGCGAAGGTCATGATGCCACGCAACACGCCGCATTCGGAGAGGCGGCGCATATCGCCGTCACGCTTCGCATGCACGAAGAATCCTCTTATGAAGGTCTGGACCTCATAGAATGCGAAGTACGACGCAGAACCTTCTGGCTGTTGTTTGGAGGTATGACATAAAACTTCCGCATCCCCGCGCTTATCATTTTTAATGCCATTCCCAGCGGATAAGTCAATGTCCATTCTCCTGGGGAGACCCACCTGCCTTAGAGACGAGGATTGCACCGTGAACTTCCCCAAAGAGCTCGATGACGAATAGTAATTGTCGTATCTTGTGTCTCATTGACTTCACTCCTGACTTTCGCCATTTTTCGCACTGTTTAGCATTACACCAAGCGCGTACTTACCCCAGCCTCACGGGAAGCCCTCTTTGGTCTCGGGACTAAACTGTATCACGCGGATATTTGCACTCCTCGGCGAAATACTTGTTCGTATTCGAATGGATAGGCGATCACCACCCCAAGGTCAGTACGCCACGGCCAGGCTGGAAGAAGTCCAATCCCTCCATTCTCGGATTATGTCGGCGCTTGTACACGCCCCCGAATCGCTTAGGTTGAAGCAGGCTCCCCAAGCGACAGTCCCGTCGGAATACGGAGGAGCTGGTTTTCGACAGGCAACATTTGCTGAAGTCAAAGACTTCTTCGACAATCCCAATGCGTCCAGGGCCAATGCCCTCAATCCTTTTCTCGTAATGCAGGCCAATCTATATGTGACTCAGGCGAGTAGAGCATCAACTCTCAATTTCATAGCCTTCACGTCGGTTCCTCCAGCAACTCGTCCGCTTTGTGATTGAGCAATATCGGGATGAACTTGAAACTCAGATTCGAGGGACAACGGATGAGCAACGCGTCGCAGATGATAGGGAAGCGGTCGCGAGCGACCTGCTCAATATTTTACACAAGTCCGTAGTATCGGTGGCACCTTCATCCTGATGATATTAACACCGATCATCTTTTAGTATACCCATACAATCCATTGCCACCAATGGACCGTCTCTGGTAAGCCGAATATCTACTTGTACGAGGCCAGGATCATGTTCTCTGACTCAGTGCCAGGTTCATAAAGTCCGATTCGTGGCATCGACTCTCCTTGATGCGGTAAGAAAGCCGGAAACAGCACCTGCCACTGCCGCGCGAGCGCACGCGTATCTTTGTGCGTCTGCGATCGCTAACTCTCCGGCACGTGTGATCCTCATGAGATATTTGGTTGCCAGGGGATTTCCTTTCCATATTGTCTGAAGTTGAGCGAAACTATTTGTGGGTATCAATTTTGCGTGCGCGGGTCTCACCTCAGCTGACTGTTGATATTCCCTCAGGCTAGACGACGATAGGGACTCTAATGGAGATGGTATGGCAACATTGCTGAGCAACAACTGAGTCTCGTGTCTCATACCTAGATGGTATTCCCGGACCAAAATGTACCCCTCGTGCCTCACCGTAGTCCTTATAATACTCCCGGCTGAGATCGCCCGATCGTTATAATAATGTGCAGTCGTCCCTCCTTTTTTTTATTGCTTTGCATGTATCCCACTCTCTACAATGCTATCGATATTCCTCCATCTGAGTATATGTTCCGAGGGATTATTGTTAAGAAGCGCGCTTAGTAGACTCGACGCGCGACGCGTCAGAGTTGGCGCCGACCGCAAGCTGAGCCCCCGCTACTGTAGCGGAGTGACGCTCTTACTTCTGTTGTCACGGACAACGTTGTCCACTCACTGTACACGTCATGTCGCAGGACGAGCCAGTCTCCGCTCCCGTGGAAATTACCGAAGGTCCGTCACGGTCGCAGGCAGCGTTCATCCTCGACATGTCTCGATAAACCTCCTCTGTCTTTCAGACGAAGCGGCCCTGTATGATCGCCAAATCCGTCTGTGGGGCCTGGAAGCCCAGCAAAGGTCCGTCGTCCGTCGTCCTTTCGTCCTGGTAATTATGCCCCCTAGAACCTACTAGACACGACTTTCGCATTCTCCGTTCCCACTCCCCACACTATCTGGTCGCTCATGGCATAGTTGTTGTTATTGTTGTATGACAGGATGAGGAATGCTACGATTCTTGTGATCAATTTGCGCGGCGTCGCGACGGAGACGATCAAGAATATTGTGCTCGCTGGGATCGGCAAGTTGATCATCTTGGACTGTGAGGACGTGGCTGCAGAGGACCTCGGCGTCGGGTTCTTCTTCAGAGACGAGGACGTCGGGAAGAAGGTACGTCTCTTTTTTCTTCCTTGCGCACCCTCCTCTCTCGGTGGTTC
>Ga0137397_10000369_pt1 | contig 30751 bp, 28 predicted proteins | sample czorhiz116metaG_FD_106658 | JGI IMG/M metagenome (GOLD analysis project Ga0137397, IMG submission 106658) | Vadose zone soil microbial communities from Angelo Coast Range Reserve, California, USA - czorhiz1.16 metaG | ecosystem: Environmental > Terrestrial > Soil > Vadose zone | place: USA... | reverse complement strand
GTGAGCGCCGCCTGCACGCCGCCGTCGACCGGCAGCAGCGCTCCGCGGACCGCGTAGCGCCCGGCCCCCCGCGGGAGCTTGCCGGAGAGCGCGGTCCCGATCAGCGGCAGCCGGATCTGCAGGACGCCATATCCCGGACCGGGCGATGCCGCCCATTGGACCACGCGCGTCCTCTCCTCTCCCTGCGGGAGCGAGCTGGACAGGACGCGGCCGTTCTGCAGAAACGTGACGTCCGCGTCCACCTGGCTCTTCAGCTGCGCCGCGAATCGATCGTCCACCAGCGTGCCGACCACGGCCGCGGCGGTTGCGCCGGGAACGCGGGCGGCTGCGAATCGGTAGGTGGTGTTGTCAAAGGCGGCGAAGGCAGGCGGGGGCATCGCGCCACTGGCCGTCTGCGAGAGCGGCAGTTGCCCGGGGTTGTCGAGCGTCTGCACCGGCCGTGCCCTGCGGGAGATCACGGCCCCCTTCTCGTTGACCACCGCGAACAGGTCTGGCTCGGGTGCCAGCACCGCGGCCGCGGCGCGAAGCGCGCGCTCGTCGGGCCGCGACGGCGCCTGGCCGTCCCCTCCGCGCATGGCCTCGATCAGGTCGGGCATCATCGCGACGGCCCGCGGTGCGAGGCGCGCGTCGATCAGGTCGAGCTGGCCGCGCAGCGCGGTGGTCGCCGCCGCCACCCGGGCGCGCATGGTGTCCTCGCCGGTCTGGGCGATGCTGAGGGAGACCCGCGCCAGGTTGAGAGCCAGGGCCAGGGCCACCACCACGGTGAAGATCCAGATCCGGGCTCTCATGCGAGCAGAGCTATCGCCACTTCCGGGCGCGGTCAAACATTGCTTTCCGCCGGAAAATCCGCTTGCGACACGTCGGATTTGGTGATTTCGCGCAGCACCGAAACCGCGTAGGCGCCCCTGGGGAGCGCAAACGAGATCGCCAGCGCCTGGGGCCCGGCCGGCTCGATGCGCAGCTCCTCCGGAGCGATGCGGTAGGTCCTGCGCGCACCTTGCATCTCATCGCCCCCGGCGGCGAACGAGGCCGGGTCGATGCCCGCCTCCGCCAGGACCGCCTCCTCCCGGCGCAGGGCCTCGCCCTGCGCGGCGAGGATCGAATGCCCGGGCATCGGTCCCGCCGGATCGACCTCGAACGAGGCGACGCGGGGCGCATCCGCGGCGGGGTCCTCGCACACGAACAGCCCGCCGGTCGCGCGCTTCCTCAGGACGTCGCCCGCGATCGCGGTGCCGAACAGGCCGTCGGCGATCCGGGCCGCGAGGCAGCGGTTGAACACCTCGGACTGGAGGGCGGAGAGCGCGAGGCGGCGGAGGAACCGGTCCCGGACCTGCCGCTCCCGGAGGAGGATCGCGCGCCCGAGCGCCGCGTTGTCCCCGCGTCGCCCGAAGCGCTGCAGCCCGAAGAGGTTCGCCGCGCCTCCGAGGAGTCGCAGCCGCGCGGAGATGGCCTCCGCGCGCTCCAGCGCCTCCTCGACCACCCCGCGCACCACGATGCGGAAGCGGTTTCCGCGCAAGTGTCCCGGCCGGAGCTTGTTGCCGTGGCGGGCCGCCGCGAGCACCCGGTAGCCGGGTCCGGACAGCCTCAGCGCCTCCTCGGGCGGGACCTTGGTCGCGACGCTGATCCGCTGCACCGTCACGGCGCGCCGGTCCTTGAGGCCGGCGGTGCCGGCATCGCGTTCGCGCGCACCCAAGGCCTGCGCGATCTCCTTCGCCACCTCCTGCGTCGTCCGGCCCCGCTTCTCCACGGTCAGGTACAGGTGCTCTCCGGATCCGGATTCCGGGTAGAGCGGCAGCTCCTCGACGAGGAAGTCCTCCTCCGAGACGCGCACGATCCCGGAGGTCCCCGGCAGCTCCGGCGTGAGCAGCGGGACGGGCCTCGGCGCAAGCGGATCCGGGCCGGGACTCATCGGAAGGTCAGTCCTTGTCCCACCCGCCCCGGTTGCGCTGCCACTCCTCTTCGTCCTGGGCGGTGAACACGAGAAACTCGGACTTGAGCGGCAGGATGAATTGGCGGCCGTTGAAGTACAGGGTCGGCGTGGCGCGGACGCCCGCATCGTTCCCTTCCTTCTTCTGCCGCTCGATCAGCGGGTCGAACTGGCCGGCGTAGACCTGCTTGAGCATCGCGTCGCCCTCGAGCCCGGCCTCGCGCGCGTAGCCCTTGAGGTCCGAATCGCCCAGGGCGTCCTGATGGGTGAAGAGCAGGTCGTTGAGCTGCCAGAACTTCCCCTTCTGCCGGGCGAACTCCGCGGCCCCGGCGGCGATCTGCGCGCGCCCGTGCCCGGCGAGCGGGAAGTACTTCGAGCAGAGGCGGACCTTGCCGGACAGCGCCCGCACCAGATCTTTCAGCGGCTTCTGCGCGACCGCGCAGTGGGGGCACTGGTAGTCGGAGAACTCCACCACGGCCACGGGCGCCTTGGGATCGCCGAGCTGCGGGCATTCCTGGTCCAGGAGCTTCTGGCGCTTCTTCCCCTCGAAGCTCGCATAGTAGCGCTCGACGGTGTCCAGGATTCCCGGGCTCGACTGGCCGTCGAGGATCAGCGCCTTCACCAGCTCGGCCATGCGGGGCGCGTGCTTGTCGGAGACGTTCGCGGCCAGGCAACGCGCCAGCGTCTCGTTGCATCCGGCGTATCCGAAGGTGTCTCCGGCGATCTCGAGGAACTGCGCCCGCTGCGCGTCGTTCAGCGCGTGCAGATCGGCGCGAGGGAGGATCTCCCGGGCGCGCTCCTCGGAGAGCCCGGCGCCCGGCGTCCCGGCGGCGAGCAGCAGGGTCAGCAGCAGGATGTGCATGTGGGGGCGAGAACCTAGGAGGCTGTCCCCGCAGTGGTCAAGCGTGACTCCACGGTCGCCGCAATTCCGCGCCTTCGGCGGGGAGCGGCTGGCCTAGACTAGGGCGGCGGTGGAATCCCCTCGGGCGGCAGACGGCGCAGGCCGAGCAGCTCGCGCACTTCCGGCCGCTTGCGGATGGACCCGAGATCGCCGTCGTTGCGCCCCAGGACCTGGACGCGTGCCGGATCCACCGCCGCGGCTCTCCTCAAGAGAGTCACCGCCTCTTCGTCGCGGCCCGAGAGCGCCGCGACGGAGGCGGCGTTGTAGAGGCTGTCTACGAAGAGAGGGTCGGCAGCCATCGCGCGCTCGAACTCGCGGCTGGCGGCGTCCAGCTCGCCGGCGACGTAGTCGGCCAGGCCGTGCAGATTGTGGAGCTGCGCCTCCCCCCGCGCCAAGGACGCTCGGCGGACGCCCACCGCTCGATAGAGCGGATCGCCGGTCCGCACCGATCCCGCCAGCATCCAGATCACTCCGCTCTGGAGGTAGAGCTGGTGCCGGACGGCCCCGCCGGTCAGCGGCATCCGCGTGAGCTCGACCTCGGAGTCCGGCGCTTCGTCGGAGAGCAGCAGCGCCACCGCCTTGGCCGGACCCTCGACGTGCGCGATGCGCAGCTCCAGGGGCAGTGCTCCGGCTCCGGCTGCGCCCGTCGCGCGGAAGCGGTCCCCGGCCGGACCCGGATCGGCCGGCTGGGGCCGCCGCGGCGAAAAACCGAGCTGCCCTGCGACGGCGGCCGCTTCCGGCCAATCCGCCTGCACGAGCGCGCCGAGCAGCGGCTCGGGCTTCGCCGCCGCGGCCCACAGACGCCGCGCGATCGCTTCCGCCCGCTCCCGCGGGGCTTCCAGGAGCGTCCGGGTGGGCGCGCCTTCGCGGTCGAACGCGAGCAGCGCCAGCCGGGGCTCCTCTCCCTCCGCCTCCACGAGCTGCGCCGCGGCCAGATCTCCGGCGTCCGTGAGGCCGATCACCGCCTGCTCGTGGATGACCGGCCTTCCGCCCGCCTGCTCGGGAAAGGTCGGCGGCAACCGCCATTCCGCGCATGCGAGGAGGCACCCGGCGAGCGCGAGACGGCGCATCGCGCCCTTCTACCTTAGAATGGACGGTCCGCATGCGCTGGCCCCTGCTCGAACCGATCCGCGCCCGGCTCGCCGACGAGCAGGGAATCCTGCGCAAGCAGGCGCGGACGCGCATCGCGCTCTGCTACCCGAGCCCCTACGCGGTGGGGATGAGCTCGCTGGGGTTCCAGACCATCTACCGCGAGATCCATGCGCACGAGGACGCCACGGCGGAGCGGGCTTTCTTGCCCGACGACGTGGCCGCCTGGCGCGAATCGCGCGTGCCGCTCTGCACCTACGAGTCGCAGCAGCCGGTGGCCGGCTTCTGTTGCCTGGCGTTCTCGGTCAGCTACGAGCTGGAGCTGACCGGCCTGTTCGAGATGCTCGAGCTGTCCGGGCTGCCCGCGTTGCGGGAGGAGCGCGACGAGCGGCACCCGCTGGTGGTCTGCGGCGGCCCGCTCACGTTCTCCAACCCGGTTCCCCTCGCTCCCTTCGCCGACGTGGTCGCGCTGGGGGAATCCGAGGAGCTGATCCACGCCCTCTGCGACGCACTTCCCCTTCCCCGCCACGAGCTGCTGGCGCGGCTCGCCCGGCATCCCGGATTCTACGTGCCGGGCCTGTCGTCCAACTGGCCGGAGGTGGCGCGGGCCGACGACGATCGGCTCCCCGCTCGCTCGCAGATCGTCACCCCGCACACCGAGCTCCGCTCGATGTTCCTGATCGAGCCCGAGCGCGGGTGCTCCCGCGGTTGCACCTACTGCGTGATGCGGCGGACCACCAACGGCGGGATGCGCACGGTTGCGCCGGAGCGCCTGCTCGCGCTGATCCCGGAGGGAGCGCGCAAGGTCGGTCTGGTGGGGGCGGCGGTGACCGATCACCCGGGGATCGTCGAGCTGGTGCGGACGCTGGTCGACGCGGGCCGCGAAGTGGGCATCTCCTCCTTGCGCGCCGACCGCCTCTGCGCCCGCCCCGAGCTCGTGTCGCTGCTGGCGAGATCCGGCGCGAAGACGCTGACCACCGCGGCCGACGGCGCCTCGGAGCGGCTGCGGACGGCCCTGGACCGCCGCACCACCGCCGCCCAGCTCCTGCGCGTGGCCGGCCTGGCGCGCGAGTCCGGGTTCCAGCGCCTCAAGCTGTACCTGATGGTCGGGCTGCCGGGCGAAGAGGACCGCGACCTCGACGAGCTTTTGGAGCTGGCCGGCGAGATCTCGCGGATCGTCCCGCTCAGCTTCGGTTGCGCTCCTTTCGTCGCCAAGCGGAACACGCCGATGGACGGCACGCCATTCGTCCCCATCGAGGAGACCGAGCGCCGGATCGCTTACCTGCGCGCGAAGCTGCGGGGCCGGGCGGAGATCCGGCCGACCAGCCCGCGCTGGGCGTGGGTGGAATACATGCTCGCGCAGGGCGGCGAGGACGCCGGGCTCGCGGCGCTGGATGCCTGGCGCCTGGGCGGGACGTTCGCGGCCTGGAAGCGCGCGTTCCGGGAGCGGGGCGTGCGGGCGCAGGGGCGGAAGCGGGTGCTGGACGGAAGGCTGCGGCTTCCGCAGCTCGCGGCTTGGCCTTCGGTCTGATACCACTTGCCGCGTGCAAGGGCCGCCGCTAGGTTCGCGGGCCGCATGCCTGCCCTGCAGATCTGCTACCACGACCACTGCTTCGACGGCGTCGCCTCCGCGGCGACGTTCCTGCGTTTCTATCGCGACAAGGTGAAGCCGGGCGTCGCCGACGTCTCCTTCCGCGGCATGGCCCACCGGGCCGGCCAGCTCTTCCCGGCGGACGCGTTCTCGGGAGACGAGAACGCCGTGGTGGACTTCCGGTTCTCCCCGGACCCCCGGCTGACCTGGTGGTTCGACCACCACCAGAGCGCGTTCGAGACCGCTGCCGACGAGGCCGCCTTCAAGGCGGACCGCAGCGGCCGCAAGTTCTGGGACCCTGCCGCGAAGAGCTGCACCCGCTTCCTCGCCCGCATCGCCGAGCAGAAGTTCGGCTGGAACCCGGCGCCGCTGCAAGAGCTGATCGACTGGGCGGAGGTGATCGACGGCGCCTTGTTCCCGAATCCGCAGATGGCGGTGGGCCTGACCGATCCCGCCATGCAACTCATGCTGCTGATCGAGGCCACCAAGGATCCGGCGCTCTGCCCCCGGCTGATCCGAGAGCTGTCGGATCGGCCGCTCTCGGCGGTCCTGAGCGAGAGCTGGGTCACCGACCCGCTGCAGCCCCTGCTCGCCCGCCACCGCGAGGTGGTGAAGCTGGTCACCGGCCGCATCCGTCTGGAGGGCGGAGTGGCGACGTATGACCTCGCGGACCTGGGCGTGGACAACGTCAACAAGTTCATCGCCTACGCGGCGGACCCGGCCACCCTCTACACCGTCTCGGTCACCCGGGGGGCCGCCCGCAGCAAGATCTCGCTGGGCTCCAATCCCTGGAAGCAGGACCAGCGCCGGCACAACCTGGCGCGGATCGCCGAGCGCTATGGCGGCGGCGGCCACCCCGCGGTGGCCGCCATCTCGTTCCCGCCCGACCAGCTGGAGCAGGCGCGCGCCGCGGCGAAGGTCATCGCGGACGAGCTGCGGCGCGCGCCGGCCTGAACGCTTCAGTTCTTGCGGGGCTTCGACTCGGTCTGCGCTTACTTCTTGGCCTGCGCGACCTTGGGGTTGTACTCGAAGTCCAGCTCCAGGCTCACGTCGTCCGAGACGAGCATGCCGCCGCTCTCCAGGGCCTTGTTCCAGTTCAGGCCCCACTCGCTCCGCTTCAGCTTGCCGGTTGCGGTGCCCGCGTAGACAGGCCCCGCCGGTCCCTTCACCGGGCCGCTGAAGCTCGCCTCCAACGTCAGCGGCTTGGTCACGCAGTGCATGTTGAGGTCGCCGGTGACCTTGTACTTCTCGCCGGCCTTCTCGACCTTCGTCGACTTGAAGGTCATCTCCGGGCAGCGCTGCGCGTCCAAGAAGTCGGGCGACTTGAGGTGCCCGTCCCGCTTCTCGTTGTTGGTGTTGACGCTGGCCGGGTCGATCTTCACCTCCACGACGGCCTTGGTCGGGTCGTCAGGGTCGTAGGTGAGGGCCGACGAGGACTTCGTGAAGTTCCCTCGGACGGTGGTCACCATCATGTGCTTGACGGCGAAGGTCACGGTGCTGTGGTTGGGATCGGCTTCGAGCGTGGTCGGGGCAGCGGTCAGCGCTGCGAGCAAGAACGTGATCATTCGGGATATCTCCTTGAAAGGTCAGGCAATCTGCCAGCTTTTCAGCACTGAAGACGGCTCTCCGCCAGCGGCGTGGTAGGCCTCGAGCACTCGTTCGGCGAGCGTCCGTCCTGATTCTATGACGTCCGACAAGGGGTCGAGGTTCCTAGACCCGTCGACCCCGGATGTCTTCTGCCAGCCCTTCAAGCCGAGCCGGGCGATGCGGATCAGGTCGCGCCCCAGATCCAGTGCCGTCGCACCGCCCGGACCCTTGGCCCGCAAGGCATGACGCGCCACGTCGGCCTGGAACTGGAGCAGGTCGGCGAACTTCCACCGGCGGGTCAGCTCCGCGGCGGCCTCGCGCGCGCCGCGGTCGTAGAGGATGCCGACCCAGAGCGCGGGCAGCGCGATCATCCAGGGAAGCGGGACCACGTCCGCGCCGCGCAGCTCCAGCACCCGCTTCACCCGCACCTCCGGGAAGAGCGTGCTCAGGTGGTCGACCCAATTCGCCATCGTCGGCTGCCGCTTCTCCCCGGACGTGAGCTTCCCGGTGGTGAGCCAGCTCCGGAACGTCTGCCCGCCCGCATCGTGATAGTCGGAGCCGCTGCGCACGAAGAGCATCGGGACGTCCACCGCCCACTCGACGTAGCGGCGGTAGCCCCAGCCCGGCTCGAGCATCTGCTCGAGCAGCCCGCAGCGCGCGCCGTCGGTCTCGAGCCAGACCTGGTAGCGGAAGTCGAGATAGCCGCAGGGGCGCCCGTCGATCAGCGGACTGTTGGCGAACATCGCGCTCACGATGGGCGAGACGGCGGTGGCGGCGCGCACCTTCGAAGCGAGGTCCGCCTCGTCGCTCCAGTCCAGGTTGGCCTGCACCGTGGCGGTCATCAGCATCATGTCCAGGGCGAGCCGCCCCTTGGACCCGAGCGACGACTTCATCGCCGCATAGCGTCCCTTCGGCATCCAGGGAACGTCGTCGCGCGTTCCGAAGGGCCGATAACCCGCCGCCAGCCAGGCGATGCCGTGCGAGTCGCGGCGCACCTGCGCAAGGTGCGCCTCGATCTCGGCGCTGACCTCGGCCAGGGAGCGCGCGGGGGCGCCGGAGAGCTCGAGCTGACCGCCGGGCTCCAGCGTCACCGAAGCGTCCTTGGAGAGCAGCGCGATGGGCTGCCCGTTCTCCTTGTGCTTGTGCTGCGTGCCCCCGGCCGAGCGCGCGATGGCGTCGAGCAGCTCGCGAATGCCGCCCGGCCCATGGTACGGCACCGGCTCGAAGCGAGGACCGCGGACGCCGATCTTCTCGTGCTCGACGCCGACCAGCCAGCGTTCCGGCGGGCGCTCGGCTCCCTTGATGTACGCGACCAGCTCGTCCAGGTTGGCCACCGGGGCCGAGAGCGTGCCGAGGTCGAGGGACATGGTGGGAACATGATGCCGATTCCACGGATTCGGAGCGACCCGGGGCCCCTACACCTGCATCAGGTCCTTCTCCTTCGCGGCGATCACCTCGTCGACCTTCTTGACGCCGTTGTCCACCTCAGCCTGGACCTTCTCCAGCGCCTTCTTGCCGTCGTCCTCGGTGAGATCGCCCTCCTTGACCGATTCCTCGATCAGCTCCTTCGCGTCCCGGCGCTCGTTGCGGATGGCGATCTTGTGCTCCTCGCCCTTGTGCTTCACCACCTTGACGAACTCCCGGCGCCGCTCCTCGGTCAAGGGCGGGATCGGGACGCGGACCACCTCGGCGTCCGACTGGGCGTTGACCCCGAGCCCGGCCGCGTTGATGGCCTTCTCGATCACCGGGATCATCGACTTCTCCCAGGGCTTGATCACGATCAGCCGCGGGTCGGCCACCGTCACGTTGGAGATGTTGTTGAGCGGCGACAGGGTCCCGTAATAGTCCACGCGCACGCCTTCGAGCAGCGCCGGGTTGGCGCGCCCGGTGCGGACCTTCGCCAGCTCGCGGCGCAGGTCGTCCAACGTCTTCTGGACGCGCTTGCGCAGGTCGTCGAGCACATCCTCTGCCATGCCCATGGATTCACGCCTCCTGCCGCGGCTTCAGCTCCCCGACCAGCGTCCCGACGTCGTCGCCCTGCACCACCTTGAGGATGTTCCCCGGCTGCCCCAGGTCGAAGACGATGATCGGCAGATCGTTGTCCATGCAGAGGGAGATGGCCGTCGAGTCCATCACCTTGAGGTTCTTGCGCAGCACCTCGATGTAGCTGAGCGACTTGTACCGCGTGGCGCTGGGATCCTTCACCGGGTCCGCGCTGTAGATGCCGTCCACCTTGGTGGCCTTGAGGATCACCTCGGCGTTGATCTCCATCGCGCGCAGGCTGGCCGCCGTGTCGGTGGTGAAGTACGGGTTGCCGGTGCCGGCAGCGAAGATGACCACCCGTCCCTTCTCCAGGTGGCGCACGGCCCTGCGCCGGATGTAGGGCTCGGCGAGCTGCTGCATGTCGATGGCGCTCTGCACCCGGGTGAAGACGTCGAGCTTCTCCAGCGAGTCCTGCAGCGCCAGCGCGTTGATCACGGTGGCCAGCATCCCCATGTAGTCGGCGCTCGCCCGGTCCATCCCCTCGGTGCTGGCCGAGACGCCGCGGAAGATGTTCCCGCCGCCGATCACGATCCCCACCTGGACTTCCATCGCGACCAGCTCGCGGACCTCCTGGGCGATCTGCTGCAGCGTCTTGGGCGAGATGCCGTACTTGCCGTCGCCCATCAGCGCTTCACCGCTCAGCTTCAAAAGGATGCGCTTGAATCTCGGCGGCTTGGACTTGGGAGCGGTCACGGGGCGCGGAAGCTATCTTGCGACCCTTGGGTGGTCAAGGACCGCTGGTGGGCCGATTCAGTTCGCGTCCTCCGGCAACGGGTGGGCGGGATCGCCGGGCTGCAGCGCGCGCGGCGAGACGTCCACCTCGGCCAATGGCGCGATCTCCTCGTGCATGGGCGCCGCTTTCTTCCGAAGCTCGCGCGCCTTCGGAACCACCATCTTCTCCAGCGACCCCAAGGTATCGTTGTACGCGCCCACCGCGCTGGTGAGCTCGCGGCCGAGCTTGCCGAAGTGCTCGCCCAGCTTGCCGAGCCGCTTGTGCAGCTCGCGGCCGAGGGCCGCGATCTCCTGCGCGTCATCCGCCAGCCGCTCCTGGCGCCAGCCGAACGCGGCCGCTCGCAGAAGTGCGATCAGCGTGGTCGGAGACGCGAGCAACACCCGCTCCGAGAATGCTCCCTCCATCAGCGCGGGGTCCTGCTCCATCGCCGCGGAGAAGACGGCCTCGTTCGGGACGAACAGCACCACGAACTCCGGCGTGTGCTCGAACTGGTCCCAGTACGCCTTGCGCGCGAGCTGGGAGACATGGTTGCGGAGCTGGCGCGCGTGAGCCAGCAGATGGCCGCGCCGCTCTTCCTCCGTCCGGGCCTCGAGCGCGTCGAGGTAGGCGGCGAGGGGCGCCTTGGCGTCCACCACCAGGCGCTTTCCGCCCGGCAGCTTCACGATCAGGTCGGGGCGCAGGCGGCCCTCGTCGCCCTGCACCGTCTCCTGCTGGACGAAATCGCAGTGCTCCAGCATGCCGGCCATCTCCACCACGCGCTGCAGCTGCATCTCGCCCCAGCGACCGCGCACCGAGGGCGCGCGCAAGGCCTTGACCAGGTTTCCGGTCTCGACCCGCAGCGCGTTCTGCGTCTCCAAGAGCGATCGGACCTGCTCCGAGAGCGACGCGTACGCGAAGGTGCGCGCGTTCTCCAGCTTCTGGATCTTCTCGTCCACCTTCTCCAGCGAATCGCGCACCGGGCGGACGATCTCCACGATGGCCGCCTGCCGCTGTTCGAGGTCGCCCTTTGCCGCCTGCGCGAAACGGCCCAGCGACTCCTGCGCGAGCTGGAGGAACTGGTCGTTGTTCGCGCGCAGGGCCTTCTGCGAGAGCGCGTCGAAGCTGTCGGTCAGCTTGCGCTCGGCCTGCTCGAGCATCGCCAGCTTGCTCGCCGCGGATTCCCGCTCCGCTTCGAGCTGTGCCTGCAGCGCCGCGGACGCGGCGGCCTCCTTGGCGCGGGCGGCGCGCTCGCCGCAGAGCTCGGCATCCCGGGCGGCCAGCAGCGAATGGAGCTCGCGCAGCCGCGAGCGGGTCGAGAACAGCAAAGAGAAAGCGGCCGCGAGCGCGGCGGATGCGGCGAGGGCGATGGCGAGGAGCGCGGTCATGCGATTTCCTCCTGGCTCGCGACCGTAGCGGAAGGGTCTGACATCGCCTGCTCAAGTACGCGGCATTCCTCGTCGAATCTCTCTGCCCAGAACCCGTGCTCCGCGGCGCGGACCAGCCGCGGAGAAAGGGAGAAGGCGCGGTAGACGCAGGCGTCGATGCGCCGATCGAGCCCGTGCGCCGCCGGGCTTCCCGCCGCGACCGCCCGCAGCCGCGCGAGTCCGGCCAGCTCTTCCGGAGACTCGAGCAGCGGGCGGGGGACCGGAAGCTCGCGCAGGGCGCTGGGCTTCACGTTCACGTCCGTGGTCCGCAGCCGGTGGTGGCGCTGCAGGGCCACCGACTGGACCAGCGCCAGGAGTGCCCAGAGCCGCTCCTCGTCCGCGCACGCCAGCGTGGACAGCGAGTCGAGGCAGACGCGATCGGCCGGCACCATCGCGGCCTCCAGCCAGCGCGCCCAGGGAGCCTGCGCGTTGGTGCGGATCCGCTGCACCGCCACCCGCGGCGCTCCGAGCTGCCGCCGCACCAGCGCCTGCAGCGGCTCCGGATGCAGGAGCGCCTTCGGCCTCCAGCGCAGCGCGTAGGGAAGCACGTCCTCTCCTCCGACCAGGCCGACCTCCAAGGCCCGGGGCTCGCGCCGGGCGACGTGGCGCGCGTTCGCGCCGGTGCGCATCCCGTAGCCGACCGCGCAGGCCGACCCGAGCGGAACCGACGCCTCCTCCATCGCTGCGCAGAGGTCGCGCTCGTCGCGGGAACGGTAGACGAACCAACCCCGGCGTGCCGCGGCGGCCAGCTCCTCGCGCGCGGCGGGCGCGAGCGGCGATGCTCCTCGCGCCACGAACGTCGGCCGCGCCGGCGACGGGCGGCGCACCATCACCACGGCGTGCACGCGCGTGTCCTTCGCCGAGGCGAAGGGCTTGCCCAGATCGACGATCGCCGCGACCTCCGCCTGCGCCAGGATCGCCTCCCGCAGCGCCCCGGCGCGCGCGAGGAACATCCAGGTGTCCGGCACCAGCAGCGCCGCCGCCCCTCCGGGCCGCACCAGCTGCAGCGCGCGCAGGAGGAATGCCGCGTAGCGATCGATCTCGCCGCCGCGCAAGGCCGGAAACGTCCGCAGGAGGAACGCGCGCTCGCGCGCGTCGCTCACGTGCCCGTAGGGAGGATTGGACACCACCAGATCGGCCGGCCGGCCGGGGCTGTGGCGCAGCGCGTCCGCCCGGCGCAGGGAGGCCGACGCCCCGCAGAGGCGCAGCGCCTGCCGCGCCACGCGCAGGGCGTCCGGGTCGAGATCGAGGCCGTGCAGATCGCGCAGTCCGGCCCGCGCCGCCGCCACCAGGAACGCTCCCGCGCCGGCGCAGGGATCGAGCACACGGATCGAGACAGGATCAGCGCCGGAGCCGCGATTCGCGTCCCCTGGCGTTGCGACGCCGTGCCGCAGCGCCACCTCGACCACGCGCGCGGCGATCTGGGGTGGCGTGTAATAGAGCCCCGCGTCCCGACGGCGGGACCTTCCGAGCGCGCGCGATTTTTCCTGCTCGAAGCGGGCGATGAGCGCGTCCGCGCTCAAGGACTCTCCGCCGTGACCACGATGGGGATGTCCACGTCGAAGGCGGCGCCCGCGAACGCCGGGAAGACGATCCGCCGGGTGGCGCGCTTCAGGCATGCGCCGAGCGGGCTCTCGTCCACCGCCTTCTGATCGATCCGCGCGGAGGTCACCTGCCCGGAAGGGGCGATGGTGGTGGCCACGTAGATCTTCCCGACCTTGAGATTCGGGTCGCGCACCAGCGCCTCGTCGACGCAGCCCTGCAGCGCCGGCTTGTTCTCGTCCAGCTTGCGGTGCACCTGGTCGGCGGTCAGCCCGGGCGAAGCCGGCGCGGCCTGCGCCGCTTCCCTGGGCGGCTCCGGCTGCGGCTCGCGCGGCTTCTGCTCGGGCGACGGAGCCTGCGGCCCCGCAGCCGGAGGAGGCGAAGCCTGGGTCTTCGGATCGCTTTTCGCCTCCTCCCTCATGGCCGGCGGCGCCGCCAGGACGATCCAGAGGACGATGGCCGCCGCAGCCAGCGCCATCAGGCCGAGGAAGACGGTGAAGGGTCCCCTCTCGGTCGGCGCCTTGCTCTCGAACATCGGCGTGCGCTCGACCCAGGGGAAGACCCGGTGCTTCACCGGCGGCTCCACGCGCTCCGCGGACGGGTCGACCTCCGACGAAACCTCGCTCGCCATCCAGCGCGCAACCTCCACCGGCCTGGCGGTGGCCACCGCGGTCTCGCCCCGGACCGCTGCCGGCGCCGGCGCCGGGGAGGGGACGACCCGAGGCGCCTGCGGCGCGACCGGACCGGGCGCCGCGGTCGCCGCGGGCGGGGCCGGCGGCGGACGGTGCGGAACCGGCGGGACCTGCGGGAACATCTCGAGCAGCTCGGGGACGTCCAGCGCGCGGTGCCAGACGTCCATCCCATCTCGCCACAGGTAGGTGCGCGGGCCGACCTCCCCGTCGTTCGCGCGCGCGATCAGCTCGTCGCGCGTGAGCGGGCCGGCCTGCTTTCCGCGGATCATCGCGAACCACTCGACGTCCTCCAGCGGCACGGCCGGCCGGGGGAAATGCATCTTCCCGGTGGTGGGCACCCCGTTCCGCCCCGGCTCGTCCGCCTTGGAGGCCTGCAGCGCGCGCTCCAGCACCTCGCTGTCCATCGCGCGCGTGCTCTCGTCATCGGTGGGCTCCGGCCGGGCCGGCTCGGGGCGCGGGGTGATGCGCATCGGACCGGGCGTTGGAGCGGGAGAGCGTTCGATCAGCCGCGGAGAGGAGTTCGCGAGCAGCGGATCGGCGAGAGCGATCTTGGCGCCGCAGCGCCTGCAGCGGACGATCAGCCGCTTTCCCCGCACCTTCTCGTCGGCGATCTGCAGCTGCGCTTTGCAGCTCTCGCAACTGAATTGCATCTGCCGGCGACTCTACAACAAGTCCCCGGCCCGGCCGCAGTGAATAGCCGGTGCCGCCAGATCGATCTTACGTCGCCGCCTCGACCGTCGACGAATCGGTGCGGCGGGGGCGGCGCTTGCGGCCGCGGGGAACCAGCGTCCCGGCCTTTTGCGCGCGATAGCGGGCGCGGTAGTAGTGCGATCGGCAGAGCCCCTTGGCCAGCACCGGCCTGCCGCAGCCGGCCTCGCTGCAGAGGGCACGCGCTCCGGACGGCTTGCGGCCGCGGCGGCCGATCCCGGCGCCGAGGCGGCGGGCCAGATCCGACACGTCGATGGCGCTCTCCAGCGTGCGCTGGACGCTTTGCGCGATCACCTGACCCAGCTCGTTGCCGATCTGCTCGCCCAGGCTCCGCACCCACTCCCCCATGCCGGGGCGTCCGCGTCCGCGTGCCATGGATGGCTCCGATCGGTAAGGCTTCGATAAAAAAATGCGCGGCCCAATAGAGCCGCGTGCAAACGAACTGTCAAGGCAGCCCTGCCGCCGATTTTGCAATCGTCAAACCTTGAGTCCGCGCTCTTCCAATGCGCGAAGCAGGGTGTCGAGCCGCCGCTCCTCCCGCGCCACCTCGAGGCCGGCCGCCCGGGCGCCGTCGAGGAGCGCGATGGCGGCCAGGACGGCCCCCAGCGCCTCCTTTTCGCGGCCTTCCTGGGCCAGCAGCGCCTCGATCGCCTGCGACAAAAGTCGGAAATCCGCAAAACAAAATGTCGGGGGCAGATCCGGCAATGGACCGGTATGAACGGTATCGGGAGCGAACGCAAAACCGACGTCCGCCAGCGCCACTTGCCGGCCGTCCTGGAAGACCAGCACCAGATAGGGGGCCGGCCGCAGGGGGCTCCTCTTCTCCTCTGCCTGCGCCACCTCGTCCCAGCGCACGCGCAACTCCTTGCCGCTGCCGGGCTCCAGGAGCCGCGCGCTCTTCCCGTCCGGCTCTTCGACCGCGGCAACGGCGGCGAAGGGGCGCCGGGTGAACTCCAGGACCTTGGCTCTGGCCTCGGCGGGCGTCATCGGCGGCGCGTCAGGCCGCGTCCGCCTTCGGCAGGCTCCCCTGCGCGAACGCCGCCTGCACCGCGATCCCCATCTTGCCCTTGTGCTTGTTGGCCGCCATCAGGGCGTGCGCCTGGGCGGTCTGGTCGAAGGGGAACACCTGGTCGAGCACCGGCCGGATCTTCCCCTCGTGCACGAGGTGGTTGGCGCGCTCCGACTGGTAGGCGTTGGCGAAGTGCGACCCGAGGATCTGCTTCTGCCGCATCCAGAGGTGGCGCACGTCGAACTCGAGGTTGAACCCGGTGGTGGCGCCGCAGATGACGATCTTCCCGAACTTCTTGGCGAGGAAGACGCTGGTGGGGAACGTCTCCTTGCCCACGTGCTCGAAGACCACGTCCACGTCGTTGCCGCCGGTGAGCTCGCGCACGCGCTTGCCGAACTTCTTGCAGGCCTCCGTCCGCGCCTTGCAGCGCTCCGGCGTCTCGGGCGGCCGGTACATGAGGTCGGGATACTCGTTGCGGTCGATCCATGCCTGCGCGCCGAGCGCCTTCACCAGCTCGACCTTGTCCTTGCCGCCCACCACCGCGATGGGATTGGCGCCCAGCATCCGGCAGATCTGCACGGCGAAGACGCCCAGCCCGCCCGCCGCTCCCCAGACCAGCACGTTGTCGCCGGCGGTGACCTCCGCCTGGTGCACCAGCATCCGGTAGGAAGTGAAGTACGTCAGCCCGTAGGAAGCGGCGGAGAGCCAGTCGAGGTGCTTCGGCTTCTTCAGCAGCTGCTGCGCCTGCACCTTGGTGAACTGCGCGAAGCTGCCCCAGCTGGTCTCGTAGCCCCAGATCTTCTGCTCGCTGCAGGCCATCGGGTCGAGGCCGTTGCACTCGGGGCACTGGCCGCAGGACTGGTTGCAGTGGATCACCACCTCGTCGCCCACCTTCCAGCGCTTCACCTGCTCCCCGACCTTCCAGACGATGCCGCTGGCGTCCGAGCCGGCGATGTGCATCGGCTCGCCGTGCAACTTGAAGACGCTCACCGGCTTGCCGCGCGCGGCCCAGACGCCGTTGAAGTTCACGCCCGCGCCCATCACCAGGACCAGCGCCTCGTTGGGTCCGACGGCCGGGACGTCCACCTCCTCGAGCTTCATGGCCGCGAGGGGATCTCCCTCGCGATCGGGGCGGATGCACCAGGCGAGCATCTTCTTCGGGACCTCGCCGAGGTTCTGCGGGACTTCTCCGATGGGAAACAGCTGCGTCATGTGGAAGGCTCCTCGTGCGCCTCGACGAGCTCCAGGAGCGTGCCGCCGAAAGCCTTGGGGTGGAGGAAAGCAACCTTGTGTCCGCGGGCGCCGGGTCGGCCCACCTTGTCGATCAGCGGCACCCCGCGCGCCGCCAGGCGCTCGAGCACCGCGTCGATGTTCTTCACCCGCAAGGCCAGGTGGTGGAGCGCGTCCCCGCGCGCCTTCAGAAATTTCTCCAGGCCGGCATTGCCCTTGGGCGCGACCAGCTCCAAGGACGCCCCGTTCGGGAAGTCGAAGAAGGCGGCGTCCACTTTCTGCGCCGCGACGTACTCCTGGTGGGCGACCTTCTGGCCGAGCACGTCCTCGATCAGTGCGATCGAGGTGGCCATGTCCTTCACGCAGATGGCGGTGTGATCCAGGCGGGTGGCAGGAATTCCCGCCTGCGCCGCCTTCGGCGCCACCGGGTCCGGCACCGCCTGTCCCGCCGCGAGCGCGCGCACGGCGTCCACCACGGCCGCGAGCGAAGACTCGGGGCCGAACACCGCTCCCACGCCCACCGCTCGCAGCGCGTCGTGATCGACCGCGGGGATGATCCCGCCCACCACCACCGGGATCTCCGCCTTCCGCTGCTTGAGCTCGGTCATCAGGCGGCGGCAGATCCCCTCGTGCGCGCCGGAGAGGATGGAGAGGCCGATGACGTCGACGTCCTCCTGCACAGCGGCCGCCGCGATGGCCGGCACGCTCGCGCGCAGCCCGGTGTAGATCACCTCCATGCCCGCGTCCCGCAGCGCGGCGGCGATCACGCGCGCGCCGCGGTCGTGGCCGTCGAGGCCGGGCTTTCCCACGAGCACGCGGATCTTGCGTTCCATCGATCAGAACCTCGTCGGCGGCTGGTAGACGCCGAACTCCTCCCGCAACGCCCCGGCGATCTCGCCCACCGTGCAGTAGGCGCGCACCGCCTCGCGGATGTGCGGCTGCAGATTGTCCTTCCCGCCGGCGGCGGCCGAGAGCGCGCGCAGGGCAGCCTGGGCCTTGCCGCCATCCCGCTCGCGCCGGACGCGCGCCGCGCGCATCGCGGCCTCCTTGGCCGCCTCGGGAGAGGCGGTGGTGATCTCCATCTCCGGCTCCTCGTGCGCCTCGCCCACCGTCCGGAACTTGTTCACGCCCACCACCGGCACCTCGCCCTTCTCCACCGCGCGCTGGTGCTCGTAGGCCCGCTGGGCGATGCGCTGCTGGACGAACCCCGTGCGCAGCGCCTCGACGAAGCCGCCTCGCTCGTCGATCTCGGCCATCACCTTGCCGATGGCCTCCTCCATCCTGTCGGTGAGCGCCTCCACGAAGTAGCTGCCGCCGAGCGGATCGACGGTGCTCGCCACCTCGGTCTCGTAGGCGACCACCTGCTGCACGCGCAGCGCCGTGCGGGCGGACAGCTCGGTGGGGATGGCGAACGCCTCGTCGTACGCGGCGGTGAAGACGCTCTGCAGTCCCGAGCAGGCCACCGCGAAGGTCTCCAGGGTGGTCCGGGCGATGTTGTTGAGCGGCTCGGCGCGGGTGAGCGAATGTCCGCCGCAGACGCAGGCGGCGCGCAGCCGCCAGCTTTCGGGCTCCTTGGCCCCGTACTTCTCCTTGAGCAGCCGCGCCCAGATCCGGCGGCCCGCCCGGTACTTCGCGACCTCCTCGAAGAAGTTGGTGTACGTGTAGAAGAAGAAGCTGAGGCGCGGCGCGAACGCGTCGGCCGCAAGCCCGCGCGCGAGCAGGTTCTCGACGTAGGCTTTGCCGGCCGAGAGCGTGTAGGCCATCTCCTCGGCAGGGTTGGCGCCCGCGTCCCGGTAATGAGAAGCGATCGAGATGGGATTGAAGCGCGGCAGCCGTTCGACCGTGTCCTCGATCAGATCGCAGGCGAGGCGCATCGAGGGCTCGATCGGGAAGAGCCACGCCCCGCGCGCCCCGAACTCCTTGAGCAGGTCGTTCTGCACGGTGCCTGCGATGCGCTCGTCGGACACGCCCTGCTTGCGGGCCGTCTCCTCGTAGAGCGCGAGCAGGATGGGCGCGGTGGCGTTGATGGTCATGCTGGTGGAGACCTTCCCCAGCGGGATGCCGGCGAAGAGCTCCTCCATGTCCGCCAGCGACCCGATCGAGACGCCCACCTTCCCCACCTCGCCCTCGGCCTCCGGATCGTCCGCGTCGAGGCCGAGCTGGGTGGGAAGGTCGAGCGCCAGCGAGAGCCCGGTCTGGCCCTGCTCGAGCAGGTACTTGAAGCGCTGGTTGGTCTCGCGCGGCGTGCCGAACCCGGCGTACTGCCGCATGGTCCAGAGCTTCCCCAGGTACATGCTCTTGTGGATGCCGCGGGTGAACGGGTACTCGCCCGGCGGCGGCGGCACCTGCTTCACGTCGTCCGGCCCGTAGAGCGGCTGGATCTCGATCCCGCTGCGCGTCTTGCTCATGGGCGGAACTCCCGCTTGAGGATGGCGAGCTCGCGCGTGATCTCCAGCACCACCTCGCCCTTCTGGTTCTTTCCCCGCAGGAGGAACTTCACCACGCCGGCCTGGCCCGGCTTGGCGAAGGCGGAGAGGCGCGGGTCGTCCTCGGTCTTGGAGACCACCGTGCTCTCGGCGAACAGCGTGTCGCCCGCGAATACCGGCGTCAGGTGCCGGCCCTCGTCGTAAGAGAGGTGCGCGATGGCGTTCTCCTCCGTCTCCTCGGAGGCGAGCCCGGCGACGAAGGCGAAGACGATCCCGCCGTAGACCACGCGCCGGCCGTTGAACGTCACCTCGGGCTGGTCGTCGCACAGCTTCTGGTTGAAATGGATCTGGGCGGTGTTGAGCACGAAATTGGTCCACATCATGTGCTCGTCGGAGATCGTGCGGCCGCGCGGGTGGACGAGGGTCACGCCCGGAGTGAAGTCCTGGTAGAGGTTGTCGTCCCGCGTGAAGTGGTGGCGCTCGTCCACGTCAGCCCTCCAGCAGCCGCTTGGCGATCACCTCGTACTGGATTTCGGAAGTGCCCTCGAAGATGCGGAACACGCGCGCGTCGCGCCAGAACCGCTGGGCGGGGAACTCGCGCGAGTAGCCGTACCCGCCGAACACCTGCATCGCCTCGCTGGTCACGTGCTCGGCCATCTCCGCGCAGAAGGCCTTCGCCATGCCCGCTTCCAGGTCACAGCGCTTGCCGGTGTCCTTCATCCGCGCCGCGTGGTAGGTGAGCTGCCGCCCGGCCTCGATCTGCGTCGCCATGTGCGCGAGCTTGTGGCCGATCACCTGGAACTCGCTGATCGGCTTGCCGAACTGCGTCCGCTCCTGCGAGTAGCGCAGCGCGGCCTCGAACGCGGCCTGCGCCACGCCCACCGCCCGCGCCGCCGTCTGGATGCGCGCGATCTCGTAGGTGCTCATCAGTTGCCGGAAGCCCTTGCCCTGGACTTCGCCGAGCAGGTTCTCCGCTGGCGCCTCGTAGCCGTCGAACTGCAGCGCGTAAGAGTTCATCCCCTTGTAGCCGATGCTCGGGATGGGGCTGCCGGCGAGCTGCGGCGGATGGAAGTCGTCGCCCGGCGTCTTGGGGATCAAAAGGATCGAGATCCGGTCGTGCTTGCGCGGAGCGTCCGGGTTCGTCACCACCGTCGTACAAAGCAAGTGCGCCTTGTTCGCCCAGGTGCACCAGGTCTTCTCGCCGGTGACCAGGTACTTCTCGCCCTTCTTCACCGCGCGGCACTTGATCCCGGCCGAGTCGCTGCCGGCGTCGGGCTCGGTGAACGCGGCCGCGGCCAGCAGCTCTCCGGTGCAGAGGCCGGGCAGGAATTTCTTCTTCTGCTCTTCCGTCCCGTTCGACTGCACCAAAGACGCGGTGATGATCATCCGTGTCATCACCGAGCCCACCGACAGCCAGGCCTTGGACAGCTCCTCCGCCACGATGGCCATCGAGAGCGTGTCGAGGCCGCTGCCGCCGTAGTCGGGAGAGAAGATCAGACCGAAGTAGCCCAGCTCGGCCATCTTCTTCACCACGCCCGAGGGGATCTCCGCCGCCTTGTTGTCCAGCTCGTTGGCGATGGGGACCACCTCGCGGTCGGCGAAGTCCCGCACGCTCTCGCGGATCTGGACGTGCTCCTCGGTGAGAGCGCCCCCGTTGGGGTTGGGGATGGGCATCCGGCTACTTGCCTCCGTAGGCTGCGCGCTTCTTGACCAGGATCTTGCGCTCGTAGACGCAGACTTCCTCACCCCGCTGGTTCAAGCCGGTGGTGCGCACGTGGACGATGCCGCGGTCCGGCTTGCTGCCGCTCTCGCGCTTGTCGAGGACCTCGCTGCGCGAGATCAGGGTGTCCCCGGGGTACACGAAGCGGGGGAACGTCATGTTCCAGTAGCCGAGGTGCGCGATCGCCTGCTCGGAGAGATCCTCGACGGTCATCCCGAACACCACGTTCATCACCAGGAGCGGATGCACCGGTGGCGTCTGGTGTCCGAGCGCCTGCGCGTGGAGCTTGTTGAAGTACAGCGGCACGGCGTTCATCGTCGCCGTGGCGAAGAGCTGCGCTTCGCCGTCGGTGAGCGTCCGGCCCCAGTGGTGCCGGTACACGTCGCCGACCTTGAAGTCCTCGTAATACCGGCCGCGCTCGATCACCTTGCGGGGTCCCTCGGCGGCCGCCGCGGTCTTTTGAGCCATCTGTGCAAGGGGTAGGTCGGACGGCCGATTCCGTCAAGGTGTCGCACCGCGTCGTACCGGAACGCTTGCGGAAACTGGACGGGATGCGGCCGGCGCGGTTCACATTGGAGCGTGGACTGGCAGGAGGAATCCGTGCGGCGCCGCCGCTTCACCCGGCGGGACGTGCACTTGCCTGCGCGGGTGCGGGCGGGCGGCCTGGACCTGATCGCGACCACCGAGAACATCTCGCCAGGCGGTGCGTTCCTGCGCGTGAAACTGCCCGAAACCACCGTGGATTTGTATGCCTCCATCGACCTTCCCCACGGCCGCGGCGTGTACGTGCAGGCCAAGGTCCGCTGGCGCCGGTCGAGCCCCCCGGGCGTCGGCATCGAGTTCGCCAGCTTCCTCGAGGACGCCGCGGAGCTCAATCGATCCGCTTGAGCACGTGGAAGGCCGCCTCGCTGCGGACCAGGGCGCACTCGTTCTTGCGCATGCAGAGAGCGGCACCCCGGAACGGCACGCGCGCCGCCGGGCCGATCAAGATCGTGCCGGGAGGCGCGTCGGAGTAGCGGTCCTGCAGGCCTTCCATCCGCGCGCCCTTCCGGCACTGCGCGAGCAGGTCGCCGGCGAGCTCTTCCGCCTGCCTCCGGTCGCGGCCGATCTGGACCTGCAGGACTTCCGCGCGCTGGGCCGGCGCGGCGCAGCCGGACGGGTCGCGCGGTGGCGCGGAGGCGCAGGCGATACCGGCTGCAAATCCGGCGAGCAGGGATCTCAACGATCCCCCACTGCCAGCACTCCGGTGAAGAGGTGGACGGAGGTTGCGTCCCCCGCGGGCCCGAGCTCGAAGCTGGTGCGCAAGGAGAGGAGCGGGAACGCCCCCAGCGACTGCTCGATCAACCTCAGGTCCAGGCCGGACACGCCGTAGAGCGCGCTGCCCCGGCTGGCGCAGTCGAAGTACACGCCCCAGGCCGGAGGCGCGCTGCGCAGCTTGTCCAGCGCCGTCTGCAGCGTGCGCCGCGCGCCCATCCCGTCGCGCAGCGTGAACGAGACGCTGTGTCCTTCGGGCACCGCGGCGCCGGTCTCCAGGGACCCGCGCTCCTCGTCCACGCCCAACAGGGGAATGGAGACGAAGTCCTCCGTAGAGAACGGCTCGCCGGGGCGCGGCGAAAACCCGAGGCCCACGAACTGGAGCGCCTCCCCGTCGACGCCGGGCTGCTCCGAGAGCGCCGAGAGCGCCTCCATGGCGGGGCGCGAGTCGAGCTCGATGAGAGAGCGGCCCTCGGCGCGCGTGATCAGCATCGGCTTGCCGATCGGCTGGTGGGACTGGGCCACCGCCAGCCGTGCCGGCGCAGGAAAAAAGGCGCCCACGGCGTGCGCGTAGGCGAGATCGTGGTCGAGCAAGAGGCCGCCTTCCACCGCGACGCCGCCGCCGGCGACCCGCAGCTTGCCCAGCGCCGCGAGCAGCCGCTGCAGTGGCGCGGACGGATCCGCGAACACCAGCCCCAGCGCTCCCGGACCCGCACGCTGCGCGGCCGCGCGAAGCTCGTCGGGCGCGTCGCTGCGGAACGAGAACAGCTCCGCGCGCTGTTCGAGGGCCAGGACGCCGAGGGCCGGCCCTTCCTCCGTGTCGGCGTCGCCAGGCACCAGCGCCGCGGAGGTCGCCCCGCCGACGATCTGGGTCTTGGGGCCGGCGGCGTCGCGGAGCGCCTCGCACATCTCCAGCGCTTCGTCGAGGTGCTCGGGCGTCGCCGCCACCACCAGGCAGCCGGCCTCATCCAGCCCGGCCGCGTCCAGCGCGCGCGTCGCCGCGTCCCGCGCGGCAAGGCGCACGTCGTCTGCCCGGCTGACGGCGGCTCCGGCGCGCACGCGGTAGAGCATAAGCCATCGCGCGACGGAAGGCTTGACGTCCGCCCCGATCGGTTTGTTACCTCCTGCGCGGATGCGCCGCGCGCTCTTCGCAGCGATCGTCACCCTGCTCGGCTGCGCCGGGCCGGCGAGCCGGCCCCAGGCCAAGGGGCCTGCTCGCGCGCCCTCGTCGCTCACCATCGTCGGAATCAACGACACGCATGGAGCGCTGCTGCCGGCCCGGGCCAATGGCCGCGGCGAGATCGGCGGGGCGGACTGGTTCGCCGGCTACCTGAACGCGATCCGCGCGGAAGCGAAGGAGCGCGGCGGCGCCGTGATCGTCCTCGACGGCGGCGATGCCTTCCAGGGGACGATGATCTCCAACCAGTTCCGCGGCAGCAGCGTGACCGAGGTCTACAATGCGATCGGCCTCACCGCGGCCGCGCTGGGCAACCACGAGTTCGACTTCGGGGTGGACGTGCTCAAGGAGCGCGTGGCGCAGGCGCGCTACCCGGTGCTGGCCGCGAACGTCTTCCTGAAAGGGACGCGGAAGCGGCCTGACTGGCTGCGCCCGAGCGCGCTCGTCCAGGCCGGCGGCGTGAAGGTCGGCGTGATCGGCCTGGCCACGCGCGAGACGCCGCTGACCACCGCTCCGGGAATGGTCGCGGGCCTCGATTTCGTGGACGGCGGCCCGGTGGCGGCGCAGGAGGCCGACGCCTTGCGCGCGCAGGGTGCGACGGTGGTGGTGATCTGCGCCCACGCCGGGCCTCTGCCGCCCGGTAACGAGATCCAGGGCGTGGCGGAAGCGGTGCAGGGCAAGGTCGACGCGATCGTGAGCGGCCACCACCACCTCGCGCTCGGCCCTCCCCCGCTGGTGGTCGCGGGGATCCCCATCGTGCAGTCCGGGTCCAAGCTGCAGGGGTTCTCGATCATCGAGCTGGCCCTGGACGGCCAGGGCCGCGTCCGGTCGTTCTCGGTCAACGAGGGCACGCGGCCCCGCGAGGGCGGCCCCCAGCTGATCCTGCACGAGGACCGCGGGCAGCCCGCGAGCTGGCGCGGCCGGCGGGTCGAGCCCGACCCGGCCGTCGCTTCCATCGTCGCCCGCTACGACGCGCAGGTCCGGCAGATGCGCGAGACGCGCATCGGCGAATCGCTGGTCGACCTGCGCAAGGGGAACGGCGACGATCTGCTCGGGAACCTGGCGACCGACGCCCTCCGCTCCGGCGCGGGCGGCAGCCTCAAGGCGCGCTACGCGCTGCAGAACGCCGGAGGGCTGCGGGTGGACGAGATCCCGGCGGGGCCGATCACCTACGGCCAGATCTTCGACCTGTATCCGTTCGACAACGCGCAGGTGGTCGTCTCGCTCCCGGCGTCGGAGTTGCGCAACGCCCTGGAGGCGGTGCTGCGCAACGGCAAGGCCCCCATGCGCGTCTCCGGGCTCCGCTACGCGATCGATTGGGAGAAGTTCGGCGCGGCCGCGAGCCCGAAGGCCGCTCCGGCGGGCGCCATCGTGGTGCGGATGACCGACGACGCCACAGGCCAGGTGCTGTGCGAGACGCTGCGCTGCGCACGGGCCGCCTGCGAGTCCTCCTGCGCCGAGGGACCCTTCGAGGTGTCGGTGACGGACTTCCTCGCCAGCGGCGGCGACGGGCTGGCGATTCCGAAGGACGCGCCCAGGCAGGCCGGGTCCCTGCTGGCGCGGGACATCATCATCGCGTACGTGAAGGAGCACCGGCCGCTGACGGCGCAGGTGCTCGGGGCCGCGTCCGCCGGGAAAGAGCCGCGCTGGACGCAGGTCGGATCGCCGCGGCCGCAAAGGTAGGGGACATGATGAGCGGCGGAGCCGCGATTCGTGTCCCCTAGAGTTGGAGTGAGCCTGGATCTGCTGCTCGAGATCGGCCTTCCCGGCCTGGTGTTCGTCGGCCTCTTCGCCTGGCTGATCCGGAAGGTCGTGAAGGCGGCGCGCACCGAACGGGACCTGGAGGAAGAGCGCCTCCAGGGGGCGCTGGCGGACGAGCTTCGCGCGGCCAAGGCCCGCGCGGAGGCGAGCCTGCGCCCGAACCTGGTCGCGGTGGCGGGCCCGGAGCCGGAGCAGGCTCCTGCCCATCCGCTGGCGGGAGCGGACACGCGCGGCGCGGATCCCGCTCACCTGCCGCTGGTCGAAGCGATGGCGCACGAGCGCGAAGAGCAGCTCCGCGCCCAGCCCGGCGGCGACAGCGAGGTGGCCCGCCGGGTGGAAGTGCTCTGGGTGCGGTCCAATGCGTCGCACGTGGTGTGGTGCGAGCGGCGGCGCGCGGCCACGCTGGCGGCGCGCGGGGTCACGCGGGAAGTGATCTGCGTGGCGCAGGTGGAGAGCGGCGCGGTGGTGGAGCGGTGGTCGTTCGGGTGAGCCAGGAGAAAGGACCGCAGGGATCAGGTCTGGGTCGCCTTCACTCGCTCGGGCGTGAGCGGGAGATCCCGGATCCGGCGCCCGGTAGCGTGGGCGACCGCATTCGCGATCGCCGCTGCCGCGGGTCCCTGGGAGGACTCGCCCGCGCCCACGGGGCGCTCCTCGGGCCGGTCGATGAGCGAGACCTCGACCGACGGAGCCTCGGCGATGTGCAGGATGGGGTAGTCGGTCCAGGAGCGCGTCAGCACCTGCGTGCTGTCGTAGGAGATCGCCTCCTGCAGGGTCCAGCTCGTCGATTGGATGATGCCGCCCTCGATCTGGTTGATCAGCCCGTCCGGGTTGATGATCAGGCCCGCGTCCGCGGCCGCGAATGCGCGCAGCACCTGGATGGCGCCCGTCGCCGGATCGACGTCCACCTCCGCGATCACGGCGACGTAAGCGGCCAGGTTCTTGTACTTCGCGAACCCGATGCCGCGGCCGCGCCGTCCGTCACCCTTCTCCTTGGGCCGCCAGCCGGCCTTTCTGGATACCGCTTCGATGACGGCCTTCGCGCGCGGGTCGGAGAGGTGCTTGAGGCGGAACTCGATCGGGTCGAGACCGGCCGCGGCGGCCAGCTCGTCCATGAAGGACTCGATCGCGAACACGTTGGCGTAGGCCCCGAGCGTGCGCAGCGCCGAGACGCGCATCGGCATTTCCGGAAGCAGGTGGTTGATCACGCGCTGCCGGGGGAAGACGTAGAGCGGAATGGCGTTGCGGTCGCCGCCTCCGGCCGGCTGGGGGATGTTGCGTGCCGAGCCCGGCCGCTGGGGGTCCTTCAGGTACCAGGCGGCGAGCAGGTTGGTGCCGTCGGACTCGCCGGGGCGCGTGCTGTGCGTGTGGCTCCAGAGCTCGTTGCGGAACTCCACCACGTTGCCCTGCGCGTCGATCCCTCCGCGCAGGTCGATCAGCATCGCCGAGCCGTAGGGCTCCCACTGGAACTCGTCGCCGCGCATCCACTGCAGCTTGACCGGGCGCCCCTTCGTGGCGCGCGCGCAGAGCGCCGCGTCGAGCGCCACGTCGTCGGCGCCGTTGTGGCCGTAGCAGCCCGAGCCTTCGCGATGCGTGACGGTGATCGCGGCGGCCGGCATCTTCAGCGCTTTCGCCAGCTCGTTGCGCAGGGGAAAGACGCCTTGCGTGTGGCTCCAGACCTGCAGCTTGCCGTTCTGCCACTGCGCCACCGCGCAGGAGGGGCCGATGGCGGCGTGCGCCTGGAACGGCCGGGTGAAGGTTGCCTCCAGCGTCTGGACGGCGGCGGGCGCGGCCTCGTTCTTCTCGCTCACCACCGAGCTCTGCGCCGGCTGGCTGCGGAGGTGATCGAAGAGCTTGCGCCCCGCCGGCGGCAAAGACGCGGTCTGCTCCCACTTCGCGCTGGCGCGCAGGGCCCGCATCGCCGCAATGGCCTGCTCTTCGCGCGCGGCGGCGACCGCGAGGAAGCTTCCGTCGCGCACCACCGCGACCACGCCGGGCATGGCCCGCGCGGCGCGCTCGTCCACCGAGAGCAGCTTTGCCCGAGGCGATGGCGGCCGGACGACGCGGCCGAACAGCATGCCGGGAAGGCGCAGGTCGTGCACGTAGGCCGCGCCGCCGGTCACCTTGGCGGGGATGTCGCGGCGCGGGACGCTCTTTCCGATCAGGCGGTGCTCAGAGGCAGGCTTGGGTTTCGCCCTGGCGGTAGCTTCGCGCCCGAGCATCGCCTTGGTGGTGAGCTCCCAATAGGTGGCCTGGGCACCGCCGGGAGCGAGGATCACGCCGTCCTCGACCCGCAGCGCGCTGGCCGACACGCCCAGCTTCGCCGCGGCTGTCTCGAGCAGGATGGCGCGCGCCTCGGCGCAGGCGAAGCGCAGCGCGGAGCCGGACTCCTCGATGGAGCGGCTGCCCGAGGTGACGCCTTCGTCCGGGGTGCGGGAGGTGTCGCCCGAGACCATCTCGATGCGGGACAGATCGACTTCCAGCTCGTCGCCGACGATCTGGGCCAGGGCGGTGACGATGCCTTGACCGATCTCCACCTTGCCGGTGAACGCGGTCACGGTGCCGTCCGCGTTGATGCGCAGCCAGCCGTCGAGCATGCGGTTCTTCTGCAGGCTCCCGGGGAGCGGCGACGGCGCCTGGGCGAGCCCGCGAGCGAGCGGGGCGAGCGTGAAGCCGACCGTGAGCGCCGCGGTCCGTTCGAGGAACCGGCGCCGCGTGATCCCGGCGCTCACTGCGACATCTCCTTCGCGGCGCGCTGGATCGCGCGGACGATCCGGTTGTGCGTTCCGCAGCGGCAGAGGTTCCCGTCGAGCGCCTCCCGGATCTGGGCCTCGGAGGGCCGCGGGACCTCGGCGAGCAGCGCGTGGGCGGACATGATCATACCCGCGATGCAGTATCCGCACTGCGCGGCCTGCTCCTCGATGAACGCTCTCTGCAGGGGGTGGGGGTGGGCCGCCGTTCCCAGGCCTTCGAGCGTGGTGATCTTCGTGTCCAGGACCGCCAGCGCCGGCGTCACGCAGGAGCGCACCGCCTTTCCGTCGACGAGCACCGTGCAGGCCCCGCATTGCGCCAAGCCGCAGCCGAACTTGGCCCCGGAGAGCTCGAGATCGTTGCGCAGGATGTAGAGCAGGGGAGTCTCTCGCGCCGCGGCGACCGTGCGTCGGCGGCCGTTGACGGTCAGGGTGACGGACATCGCATGCCCTCCGGAGATCGCGACCAAGGTCGGATGAGGAACGACTCGATTGCCGGCGCACCTTAGCGCTCTGAAGGCAAAAATGGGGCGGCCGGGCTCCAGCGCGTTGACTGCCGCGACCCTCCGGCCGGTTCACCCGCCTAGCGCCCGCAACGCCGCCTCGGTCGCCTGCAGCATCGGCTCGGCCACCACCGGCTTCCCGGTCGCGTGCTCCATCCACAGGTCCGGCAGCACCCGCCCGTACGATGCGGCGCTCTCGAACACCTTCCCGAAGTCGGGGCCGCGCAGCTTCTCCTCGAGCTGGAACGCGATCAGGTGCCCGATCGGGTACCGGTACAGGTAGAGGAATGCATTGATCATGTGCGAGTAGATCGCGAGCTGCGGATTCCCCGGCTTGCCCAGCACCGGCGCGTAGTACTTGTCCCAGTACGACCGCGCGATCGCGAGCGTGGCCTCCCGGAGCTGCGGCGGCGTCGCCTCCGGGTGCTCGTACATCCAGCGCCAGACGTCCAAGTCCACGAGCGCGGAGCCGGAGATCTCCCACGAGTCCCAGAAGTCGCGCAGCGCCCGGAAATGCTCGGCGTGCGGGTCCGTTTTCGCCACGCCCAGAAGCTCCAGGTCGCGGTGCTGGAAGGTGAACGCCAGGGCTTCGGTGAACGCGGTCCCGGGCACGCCCGAGAGCAGCGTGTCGTCCACCTGGTAGAGCGAGAACACCTGCTCCACGTTGTGGCCCATCTCGTGGATGGCGATGTTGTAGCCCTTGTAGTCCATCCCGTCCGGGTTCACGCGGGTGCGCAGGTGCGGCGAGTCGCCCGGCCCCCACCAGGGGTACATCTCGCTGCGCCGTTCCGCCTGCAGCGCGTGCCCGGAGCCGCGCGCAGGGTCCACCACGATGTGGGCGTCGAGGAAGCGCGCCTTGTCGGCCGAAAAACCCAGCCCCTGCAGCAGGCGCGGGATGTCCTTCTTGTATGCGTCCGAGTTCGGGTACCGCGCGCGGGTGAGCTTCGACAGCTCACCCTCCGGCTGCTTCTCGATGAAGCCTGCGTACCAGATGTCGAACGGCTCCAGCGGCCGGCCTATGCGCTTCTGGATCAGCGCCGCGATCCTGGGGACCAGCGGGGACTCCAGGACCTGCGTCAAGAGCGCCCGCACGCGCTGCTCGGGGATCTCGTCGTCGAGCTGGAAGTGGCGGTCGATCTCGGTCGGCGCCATCGGCGAGTCCGCGTCCACCTGGCGCGAAGCGCGGAAATCCGAGAGCAGCATCAGGTAGCGCCAGTCCGGCTCGCGGTCGGCAGCGACCAGCGGCTTCTCGGGCCGCCTCCCCTGCGACTTCATCTGCTCGGTCTCGATCTCCTCCGGCGGCGAGGCCGTCACCGTGTTGGTCGCCGGGTTCCAGTCGACGCGGGGATCGTCGATCACGCCCCGGGGAATCGTCTGCGTGACGATCCGCTCCATCACCTCCCGGATCAGCCTCTGCCGGGCCAGCGCCAGCGCCTTGTCCTGCTCCGCGTAATCCGCCTTGATCTGGTCGCGCAGGTTCCAATGCGTCAGCAGCCGGACGCCCTTGGGAAAGAGCCGGCGGCCGTCCGGCGCCAGCACGTGGTGCATCCAGACGTTGTACCCGGCGATGTAGGCCTCGGCCTCCGCGTTCGCCTTGGCAAAGGCCTGCAGCGCCGCCCCGCTGGGGCGGATGGCGAAGCGCCGCGTGAGCCGCGCCTCCGCCCACTGCTGGCGTGACCAGCGCGGTCCCTGCGCCACCATCTCGTCCAGGTTCGGCTGGGGGAAGTTCAGGAGGGCGACGAACGCAAGCCTGGAGGTGAACAGATCCTCGGGGAGGTGCGCCCCGACATTGATCGACGCGAAGAGCTGGTCCACATCCATCTGCGGGCCGAGCTCCAGCTCGTTCCAGCTCTTCAGCGCCCGTCCGATCGCCAACAAGTGCCCGTCGATCTGCTCGAAGGCGGCGGAGAAGCGGCCGAGCAGCGCGTCGAGCTGCTTCCGATCGGCCACGAACGCTTCGTCCACGAACTCGCGCAGCGCAGCGGCATCGCCGTCCTCCGCCCGCCAGAAGGCAGCCACCTGGCGGACGCCGCGCTCGGCGCGAGGCCTGACCGCCTCGCCGTGCTTCTGCACCACCGCCGCGACGAGCGGCGCCGGGTCGACCTGGATGCGGGCGGACTTCGAGCTCGAGGAGGAGCCGGGATTCGGCGTCCGGCAGGAGACCATGGCGGCCAGGACGAGAGCGAGGGGGAGGAAGCGCATGGAGGCGGGCTTCTATCACGGCAACAGCCATTGGGGTTGACGCGCGCCCGCCGCGTCGTAAGTTCGCGCGCCATGCCCGCTCAGCCCTCGTTCTTCGCTCGCCTCTGGCTCGCGATCGCCTGCTGGTTCCGGGTCGTCTTCGATCCCGCGTTCGCGGCGAAGGTCGCCGCGCTGCGGAACGCGTCCGGCTTGCCTGAACCAGCGCAGCGGACGCTCGCTCCTGCCTCTCCCGCCAAAGCAGACCCGGCGCTGAACCTCCTGTCCCTCCTGCAGCGCGAGGGTCGCCTGATCGACTTCTGCGAGGAGGAGCTGGCGGGCTTTTCAGACGCGCAGATCGGGGCCGCCGCGCGCACGGTCCACGACGGCTGCCGCAAGGCGCTGCGCGGAGCGGTGACGCTGGCGCCGGTACGGCCGGAACCGGAGGGAAGCAGCGTCACGCTGCCGCCCGGGTTCGATCCGCAGGCCGTGCGCCTGAGCGGCAACGTGGTGGGACAGCCGCCCTTCTC
>Ga0137397_10000368_pt1 | contig 30787 bp, 36 predicted proteins | sample czorhiz116metaG_FD_106658 | JGI IMG/M metagenome (GOLD analysis project Ga0137397, IMG submission 106658) | Vadose zone soil microbial communities from Angelo Coast Range Reserve, California, USA - czorhiz1.16 metaG | ecosystem: Environmental > Terrestrial > Soil > Vadose zone | place: USA... | reverse complement strand
CTGCCATCTGTGGTTGTCTTGGGCCAGAAGGGGGGACCAGACGTCCTGTATGGAGAATGCGGAGAGGAGTGTGAGAAGAAAAAGTCTCCTGTGAAACTACTCGGGCTCCCTTCCATTTGTGTTCTAATACGCCGCGGGCTCGTCTTGGCTCCATCCTCGAGGCTTTGAGAGTTTCATCTAGAGGCGCGAGGATACCCTGACCGTCTAACATCCCTTACTCATACAGGCAGTACCACAGTGCTGAAGGGTCGACACAAACTGGTATGCGGGCACATGTCCAGGTCCTTTCCCGATGTAAACACCTGGGTCAACTTTTTGGAATTGAAGAGTTTTTTCGATGACTTCTGTTTATATTCTGTCCTCGAAGCACAACATGGTACGCGACATGTCATTCCGCATATGATATGACATCATACACAAACCTACCGCCCTCACGCCTTGAGTATCCTCGCCGACAAGAACTTGTCGATTTGTTCGGCGTAGTACTCGACGTGAGTTTCCAGCGCAAAGTGCCCCGAGTCGACAAAGTCCAACACGAAATCCTTCACATCACGAGCGAACGCCTCAGCGCCGGCCTTTACGAAGATGACGTCATTCGCTCCCCAGAGAGCGAGCACCGGCACGCCGCTCGTGCGGAGGTACTCCTGCCACTGGGGGTAAAGCTTCGGGTTAGTGCGGTAATCGTAGAACAGCGAAAGCTGCGACTCTGCAGAGCCCTCGCGGGCGAGCAGCGCCGCGTCGAGGGTGTACGACTCTGGCGCGACGCGAGACAGGAGCGCCTCGGGCACGCCGTTCGTGTACTGCCACTTCGTCGGCCCGAGCTGCAGGAACGGGAGGAGCGCCTGAGCCTCGGGCGAGCTCGACGAGAACGTCGGGGTGGCCCAGTACGTCTCGAGCGGTGCCCAGAAGTCTTTGCCGAGGCCCTCTACGTACGCGTTGCCGTTCTGGGTGATGATCGCGGTCACGCGATCGGGCTTTCGCACAGCGATGCGAAATGCCGTCGGGGACTGCCAGTGCACGTGGTTGGTTGCGTGTCATTTGGAGTCAGCATGTGGGGCGGACGGCTGCGCGCGCGGGGTAAAAGAGGGTGCAGAATAGATGCGTGGAACATGGAAATAGGGAAAAAAAAAAGAAAAAAAAGAAGAGGCACGCACGCCGTAGTCGAAGATGTAGACTGCGAACTTTTCCACGCCGAGCGCATCGAGGAACGCCTCGGTCGTGAGGGATAGGCTGTCGAACGTGTATTGATACTTGCGCTCCGCCGGCACCTCCGTGAAGCCGAACCCGGGCAGGTCGGGCGCCAGGAGGCGGAATTTCGACGCCAGGAGCGGGATGAGCTCGCGGAATTGGAAAGACGAGGCTGGGAAGCCGTGCAGCAGAAGCAGGACGGGCGCCGTCGGTGGACCGGCAGAGCGATAAAAGACGCTCATGCCGTCGACGGCGATGGTGTTCAATTCAACTTGGGGCATTGATTCAACAGCTTAGTGGGAAGGTCGACGCTCAGGGGTGGGGGTCTTTCTTATATACGCATCTCACCACGGAAAGGTACAACGGAAAGGTACAAAAGGAAGAGCCTGACACATCAGGTTTCTAATCATAGTCAGTGGGCGTAGCTGTTCTTCGGTGACCTTAAGCTCTGGCCGAGGGTTAGAGGCTACATGCAAATACTCAAAGTCGCAAAACAATGCGAACCCCACATTTCTCTTGGTGCATGATATTGTGCCGTCTCGATTGTCTTTAGCTCGCTGTCTGCCGCGTCAATACCATCCAAAGCCTTGAATCAGAACCAACTCCATCACTGCTCTATCCCATCAACACATCCAACGTATGTGTGGCTGACTCGAGTTCACAAGCTCAACCTGACGTCTCGCGCGGTCTGATGATCCAGTGATGAGGGGGCTGAGGTAGTTGACGACGGGCGTAGAAGCAGCCAGCACAAGAAGACCAAGAGAGACGTGACCATCAATGGGATCCTTAGAAAGTGGCCGGTACCCACAGGGGAGCTCGCCAAAGCTGCGACTAGGACGCCAGTTAAATTAGATGATACTAGTAGATCCGAGGCGAACAAGAACAAATCCGAGAGGAGAGGGAGGATGCGGAGACGGAGATGGGTCTACTTCCAATTCCGGCACCGAGTCAGCCAGGGACACAGGAGATTGTGATGCCTTTCGCGCAGACGAACAATGCGATGCTACGCAAAATCTTCTAAGAGAGGGTAGGCGGCAGAGGTCCACGATGACGGTCGGAGGTCTCAGTTCGGAGAGTGGGTGGATTACGTAACAGGGCAGAGTTGGCAGGCCGTCTGGCGAGAGCATCACACACACTCACATCAACTGTTTATTGCCTTGACGACAAACCTGCACGTTCATGAGCGACGAACAAGAGGAATACATCGCAGTTCTCAAGGCATCATATGACTACGCGCCCCAATCCGAGGAAGAAACCGAAATCAAGGAGGATCAACTACTTTTACTCATTGAGAGAACTGACGACGAGTGCGTCCTCCTCTCGCCCTTCTCGATGCATGGCTGACCATTTGCAGTTGGTGGAAAGTCAAAGCAAAGGGTGATTCGGACGGTCAGGGTGGCCTCGTCCCAGCTGCCTACGTGGAGTCGGTGAGTACTCGTCGGACTGTGACACCCATTCCCATGAGAATCCAAACAAAGCATTGAGAGCTTTGCGTTCCTTTCCCTCCCTCAACTCACCAATCCCTGATCTTATGAAGTGATAAATGTCATTTCCATTTCCTGTTCGACTCCACGTCGTTCGCAGCACCTGGCCAGGTCGTCTGCGCCCTCCCTTTCCATATTTGAAATATCATTACCCTCACCATCACGTATCCACGATGTTATGGTGTGGCTTTGGTACTGATATCGCCTCACTTTGGCACAGGTAGAACATTCCTCTGTTGTGAAGGCACAATATGATTATGATGCCACCGCTCAAGGCGAGTTATCCCTCAAGGAGGAACAAACGTTGTTAGTGTTTGGCGAGGAGGAGGACGGTTGGCTGCTTGTCCAAGAGAAGGACAGTGGCAAGGTTGGCTACGTCCCCGGGAATTATGTCGAGGTCGTGCCCCATCCATACCTTCACGCCCAACTCTGCGCTGATCGTGGCTATTCACTCGTTAGGCTGTCAATGATGCCGGTACCCCCGCTACTGCTCCTCCCGTGGCCTCCCAAATCGTCATTCCGGATTCCCCACCCCGTCCCGCCCCACCTGCCACCACGTACGTCGATCCCGCAGAGCTCGTCCGCTCCACTGCCGCCAAGGTCAAGGCAGATGCCATCAAGACTTGGGCGGTCTCAGAGATCGACAAGAAGGGGAAGAAGAAGAAGGGTACTCTCGGCGTTGGTAATGGCGCCGTATTCTTCGCTAGCGAGGCTGACAAGGTATGCCCCCGAATGGGCTTTGTTTACTTATTGTCCAGCCCTGATGTTGACCTGGTCATTCATGATAGACGCCCGTGCGAAAGTGGCAGATTAGTGATATCACATCCGCCCAAATTGACAAGTCAAAACATGTGCTTATCGAACTCGGTGGCGCCGCAGCTGCGAATCTCCACTTCCATGCGGGTAGCAAGGACACGGCTGAGGATATCTTAGCGAAACTCGAGTCTTCGCGTAGCCTTGCTCGTGCGAGCACCGAGGCGACCGCACCCTCGGGAGCTGAGCCTCGGGCGGAGCCGAGACTTCCGCCTGAGCCTGAGCCTGAGCCCGCACCCGCACCTACACCCATACAACGCACACTTCCTCCACCCCTACGTACCGATGGCGCACACAGTCCAAGTAAGAAAGGCGTGCACTTTTCCGAGGCGAGCCCCGCCATTATTCCCCCACGCCCGCCATCTCCTCCAGATCAAGCAGAGCAGGAGGCGATTGAGGGTCTGGAAGCCGTCGCATTGTATGACTTCCAGGCCCAGGGTGATGACGAATTAACGGTAGCCGAGGGTGACACAATGTGGATAATCGAGCAAGACAGCGACGAGTGGTGGAAATGTAGGAACGTGCAAGGCGAAGAGGGTGTTGTGCCAGCGTCGTATGTCGAGGTGGGTTCCCTACCGCCATGTCTTTTCCTTTTCATGACTAAGGGGCACTTGCAGCCCACGGGTGCGGGCGGCCCGCCTCCTCGGATCATGGAACCAGAGGTGGAGGAAGACGATGGCACAGCTGAGCGCGAGGCGGAGGAGCGCGCCACAGCAGAGCGAGAGGCGAGGGAGGCGCTCGAGCGCAAGCAGAAGCAAGAGCAAGAACGGCGCGCCAGAGCTGCAACTGTAGCTGCCGAGGCCGAGCGCAAGCAGAAAGAGAAGGAGAAGCGGGATCGCGATCGCGAGGAACGTGAACGCGAGGAGCGTGCAAGACGGGAGAAGGAGCGTGAGGAAGATGAAGCCGAAACCGAGGAGGAGGCTCGGCGAGAGAGACGAGCGGCCAAGGCGGCAGCAAAGGCCAGTCGCTCGTCCAAGCCCACCTCTGAGGGACGGAAATCCGCGGAGAGACGTGCGTGCTGTCATATCCATATAGATGTGATTCTCATAGCCTCTTCTAGGTACTCCCCCTGATCCAAGCCAGACGCGCGAATGGCGCGACCGTTCGGGGCAGTTCCGTGTCCAGGCTGCTTTTCTGGGCTACAAGAACGGGGTGCTCCGCCTGCACAAGGTGAACGGCGTAATCATCGAGGTGCCGTCAGCGAAAATGTCAGTCGAAGATATACAATATGTCGAGAAGACCATAGGTCGTGGAGGCTCACACGCCCGCAAGGCCGATGACGATGACGATGACGAACCACTGGCGAACCGCAGGAAATCTCAGCAACCACCCACTGTCACCCAGAAGAAGGCGCCGCCCATGGACTGGTTTGAGTTTTTCTTAAATGCGGGCTGCGATGTGGACGATTGCACGCGCTATACCTCTTCGTTCGAGCGTGACAAGATCGACGAATCAATTCTGCTCGACATTTCCGAAGGCACCTTACGCACCCTAGGGTTGCGCGAAGGTGATGTTATCCGCATCACGAAGGCTATCGATGCCCGTCGTCCGAAGACTTCTGCAAAAGCACCTTCCTCAGACGTGAACCTCCTCAGTGGTGACGAAGCTCCGGGCTCCGCGCGCACCACGCCCAGCCCTGGGCCGCCTAACTTATTCACCGGACCAGGAGGTCAGCTCAAAAATGCACGAAGAGGACGCCCGACTCCCAGCAAATCGGGCAGTACCACCCCTGGAGCCGTCGATCTCGGTGCCATCTCCTCGGTCTCGGAACAGATCGCACGGTCGACGACGCCGCTCACGACCACGACCACTCCAGCGGCTGCGCCGACCGTCACCATTGCCGCCACCACCACTTCGCCAGTCCAAGTGCCCTCGAGGTCGAATTCCGCCGCGGCGTCTGGCTTCGACGATGATGCATGGACGAATAGACCGAGCTCGACCAAGCCTGTCGCGCCGACGCCCCCCGTCCCAGAGCGCGTTCCGTCCGTGCCACCTATCCCTGGCGCACTTCCAGCCACTTTCGCTCTCTCACCGCCTCCACGCGCACCATCCGCCCCAGCAATACAGGCAGTATCCTCTACGGGGCTAGCGAAGACGACGGAGGCCGACATTTTCGACCAGCTCTCACGTCTGAGCCAACTGCGCGTACAAAACCCGGCCTCAGTCAACGCTCCGAAGTCCGCGCCGGTGCCTTCACCCTCGGCTCCGTCGCCCCTGCCACTGGGCTACAATCAAGGGCAAGTGCTGGGCATCGTCGGTCCCTCGCCCTCGCCGCTCGGGCAGCACCTGCAGCTGCAGGCTCAACCGACAGGCTTGTTCCCGCCACCCACACAGGGCGGCCCGCGCGGCCCGTTCGCGCCCGTCCCCGCGAACCAGGGCCTCCTCGCGCCGCTCGTGCCGACGGCTACGGGCTTCAACGGGTTCGTGCCCACGCGCCCTGCGACGTCGCCTTCGTTCTTGGGCACGCAGCCGACGGGCATCTCCCCGCTTGCACCGCAGCCTACTGGATTCCAGCCCTCTTTAGCTCCGCAGCCGACTGGCTTCCAGCCTTCTTTGGCCCCGCCGCCGACTGGCTTCCAGCCTTCTTTAGCCTTGCAGCCGACTGGCTTCCAACCGTCTCTCGTACCACAACCTACGGGCTTCGGTGGCGGGTCACCGTTTGGCGGCGGCGGCGTGCCACCTGTCCCGCCTCTTCCCTCGTCATTCCAGAACGGCTCATTTAGCCAGCTGCAACCCCGTCAGTGTTGTTTGTTTTCATATCATCCTCTTGGTCCTTCCATTTGGTCGTGTCATTACTCTTACGCTGAACGCCTTGCCTGTCTTCCTTTGCAGAGCCCACCGGATTCAATCCCGGCTTTGGACAACCGCCGTTCGGTAATGGCATCGCGCCTCCGATACCGCCGCTGCCGCAATCGGTGCCCGGGGGTGCCCCAGCGCCCACGCAGAAGGACACGAACCCGGTAAACGTGTTTGCGGCTATGAAGGCGGGGACCTTCGCCAACGATTCTGTACAGCAGTCCGCCGGTGAGGCTTTCCTGCGTGCTGTCGATCGAGGTCGAACTCCTTCCTGATTTTGATCGATTCTGTCTGCCTCTCTGTCCTGTCCCTGTCCTGTCCTGTCCTCCTATCCCGTCATGTGTTAGATAAATATAACGCTCTGCGCGTAACGCGTGAGTTTTTTTTTTTCTTTCTCTCCTTGCTTAGGATTCGTTTTGTGTGCGTGTGACTAATGGTTTTTTTCCTGCCTTCGCTTCAATCTCAGCGTCGCCGCTGAGCGCGCAGTCGACGGGGTGGGGTTTCCCTGGCTTCCCCGGAGGGTATACCGGATTCCAACGGTGACGCGGTGACGAGTTTTGTAATCACTATGATCCCGATGATCGCGGCGGGACTCGGAATCCGTGGAGATCGAGGGACTGTAACGCTCATGCCATTTTGTCTTTAATCTTTTTCTTTGCACCCTACCATCTCTTGACACTTCTTTCATTCATTTCGCTGATACTTTGGGTGCTTGGAAGAGAAACACGCGAAACCCAGGAGAATGCATGAACAAGAAAACCCGTATACTTAAATTAAACACGATGAGGTAGTAGTGACATATGGTAATAAGCGTCATGAGGGCTCTATGATGCCCTGAGCATAGCCAACACGAAGGAAGTATTCCTTGAGTCCATCCCGGATGTCTGGTGAAGTATCTCGGGCTAGCAACTCAGTCGCGAGGGGGTAAATTGCGGGGAGGTATCGAGCGAACTGTGTCATCATCGACGAAATCAGTTGTTGTGTTGAATCTCGAAAAGGGAGGAGAAACATACGGCCTTGTCGTCAAACTTGCAGAATCCATGCAGGATTTCCGCGACCACGGGCGTCCATGCCGCGATGTTTTTAGCCTGTGTGTCAGTCTTGAGTTTTGTGTAGTCCTGCAGAACACCCAAGCCGAGGCTGCGGTACGCAACGGAGAGCCAAGTCAGTCCGTCAGGGGACGACAAGACAGAGGGGCTGAGTGACGTACGGGAGCAATCGTTCTGCGACTTGTGGTCGTGCGGCTTGGTGCTCCTGCCGTGGGTCATAGTACATCCGCAAAAGGATGTGCACCAAAGTCGCGGCGCTACTCGATTCCTGCTTTAGCAAGTTCGGAAGATGCTTCATGAATCCTGGCAGGGCGTATGCCCTTAGCTTCGCGCCGGTCATTCGCGATAACTCTGGCTGGATACTCACCGACTTTCCATAGGCCGGTCCGGAGTTCCTTATCCTCGTTGAACATCCGTGCGAACTGATAGCTGTGGTCTAACACGCCCATCAACCGCAAGAGGTGCTCTGGGGGAATCGTTCGATACACTTCGTTGTTTCGCAGCAGGTCGTTGGTCGTTTCGATGAGCAGGAGCTGCAACACGCATTTGACGATAATCTGCTTGAAGACGCGTCGGCGATCATTCAATGTTGCCTTGGGGGACTTTTGGTTGTCATTCTGCGTCGGCGACAAGGGCGCAGGGATAATCGCCTGACCGTCACCATCTGTCACGACGTAAGCATAAAGAGAGTGTAACCCGGTGTCAAACAACAAAGGCTTACCGTTCGTCTCTTGAGGCTCCGGTGTACCATTGTCAATCTCAACCCTGAGACTTTCGTCAAACAATTGATGCGGTGTTGTTGTACGGAAGAGTTTGACGAAGGTTGTCGCTACGCGTTCCCATCGCGCAACACTCAGCTTTTTGACATTGTTTTCGAGCAACTGTTGTAGACATGATGTACCGATCCGCGCGAGGGTGTCATTCTCTGTGAAGGATAATCAGTATCTCAACTTGCTGAAACCCAACTAGAGAGCGTACCCTGGCAAATGCAGACACAGAGAAGGTCCAACAACCCGTCCAAGAATCGTTCCAAGATATCAAAGTAGAACGTATACAGGTCAATCAAATCTCGAAGCGCCTGAATCATGGTCGTGGATAGCCAGACGCTCATATCCTCTTGCGTGCTAAACCGGGAGAGGTCCTGGCTCGATTTCAGGACAGCGAAGATTGGGAACAGAAGTTCCTGGCAGACTGTGTCCCAGAACTCGACAGGGAATGATGATCCGTGCTTCTTGAGCGTGCTGAAGAGCGAATCTAATGCGCTAAAAATGAAAATCCAGTGTAAGACGTAGGTAAGGGCATTTTTGTGGACGTGTGCTCACAGCCGTCGCACTTCTAGATCTTCTCCGTTCATAATAATGTCATAAAAGCCGAAAAGGACCGGGAACCAGTACTTGATCATCGGATCTTCGACGCCAATGTTCTGCGGGCCGGCTGCAGTAAGACCACATTCTGGCGTGTCGAGCATGACGGGAATGACGCCTCGAAGCATGGCGATCGCAAGGAGGCTGATCTTCTGGTATTTGCTCACTTTGCAGAAGTCGGTGATGCACACCGCTAAATCTGCAAAGGCACCGTATCTGACGATGGCCGCAAAGTGTTCCTTGTTCAATCGGGTGACAATCTCGAATGCGGAGCTCGTTATCCGTTCTGCGAGGAATGGGGTAAGAGAACATCACGGAAGGAAAAAAATTTTAGACGTGCCAGTCAAGACTTTGGAAGCGGCAGAAAAGACACCGAACATTGTCCGCCAGCCCGAACGCATGTTCTGGACACGAGCTTGGATCATTTGCTGGAGGCACTGCAAAACCTGAACAGGTCTCATCAGATGCGTCGGTCCGTCAACGTAACCATCAAAGCCTACCATATCTCGGATCTCCGGGTTCGCATTGTGCGTCATCGTGTACTCGAAAGGTCTCAAGAAATCTTTTTGGAACTTGAAGTGTGGCAGCTCCTCCTTTTCGAGGAACCGCATAGCGAGTTGCCGCAAGGAATCGAGGGCAAAGAATCCGACATGAGGGTTACTATGGCAACAGACCTACGAGAAACCGTCGGCAAGTGAGAAGCAGAGCAGAGTAAGACACGACCTCACCTGATTGAAATGCTCCCCAAGAATGTCCCACAGATTCGACCACTCTAAACGGATGCGGCCCATATTGTAATACGAAATCTCGACAAGCTTTTGCAGACTGAACAATCGCGGGTGTTGAGAAAGGCCCGAAGATTGGATCTCCTCCCATGATACATCACACAAGGCCTGGACAAAGTCGATTATAGCAGTCTGCTAGGATGTCAGCCACACGACGTGTGATATCCGACTCCGGCGTACCCCTGACAGATAGTGGCTCAATGAGAAGACCATGTCGGCAGCGACCGTGATGTGCGTCGAGCGGCTCTCGTTCGCCAGCTCTTCGTTGGGGAGTTTGCGGGTTTTCCTGGACGGGGATCGGGACGGTAAGACGACGACGATTGAGGACAGGTAACTCTACTGTACCCTTTCCGGCTGTCTGGGACGTCAACGCCGCTACTGATCAACTGCATGTGCTCCAGCTGGCTGACACAGGACAAGACTTCGTGCCACGATCCCTTGAGATTGTTACCCTCGGTGACGGCCACGTCAAGCAGGGCCTTTATAGCCTCCATGTTCTTCGCCTTCATCTCGCCTAGATTATTCAAGAACGTAAATTTGGCCAGAGTCGTCACAAACGCATTCCGCTCCAGCTCGAGGTCGAAGAAACACACGATACGGATCGCGTTCTTGAACCCATCCAGACACAACTCGACTATCTCCATGTCGCCTGTTTGCTGCAGCGGCCCAGAAATACCAGCCAATACGGGTATCCAGGCCACCTCAAACATGGGACGAACATGGACGAAGTGTGAAGCACTGTAGAACTGGTCGCTCATTTTTGAACCTTTGCGCTGGGATCGCATCAAAGTCTTGAAAAGAGCCTGTCGATGCGCGTGGGTGACCCTGTTCGTCAAAGACGCAGAGCGACTTACCTCAGTCTTGTTAGCCATGCCACTAGATTGGAGCATATAAGCCTCCCGCTGGAGGTCCCGCCCAACGGAGACCAATGCACCGGTAATACCAGGTCCCGAGGCGGCAACCTGCCCAAGAGCGGAATCCATCTCGTCCTTCATACGGATCTCATTGTTCACGATATCGTCGTAGATGCCGGAAAGAAAGTCCTCAGGAAGGTCGTGACCGTCATTGATCCCACGGTTGTTCTTGATGAAGTCGCTCTCGGTCATCCGATGCTTGACTTGCGGATTATGAGCATCTGTGTTCAGCATGATTGTCGAGTAGGAGAGCACGTAAGCGGCATCTGCCTAGTTGTCAGCATCAAGTTAACCAAGATGGGGCCAAGGGCCGCTCACCTGCGTTGGTGAATGGGGTCTGCGCGTTTCCCTCAATATATCGCTCAGCAAACTTGAGCATGTAGCGGTCAATCTTCTGCGCCTCTCCGGGAAGACGGAATGCCTGCAAGAACGTGCGGAGAGCATCAACAAACCCGATGTTACGGAGGTCGATCATGTCAACAAAGGCATGCATCGTTGCAACGTTGACCTCGTCGCTGATGGGGATCAGCGCTATGAATAGAAGGCAGTGTGGCAAGAACGTACCCTTCACCGAGGTACTCGCCGATCATGGCCTTGCTCAGCCCATCTGTGTTCAGCAAGAACTTGGCAACGTCTTGAGGTCCCTTCCCAGGAATAAATCCCGCCTCAATGAGGAATTGTATACCCTGTACCGAAAATAAGTCGACCGCAATAACCGCGAACGCCGACGGTACCACTCACCCTCTTCGGCTTCTGATTAAATCGCTTGATTCCCTCCATCAGAGTCGTCTTCTTCTGTTTCGCGCTCTCGAACCTGCTGGGGTCGTCGGCGATATCTGGTGTCGGGCCTCTCACAACGTCGTGGAGCGGAAGCCGATCGAGTGATGCTGAGGCATCTGGCGTGGGAACACTATTGCTGGGGTCCTCCAACGCCGCGCTCTTTCCGGTGCCCCATGCCACGAGTGAGCGCAGCACAGCAACAAGGCATTCAAGACCCTGACGGCGAAGTTGGGCCTCACTCTGGATGAGGGTCGTAGGATCAATGGCACTCGGGCCACTGAGGGCAGTAGTGCTGAGGGAAGGTGCGAGATTCGCATTCTGTGGCTTCATTGCTGGTGGCGTGGCGGAACCTGCAGATTCGACGTTCTTTTGCCCCAGATTGCCGGATTGAGTGGTACTGCTGAGTTTCGTGATGACGTTAACCAGGCTGTTAAAGGTGTCAAAATCCATCATTCGGCAACGTAAAATAAGAGTTGTGACTAACTGTTCGTAAATGTTATCTACTGCCTCACTGTCGCAGTCGTAGTTGATGTAAATGTCCACGAGCGCCTGTGGGTCCTGACAAAGCCTCAATATCATCGAAAGGATGACTGATTTCTGTTTTAACGTCGAGGTCTTCATTTCCAAAATGGGTATGAATATCTCGTGAAACAAAACCTCAATCTCCTTCTTCAGCTTGGTGCGCAAACCCGATAGCGTTCGCCAAAATATCTCGACACTTATCTCGAAAACTTGCGGTACAGGACTAACAGCATTCCGGCTGAGACACAGGCAGAGGTATTGGTTCGCCATTTGAGCAAAGGAAGTAGCCTCATGGGAGGTGGAGGAATAGATGATGGATGTTGGCGAGGCAAGGATCTCCATATGAGAGCTTAGTATTATCAGCACCATGTGTAACGATAATAGCTTCGAGCGCATGCCATGCGACTTGAGGTCGCGTTCGCTGGAGCAGTCAATCGGTTATGGACTGACAGGGATGACGCAGATGAAACCAAGCACGTACCTTTCGGTATTAAGTGGCTTCATCGTGAGTTTGCACATGGCGCGGAATACCAAGAATGTATCTTTGACGAAGAGATCTTTCATAGACAGAGGCCGGTGAACGTCAGCGCCATTTACGTGCAATTCCTCTTGGTCCGTGTGGTCCCTATAATCAAGTTTACTCGCGGCGCCAGAAAGCTAGACGCACTACTCACGAGTGCAAAGGGGATGGTTCCACGGCGTCAGCTGTTGAGGTGACGGGGACGTCTTGCCCATCGTGCTCCTCCTGGGAAGCTTCCCCTCCCCGTTCCGAGGCGGAGTCTCCCGCTGGCAACGCGAGCGCAGGAACGGAATCCGGTGTCGACGGTGCAATGGAGCTACGCCTTGGCGAGACGCCGCTCATACCCGAATCTGTGACGCTTTCATGGTCCGCACCCCCATATGGCATTACCGCCTTGCACCGCGCGAACACGTGGTTCACCATTTGCGTAAGGCCACCCTGAGCGACCGTCTGGTTGACAGGGTCGTTGCTCATTAGAAAGATATTATACACAGTTCGCACCGCCTTGAGAAGCGCGCTCTGGTGAACGAGAACGGTGGGCGAGAGAACCAGCGAAAGCAGCGCCCTGACGACTTGCAGTGAGACGGGATCTGGAGAGGTCTCGGTATGGCATGATGTGATCGTATGTACGACCAGGTCAACGAGCGAGGGTTCAGGTAAGTTCGAATGAGAGTCTCGACGGCCAGGTCCCGGCGACGGAGGAGGGGACGGTAGCGAAGCGAGGTGGGGCGAAGAATCGTCAACGAAGAACGAGTGTGAGATGAGCTTGGTAATACAGTCCAGCGAAGCAATCATCAGCTTTTCAGAGCGCGTCTCACACGCGAGGCGGAGGGGTTCGAAAATGTCGCGAGGCTGGTCTCCCGCTAGATCCGACCGGACCAACTCGAGCGCTTTGTGCGCGCTTTCGCGAAGAGGGGTGGACTTCTTTGCCTCACGCGACGCGGCGATCGTCTCGAGAGCAGAAGTGATAAACACGGAAGAAACGGCATTCCCTCTGGCGAATGTCAGCGACCGTCGGTGCACCGTCCCCCCTGGGGAGGGTGCGGAAGCCAAAGAGTTCGTGGACATGTATGGCGATTCTGCGGCGTGTGTGCCGTTCGGGTGTACATGAGGCAGACTTTGTCTGCGCAAGGTCGACGGCGGTGAGACCTTCTCAGGGGGCGTAGGCGGTGGTCCGGGAGAAGACGGGGTGACAGGAAGGGGGGCCGTCTTGGGCGCGGGCATGGCGGTCTAGACATCCTTAAATAAAGCTGTGAGGGGTGAATGAGGAAGACTTACATCGAGTCTCGTTGAAACGGTAGGTTCAGATTGTTGCCCGCTCGTATCATGATTCTGGATATGGTCGCTGGGCGCTAGATGTTCATTTACTGCGTGAGTACCCTGGGTGACTTCCTGAGCCTCCTAATGTTCAGGTGACGATGGGAAACGGAAGAAACACACGTTGGGCTGCCTGTTGTTCAGATGGGCGGCTTGCTGACCGTCCCCATCGTCGCTCGGAACGCTGCTGGTTCCCGACTCATCATCTGTCCTTTCCTCCCCTTCCTCGAAGCTGGGTTCGATTTTGATTGCAGGTGGACTCTTCCTCGCGAACGTCCTCTTTGAATCCGTGTCGGCGTGCCCGTTTGTTGTCGCACTATCGCGATTATTCACGACGAGCTGCTCTCCATCAAAGTTTGTATCTATCGAAGTTGGGATTTCTACGCCTTGACTCGAGCGAGATGAGCGATCACTAGCCATGGTCGTACACGCCGTGGGCTCTATGCTTGCGTGATAATGAGCGTCGGGGGAGGTGGGTGACGCGGCGGTGGTCGACGGTGGCCGTGGTGATGGGAAACGCTAATGGGCGCTCACAGCTCTTTCAAATTTAAATATTATTATTTTCGGGTATTTTCTTCGCCGTCACTCATGTCCTCCGTCCCACAAGGCGCCTCTGCTGCAGTCCTCAAGCACTCGGAACCCGTGCCAGATGAGACCGTTGCCGTCCAGGGCCCCAACTTTGACGAACGTCCAACGCTCGAAACTCTGCTCGACTCGTATGAGCGCATCGGTTTCCAAGCAAACAGTCTTGCCAATGCGATCAAAATCGTACACAAAATGGTGGGCGCCCCGCTCTAAACCTTGACAATTGAACTTGTCACTCCAACATCCAGCCTTCTCAGCGTCGCTGGCGCCTCTCCGACGAGCCAATCCCTGACGATGAATCGGATGAACTCGCCGATCCAGACGTCCGCGCCCGAACGCGCTGCAACATCTTTCTCGGCTATACCTCGAATCTCATATCCTCTGGCCTCCGCGAAATTTTCTTGTACCTCGTGAAGCACAAGCACGTCGCGTGCATCGTTACCACCGCGGGCGGTATCGAGGAGGACTTCATCAAGTGCCTCGGAAAAACGTTTCTCGCCGACTTCTCACTCGACGGTGCTGACCTGCGGAGACGCGGCATGAATCGCATAGGCAACCTCATCGTGCCGAATGACAACTACTGCAAATTCGAAGACTGGTTGACCCCAATATTGGACGCGATGCTAGAGGAGCAGAGGGCAAATGGCGTAGTGTGGACTCCGAGCTCGTTCATCCGCCGCTTGGGAAAGGAGATTGGTAACGAGGAGTCCGTGTACTACTGGGCATATAAAGTAAGTACGGCAGTTTCTCTCCGGGGATTCGCTGAGCTTGCTACAGAACGATATTCCCGTCTTTTGTCCTGCGTTGACGGATGGTTCAATCGGGGATATGATTTATTTCCATTCGTTCAAGTCGCCTGGTCTAGTTTTGGACATCGTCGGCGACATCCGAGCCCTGAACGAACTCTCTCGTACCTCCAAAAAGGCGGGCATGATCATCCTCGGCGGAGGTGTCTGCAAGCACCAGATTGCAAATGCGATGTTAATAGTGCGCGTCACCCTTCCTCCCTCAAGCGGTCTTTCCCTGACAGTGGCTTAGCGAAATGGGGCCGACTACTCTGTGTACATCGTACGCATACCGTAGCATCTGCCCATCTCTTTTCCGCCATTAAGTCTTTGGCATAGAACACCGGCCAGGAATTCGACGGTTCAGATTCTGGCGCGCGACCAGACGAGGCCGTTTCATGGGGGAAAATCCGTGCAGGTGCTGAATCCGTAAAGGCATGCTCCCACGTCTCCCAGAGTTTTACCCGTCAACTCACCCGCATCTTTAAAGGTATTTGCGGACGCCACGCTAGTTTTTCCCTTGTTGGTAGCTGCGACGTTTGCCCGGGATGTACGCCCGCCGTAGTCAAGAGTAGTATCGCAATCAAAATATGCTTGTAGTCGTCGCACCCTCAGTGTTCTCGCTCTACAAAACGTGGTCTCTTGACACCACGTGTATCCTTGCATGCAGGGCCCTCTCGAAGTGGATGCCTCTCTTACATTGACATTAGAAGTACGTCTGTGGTACCGCCAGTTGGACGGCCAGAAGGAACTCGGCTCCACAAACTTCCATTAGCCATTTGTGCTTTGGCATGTTGGATAGGCCTAAGGCAATCCTGAGGCCCCATGCCACTTACTTTCAATGCGGCGGCCTCCCACAGAAAGTCTGTCATTCTTCTGCGTCAATTATCCGACCACATGCATGATGAACGACGCGTCCCTGGTGCGATGTGACCGAAGCCGAGTACGTTGAAACTCGCATTGTCCGTTGTGGCCACTTGGACAACCTCAACCACAAGACAGTGGCCCCCGGATGTATATAAGTCCTCGCCATGCGACCATCGGAAGCCAACCTGCGGTTCAATTATCTGAGCATCCTCTTCTATACCCAGCATCCACCCTCTTTCAATCTCTCCATCATGCATACCAGTAGCCCATACTCCCCCGATACAAAGGCCTATGTGTCCTCCTCTCTTGACGCCTGGAACAAATTCTTCTCCGTCACGAACAGTTCGAGCGATTCGGACTCTAGCCACCAGAGATTTATGTCCCCCGAGAACTCCGGTAGTCCCTCGGAGGACACTGACGGTGATACCATGTACACCATGGCACACATGCCAGACCTGCCACCTCAATTTCGTGAGTCTTTCAAGGGCCAGCCTCTTTCACACCCTTTAACGCTGAGCTCATGGAACTAGGGAGGTATGCTCCTTCTCAACACCAAGCCTCCCTCAGCCCCTCTTCCACCGTGCTTGGGTCAAATGGCACGTCTTCCGGTCGAAACAGTCAGAAGTCAACTCCAACCAAGAAGTACGTGCGCTCCTGCAAGACATCATTCTCGCTGCCTCTTATCGCCAATGAGCCGTAACTGACCGTTTTATTTTTATCCTTTCCACAGGCGTTCGAAGCCTATCTGGGGAAGGAGAAAAACCAAGGCCTCGAAAGCGACTGGTCGTGTCGTGGACAATGGCGCCGCGGAGTCACCTGCGCCCGGATACCCCGATGGTTGGGTCCCGTTGAACGTCCAGGACGACCATGAATCATGGAGGGGAGCCGCCGACGAACAATACATACAGGATATGTATACACAGTCCATGGACCCAGTCAATTTTGATTGGGACGGCGTGAAGGACAGACTATTGGAGGACCCGCCCGAAGAGCTTTGAACAAGTACACATAACATACCCTACCTACTGATCCTCACGTGCTACACGTTAACGAAACCCATCGCCTGTTTTATTTTTAATGATACCTACACATGTCCAGTACACCATAATCGATCCAACTATTAACAATGATTCACACTCCCTCCGCCTGCGCCTGAGTCACGGTCACGTGAACATCTCCGCCAGCAGCTCATTGCCCGACAGACTCCCGCCATCTTCCCACCGACCGACCCGAACGCGCGCAGCACGCGACGCATCCATCTCCGCAACGAAATTGTCGAACAAAGCCGCACAGGCCCAGATGGCCCCCCGCAGCGTACCGAGGGCCGCAGCGCAGAGCACGGGGAGCGCCCACAGGCCGGGCCAACGGCTCTCCGCCCATATGAGCGCGCGTTGCAGAGCCGTGTCGGCGCGCGCCGAGACGATGAAGCCAGGCGGTGCTGCTGGTAATGGTGTGGCGAGGCGCGCGCGCAGTTCGACGAGTAGGCCTGCTATGAGGATGCTGAAGAGCATCGGAGGGGCTGTCGCGCGGAATAGGGCCGTTTGCCAGTGGGAGTGGGATGGGACGGCGTTTTGGTGGCGGCGTGTTGCGCGCTGTGTGGGGGCGGGAGCGGTGGATGTGGCCTTTGTGGGGCGACGTTGTGGATGTTCGCGCGTTGTGCTGGCGTGATAGCGTGATGCAGATGTGGGCCCGTCGGAGCGGTCGCCGCCACGTGCCATTGACATGCTCCGCAAGTGATAGGAATATTGTTCAGGCGAGTAAAAGACCTTTCTGTCGTCAAGAGGACAATGTCAGACGACGCAGAACGTTTACTCTCGAGGTCCGCATGACCGGGCTTCGGGTTATGAGATCATTGTATCAAGGGCGACTGCCAGCCTCAAGCTGGTTAACCGACGTATGTGTGCTGCTATCTGCAAGCAAAAAATCCTTCGAACCGGGGTCGAACCAGTGACCTTGGGATCGCAGTGTTTCCGTTACAGTCCCACGCTCTTCCAACTGAGCTATCGAAGGCCATACACCCTGCATCAGGGACAGAGTTTCATTGTCGTCGTTTACCTCGATGGCACATTTGGCCCAGGTGTAGTGCCACAGATCAGAAATAGAAGCACCACGCTCGCGATCGGACTATCTCCAAGAGCTTCGCTTCGAAATTGCTAACTGCGTAGTTCGCTGTGGAGGGAGTTAAAGATACTGCTGCAACTTGAACATCCTTTCTGTTCGGGTCAAATTTTCATATTCGACGGCCATGGGAAGACTAGAAGGAGAGGAGAAGCAGGCGGCACAGAAAGGGTAGCAATAACAAAGAGTCTTCCTTAATCTCACCCGCTACTGCAGGTATGATAGGTGGCTAGTTCATTTGACGGCTAGCCAATCGCCCAAGAATTCAGGCTTGCCATCTTGATTGCACAAGAGTTGCTGTGAAATTAGGATAGCGCGAACTTTTCACAAGCGAATATTCTGCAAAGTCAAGACTATGGCCCGGGAATGGAGGCACTGTACAGAAAGCCCTCAGTTATCAGATGTAAACATTTTCACTGCAGAAGAGGAGAACAAGTTACTCTAAGTCAACTTATGAAGCGGAGCTTAAACAAGAGCGGCAGTTTCCGAGCCTATTTCCAAAAGTCTGTCGGGTCAACAGTGCATTCCGTTTCGCTCTTATTCGTCACCGCAATGTCCTCACTACGTTGCCATTGCCGTCCGTGCTCCCATATGATTTCCCGTCTCCACACGAACTCCATCTTCTCTTTTCGCTAACCGAGAACGGCCATCCGTGTACCACCCTCTCCACAACCTCTTTTAGTAGGCAGGTCTTACCAGACAATTAGTCTGGCCCAAGCCGCAGCGCGTCGGCGGCCCAGGTGTGGCAAGTAAGGCTACTGGTTTCGTGGCTTGTGCTCGCTTCTTCCTGGGGCCTGCTCAAGTGCTCGGTATTTAAACCTACCTTTGATTTTCTGGAATCTGCTTCCCAGTCCTATTGTTTTAGAAGTCAACACTGGTTATCCTCGTCACTCCTCGTCTCGCCAGCTTCGTTTCTTATAGAATCCCGTGCCATGGTCCGCGTCAATCACACCTCGGGGATATCCGTCGGCGCAGCTGGCTGCGCGTCATCTCCCCATCTTCGAAATGCCACCGGGCGGGCCAGGGCTAGGGATGACGCGAGGAGAAGTCAAAAGGGTTTAATGGTCACATCGAAACTGAGATCCCGTTTCTTCCAACATGACACTCGGCGACACCCTACAGTCTCCATCCCTACGTCCGAGTTAATGGTGACGGGGCCTCGCTGTTGATGTGCAATCGTGTATTGTTCTGACTATCCGTGCAGAATGGATTGCCGGTTAGGGTACGAGAGGTGGTCGAGAGGATTAGGCCTTGCTGTCTTCCGTACTCAATTGGAACTCGCTATGGCGGTGACGGTTACTCCAAGTCCGACATCGGCAACCTCCACAGACATCAATTATTCTCTGATGATCATGCTGAAAGCCTGGATCCAGAAATATGCCAGTGGCTCCCAAGAATCGTTTGCCCTGCATTCCCATTTAGTACTTTGTGTCAAGGGGGGTGAGTTGGTGTCGGCGACGGTTCGTCAAATTGCTTACCGTTCAGCTGATTCAGGGAACGGCTTGGGGACGCGATGCTCTGCCACATCGAGACTTGTGAAGGCTTTAAAACCTATTTTCCGCGCGAGCATACGAAGCTATTATCAAGATCCAGTAATCCAAAGCCACCATTGAAGGAGGCGAATCATTTTCTCAAGATGACTTTCGGGCAGTTAGAACTCCTGAAAAACCTGTTCGGCGAGGAGGGCGAGGCGGGACAGCGCAGGCTTGCCGGTGTATCCGCAGAAACGGTAGAAGCAGTTCTGCACTCTTGGCGTCCAATCGTAAAACCAGACGTGGAGGAAGTGCTGCCATCGGATTTCCCACCGGTCCGCATACCATCGTTCTTCGGGCTTATCGATCATCGCTCCATCGTCAGCGAAAATATGGAGGAGGTGCTGGAGTTGGTGTACCCCGAACTCTATCTTCCCCCTGAGCTCCTCCATCCAACAAGCGACCCTGCGTATATCGCGGCTGCGGTGGCGGCACACGAGCCAAGGGTGGACCAAACATCTCCGCTGATCCCTATACCCTTCCCATCGATCTTGGAAGAGATCCCTTGGGATTGTTTTGAAGAGGCTGCCGCGCCCATGAACGAGTATGAATGGATGTTCTTATCACTTGGAGGGGAAGCACAAGCTGAGGGATTCCACATCCAACTCCATGAAACGGTTGCACAGAACGACGACGGCTTCGATCGGGCCTTCACATGATCTCGTGCTCTCATCGCGAGCGCCCTATACCCGCATGTACTGTTAGTTTCATGTTCGACCTATGCGCCTGTATCGTACTTGTGTAGTTTAGTCCCCGGGTAACATACCATATTGTGGCCGGGTTATGATTATCCTTTGGTTAAACGACCGTGTTTTAATGCGGAGGATTGTACGTGGAACTTTCATGTCACGTCGGTTCTGTCTGACTCCACACACCTAGGTAGATATCTAGACCTAGACATTCCACTCAGTCAGTAGCATGTGTATTTACTTAGTGGTCTATTAATATAAGGTACACGAGTGGTCAGTAGGTGCAGTGCGCGCCCGTCCCTGACCCATGGCCCAACCCCACCAGACACAACGATGACGTCGAACGGAGAAAAGCTTTTGATTTTCTTCCCTTAAGCGCCGGTTTGACCTAAACGCCGCGCGTGACGTGCCGAATTGGAAGCAAGCCGATCTAGGCCTTTGCCAGTGCGTGCCCGTGACGGCCCTCTCTCCCCACACAACACCCTCATGGCCATTCGCGCTTACTCCAATCGCTCGTAGATAGCTAGAGATTGGCCATCTTTCATTCCTATGAGACACTTATAATCTGCCCAGTCATCTCGCAATGTCCTTTTCGTTCCAATGGCCCCGATTCTCAGACCAATTCCATGCCGACGCTATCGAAATGCTCAACGCCGCCCTCAACAAGGGCCCCAAACCGCCCGTCATCGCGGAAAAGATCGAGGTTGTAGAACTAGAGATGGGCACCCAGGTGCGTCTGCCCGTCCCCGCGTGGCTACTCTTGCCCGCTCATCAACCCCCTCTCGGGTCGTGTGCTAGCCTCCCGAGCTCGAAATTCGTGACATCGGCGATCTCACCACGGAGCAATTTCGCGGAATCTTTCGTCTCACGTATGCGGGTGACGCACATATTGTCCTGAGGACTAAGGTCCAGGTATGTGATGTCCCTTGCTTTCGTTCCGTCTTCCTCGCCCCACACCCAATTGTTCGTTCTTGCCAATACCCATCCTCGAAGAGGATCTCTACGTAGTCATACTAGAGGACACTCTGGCGGTTGAACTTATCGGTTGAACTTTCATCCTTGTCCTCTTATTTTCGAGTTACCGAGTAATTTGTCCAGAAGGACATTTGGATGATTGCCCCCGCACCGCCCGCGGCGCTCGTGGCTGATGTGGTTTTCTGCTCCAAAGGAAGGCTCACATTTTCTAACCTTTTTGTAGGCAAATCCTCTGAACCACAAACAACCCGACATTCATCTCATGACTGGCTCCCGCGGAATGTTGGCGGCGAAGCAGGCCCTCGTGGTACCCATGCTGTTGCGTCTCTCCCATTTCCGCCTCTCCTCCTACGTCGTCCTTGTCGTTTCAAAACAAAAAGGCATCACCTTGGTCTTCAAGACGGATCCACTCCAGAACGTGGACATCAACAGCACGTTCGATTCTATAGCTGTTATTCAATCCTTTATCCAGCGAGAAATCGAGGGGCAACTTCGACAGATGTTCCGTGAAGACCTCCCTGGAATCATCCACCGGCTGAGCCAACAGTGGGTGAAGACTGAAGTTGAGACTCCTTATCTTACGAAGTTCCCACCGTCTCCACCTTCGCCTGAACCCGTGACCATGGTTATGTCCGCACCGGATCTCCGCGCCCTCCACCAACACCGTCGGCCCAACACACGACTTCCTTCGGTCGCATACACAACGGCATCTGGATTGCGCCATCTCTATCCTCGTGTGAGGACCTCTTCAGGACCATCGATTACGAGCACGGTCCAGTCCAGAACTCGCCGTTCGGACTCTCCCTCTCCCTCTCCCTCCACGGACCCACCCGATAGCACATTCCCCGAGATTGAGAATTTCGATCCGACTTACGGCCTACGGCCCGAGGGTCTCCCTACCAAATCTGTCTTTCGCTCGTTCGGACGCCTCTTTGCGAATCCTGGCCGCGGGCTCGCAGATCTCGCGGAGGAAAATACCGATGAAGATGATGATGCTATCGGCGATGGTGGCACATCGTATGACTGGCAAGACTCTGTGCGGGGTTTAACCCCTGAACCGTCCGTGCTTGGCGACAGTTCCCCAGGGACGAGCGCGGGAGTCGAATACGAGACGGTGCCAGCTGTTGGCGGGGGCATGGTGACTCGCCCACGCGTTTTTCACGCGCACTCACGGGTTCACCCGATGGCCGACCGGGCTGCGAGTCTCGCCCCAACATCTCGTCTCACCCGTGCCGCCCTACAACAGTTACCTCGTGCCGACCTCCCGCATCGCCCTCACTCACTCTACAACCCGTACTTTCCGCCATTGGGGGCGGTTGACCGGTTCGCGCGTGCCCCCACCGTGCATTCGTACCGGCACCACCGTGACCCGTCCGATGCGCCGACACCCCCGCTGTATCACTCACCTCCTCGCCGCCCCGTGTCCCCATCAAGTCATCACACCCACGATTCAAGTTCGCACACACACACGCACTCAGTTCCGACCCCGCCATCCACTGAGGCCCTCCTTCCCGCATCACGTGACCGCACGCGGCGAGCTTCTTTCACTAGCGTTAGCGTCGCCACCGCCTCTGACACCGACGCACGCATCGTCCTGCGCCCTGCACTACACGGCGGGCTCTCCACCCTCGCCACGCTCGCAAACTCGAATCACACGCTCTCGCCATATACTCGCGCCCCCTCCCACTTCACCGTGCGGTCCGGCCCGCGATCCGCGCCGCCTGCGCCGCCGCCTGCCCCACCCCGCGCGCGCAGGCGCCGCACTCATGTGCTAGGAGCGGCGGCCAAGGCGAAGGAGGCCCAAGCTGTGCGCGAGGACGTGCAGGTAGAGGAGGACTGGGGTCAGAGCGGGCCGCCGCCTCCGAGCGAGTTCGACGCAGAGGATATGGACCAGTATTTTCGCACGCGCGATGAACTCGCGTCGGTTGCTGAGTCGGAGCCCGCGCCTCTTCTGGGTCCTGCGTCGTTGTCGTATGGATATGGACTTCGGCATGGACACGGGCGGGCGCAGATGCGTATTCACCACGCGCGCATGCCGGAGAGCGGTGACGCGTACTCGCGGCGACGGCATGCGTATGCTTACCGCGAGTGAGGGGATTGGCCATCGCTTTCGCATGCCTCGTGTGTAGGGATAGACGCAGAACGTCTATCCTTTTAGTGTTTCAGTGTTCCGGTCTCACTCGTGTATACCTTTATCGTATTACTGTATGTCCTCTTCGATATTCGCGCGCAAGTGTAAGTGGCAAGCAAGAGCACCATACAACTCTCTTATTTCTTTTTTCATGTTCCTTTAGAAACACCTCTCACTCTTCACTGCTTATTTTTTTGGGGCCCCTGCCGTCTATGGGGTCAACTCCCATGATCCACGACCACCGCCACCGTCACCTAGGCCTGTCTTTCCGCCGCATCACGCAGTACTTGTAATGATGTTCTCCGGATCGATTCAAGACGTCCTTGCTGTGATGTTAAGGAGTTGTCATTGATGGAAACGCGCGAGGCGCCGCGCCGTGGCAGGATTCATTCGCCACGCTGCCCTTTCAATTAGTCGGCCTCAATCACCCCGCAACCGCGACGGACGCAATGTTCAGCACGATTATTCACTGGAACTCTGGGCCTCGGTCATTCTTATCCTTATGTTATCATATTGCTCCGGGCCATGGACACTCAGAATCGCCACTTTAGAGATGATTAGTAGACCTCGGAACCTGAACGAGACTGTGGTCATAATGATTGTGGTGGCTCCGTCGGCTCAAAGCAGGGAAGACCCGCTGTACTTATTCCCACTTTTTTTTGGTTGATCCACTCTTGAAAAGGCCGCCGCTTTCTGGTTCTCGTTCCTTATCGCGCCGTTCGTGTTTTCTGGACCCTTCATTTTCCTTTAAAACGTGATACAGTGTGTTCTTACCGATGTGTCATAAGTGAAGCGATGTACCTCCGCACTGCATTTCATATCGTGGTTTGCAATTATTGAAGCGGTTGCAGTGCGGTCGAGGGTATGAGCTCACAATCTTGCGATTGGGTGCCTCAGGCTCGGGATGTCGGACCGGTGATTAGATTAGATGTCTCGGCATAAACCGGCTGCAATTGCTAGGATTCCCACGCTTACTGCTGTCCTCGGGGGTCCATATCTGGCCCTTTATCTCGGACCTTCAGTATCGTTCGACTCAGGACAGCCACTGTATATGCCATCTGGATAATTTGATGCAACTCAACTATCAAGAATCTGTTCTATTCCAGTCATGACGCCCACCTTTCTATTAAAAAGGTCAATCAATCGAACGTCGAACTCGGCGCACCGTCGCCTCGAAAGCCATCATAACAGGGCCCTTTCGTGAGTGTGAATCAAACGCGGGCCTGGAGTCTCACGTTGGAAATGCTTATAGGTTCACCATGCCTTCGAATGCCAATAACATCGCCGTCGCTCTTCCGGTCGAGATTCTCCACGCCATCTTCGCCTTCTGTGCGGGGGATTCCCACCCGGTCGTGGTCACGAGAAGACCCAGATATCGTCCAAGCTGGGTCGCCATCACGCATGTTTGTCAGCGTTGGCGGGCGGTCGCGTTGGAGTTTAAGAAGCTCTGGTATACCATCACGCCCGACCTGTCGCCAAAGTGGATCTCCGCATTTTTGGAGAGATCCTCGCACGGGCCCAAACATGTGAACATCGACGTCGGACCTCCCCCCAAGAAGCCACCAAAGAAACGCCGCTTTGGCACGAGGAGGCGTCCTGCTCAAAAGCCTCTCATGACTCTACCCAGCGAGCTGATGGAGGAGGTCCTCTCGCACGCGTCACGCATCGAAAGTCTTCACTTCGAAGGCAACACCGTGGATGTTGTCCGAACCTTGACGTCTCTTGACGGAATGATGCCTCTTTCTTCCCTGAGCCTTAGTTTGTGGGACGAATTCAAGTATCCCCATATCGTCGATTCTTGGGACGAAGATGAACGGCGCGACGCTTCCCTCATCCTTCCCGAGACCATATTTGGGGGCACTGCGCCCCGATTACGCCGTCTTCAAGTTCGCTCTGCTTTACATGTCGTCTTCCCGTCATGGGTGCTTAGGACCATTTCCGAGTTTTCTATATCATGCTCTTTCTGCCCTAATCGCCTATTTACTACACTCTGCCTGATGCCTCAACTTGAGGTTTTGAGGGTTTCACCCGCGCGGCGATATTCGTTCCTGCTCCACTCAGACGGGTTCACAGCACCGGTGAACCTGAAACATCTGTCTTTACTAGTTGTCGAAGACGTCTTTCTCGAGCTTGTGACGACCCTCCTTGATTGTCTCGTGGTACCGGCCAACGTCCGGAGGCATTTGAAGCTCAAACTCGACGAGTCCAAGTTCGACACTTCTCTATGGGGAAGATTCTCAAACTTGATGCGCGATGTGACCACGGGTTCCTCAGATCCTTTGCGTGGGATCCATTTCAGGCGAGAGCCCTCAAGTACCAACATCCGGATCTGGGCATCGCCGCGCGACCCGGGGTTGGTGCCATCGCCATGGCCCCCGCTGGACGATCCGTTCAGCCTCGAGATCCACTGCACAGACCGCAGCTGTCTGTACGGCCTGCATACCTCCTATTCCGTCTCGTCCTTCCACCGACTCCAGGAGCTCTGCGTTTCCCTCGGCGGTCCGACCGTCCAAGAGCTCTTCGTTGAGTATGGGACGGAACCAGAAAGCCGCCGTCGCCCCGCGACACCGCACCGCTGCTGGCGGACTCTATTCTCCGGCCTTTCCTCCCTCAACACGTTGCATTTCGGAGACGGCGCGGCGGAGCTCCTGGTCAGCGCATCGTATGGAGCCTCCTTCGGCCCCAAGATCATCACCGCGGATAGTAGCGCCGCGCTGCCATGCCGCGGTTCGCTTCCCGGGAACGTCCACCGTGTGATAATTAGCCGGAGCGCGTTCAGCACCCGCATCCTGTGGAATTGGATCCACTACGCCTTCGCGCAGCCCGCAGAGGCGGATGCTTACCTCCTGAGGAAGAACGTTCTGGCCCTCTTGTCGGAGCCCCGTTGGAAATCGGCGGACATCGACCCCGTGGAGGACGTGACGGAGAGCCTGTTGATATTCCTGTTGTATTGCAGGCCGATGGGCGTTCAACTGTCTGAGCTCTCGCTCGTCAAGTCCACGTGGGACGAGCCGGGGGGCTTGGAGATTTTACAGCGACTGCTTCATATGCTTGATCCTGATCGGAATGCGATTGTAGAGACGGTCTCCCCAGGCTAGACTCCCACTTTCGATATCAATTGTACGAGTATCTCTCCACCTCTCCGCTTTTTTTCCGCACTTATTTGGTTAGATAACCCGCGCGCCCTTGAGCGCAGATGCGCGCGTATTAGCTGAAGTAAATTTTGTATGTACTATATGACGTGAATATGACGTCCTATATATTCCTTTCACAAGTGCTTTTCTCGCAGAGGCGGGAAGGACATTGATCTCAGGGAAGTTGACCACAATGACCTACTATCACATCGGACGTATGAACGCACCTTGCGCGAGATCAAGACAACAAACTGGGAATTTGCTCGACGGCTCTTTCTACGCGTACTAGCTGTGGCTTCCCGCCCACTTCGCGTCAAGGAACTGGCGGAATTTCTCGCATTTGGTTTCAATGTAGGACCTACTTGTTCTAAAATTTCGCGAGGATTGGCGCCTGGAAGATCCCATCGAAGCGGTGCTGTCCACATGCTCCACATTGCTTGCCCTTGTCCACGGTTCCCAAGTCATGTACAAATTTCTCATTTCTCAGTTAAAGAGTTCTTGACGTCAGTCCGCCTTTTCGAAAAATGCGATACCATTTCCCGCCGTTACCATATCTCTACTGTATGGCACCGGCCCACACCCTCGTTGCGCAAGCGTGTCTACTTGGTATTCTGCTACACCTAGATGAATACGTCACGACAATCAGCCTGAAGCAATATCCCCTTGCTACTAAATACGCTGCCAAGCACTGGGTTGATCATGCTCGTTTCCAGGGTGTCACGGTGTCGCGAGATGTCGAAGAGGTGATCAAACAAGCTGTTTGACCCGAACAAAGGACCTCCGAGTCTTGCGGTTTCAATCTGGATTCACGACCCGAATCCGCGTTGGAGGCGATACGAACCAGCCAAACGGCCATCGCCAATTCCCGGAACTCCCTTTGCATCAGGCATCAAAATTGGGGCACGTGGAAGTCGCACGCTCGCTCATCCAGTATGGCGCGGAGGCAACGTCCCAGGACATGGATAGGTGGACTCCGTTGCATTGCCAGTGGGCGTCGTCGGGACGGGGACACGTGGATCTCGCACGCTTGCTTCTAGAGCCAGGATAACATTGGGCGCGGACCGCTGACCATCTATCTCTTTCGGCCCTTGCCAGTGACCATCCTCAAAAAACGATCGCCGTCAAAGCATTATCAATTTATTCTTCCATTGCCCCCGTGGAACACGAACTCGACTTGGCCCAATGCACTGATACGGCTCTGGTATATGAGACACCGACAATTCGTTGGAGAAGGACTAGCCATAGCTCATTTGCAATCGTAGCTTTTGAGAACAAAACTGCACCGTTGGTTGGTGTGTCTGGACATTCTCCAGACCGGCCAAGAGAATGTTTGCGGACACATAGGAAAGGAAAGACTTCAGTTGCAGATTTTTGTAATAGAAGAAAACTCTTCGTAGCATCTCCGCGCTCGACCCGCTTTGTAATTGAGAGTACATATATCTAACACAAGATACACCACCCCTTATGTCTGACGTTTCCTGAACAACAAAGTCGTATTTCCGGGGAAGCGAAACGGGCCCACGTGGCGCTCGCACGGGGCCCCTCTGCCGTCCTCAAACTTGACGTCATACGTTACAATGATATGAGCGAGCAAAGCCTTTATCTCGACGGCCGCCAAGAACCGCCCAGGGCTGTGAAAGAGGCGTCAGGAAGTAACATTACATTAGGGAGAAGGAAAAGAAGACCGGGGTGACGCACCACGCGTGACGCCCAAGTCCAAAAGGTAGGTGTTCGCTGGACGTAGAGACCGTCTGGTGCTTAGCCACCGCGGTATCGCCCTCCCGTTCACGAAGCTTCAAGAAGCGAAAACCGTCGAATTCTTCAGGGTTCGGGTATATTTCTCCATCGGTGTGAACAGCACGGAGCGGAAGCGATATGAGCGTTCCCGCCGGGATGGTCATGCCGTTGGAGAACGTGAAGGGGCGAACGGTAAGGCGAGATACGCCCACTTCGCGAGCAGGAATCAGCTATCGACGCTTATGGATAGGCCATGGGAGGTGACGAACATATCCCTTGAACGTCGACTCGTTGAGTTTCCCGAATGAAGCTGTCAATCTTGTGCAGCTTGTCCATTCCAGCTTTAGTCCATCCTTCCTCTGCTACGACGGCTTCGACTTCTTGTCGAAGGGGTTCGATATATTCCGGGTTGTCTAGAATGCGATACAATACCTGGGTGAACGTCTGAAACATAGGTGATTAGAAAGCCGTTGCGACGGGGGAAAGGGTGTGTAGACGGTGACGCCTACAAGACAAGTCGAGTGAATAGACGCAAAGTTGATGAGGAGTATTCGACGGGTCAAGCCTTCAAGAGATCTCTCTACTCCCTTGGCCTCGCTCATCAGCCACATGAGCACGTCATACTGCGTCACTCATGGCATGAGGAAAGACATATTTAAACAAAGGCAAGATGGCAAACCGGGGCGTCATCCCAGGTCTCCCCAAATTCTTCCATTTTTGCGAAGCGCTCCTCGACGATAGGCCTGAGAAACTCCATTGTCCGACGAGTGTAGTATGGAATTCGTGAGACGATTCGTGCGACGATCCTGAGTTTCTTTTATCAATCGAATAGCAATGAACAGACGTAGATTCGGGGCTCACGGCTTGAGGTATTTAGGAAACATTGCGATGATGCGCGCCGCGTTTATGACATGTACCGATGTATCTGAAGCCAGCATGTGATAGTCAGGGTTTCGGCCTGTTGAGAGTCAGCGTGGGTAGCTGAGAAAGCCGACGAATCGTCGTAATCACGCACACAGAGGGGCTCCCACAAATACTCGACTCGAGATACGACAGCTCAGACGTTGCATGGTCGGCAGCGCAGATACCTTGACCCAACCTGCACTGTACATGAAGCCAACGAGTCGTCCCCGCGAGAGTGCGTGACAAAATACCTTCACCCACTGTTGGGATAGAGTCTCTCACGGCACCAGGCAGCTCATCGTGGACTTTTTCAAAAGTGACCGCGACATTACGGGTCAATTTTGAACGGACGACGCCTTTGTGGTAGTTGTCATCGAGGTTCAATCGCTTGAGAGTGTAGTCCGTTTGCGTGAGCTTAAACCATCCCGATTCATCCGTGATAGGTGAGCGTGGCGTCGGGCAGGCAGCATGCGGCATGCGTGTTACGTACCTCCTTGAATGGCTCACTATGCGACAAGAAATCATCCATCGCTTTTCTCACGTCCTCGATAAGTTCTGAACCCGATGGCACCACAACCCATCGCCTGAAGGTAGCAAATTTAAATAGACCTGGTTTAGTCTAGATCACATCCGCCTCAGTCGTCGGAACAGCCAAACGAGTATTGACGAGTTTATGTGCACCTTCTCGTACCCTTCCTTGAGCATGGAAGCGCCATCCACGAAACGAAAACGGAAAGCGGTCAAGTACGAGAGGACAGGGTCGGAGAATCCTACGGTGGGAATATCATCGAGCTAGGGAAAGCGGCGCAATTGATGAGTGCCGGACAGGTGTAAGAATATGAAGTGGAGACTGACGAGAGGATCCACTCCTCTGTACAGACTGTACCAGGTAATGAAGAGGGAAACGATGAGAATTCCTGTGACAAATGACAGTCCGAGGGTGGACTCGTCGACCATGTTGTGAAGAAGATTGAACTAGCAGTTGGAGTAGCATCGTCACGGTTTATAAACTAAACACTGCACTACTGTTTAGGATAATGAGTTACCGAGGGGGATTTCACATACTGTAATTACGTCTGACTCGGCGCTACCCGTACTCTGGGTAAGGGACTTTCAAATTATCAATCCGCATGCCTCTTGATTCGCTATTTGATCATGTTCCGTGAAAACATCAAGCGAGACAGTAAGCCTACACGTGTGAGAACGTAAGGCAGACCAGAGTTGAACAACGAGGGGAAGAGATGAGCATAAAGGACAAGCCATGCAAGTACAAGGGAGAGGGAATAAAAGGAAAAGGAGACATAGTCAAAGACTAGGGGATCTAAGAGACGGAGGCCTGGCGATAAAAAAGCGAGACCGAGACACACCTGATTGTCACACAATCCCCCGACCAGTGACAGGCGCATATTAGCCGATAGCGCCTGTCACTCGCCGGGGGTTTCTGGAAACTCCCCTATCCAGCAATATCCAGCATTTCCCAGCACTTTGGGTGTCCGGCCCTGGTAACCGCTGTTCCGTCACCAAGTCCCATCCGCGTGACTTTCCCGCCCCTCTCGGCAACCACCGGACAACGCGAGCTCGCTGTCCCACAAGTCGAGCTCATTGTCTCAGACAGTGAGCTCGCTTTCCCACACTTTTTTTACATGTTTTATATAACATATATATATCATTGGAAGTGGATTAATGGGGAGAAATGGCTGATTGGATCTAAAGATTGTCTTAGATGACCCATTAGCCTTTTAGATGCTCTATACACCCAAATATTCTCATGATTTTATATAATTGTTTAAAAATATTAT
>Ga0137397_10000366_pt1 | contig 30838 bp, 31 predicted proteins | sample czorhiz116metaG_FD_106658 | JGI IMG/M metagenome (GOLD analysis project Ga0137397, IMG submission 106658) | Vadose zone soil microbial communities from Angelo Coast Range Reserve, California, USA - czorhiz1.16 metaG | ecosystem: Environmental > Terrestrial > Soil > Vadose zone | place: USA... | reverse complement strand
CTCGCTGCCTCAGGCGCAATTCTTCTGCGGGTTTCTACCCATCCGTCAGTGTCGATGCAGACCGCTCGCATTCGTCGTAGTTAATGCAATCACGCGGGGCCTTACCATGACACCCATCATCACTGCCTTTGCGCAGTCACCCGATCGCGGCGCGGGACAGGCGCGCGACATGCGCGTTCGCTGGGCGCTCGAAGAAGCGGGCCAGCCTTACGACGTTCGTCTAGTTTCGTTCAGAGAGATGAAGGAACCCGCGCATCGCGCGCTTCATCCTTTCGGGCAGATTCCGACCTATGAAGAAGGCGATCTTGCCCTGTTTGAGTCGGGGGCGATCGTGTTCCATATCGCGCAGCGCCATGCGGGCCTGCTGCCAGGCGAAGCGAATGCCCGGGCGCGCGCGATCACATGGATGTTCGCCGCAGTCAGCACGGTGGAGCCGCCGATCCTCGAGCGCGAAACCGCCACGCTCTTGGAGAGCGACGAGACTTGCCACGAGCAGCGCCTCCCTTTGGTAGAGGGTCGCATCCGTGACCGGCTGAGCCAACTTTCCAATTGCCTTGGAGACGCCGACTGGCTGGACGGTGAATTCAGCGCCGGTGACCTGGTGATGATCGGGGTGCTGCGCAGGTTGGACAGATCGGGGATCCTGGAGGAATATCCGAACCTCTCCGCCTATGTCGCCCGCGGCGAAGCACGGCCCGCCTTCAAGCGTGCTTTCGAAGCTCAATTGGCGGTTTTCACTGGCAAGCGATCTGTTCAACGCAAACGTTAGGCGTCTTTCGAAAATCAGGAAGGGGACCACATGAAAGCGGAGCAAAAGATCGTTGCTATTGGTGCTGCAAGCGGGGTGTTGGCAATGGCACTCAGCGTGTGGGTTCTCACAAAGGCCTTGCCGACGCCGGCGATCGCGAATGCTCTCGGGGAGCGCCTGGCGTACGCGCTGCGGGCGAACATTGTCGCGGTAGTGCCGTTCTTCATCATGCTCGCCACAGTAGGCAATTCGCGTTTCTTGAGCGAGGCGATAGACCCCACTCGCCGCGCGGAGAGTCGTTCGATGGAGATAGATGGGCGCGTCGCCGACAACACGCTGCAGCAGAATTTCGTCTTCGCCGTCGCGTCGCTCGCATTGAGCACGATTGTTCCGCTGCAGCACCTGCAAGTCGTGTGGGCCTGTGCAATCGTCTTCGTGGCCGCGCGCGCTGCTTTCTGGCTGGGCTACCGGCTCAACCCGCTCTATCGCGCACCCGGAATGTCGGCGACCGCCTACATGAACCTGGGCATGATCCTGTATCTTCTCTTCCGTACCTTCGCGGGCTGACGGCCCGGGTGACCTATGCAGGACGTCGGCGTCACGAGCTCCGCGCCGCTCCGACCTAGCCCAGCTTCTTCAGGTGCGGGAAGCGCTCGGAGAGCAGCGACCCGAAGTAGTAGGTCGGCTTGAAAGCGGGGTGCGCGCGAATGGCGTCGAACCAGCGCGCGATCGACGGTTTCTCCTTCCACATGGTGTCGAGACCGAGGTCGGCCATGCGCACTATCGCGGGCATGACCGCGACGTCGGCGAGCGTCGGGCGCGCGCCCTGGAGCCAGGGTCCGCCGCTCGCGCCGATGGCGCTTTCCATGCGCACCAGCGTTCTCGCGAGCCGGTCGAGCGCCGTGCTCATCTCCTTTTCCGAAAATCCCTTGCGGCCCATCGCCAGCATGAATTCCTTGCGCAGCGGCTTGGATTCCGCGAAGGAGGCGAACTCCTCCTCGCTCATTGCCGCGAAGCGCGGCAGGAACGCCAAGTTGAAGGTCGGCACGCGCACCGCCGCCGCCGGCATCTCGTCGATGAAGCGCATCAGAGCGCGCATCGCCGCGCGTTCCGCCGGCTCCTTCGGCGTGAAGCTCTCCGGCCCCGGCGAGACCTCGTCGAGGTACTCGACGATCACCGAGGAGTCGATCACCACCGCACCGTCGTGCACCAGAGTCGGCACCACGCCGTTGGGGTTGAGCGCGAGGTAGTCTGGCTTGAGCTGATCTCCGGCGAGCAGGTCGAGCTTCACCTCCTCGAAAGGCAGCTTCTTCGCGTTCAGCACGAAGCGCACCCGCTGGCTGCAGGTCGATTGCGGAGCGTTGTAAAGGACGAAGGCCACGGCGGCTGAAGTCTACGCGTACAATGCGCGTCCTGCCATGATCCGCTTCACACAGCTCACACTCCGCCGCGGCACCAAGACGCTGCTCGAAACCGCCGATGTCTCGCTCAACCCCGGCGACAAGATCGGCCTGATCGGCGCCAACGGCTCCGGCAAGTCGAGCCTGTTCGCGCTGCTGCGCGACGAGCTGCACGCCGACGGCGGCGAGGTGGATTTCCCCGCGCGCTGGCGCGTCGCGCACGTCGCGCAGGAAACCCCGGCGCTCGACCAGCCCGCCCTCGAGTACGCCATCGACGGCGACACCACGCTGAGAAAGCTGCAAGCGCGGCTCGCCGAGGCCGAAGCAGCGGACGACGGCCACGCGATCGGCGAGATCCACGCGGCGATGCTGGACGCCGACGCCTACACGGTGCGCTCGCGCGCCGAGCAGCTGCTGCACGGCCTGGGCTTCTCGCGCGAGCAGACCGCGGAACCCGTGGCGAGCTTCTCCGGCGGCTGGCGCATGCGGCTCAACCTCGCGCAGGCGCTGATGTGCCCCTCGGACCTGCTGCTGCTCGACGAACCGACCAACCACCTCGACCTCGACGCGATCATCTGGCTCGAGGACTGGCTGCGGCGCTACGCCGGGACGCTCCTCATCGTCTCGCACGACCGCGACTTCCTCGACGGCGTGGTGAACGTCGTGGTGCACATCGACAACAAGAAGCTGCGGCGCTACTCCGGCAACTATTCCAGCTTCGAGACGCAGCGCGCGGCGGTAGTGGTGCTGGCCGCGTCGCAGTACGAGAAGCAGCAGCGCGAGCGCGCGCACCTGGAGTCGTTCATCGACCGCTTCCGCGCCAAGGCCACCAAGGCGCGCCAAGCGCAGAGCCGCATGAAAATGCTGGCGAGGATGGAGGAGCTCGCGCCGCTGCACGTCTCCGCGCCCTTCTCCTTCGAATTCCGCGAGCCGCTGCGCGCGCCGAACCCCTTGCTGGTCCTGGACGAAGTCGACGCCGGCTATCCGCAGAAGACGGTGCTCGAGGGCATCACCTTCTCGCTCCAGTCCGACGAGCGCATCGGCCTGCTCGGCGTCAACGGGGCCGGCAAATCCACGCTCATCAAGACGATCGCCGGCGCGTTGAAGCCGCTCCAGGGAGAGGCCACCTTCAACAAGGGCCTGCAAATCGGCTACTTCGCGCAGCACCAGGTCGAGATGCTGCGCGACGACCAGTCGCCGCTGTGGCACCTGGCCAGGATCTCCCCGGGCGTTCGCGAGCAGGACCTGCGCAATTTTCTCGGCGGCTTCAACTTCCCGGGCGACATGGCGACCGACCCGATCGAGCATTTCTCCGGCGGCGAGAAGGCGCGGCTCGCGCTGGCGCTGATCGTATGGCAGCGGCCGAACCTGCTCCTGCTCGACGAGCCGACCAATCACCTCGACCTGGAAACCCGCGAGGCGCTGGCGGTCGCCCTGGCGCAGTTCGAAGGCACGCTGGTGCTGGTTTCCCACGACCGGCACCTGCTGCGCGCGACCACCGATCAGTTCCTCATCGTCGCCGATGGGCGCCTCGCGCCCTTCGACGGCGACCTCGACGACTACCGCGACTGGCTGTTCAAGACGAAACTGGCGCCGGAAGAGCAATCCGCGCCGCTGCCGGAAAAGAAACCCGCGCCCGCCCCGCAGCCGCCGGCGAGCGACCGGCGCGGGCAAAAGAGGAAGGAAGCCGAAGAACGCCAGCGCCAGTCGGCGGCGCGAAAACCCCTCGAGACCCGCCTGAAGCGGCTCGACGAGCAGATGGCGAAGCTCTCGGCGAAGAAGGCGGCGGTCGACCTCCGCCTCGCCGACCCCGCAATCTACGGGGAAGACAAGAAAGACGCATTGAAAGCCTTGATCCTCGACCAGGCCTACGTCGCGCGCGAGCTCGAGCAGGTCGAAGCGGAGTGGCTCGACCTGCAACGGCAGGCGGAGAACTTGCCGACCTGAGCTTCAGTCCTGGGAACGGACTCTCCCGCGCAGCCTTTTCACTTCCCCGCGCCGCGTCTTTCCCTCCAGGCGCCTGGCCTTCGAGCCCCGGGTCGGCCGCGTCGGCCGGCGGGACTTCGGCACGTGCGCGGCGCGCGCCACCAGCTCGTGCAGGCGCTCGAGCGCCTCCTCGCGGTTGCGCTCCAGGCTGCGGTGCTGCTGCGCCTTGATGACGAGCACCCCCTCGCGCGTGATGCGCTGGTCGCGCGAGCCGAGCAGCCGGGACTTCACCGGCTCGGGAAGCGAGGACGCGCGGACGTCGAAGCGCAAGTGCACCGCGTTGGAGACCTTGTTGACGTTCTGCCCGCCGGCGCCCTGAGCGCGCACCGCGGTGAACTCGATTTCGCTTTCGGGAATCACGATCGCATCGGACATGGGCGCTATTCTGCCTCGGCTTGCGCCCGCCGTCCGCGTTCGCTACTCTGCAGCGGCGCGGCTCGAAGGCGCCCGAGCGAACACGAGGAGAGAAAAACATGAACGAGTCCCGGCCCAGACTGCTGTTCCCCGCCCTGCGACCTCTCTACGTCTTTCTCGAGCCGCTCTCCTGGCCGGTGGTGCGCTGCGGCTGCGGCCTGATCCTCGCGGTTCACGGCTGGGGCAAGATCTCGCGCGGCGCCGAGGCGATGGCGCCGGCGTTTCTCAAAATGGGATACGGGCACCCGATCGCGCTCGTCTACCTGCTGATCCTGGTCGAGTTCTTCGGCGGCATCGCCATCGCCGCCGGATTGTTCACGCGCTTCTTCGCCGCGGCGGTGACCATCGAGATGGCGGTGATCACCTTCGCGCACTACCTGCCCAACGGCTTTTCCTGGCTCAACCGCGGCTACGAGTTCACCCTGTTGTGGGGCGTGATCGCGCTGGCGATTCTCCTGCGCGGCGGCGGGCCTTATTCGCTCGACCGCCGGATAGGCGTCGAGCTCTAGCCTCCGAAACCCAGTGCCCGAACCGCACGGCCAGGCGGCCGCTTCCCCGCCCCAATCCTTCGCCGCGCTCCGCCATCCCGGCTACCGCGCCTATTTCATCGGCTCGGCGCTGGCGATGATGGCCGATTCGATCGAGCACGTCATCAGCTACTGGATCATCTTCCAGAAGTTCCATTCGCCCGCCCTCGGCGGCTTCGCCATGCTGTCTCACTGGCTGCCGTTTCTTTTCTTCTCGGTGCTGTCCGGCGCGCTCGCCGACCGCTTCGATCCGCGGCGCATGATCCAGATCGGCATGGCCCTGTTCATGGCGGCTTCCGTCGGCTGGGGCGTGCTGTTCCTCACCGGCGCGCTGGAGATGTGGCACGCCGCGGCGCTGCTCGTCATCCACGGATTCGCCGGCGTGTTCTGGCACCCTGCCGCGCAGCTCCTGATCCACGACATCGTCGGCACGGCGCATCTGCAGAGCGCGGTGCGCCTGTCCGCTACGGCGCGCTACCTCGGACTCCTGCTCGGGCCGGCGGTGGGCGGCGGCTTGCTGCTCGCTTTCGGGCCGGCGCACGGTCTGCTGCTGAACGCGCTCATTTACTTGCCGCTCATGCTCTGGCTGTGGAAAGCGCCCTACGGGCCGCGCTTCCGGAAAGGCGCGCCTGCGCCGGTGCGTGCGGTGAAAGGGCTCAGCGACATCCTGTCCACGATCCGCGACATCTCCGGCAACCGCACCATCGTCTCGATGATCCTGCTCGCGGGCATCACGTCGTTCTTCGTCGGCAACGGCTACCAGCCCCAGATGCCGGAATTCGCGCACGATCTCGGCCGCGGCGACCCCGACCTGTCCTACAGCATGCTGCTCGCCGCCGATGCGGCCGGCGCGCTCTTCGCGGGTTTCCTGCTCGAGAGCCGAGGCCTGCTGCAGGCCAAACCGCGCACGGCGCTGACGCTGGCGATACTGTGGTGCTGCGCGATCGGCGGTTTCGCGGCTTCGACGTCCTACGCGCTGGCGCTCGCAATTCTGTTCGCCGTGGGCTTCCTCGAGCTTTCGTTCAATTCCATGGCGCAAACGCTGGTGCAACTGCGCGCGCCGGCGGACATCCGCGGCCGCGTCATCGGCCTCTACATCCTGTCGGCGCTCGGGATGCGCGCCTTCTCCGGAGTCACGGTCGGGATCATCGGCGGCTTCATCGGCATCCACTGGTCGCTCGCGCTGTCCGCCACGGTGCTGCTCGCCTTCATCATCGGGCTGCTCGCGTTCACGCTGCGCAAGGCAAGCTGATTCATGAACACTCTCCAGGCCTCGCACGGCGCCGACTCCCCGTACGCCTGGACCCGCCTTTGGTTCGCGCTCGCGCTGATGACGATCGGCGGCTCGGGGATGTACTCGATGGCGGTGGTGCTGCCGCCTCTGCAGGCGGAATTCGGAATCGCGCGCGCCGACGCCTCGCTTCCGTTCACGCTCACCATGATCGGGTTCGGGCTGGGCGGCGTGCTGATGGGAAGGCTCTCCGACCGTTTCGGCGTGATCGTTCCGGTGCTCCTCGGCTCGGCGAGCCTTGGGCTCGGGTTCATCGGCGCCAGCTTTTCGCACAACCTCCTGCAGTTCACTGCGATCCATGGCTTGCTGATCGGGGTCGGAACCTCAGGCACCTTTGTTCCGCTGGTCGCGGACATCACCCTGTGGTTCACGCGCAGGCGCGGCGTCGCGGTGGCGGTCGTGATGAGCGGCAACTACCTCGCGGGCACGGTGTGGCCGCCGCTCATGCAGCACTTCATCGACACCTCGGGTTGGCGCGCGACCTACGTGGGGACCGGCCTGATCTGTCTGTTCGCAATGCCGCTGCTGGCGCTCGCCCTTCGCCCGAAACCGCCCGCGATCGCCGGGCTCGCGCCGTCGGGCGCGCGGGGAGCCTCGTCGAGCCCCGAGCGGCCGCTCGGCTTCTCCCCCAGCCAGTTGCAGGGGCTGCTGTGCTTGTCGGGGGTCGCCTGCTGCGTCGCGATGTCCATGCCGCAGGTGCACATGGTCGCGTACTGCGCGGATCTGGGCTTTCCGGCCGCGCGCGGCGCCGAGATGCTCGCGCTGATGATGGCGTTCGGCATCGTCAGCCGCCTCGCCTCGGGTTGGATCGCCGACCACATCGGGGGATTGCGCACGCTGCTGCTTGGTGCCGCGCTCCAGGCGAGCGCGCTCGCACTGTTCCTGCCTTTCGACGGCCTCGCCGCGCTGTACCTGGTCTCGGCGCTCTTCGGCCTCTTTCAGGGAGGCATCGTGCCCTCCTACCCGCTCATCGTGCGCGAGTACTTCTCGCCGCGCGAAGCGGGCGCGCGCACCGGCACCGTGATCATGGCGACGCTCGGCGGCATGGCGCTCGGCGGATGGATGCCCGGGTGGATTTTCGACATGACCGGCTCCTACCGCGCCGCGTTCGTCAACGGCATCGCCTGGAGCCTGGTGACGAGCGGGATCGCGCTCTTTCTCCTGTTTCGCGCGCGGCCCGGTTGGCGCCTGCCCGCGACGAGCGGCGTCCGCGCGGAATCGCGCCATACCTCTTGAATCCCTCAAGACCGTAGGAGAATCCTATGCGCTACGAGCTCTACTACTGGCCCTCGGTGCAGGGCCGGGGCGAATTCGTGCGGCTCGCGCTGGAGGAGGCGGGCGCCGACTACGTCGACGTCGCCCGGCTGCCGCAGCACGGCTCGGCGGCGATGGCGCCCTACCTCGAAGGCAGGTCGGTCGCCCGCGCGCCGTTCGCGCCTCCGTTCCTCAAGGCGGGAAAGCTTGTGATCGGGCAAACGGCGAACATCCTTTTGTGGCTCGCGCCGCGCCACCGCCTGGTGCCGAAGAACGAGGCCGCGAGGCTCTGGGCGCACCAGCTGCAGCTCACCATCGCCGACTGGCTGGTCGAAGCCCACGACACCCACCACCCGCTCGGCGCCGGCTTCTACTACGAGGACCAGAAGCCCGAGTCGCTGCGCCGCGCCGCGAATTTCACCGGCGCGCGGCTGCCGAAATTCCTCGGCTACTTCGAGCGGCTGCTCGCTCAACGGAAAAGCGGCGAGAAAGGCGGAGGGCTCCTCGGTAGGACGTTCTCGTACGTCGATCTGTCCTTTTTCCAGATGGTCGCCGGTCTGCGCTATGCTTTCCCGCGAACCATGGCCAAGCTCGAGCCCAAGCATCCGCACTCGGTCGCGCTGCACGACCGTATCGCTTCGCGGCCGCGCGTCGCCGCCTATCTCGCCTCGAACAGGCGGATCGCTTTCAACCAGCACGGCATCTTCAGGCGCTATCCCGAGCTCGACGCATGAGAAGCGCGGTCCTCTGCTTCGCTCTCCTTGCCGCGGCCCTTCCGCCCCCCGCCGCCGCACAGGACTATCCGACGCACGAGATCCGCTCGGTGTGCAACTTCTCCGCGGGATCGGGCGCAGACATCGTGGTGCGCTACTACAGCGACAGACTGGCCAAACTCGCCGGCAAGGCCGTCGTCGTGGAAAACAAGACCGGCGTGCAGGGGAACATCGCCACCGAGTACGTGGCGCGCTCGAAAGCGGACGGCTACACCATCATGATCACGCCGGCGAGCTCGACCCTCGCCGCGGCGCGCTACCTGTTCAAGCAGCTGCCTTTCGATCCCGACAAGGACTTCGCGCCCGTGACCACGCTCGCCAAGTTGAGCTTCGCGATTGCGATCGACGCGAAAAGCCCGGTCCGCGGCATCAGCGAGCTGACCGAGCACCTGAGGAAGAAGCCGGGCCACGGGGCCTATGCCACCGGCTCGAACACCGGGCAAGTCACCGGCGAGCTCTACAAGGAGATGGCGGGCCTTCGCACGACCTATATCCCGTACAAGCAGACGATGTCGGCGCTGACCGATGTGATCAGCGGCGAGGTCGACTTCATGACCTACGACATCACCTTCCTCCTGCCGCAGGCGCGCTCGGGGCGGGTGCGCATCCTCGCGGTCACTTCGGCCGCGCGGCTCGCCATGCTGCCCGAGATCCCGACCATGGCCGAATCCGGGTTTCCGGGGTACGACCTCACGCCCTGGTGGGGCGTCGTCGTTCCGGCGGGCACGCCCAAGCCGGTCGTCGACAAGCTCGCGGGCTGGTTCAACCAGATCACGGCGAGCGAGGAAACGCGCAAGTTCCTCGAGAACCTGGCGACCGATCCGTTCCCCGGCGACCCGGAGTCGATGGCGGCGTTGCTGCACGCCGAAATCGAGCGATGGGGCAGGTACGTGAAGCTCGCGAAGATCGAGCCGCAGTAGGCGCCGGCCCCGTCTTTCAGCGCCGCGCGACGATGATCCAGCGCGCGTCGCCGACGAGAACGTGCCCCGGCAATCCTTCGCCCCGGAGCTTCTCGTAGAGGCGAGGCGTCATGATCGCGAACGCTTCGCGATCGTCGCGCCAGCGCCCGAGAAACTCGTCGACCGAGTCGACGTACTTGCCGGGCTCGGCCGCGATCCCCGGCGCGAGCTCGTCCTTGTGTGCCACCAGCGTCACCGAGCGCCCGAGGTAGAAGGGAACGCTCTGATCGTAGCTCGCCACGCTGTAGAACGGCGCATCGCGGGGAAACCGCAGCCCCTCTCCCGCGATCCGATCGATCAGGCGCTCGGCCGAGTAATGCGCGTCGAGAACATGCGTGCCGGAGAGCGCGAGCTGCACGGCGATCAGGCTCCCCAGACCGAGGACCGCGAACGAAAGCTCCTGGCGCGCGCGCTTCTCGAGTCCGAGCGCGACCAAGCCCGCGGCGGACATGACCAGTGCCGCCCCGAGGAGCCAGATCGAATACGCCGCTTCGAAAGCCTTCCACGACATCCGCTCGCTCCAGGCCGGAAGCGCCGCGGCCAGGAGCGCCAGGACCAGGCCGCCTGCGGCGCAGGCGAGCGCCGGCGTGCGGCGCACGCGCTCGGAGAGAGCCGGATAGTGCCTCGCGAAGAGAAGCAGGATCGCCGGAACGGCGGGCAGGATGTAGCCGGGCAATTTCGAATGCGACGCGCTGAAGAACACGATGACCACGCCAGCCCAGATCGCGAGGAAGCGATCGACCTTGAAGCCGTCCGCAGGCGCTCTCCAGGCCCTCGCGATCGCGGCGGGCACCGCGGGGGTCCACGGCCATAGTCCGACGAGCGCCACCGGAACGAAATACCACCACGGGCCGGGTCGGTGGTGCTCCGGGAGCAGATAGCGCTCGAAATGCTCGTGAATGAAGAAGAACTGGAAGAACTCCGGGTTCCTGTGCTGCACCAGAACGAACCACGGCAGGACAATCGCCGCGAACAGGCACAGGCCGGGAAGCCAGTGCAGGCGCCGGAGCGGCGACAGGTCGCGCTCGACCGCCATGTATACGGCGAGCACCAGGCCCGGGATCACGATGCCCACCAGTCCCTTGCTCAGCACGGCGCAGGCCGCCGCGACCCAGGCGAGCAGCATCCAGTTGCGCTGGGCTCGCGGGTGCAGCTCCGCGCGCCGGCTCAGCGCATAGCTCAGCATCGCCACGGTCAGAAACAAGGTGAGCCCCATGTCGAGCGTCAGGAACTGGGCTCCGAGAAAAAATCCCCAGGCCCCGACGAGCGTCGCCGCGGTCGGCGTCCAGGGCGCGCCCGGAGCGAAGCGCAGCGCGGCAAAGGCGGTAAATGCGATGCACAGAAGGCCGCTGACCGCGGGCCACAAGCGCGCCGTCCACTCGTCCACGCCCAACACACCGAAGATGCCCGCCGTGGCCCAGTATTGCAGCGGCGGCTTTTCCAGGTACTTGATGCCGTTGAGGCGCGGCGTGACCCAGTCGTTCGAGTCGAGCATTTCACGGGAAATATCGGCGTAGCGTCCCTCGTCGGGCATGAACAGGCCGCGGTATTCGAGGCCGGCGAACCAGGTCAGCGTGCACAGCAGCACGGCGAGTGCGATCCAGCGGGAGCGGGGAGCGGAAAGGGGAGGCGTCATGGCGGTGCGACCGGGCGAAAGCATCGCGCCTGCCGCCTGTCAGGGCCCTGACGCGGTCTTTCAGATTGCTGAATCGCGGCGAGCGCCGGAGCCGATTTGAGCAGAAAATAGCGCCTCTCGAATTCTGGCCAGAGTGCCGGTGAACCGCATCTTTGACAAGGGAGAAACGCAGTGAGGCTTCTGTACTTCGATGATTTCAGGCTGGGAGTGATGAAGGGCGACGCCGTGGTGGACGTGACCAAGGTCGTGAAAGGCATTCCGCACACCGGACCGCACGACCTCATCAGCGGGTTGATCGAGCGCTTCGCCGATTATCGCCGGAAGCTGGACAAAGCGGCGGCGGCCGGCCGCGGCATTCCGCTGAAGAGGGTGGGGATACGCCCGCCTTTGCCGAAGCCCGTCAACATCGACTGCATGGCGGTGAACTACATGGAGGACGGCACGCGCTCGGAGCCCGCGCCGATCAACGCCTTTCACAAGTCGCCGAGCGCCGTGATCGGAGACGGCGACACCATGGTGCTGCCCGACGTGCCCGCCGCCATCTTCGAGGGCGAGGCCGAGGTCGTGGTGATCATCGGCAAGCGCGCGAGCCACGTCAAGGCGACCCAGGCGATGAAGCACGTCTTCGGCTACACCTGCTTCATCGACGGCTCGGCGCGCGACCTGCCGCCGGCAGGGAACGTGTTCTACCAGGCGAAGTCGCGCGACACTTTCGCTCCGATGGGGCCGTTCATCGTCACCGCGGACGAGATCCGCGATCCGCACAAGCTGCAGATCCGCCTGTGGGTGAACGGCACGCTCAAGCAGAATTTCAACACCAGCGACATGGCGCACAACATCCCCCGCTGCATCGAGTGGGTGTCCTCGATTCACGCCCTGGAACCGGGCGACGTGCTCGCCACCGGCACCAACCACCGCGGCCTGTCCGCGTTCCAGGACGGCGACCGGATCGAGCTCGAGGTCGAGAGCGTCGGGCGCCTGCGCGTGAAAGTGCGCGACAAGCTCAAGCGCACTTGGGGACGCGACACGCGCCTGGAGCACGAGCAGAAGGGGCTGCCGGGGCGCACGCCGCAGCTCGCGGGCAAGTACGCCAAGGCGCCCGCCTGAATTTTTCTTCTTTCTGGAGACGACACACTCATGGCAAGCAAGAACAGACCTTTCGTCATCGCGCTCGAGGAGCACTACTGGGACGCCGAAGTCGCCAAGAATTTCGAAGGCGAGGGCCGCAACCCGGAGCTGCTCAAGCGGCTCGGTGACTTGGGCTCGCTGCGCATCAAGGAGATGGACGACGCCGGCATCGACGTGCAGGTGCTCTCGCATGGCGCGCCTTCGACGCAGCGGCTCGATGCGGCGACGGCGGTGCCTCTCGCCAAGCGCGCCAACGACCGCCTGCACGAGGCGGTGCGCGCCCATCCTGACCGCTTCGCCGGTTTCGCCGCGCTGCCCACCGCGGACCCCAAGGCCGCGGCCGACGAGCTCGAGCGCGCGGTCGACAAGCTCGGCTTCAAGGGCGCGATGGTGCACGGCCCGACGAACGGCGTGTTCTTCGACGACAAGCGCTTCTGGCCGATCTTCGAGCGGGCGCAGGCGCTCGACGTGCCACTGTATCTCCACCCGTCGTTGCCGATGAAGGCGGTGGTCGACGCCTACTACAAGGACTACCTCGACCGCTACCCGCAGTTGCAGGTCGCCGCCTGGGGCTACACGGTCGAGACCGCGACGCAGGGTGTACGCATGGTGCTCTCGGGGGTGTTCGAGAAATATCCGGGCCTGAAGATCATCCTCGGACACCTCGGAGAGTCGCTGCCCTTCTCAGCCTGGCGCATCGACATGTGCCTTTCGCGCGGCGGCCATCCGAGCACTTTCCGCGAGACCTTCAACCGGCATTTCTGGATCACCACCAGCGGCAACTTCTGCACGCCCGCGCTGATGTGCTGCATCATGGAAATGGGCGTCGATCGGATCCTGTTCTCGGTGGACTATCCCTTCGTGTCGAATCCGCCGGGAACGAAGTGGATGGAGGACCTGCCGCTCGGCCTGGAGGACCGCACCAAGATCCTCTCGGGCAACTGCAAGCGGCTGCTGCGAATGTAGCCGGAAAAAAACGCGCGCGCGGGCGAGGGGGTCCCGCCCGGCGCGCGTCCTACGGCACGATCGTCAGCGCGTTCGCCGCCGCCGCGAATTCCATGATGTGCAGGTCCCCGATCATCGCCACGGCGCCGGCGACGGCTTCGGCCGCGCCGGCGGGCAACGCAAAGGGGGCGAGCACGCCCAGGAGAATCGCGATCGGCAAGGTGAATCTGGTTTTCACGCCTTGCAATACAGCAACCTTCGTGCCGACCGGGAGTGGAAGCGCATACCAACCAATATTGGTTAGCTGAAACAGAATGTTAACGCGATATCTTGGCCGTGCTGAACCGGCCGGGACGTGCACCGCTATGGTTCGAACACGAGACATGGTGCACCGCAATGCACCACATCTCCTCCGGCTACTTCTTGGCGTTCAGCTCTTTCCAGGGATCCTTGACGGCGGTGCCGACGGTCTCGAGCTCGACGTTGGCGAGCTTGCCGTTGACCCGGCGCACTTCGCGCAGGTACTCGTTTTGCACGATGTCGCGTGTCGCGGGGTCCACCGAGATCGGTCCGCGCGGGCTGTTCGGATCCTTGAAGTTCTTCAGCAGCTCCAGGGTGCGGTCAGGGTCGAGCTTGCCTTTCTGCTCCTTGATCGCGTACATCATGGCCGCCATGCCGTCCCAGCCCCCGACGGCGACGAAGTTCGGCGTCTCGTTCGCGCCGTAGTCGCGCTTCCACGCGGCGACGAAGGCCTGGTTGGACGGCCGCGTCGCGGCGGCGGAGTAGTGGTGCACGGTGAGCACGCCGAGCGCCGCGTCGCCCATGTTCTCCAGCTCCTCGTCGGTGGTGACGTCTCCGGGCCCGATCAGCTTGACGCCGGCATTGGCCAGACTGAGATCGCCGAAGGCCTTCAGGACCGCGGTTGCCGTCTTGCCCGCCGGGATGAATACCGCGAGAGCGTCGGGCTTGGCGTCCTTGACGCGCTGCATGTAGGGGACGAAGTCGGGATTCACCAGAGGAACGCGCACGGTTCCTGCGACTTCTCCGCCGGACTCCTTGGTCGCTCTGACGATCGCCTCCTCGCAGTCGTGCCCGGGCCCGAAATCGCTCACCATCGTGTAGACCCTCTTGTATTTCTTCGCAGCCCATTGGCCGAGCGGATAGCAGGACTGCCACAGCGTGAACGAGAGGCGCACGATATAGGGCGAGCGCGTGGTGATCACCGCGGTGCCCGCGTTCATGATGACGAAGGGGACCTTGGCTTCGGTGGCGAGCGGAGCGATCGCCATCGCGTTGGGCGTGAAGATCACGCCGGCGAGCAGGTTCACCTTGTCGCGCACGATCAGTTCCTGCGCGAGCTGCTTCGCCTTGTCGGGATTAGGGCCGGTGTCGTCGCGGATCAGGAACTCGATGTTCACCCCGGGCGGCAGCTCCTTCTGGTGCTCCTTCAGGTAGAGGCGCGCGCCGCGCTCCATGTAGGGCCCGAGGTTGCCGTTCAGCCCCGAGTAGCTGGTGATGAAGCCGATCTTGATGGTCTGCGCGGACGCGACTCCCGCCGCGAGCGCAAGCCCCAGCGCGGCGGCGAAGGCCGCCCGTTTTGCTTTTCTCATGTTCCCTCCTCCCGAATGATTATTGCCAGGCACGGTTGTCGACCGTGTTCTCGAACGTAGCACCCGACTCGACCAGGCCCCAGCCGAGCGTCCATTGATAGGTGTGATCGAAGCGCTCGCGCGTGTAGGGCACGGGCGGCGCGTTGAGAATGCGCTCGAGCTTGAGCTCCTTGGCCTCGAGCAACCCGCCCGCCTCCTCGATCAGGTAGCGCGCGTGCTTGCGCGGATCTTTATCGATGGCCTCGGCGGCGCGCGCCTCGGCGCGGAACATCGCGGCGAGCGTCGGCCCGTCGAGCTCGTCGCCCGCGGCCTCGCTGCGGGTCGAGTGCGATTCCATCAGAACGCGCATGCCGCGCTTCTCGGCGATGCTGATCCAGGGCTCCATCAGGCTCGCCGCTGCGACCTCGCCCTTGGCGAGCGCGTCCAGCCGCTCCTTCATGGTGCCGGCGAAGGTCCATTTGATCTGCTCGCGCTTGAGGAACCCCTCGAGCAGCTTCAAGGTGGTGAAGTGCGAGCCGTTGTAGGGGCTCACCGCGATCGGTTTGTCCTTCAGCTGCTCGGGCTCGTAGATGCGCGCCTTGGGATCGGTGACGATGGCGAAGGTCGACATCGCCGAGCCGAGCGCCACGATCTTCGCCGGGCGGTGCCCGGTTTTCTCCGACTCGACCGCGCGCTTCATCACGCCCCATTCGCACATCCGGAACTGGTCGCACTGGCCCTGGTCGTAGAGCGCTTCCATGGTGCGCTCGAAAATGTTCTCGCGCAGCGCCTGGTGGTCCGAATTGCGCTGGCCGGATCCCGGGGTCTTGAGGATCCCCACATCCAGGCCCTCGTCCTTGAAAAAGCCTTCGTCGCGCGCGACCAGGAGCGGCAGGTCGTGGATCGCGTTCATCATGGAAACCTTCACCTTCTTCAGCGTTTTGGCCATCGGCGACGCCTCCTCGAATGGGTTGGTTATGTTAGTCCGGGTGATAGATCGGGGCAAGACATCAGGCCCGCCCCAAGCGCAGGGCGGGCATGACCTCGGCGACGAACAGATCCATCGAGTGCATGGCGCGCTCGGGCGCGAGGTCGCCGAAGGAGAACACCAGCAGCAGGTAATTGATCCCGGACTCGCGCACGATCTGCGCGAGCTCCCGCGTCACGGTCGCGGGCGATCCGGCGACCAGGCGCGTCACCGCCGCGGGCGAGGTGGGACTGACGTTCAGCAGGTCCGGCTTGCCGTGCTTGCGCGTGAGATGCGTGAGGTGCTCGCCCCACACCTTGTACGCGGCGTCTCCTGTTTTTTGCGCCTCGGTGTCGCTCTCGGCGACGAACACGTGCTGGGATTTCCCGAGCTTGGGCGCGCGCACGTGCGCGTTGTGCCGCCCGGGGTCGTCGCGGTGTTTCGCCCACACCTCGCGGTACTGTGCGTAGAGCTTGCCGGCCTCTGCGGCGCTGGTGTTGAGCACGGTGTGGTAGCCGTGCTTTGCGGTGAACTCGATCGAGTTCCTGTCGCTGCTCGGGAACCACAATGGCGGGTACGGCTTCTGCTTCGGATGAATATAGAGATCCAGGTCTTTGTACGAGAAATGCTTGCCCTCGTAGCTCAGGACCTTGCCGCCGCAGGCGGCGAAGAAAATGTCGAGCGTCTCGCGGTAGCGCTCGCGCGACTCGTCGATGGTCTTCATGGCGAAGTACGAGGACTCGATCGGCGAGACGCCGCGCCCGACGCCGAGCTCGATGCGCCCGCCGCTCATCTGGTCGAGCATGCAGATCTCGCTGTAGAAGCGGAACGGGTTGTACCAGGGGAGGCAAAACGTGAGAGCTCCAAGCCGCAGGCGCTTTGTGCGCTGGATCGCGGCGGCGAGCACCAGCGCGGGCGACCCGTCGATCGACAGCGGCGTACCCTGGTGCTCGGCGATCTGCCAGGCGTAAAAGCCTGCCTTGTCCGCGGCCTCGGCGATCGCCAGCTTGTGCTCGAAGATCTCGCCCGCCGGGCGGTCCGACCACTCGATCCAGTCGAATATGCCGAATTCGAGCGGGCTTTCCGGGAATGCGCTCTCACTCACAGCTCGCCTTTCACTCGGCGCGGATGTTCTTGTCGCGGATCAGCTTGCCCCAGACCTCTCCGTCGCGCTTCAAGATGCTCGCGAACTGCTCGGGGGAGCTCGGCGCCGGCACGGCGCCCAGATCGTCCAGCCGCTTCTCCACTTCGGGGGCGCGCAGCGCCTTGACCACTTCGGCGTTCATGCGCCGGATGATGGGCGCCCGCGTCGCCGCGGGCGCGAGCAGGCTCGAGAAGAGAAGCGCCTGCACGCCGGGAAATCCCTGCTCGGCGGTAGTGGACACGCCGGGCAGCTTGTCCGAGCGCTTCGTGCCCGTCAACGCCAGCACCTTGATCCTGCCCTGCTTCACCTGCGGCGCGGACAGCGACACCGAGAGAAACATTACCTGGATGCGTCCGGCGACGAGATCGGCGAGCGCGGGCGCGCCGCCCTTGTAAGGAACGTGCACGAGGCCGATGCCTTCGGCGCTGTTGAGCAGCTCCCCGGCGAGGTGGCCCGAGGCGCCGATGCCGGCTGAGCCGTAGGAAAGCGATCCCGGCTTCGCCTTGGCGAGCGCGATCAACTCCTTCATGTCATTAGCCGGCACCGAGGGGTTGGCGATCAGCGCCATGGGATAGTCCGCGAGCTTGGCCACCGGCGCGAGGTCCTTGTACGGATCGTAGGCCATGCCGCGATAGAGAAATTCGTTGGTTGCGATCGCCTCGCTCGCGACCAGGAACGTATAGCCGTCGGCCGGAGACTTGGCGACCGCCTCGGCCGCGATGTTGCCGCCTGCTCCGGGGCGATTCTCGATCAGGATCGGTTGGCCGAGCGATTCGGTCAGCCGCGGCTGCAGCACGCGCGCGAGCGTGTCGTGCACGCCGCCCGGCGCGAACGAAATGATCAGCTTGATAGGCCTGTCGGGCCATGCCGTTCCTCCCGACGGAACCTGGGCCTGGGCGGGGGCCAACGCGGCGAGCGCGAGGGCGCAGACGAACAGTCTCATAGTCCCTCCTTCTGTGGTTTTTTCATATTTGTGACGGGATTCGACAGCGAATTGAAAGACCTGCGTCAGTTCCTCGCAAGCAAGCTGGTGCACATTGTGCCCAGTCGGGCGGTCGTTCGTGCCCGTTTCACAAGAGAGTGTGACATGAAACGAATTCTTCCAGGACTGATCGCATTGCTGCCGCTCGCCTCCGCCTTTGCAGACACGCCGGCCGAGCCGCCGCTCGAGCCCCATCCGCTGGCCACGATAGTATTCCTCGGGCTCTTCGTCGGGTTCTGCGTCGTCTTCGCCTGGATGGTCTGGCGCAAGAAAACCGACAAGCCTGAAGACCAGTAGCCGCAGGCCTGATCCACCGGGCCGCCCCTTTCAGGCTTCGATCCCGCGGTACAGCCAGTCGATCTCCCAGAAGGTTTCGGGCGTTCTCTGCGCGAGCAGATGATTGCGCAGGTCGCGCGCGCCGCCGTTCGCGTGGATGATGTCGCCGAAGATCCGCGAGGTGATAGTCACGCGCGCGGTGCGCAGGTAGCGCTCGCGCTCGTAGGCCGCCAGCGCCGCGCTGGCGTCCTTTCCCGCTTTTTCGAGTAGCCCCGAGAGCACCACCGCGTCCTCGATCGCCATGCATGCGCCCTGCGCGAGGTACTGCAGGGTCGGGTGCGCGGCGTCCCCGAGCAGCGCGACGTTGCCGCGCGTCCAGCCCGAGCGCGGCTCGCGGTCGTGCAGCACCCAGTTCTTGTCCTTGCCGACGTAGCCGAGCATCTCCTGGACCTGCGGCGTGGTGCGCGAGAACACCTCGGCGAGCTCGTCCGGACCGCCGTAGTCCCGCCGCTCGCCGTTCTCGAACTTGCGGCTAGCGACGGTCGCGACGTTGTTCATGACCGTGCCTCCGCGCAGGCGATACTGAACGAGATGCAGGCTCGGCCCGATCCAGATCACCATGTCGTCGAAGTGCGACTGGTCCTTGACCTCGGCCACCGGCACGACGCCGCGGTAAGTCACGTGCCCCACGGGCCGAGGCGGGCCGTCGCCGATGAGAATCTCGCGCACGCGCGAGCGGAGGCCGTCGGCGCCGATCAGGGCGCGCCCCTCGTATTCGGAGCCGTCGGCGAATCTCGCCACCACGCTATTCGCCCGGTCCTCGAAGCTCACCAACTCCTTGGAGGTATGCAACGCGATCTCGTCACGCTTGCGGCAAGCTTCGAGGAGCGCGCCGTGCAGGTCGCGCCGGTGGACCACGGTGTAAGGTGCTCCGAAATGCCGCTTGAAAGTCTCGCCGCAGGAGATGCGCGTGAGCTCGCGGTCGGTGAGCGCGTCTATGAGGATCAGGTTCTTGGTGAACACGGCCTGGGGTTCGAGGTCCTTCATCACCCCCAGCCAGTCGAGCATGCGGTAGGCGTTCGGCCCCTGCTGGATGCCGTAGCCGATCTCGCCGAATTCCGCGGCCTTTTCGAGCACGCGCGAGGCGATCCCGCGGCGCGCGAGGGCGAGCGCGCTCGCCACGCCGCCGATGCCGCCTCCGACGATGAGGATCTCGGGGCTCAAAAGCGGACGGTGATCCCGGCCAGCACGTCGCCCTGGGTGACCGTGGTGCCCTTGATCTGCACCACGCACCCGCCGCTGCAGAAGAAGCCTCCGGTGCTGTCCACCAGGGTCGCGTAGCCGCGCGCCTCCACCTTCACCGCGACCGACTTCCCCAGCGGCGCCATGAATCCGATGCCGAGGTTGAGCGAGGGGCGGGTCTCGGAGTTGAGGCTGCTCTCCTTGGGGTCGAAGTTCGTCAGGCCGACGCCCCCCACGATGTATCCGCCCTTGCCGACCTCGTCGAAGAAATACGTCCCGCCCACGTGGAAATACGTGATGCCCAGCCCGAACCGGTCCACGGGGGCCGCGAAGCCGCTCGGCTTCAACGCCGAGCTGCGGTGGCTGAGGAAGATCTCCCACTGCGTCTTGCGGTCGATGCCGAAATCCGCGGCGACGGCATACGATGGGCCCTCGGTCAGATTCCAGGACTTGCCGGTGGTCACGTCGGAGAAGCTCCCGCCGAAGCGGTAGCCGCCATACACCGTGACGCTGTTCTCCGTCGCCTTCGCTGGCTCGCCCTGGGCGCACGCCGGCGCCGCCAGCGCGAGCAGCAGTGCTCCGATCGCCCACTTCCTTGTGTCCATATGCCTCCCGCCACTCCGCGCCAGACCGGCGAAATTCTACCTCCTCTGGGCTGCGACTTGCGACGCGCGCGCCGCGCTACAATGCTCGCGATGAACACCCAGCACAGCTCCGGCTCCTTCGCCTGGAAAGCTTCCAGCTTCGAGGACCCTTCCGACTACCTGGTCGAGCTGACGAGCGACGACCGCGGCGAGATGCTCGCGGCGGCCGAGGCCCTGGACCGGAACGGCCGCCTTTCGAGCGTTCATGCGCTGACGAAGAGCGATTTTGTCTTCGGCGCGCTCGGGGAGAAGCTCGAGCGCGCCTTCGCCGAGGTGCGCTCGGGCAAGGGCTTCGTCGTGCTGCGCGGCCTGCCGCTGCAGGGCTTGTCGCTCGAGCAGTTCACCGCCTGCGCCTGGGGCGTGGGGACGTATTTCGGCCAGGCGCTGTCGCAGAACGCGCAAGGCGATCTCGTCACCTCGGTGGTCGACGCGACCGCCGAGGACGCCACGCCGCGCATGTACCGCAGCAACCTCGAGCTGCGGCCGCACTCGGACATCACCGCGATGATCTCGCTCGCCTGCTGGCATAAGTCGGCCTCGGGCGGCGCCTCGATCATCGTCAGCGGCGTGACCGTGCACGACGCGATACGCGGCCGCGCGCCGCAGCTGCTCGAGCCGCTCTACCGCGGCTACCACTATCACCGGCTGGGCGAAGAGGGTGCGGGCGAGGAGGCGGCGACCCCCTACCGCACGCCGGTGTTCGCCAACCGCGGCGGCCAGATCAGCTGCCGCTACCAGCGCGCCGGCATCGCCGCGGGCCAGCGCGAGCGCGGCGTGCCGCTCGAGGAGCTCGACATCGAGGCCCTGAATCTGTTCGATCAGGTCGCCGCGGATCCCGAGAACCGCCTGGCTTTCTTCCTCGAGCGCGGCGACATGATCGTCATCAACAATTACACCGTGATGCACGCGCGCACCCGCTTCACGAATTTCCCCGAGCCCGAGCGCCAGCGGCGCCTGGTGCGGATGTGGTTCGACGCCGAAGGCTTTCGCGACGTACCGCGCGAGTTCAATCTGTTCGCCGAAAACGGGATCCCGAGGCAGGAAGGCCGGCGCGCGACCTTCGACTTCAAGAAGCTCTATCGCGACGACCCGCTCGCGACCGGCGGCGTACCCGACCTCAAGATCACGGATGGCGAAGCGGCGCGCAGCCGCTAGGGGCATGACGACGGTTCTGCGATGCCTTGCGCTCGCCGCGGCGCTTGCGCCGCTTGCGTCTGTCGCTCAAACATTCCCGGCGCGCGCGGTGCGGCTGATGGTTCCCTTCCCGCCCGGCGGCGCGACCGACATCGTCGGGCGCCTGGTCGCCGCGAAGATGCAGGAAGTGTGGGGCCAGCCGGTGGTGGTCGAGAACAAACCCGGGGCCGGCACCGTGGTCGGCACCGAGTACGTCGCCAAGTCCGCGCCCGACGGCTACACCCTGGGAACCGTGGTCACCGCGTATGTCATCAATCCGAGCCTGCGCAGCGACATGCCCTACGACACCCTGAGGGACCTCCGCGCCGTGACGCAGGTGTCGGTGCAGCACCTGGTGATGGCCGCCAATCCCTCGTTCCCCGCGAACAACATCCCCGAGCTGATCGCGCTCGCGAAGAAAGAACCCGGCAAGCTCGCTTACGCGACCCCGGGGAGCGGTACCGCGATGCACCTTTCCGTCGAGCTGCTGAAGACGAGCACCGGCATCGACCTGGTACACGTGCCTTACAAGGGCGGCGCCCCGGCGCAGCAGGACGTGATGGCCGGCCGCGTGCCGATCCTGATGGACGTGCTCTACGCGGTGCAGCCGCTCATCAAGAGCGGAAGGATCAAGGTGCTCGCGCTGCTCTCGCCTTCGCGCGCGCCGGATTCTCCGGAATATCCGCTCGTTTCCGAATCCGTGCCGGGCGTGAGCGCGCTGTCGCTGGTGGGCGTCGTCGCGCCCGCCGCCACGCCGCGCGAGCTCGTCGAGCGCATCGGCGCCGACATCGCCCACGCGGTGAAATCCTCGGACCTCACCGAGCGCATGAAGCAGCAAGGTATGGAGCCGATCGGCTCCAGCCCCGAGGAGTTCGACGCGCTGATCCGCTCGGAGATCGCGAAGTGGGCGAAGGTGGTAAAGGTTTCCGGAGCGAAGGTGGACTGAGCAGTGCGGGTCAGAGCAATTTGTCCTTCTTCATCGCTTCGAGGATGACGGCGATGTACTGCGTCGCGGCGGCCGCGCCGCTTTTCGCGCGCTGGGCGTTGGTCGTCTTCGTCCTCGCGGACCAGATGAGCTTCTCGCCTTTCTCCGCGAAGATCGACGCCTCCGCGATGACGGTCTTTACCGTGTAGTCGCCACCCTGAACGTATCCCGGGGTGTAGTACCCCGCGTAGACGCCGTAGATTCCGATCCCACCCGCGTACGGCACGCCATTCGTCCCGATGACCGCGTCCGCGCTGTGGGTCACCCCCTCGTCGGAATTGGTCACCCGCGCAAGCAGCACGAAATCGGCGTCCGATTCGTCGATGCTCTGCTTGAAGCGCGCCTTTTCGGCCGCGGTGTAGCGGGTGAAGTAGCGGTGGGACGCCACGGCGTTCACGCCGCGCTCCTTCAACTGCGCGGCCATCTGGTCCTGGAAGGCGATCTGGATGAACTCGTCGCTCGCCACGGTGATGATCAGCAGCTTCTTGAACGGCGGCGGCAGTTGCGGCGTCACCCAGCTGACTTCGAGCGAAGTGACGGGCGCGCTGATGCAGCCCGCCAGCAGCACCGCGGCCAAGCCCGAACGAAAGACGTTTCTCATGAAGGCCACTCCTTCGCTCTACAGGACCCGGTCGCTCAGCATCGCGTCGAAGATGACCTCGATGTACTGCGTCAATGCCGCACCGAGGTCGTCGTTCTCCCGGGTGTCCATTACTCCGGTCCATGCGAGCGCACCGTTCTTCGCGTCGAACAGGCGCGTCTCGGAGACCGTCCACGACGGGCCGGAGATTTTCTGCGGAGCGACGGTGACCGACTGCCACACCGTGGAGTAGTAGCCGTAGAAGCCTCCGCCCACGCCGACGAAGACCGTGGCGCCAGGCAAGGTCCCCGACGACCGGTCGACCCGGGTGACCCGCGTGACGAGCACGCCTTCTGCGCCGGAACGGGCGATGGCCTGGCGCAGGTCCGCTTCTTCGACCTGGCCGCGCGACCCGACCGCCGCGTAGGAGGGAATCCCCTTCAGCCCGCGCTGGCCGAGCAGCGCGACCATGCGGTCCTCGTATGTGCGACGGATCAGTTCGTCGCTCGTCACCGCCACCACCATCACGCTCTTGAAGGACTTGCCTATGTAGTCAGGGTTGCTTTGCTGCGACACCAGGCGGCTGGTTGCGCAGCCCGCGAGAAGCGCGAGCGCGGCGAACGCGGCGCAGTGCTTCGCGATATTCATCATTGCGGCTTGATCAGCCCGATCCGCTTCAGGATCTCGGTGTGGAGCTTGTACTGCGTCCACAGGTCCGCGCGCAGCTTGTCCCCCGGCCGGTAATCCACATCCACGCCGCGAGCCTCCATGGTCCTGGCGAACGCGGGGTCGTCGGTGACCGCTTTCGCCGCGTCGTGAATCTGCTTTTCTATCGCCGCGGGCGTGCCCTTGGGCGCGGCGAGGAGGTACCACACCCCGTTCGCCACGTCCCACCCCGCTTCTTTCGCGGTCGGTGTGTCGGGAAACGCCGGGTGGCGCTTTTCCTGGAAGAAGACCAGCGCGCGGATGCGCTTACCCTCGACCATCGGCTTCGCCTCGCCGGGCTGCGCCACCACCGCCTCGATGTGATCGCCGAGCAACGCGGGCGAGGATTGCCCCCAGCCCGCGTAAGGGATGTGCGTCATTTTCGCGCCGGTCTTCGAGATGAATTCCTCGAGGTTCAAGTGGCTCGAGGTGCCCTCGCCCGGCGTGCCGACCCGCATCTTCCCCGGATTCGCCTTGGCGTCGGCGACGAATTCCTGGATGGTCTTCCAAGGCGCGTCTTCCTTGACGACCAGCAGCGGGTAATAAGCGACGAGGTTGATGATCGGGTCGTAGTCGTCCGGGGTGTGATAGTTCAGCTTGGCGTTGATCTGCGGGCCGATGACGAGCGACGACAGCGGCGTGAGCACGATGGTGTAGCCGTCGGGCTGCGCCTGCACCAGCTGTTCGACCGCCACGGCGCCGCCCGCGCCGGGCTTGTTGACGACGACCACGCCCCTCGGATACTTCGGCTTCATGCCGTCGGCGACGACGCGCGCGACGATGTCGACCAGGCCCCCTGCCGGGAAGCCCGCGAGCATGGTGAGCGGCCGGTCGGGATACTCCGCCGAACAAGGCCGTGCGGCGAGCGCAAGCAGCGCCAAGAGCGCGATGCGGGACATGAGGCCTCCTTTTGCGGGCTAGTTCCGCGATTCCTGGTAGTCGAGGTGTTCCTCGATCTTGTGCAGGACTTCGTCGCTGATCAGGTTCTCCCTCCACAGCCGGATCAGCTCGTTGCGCTCGGCCTTCACCGCCGTCGCGCGCAGGCGTCTCGCATCGTCGGCGCCCGAGTGCCGCAGCACCAGGCCTTCGGGCACCGCGAGGGTGATCTGCTCGGCGAACTCGGCGCGGATGCGCTCGGCGAGATCGTTCGCGATGCCGTCCTTCGCGACCACCGTATCGATCGCTGCGATCGCCGCCTTGCCGAGCGCCATCCTGGCGCGCTGCTGCTCCTCCTGCAGACTCCAGTCCTTGCCGACCCGCAAGCGCCGGATGAGCGGCTTCAGCGACAGGCCCTGGATGACGAGCGTCACCGCGATCACGACGAAGGTGAGAAAGATGATGAGGTCGCGTTCCGGGAAGGGGCTGCCGTCCACCAGCACCTGCGGAAGCGCGAGCGCCGCGGCGAGCGAAACGATGCCGCGCATGCCGCACCAGCTCATGATGAACACCTCGCCCTCCTGGGGCGCCGGAACCGGTTGGCCGAGCATGGTTCTCACGACCAGCGGCAGGTAGATCGCCGGATAGACCCAGGCGAAGCGCACCACGATCGCCACCGCGGAGACGAAGGTCCCGTAGAAGAACAGCTGCGCGACCGTGTAGTCGGTGAGCCGCGCGACGATCGCGGAGAGCTGCAAGCCGATGAGGATGAACACCAGGCTGTTCAGCACGAAGACGAGCAGGTTCCACACCGAGCGCGCGATGATGCGCATCTCGGCGGAGACGATCTCGGGCGAATAGCGGCCGCGCACGATGCCCGCGGCGACCACCGCGAGCACGCCCGAGGCGTGTACCGATTCGGCGAAGATGTACGCCACATAAGGCACCACCAGCGTGGTGAGCACCTCGATGAAGGCGTCGCCGAGATGGCGGTGGATGAAGACGAACACCTGGCCCATGATGAAGCCGATGACGATGCCGCCGGCCGCTACGGCGACGAACTCCAGGCTCGCCTGCCACAGCGAGAACACGCCGGTGAGGACCGCGGCGACCGCGAATTTGTAGATCACCAGGCCCGAGGCGTCGTTCACCAGGCTCTCGCCCTCGAGCACCGTAACCACCTGGCGCGGGATGTTGAGGCGCGACAGGATGGCCGTCGCCGCCACCACGTCGGGCGGAGACACGATTGCGCCCAGCACGAAGGCGGCCGCCCAGGGGATGTCCGGGATGAGCAATTTCAGAGTGGCGCCGACGGCGAGCGTGGTTACGAGCACCAAGCCGATCGCGAGCAGCCCGATCGGGCGGATGTTCGCCTTGAACTCGCGCCAGGATGTGAGCAGGGCCGCCTGATAGAGAATCGGCGGAAGCACCAGCACCAGCGTGAACTGCGGATCGAACTGGGGCTGCGGCAGCCGCGGAAAGAAGCCGAGCAGCCCGCCCCCGATCACCAGCGCGATCGGATAGGGAAATTTGAAATGCCGTGCCACCCACCCCAGCGCCACTGCGAACAGCATCAGGAACAGGATGACTTGCAGCAGGCCCATTGCTTCTCCCTTGGCAGGCGCCATTAAATCATGCCGCGCGCCCGCACACCATGCCGCCCACGAGCCGGCAGCAGGCCCCATGGTCCGAGCGCGGGTTTGACCGCCAGGGGCTCGCTTGCTAGCCTAGCGTGCATGAAATTCCCGCGATCACTCCTGGTGGCGTTCGCAAAGGCCTCGCGCTTCCTCGCCCAATCGACCGCCAGCGCCGGCCTGCGCGGCGCCGCCGTCGCACCTTGACCCCCCTCGCGGCAGCCGCGCCTCGCGGCGCGATCACGCGGAGCGCCGCGTTCGCGCTCGCGGCGCTCCTGGTCGCCTCGGCGCTCGGCTACTGGGGCGTCGGCGCCTATCGCAAAGCGCAGCTGCAGCGGACCATCGCCGCTCTCGTCCTCGATTCGAGCCAACGCCTGGAGGCGGCCCTCGCCTTGGAGGCGCAAGCCGACACCGCGAGCAGCCCGCAGACCGTGGGCAGGCTGGACGACCAGGCGCAGGAAGTGGACAAGCACGTGATCGATCTGCACGACCTGAACGCCTCCACCAATCGCCCGCTGGCCGCGGCCGCCGACGACTACCTGCTTACGGTGCGACAGATCCTGCGCGAGCTGGCGGCGAGCCATCGCTATCGCGTTCAGGTCTCGGCCAGCGACGAAAGGCTGCGCGAGCACATGAGCAAGGCCGGCCGGAGGTCGGCCGCGTGGATGGACGAAGCGATCCGCGCCAAGGACCGGCTCGAGAAGAACTACTTCGACTACCGGGTTTCGGCGGAGGCGCTCGAACGGCAGCTCGCGTCGTATCCGGAAACGCGGAAGAAGATGGCGTCGCAACTGCGCGTACCCCTGCTGGCCGACGAACCGGCCGAGACCGCGCGCAAGCGCGCTTTGGCCAACTCCAAGCGCATCGCCGCGAACGTCGAGCAAGCGAGGCAGCTCGCCGCAGTACACTGAGCGCATTGACACCAGCCGCGCGCCGCATTGAACGCAGTACGTTGATCATCGACAAGGGGAAACCATGGCTTCATCGGGGAAAGTGGCGATCGTCACCGGCGCGGGGACCGGCATCGGGCGCTCGGTCGCGCTCGCGTTCCTGAAGGACGGCTACCGCGTCGCGCTCGCGGGAAGACGCAAGGACAAGCTCGACGAGACGGCGAGGGAATCCGGTGCGGGAGATCGCGCGCTTGCCGCGCCCACCGATGTCACCGATGCCAAGGCGATCGCGGCGCTGTTCGCCGCGGTGAAACAAAGATGGGGCAGGCTCGACGTCCTGTTCAACAACGCCGGGATCGGCACACCCGGCAGCGTCATGCTCGAGGACCTGACGCTCGAACAGTGGCAGGCGGTGGTGAACACCAACCTGACCGGCATGTTCCTGTGCACGCAGGAGGCCTTTCGCATCATGAAGAGCCAGAACCCGCGCGGCGGACGCATCATCAACAACGGCTCGATCTCGGCGCACGCGCCTCGGCCGAACTCCGCGCCCTACACCTCGACCAAGCACGCGGTCACCGGGCTCACTAAGGCGAGCTCGCTCGACGGCAGGAAATACGACATCGCCTGCGGCCAGATCGACATCGGCAACGCCAATACGCCCCTGGCGGCGCGAATGGCGAACGGCGTTCCTCAGGCGAACGGCGACATCAGGCCGGAGCCGCTGATGGACGTGGATCACGTCGGCGCTGCGGTGCTGCACATGGCGAACCTGCCGCTCGAGACCAACGTGCAGTTCATGACCATCATGGCGACCAAGATGCCCTTCGTGGGACGCGGCTGAATGAAGACTCGCCGGCGCGGGCAGGTGACGAGCGTATTCTCGGGAGACCCGCCATGAGCGACACCGACCCGCGTTCCATCACCCTGTCGCCGGGACTCGTCTCCACTTCGGGCGACGAGGTCGAGCGCGTGCTGAGCGCGCTGCTGGTGAGGCGCGAGCCGCTCGCGGCTCTCGTATCGGGTGCCGAGTCCGCGCGCTGGAAACTGTGCTTCGTCGATCCGATGAGAGACTACATCCTGGTCGAGACGGTCTCGGGCGACGGCGACGCCTTGCTGCAGAACCAGCACGTGACATTCCTCGCGGAGTTCGGGGGCATGAACATCGAGTTCACGGCCTCCGCGCCGCAGGCCGTCACTCACGAGAACGCTCGCGCGATCCGCATGGGTTTTCCCAAGGTCACGGTGAGCCGCCAGCGGCGCGCGCATCCACGGGCACCTGTCCCGCCCGATCTTCCCCTGCACTGTGCGATTCCCGCGGGCGCGGGCGTGGCGCTCGAAGGGCAGATCATGGACATCAGCGAAGGCGGCCTCGGGCTGCTGGTCCGGGCGAGCTACCTCGTCCCGGCGCCCGAGACCCTGATACGCGGCTGGCGCATCGAGCGTCCCGAGCAAGGCGTAGTCACGGTCGATCTGCGGGTGCGGCACTGCCGTCCGGTGATGCTCGCCGACGGCAGCGAGGCACACCGCTGGGGCTGCCAGTTCGTCGATCCCTCGGACGCTGTAAAAGAGCTGATTCGGACGTTCGCGAGCGCGTAGCGCGCCGCGGCGGTTTGCATGGGCCGGGGCTTCTGAGACAATTGCGGCTTTTCGTCCGCACCGCTTCGCGTCGAACCCGATGAGCGAAAAAACAATACGCCGCGAGGATCCGCGGTTGCTGACTGGAAACGGCCGCTACACCGCGGATTGGAATCTTCCCGGGCAACTCTACGCGTTTTTCCTGAGATCGGACCGCGCCCACGCGGACATCGTTTCGATCGACGCTGGAGCCGCGAGCGCGCGCAAAGGCGTCCGCCTCGCGCTCACCGGCCAGGATTACGCCGCCTCGGGCTGGAAATCGCTCCCGGGCGGCGTTTCCTACGAGGGCGTGGGCGGGCAGAAACAGAAGAAACCCTTCTGGCCCGCGCTCGCGCAGGGCAAGGTCCACTATGTCGGGCAGCCGGTTGCGCTCGTCGTCGCGGAATCCGCCGCGCTTGCGCAGGACGCGTCCGAAGACATCGCGGTCGAGTATCGCGATCTGCCGCCCGTGGTCGGCCTCGACGCTGCGACGCGCGCGGGCGCGCCTCAGTTGCACGCCGACATTCCGGGCAATCTCGCCTTCGAGTACGAAAGCGGCGACCGCGCGACGGTCGAGGCGGCCTTCGCCGGCGCGGCGCACGTCTCGCGCTTCACGCTGAGGAGCCAGCGGCTGGTGGGCAATCCGATCGAGCCGAGGGCGTTCCTCGCCGAATTCGACGCGGCGGGCGGCGGCTTCACGGTCTACACGCCCAGCCAGGGCATGAACAACATGCGCGGTTTCCTCTCGGCGGCGACCGGCCTGCCGATCGACAAAATCCGAGTCATCACCGAGCACGTGGGCGGGAGCTTCGGCATCCGCAGCTACTCCTACGCCGAGCACGTCGCGGTGATGCTCGCCGCGCAGAAGCTCGGCCGCCCGGTGAAATGGGTGGCGACGCGCTCGGAAGTCTTCCTCTCGGACAACCAGGGGAGAGGTCTCACCATGTCCGCCGAGCTCGCGCTCGACCGCGATGGCCGCTTCCTCGCGCTGCGCTTCGACGATGCCGCCGACCTTGGCGCGTTCTCCACGCCTTTCGGACCGCAGATCGGCTCGCGCAACATCACCATCACGATGGGCGGCGTATACCGCGTGCCGGCGATGTACGCGCACACGCGCTGCGCCTATTCCAATGCCCTGCCGATGTCCGCCTACCGCGGCGCGGGCAGGCCCGACATCGCCTGCGTGATCGAGCGCGTGGTCGACCGCGCCGCGGCCGAGCACGGCTTCGATCCGATCGAGCTGCGCAGGAAGAATTTCATTCCGCCCGAAGCGATGCCCTACAAGACCGCGAACGGCACCACCTACGACTGCGGCGAGTTCGAGGCGGTGATGGACAAGGCGTTGCTGCTCGCCGACTGGAAGGGGTTCCCTTCACGCCGCGAACGCGCGAAGCGCGAAGGCAGGCTGCGCGGCATCGGCATCGCCACGTTTCTCGAAGCGAGCGCGGCAGGGCTCGCACCCAAGGATCAGGCGTTCGCGCGCTTCGACAAGGCGGGGATCCTGCACGTGAGTTGCGTGTCTCAGTCCACCGGCCAGGGCCACGAGACCGCGTTCGTGCGCATCCTTTGCGAAGGTTTGGGTCTCGTTGGCGAAAATGCGGGCGAGCGCATCCGTATCCACGAAGGCGACCCGGATATGACGGTCGTGGGCAACGGCACCGGCGGGTCGCGATCGCTCTACGGTGCGGGCAGCGCAGTGAAACTCCTGGGACCGAAGCTGATCGAGACCGCGAAGCCGCACGCCGGGGCAGCACTCGGCGCCGAGGCTTCCGCCGTCGAATACCGAAGCGGCGCCTTCCAAGCGGCAGGCGAGAGCATCGCCTTCTTCGATCTCGCGGAAAAACTCGCGAGCCAGTCACCTCACCCCATGGACTGCGTCGCCGAAGGTACTTTCGGCGCAACCTATCCGAACGGCTGCCACGTCGCTGAGGTCGAGATCGACCCCGAGACCGGCGTGGTCGAAGTCGTGAACTACGCGACCGTGGACGACATCGGCACGGTGGTCGACCACACCAGTGTCGAAGGTCAGGTGCACGGCGGAGTGCTGCAGGGCGTGGGCCAGGTCCTCGGCGAGCACGCTGTATACGACCAGGACACCGGCCAGCTCCTGTCCGGCAGTTTCATGGACTATCCGATGCCGCGCGCCGACTGGATGCGCTCGATCGTGTGCGACGAACACCCGGTGCCGACCAAAGCGAACGCGCTCGGATCGAAGGGCGTGGGCGAGTCGGGTACCTCGGGCGCCCTGGGCGCGACCCTCAACGCGATCGCCGATGCGCTGCGGCCGCTGGGAATAGACGACCTCGACATGCCGGTGACGCCGGACCGGATGTGGCGGGCGCTGCGCGGAGCGCGTAACAAAACAGCGTAGTTGGATGTCATTCCCGCGGAAGCGGGAATCCAGGGACTTTGAATTGCTGCAGAGTCCTAGGGGTTTCCTCCGAATGGGATTGCTGCTTTCGACCCAAAGCGG
>Ga0137397_10000365_pt1 | contig 30846 bp, 38 predicted proteins | sample czorhiz116metaG_FD_106658 | JGI IMG/M metagenome (GOLD analysis project Ga0137397, IMG submission 106658) | Vadose zone soil microbial communities from Angelo Coast Range Reserve, California, USA - czorhiz1.16 metaG | ecosystem: Environmental > Terrestrial > Soil > Vadose zone | place: USA... | reverse complement strand
TTATAAGGGGTGGCGTTCGCGTCCTCTCCATCGGCATCCTGAAGAAGATGATACCTGCATGCATTACATGTGAATCAGATTCGAGCAAGCCGATCGACCCTCATCAGTCACGAAAGGAAATCACCAAAAGTGGAGGTAGAGGGCCCGGGAGCGCCGCACCGGTCCTTTAATACCGTAGCGAGCGCTACGAGAAAGTGACCAGTACCGGCTTGCGAGGCAAGGCTGACCGCCCAGCCATAATGACAGAGGAAACGCACTGATAAGCGCTGTTGGCGCCTGCGCGCGGATGTCGGGAGCAGATCCTTTTTGTCGAGCAGGATGAACGTCACGATCGGAGCGAGCTCCGGTAGAACGTCGAGCCGTTAACCGGAAGGCGTCTCGTAAGAGCCTGAGACCGCGCTAGGTCACGCGAGTACGATAAGCGAGGCGTCTGCTGCTTGAACTCTGCGGAATGCACGCATACAGGCAAGTAAGCACATGAGATAGTACGTTATTTTTTTTAAGATTGGGAAAGCATAAAGCGGAAGAAACGCACGCCTTTCGTGCCCTCTCGACCCTCAGGCTAAGCTGCTCCACTTCGTCCGCGGTCTCTCGCAAGCTAGCCCTGTCAGCGACCAGGACAGGGCGCTCGATCCTCGCGACGCTCTTTTACCTCTCCAATCTTCGAGTCTGCCTTATACCTAGTAATGACTACGTGCCAGCAATGGCGGCCTTCGGGTTCTGTTACGCTGCGTCTGCGTCCGCGTCATCGCACAGGATTTGTATAGTCGACAAGACATCTCTTCGGACGTCACAATTATTTGAAGGACATCAAAGAGGCAAGACATCAAAGAGGCAAACCGTCTCTACACGCCGTCGACTGCGGGATGACGATCTTGTATGTGGCACGTGCAGGCCTGCGTTTAGTCACGTGATAGGAGGATCAACGCGTCAGGAATATTTGACACGCGTGGTCACGGGTAAGGATAAGCACGACGTCGTGCTCGAATTGAATTCCCAACCAAACCTTCACAAATTGTTCTCATTCCGCTCGCCCACCCAGCTCAAATCGTGTCTTTCAGAGGTCCTCACAGAGTTTGCTACTGCAGTTCGACACCATGAGCCGCTACTCGTGGGTTCTCGGCGCGGTAATTTTTGCCTCCCTCTATCTTGCATTTGCCTCGCATCTGCCGAGTCACCAGAAACACCCGACATCCACAGAGCTCAAGTACACGAGGGCGCATTCACTGGGAAGCGGATACGCCTTTGATCCTAGAGATGGTTGGCAGACCGTCAACGTCTCCAACCTCGCTTACAAGTATAATCGCCCACGTTCGCCCAACTTCCGGAGGATCGCCAAAACCGGTACTCCATATCTACCGCACGGTACCGTCACACACAAAGTTAAGACCGCCACTCCGCATGCTTCGCCTGATACTTTCCCAAAGAAAGTGACGAACAAAGTCATCCAAGTGACGAGCGCGGTGAAGAATATTTGGGAAGGCTTTAAGGGGATCGGAGAGCCGAGCAAAGTGATCGTAACTTGGTAGGCACTTGTCACCAGGTTATAGGAGTTCTTAACTGGTTTGCACGCCAGGTACACTGGGCATGACCTCCTCAACCCAAGCTGCTGGCAAGACGCAGTGTGGGCCCCGACGGTGAGATAAAGTACGAGCGTTGAAGAGACTAAATGCAAGATTGTGATAATAGGACAATTCCTTTGCATGCGCCATCACCCAAGAAGGCTGGACATCGAAGCCCAAGTGTTTCTCGTTTCTCGAATGTAGGCAGTGTTATTGACAATGGGCACCGTGCTACGCTGATTCCGTTATAGTGTGCAATGGCCCCCAGAAATGCGTCTTTGTACGAGTCGTTGATTCATGCGCCGGGTGCCGCGCAGGGACGAAGCACGTTGACCTAACCAAGGCTGCTTTCTCCGAGATTGCCGACCTCGAGAAGGGGATGTTGACAGTGGAAATGAGGCCTGCCACAATGCCGTTGCAATGGTGAGTTGAATAGATGGCCCACAAGAGGCCGTTTTCTGAGAATGCATGATAGGTTCAACGAATTGTGGGGTCCCAAAGTTTGAAGCAACCGAAAGGTTTGTTGTGAGTACGGCTCTACTGTCGACCAGCTGGTGCCAGAGGCATCGGCACAACCTAGGAAAAATTATGTACGGAATATGTGTAGCCTAAATTTGTACCCGTTTCCTCTTTTTACCACTGGTAATTTTTGAAAGAACTTCCTGTTCATCGAGACCTTCATAGGACTGGGCCGTCCGTCGAGCATCGCCCTGCCGGCGAATGAACTGTAGTGCAGCGAGATTATAGCTAATTGTTGACTTCTGGCGGAGTAGTGCAGCACGCAAGTGCGTCCGGAGGGGTATGAACGTGGTACGCATGGTGCGATTAGCTACGATCTGGTGGTGATGTGTTTTGAGGAGGAAATATAAGATGCGAGAAACCAGCGGGATATTCCATTCCTGCGCAGTGATGAGCTTCCCGGACTAGACAGATGTCCTGGAGAAGGGTGCTTACCCGTTGGACCCAGAAGTTCAGATACACCATCAGAGACACGACTTTATTAAATGGCAGCACTAAGAGAGCATCGTGCAACGCGGCGCTTTGCACGCCCTCTACAACCCTGAGCACCCACGCTTCGGGCTCGAGGTTCTGCGCAGCTAGAAGGGGGTTCCTTGGGGGTGGTTGGATCGCCGCCAGTTGCTCCTCGGACAGGCCCTCTTTGGCTCTCTCGTACGCACGGTGTGCCTCAAGCTCACTGTCAGCGAGCTCAAGAGCCTCGCTTATGCGTTCACCAGCCATAAGAGTCTCGGTAGTTTGCTTTGACACATTGGTCGTCTCAGCCTGTGCAGGGACCTCGAAAGTAGGATCGCCACTACCGATGGCAAGGTCCTCCCGGTTAAGTGTGTCAGCGAGTCCACTTTCATAGAGTTGTTCAAGATCGCGCTCGCGCTCCTCCTCAAGAAACAGCTGCAACAGACCTATCAGGCGAGTTGACGTTTGTAATAGATTGGAATCTTACAGGTTCGTCCAGTTTCTCCCATATTCGTATCGACTTATCGTGAGACCCAGTCACGACGAAATTGGCGAAATTACTGACAGCGAGCGCCCAAATTTCGCCATGGTGACCTTCGAGCCTCTGGATGTTCTCAAACTGAATCATTGGGTATGGGTATTAGCCTTACATGAGCATGGCCGAGGTTGCGTCGCCCATACCTTATCACCGTCCCAATACTTCAGTAGCTTGTCCTTTCCGACTGTCCAGAAATAATGACATTTCTTTTCGAACGCCACCTGCATCACACTTTCGTCGTGCGCATATATTGATTTATGGCAGTCGCCAAAATCAAGACCCCAGATTTTGACGTTTTTGTCAGCGGAAGATGTTACAATGAGTTTAGAGTCATAAGATATGTCCATGGAGAGCACAGGTAGCTGCGAGTCGCAGACACCAATCATGAGAACCTTATCGCAATTTCGAATAACAACGATCTACCTTGTGTCCATAGAGAGAAAGAAAAAATTTGAGCGTGTCCTGATAGAATACTTTGACAGTGGAGTCAAGGAGTGCAACCGCGAGAAGCTTCCCGTTGGGGCTATAGCGAACGGACAAGATGTCATCGGCCATTTTGAGGGTACGAGCGTGGACAAGAGACACATTTTTCCTGCCCTAACGCGAAGGTCATGCATCATCAACCAAAAAAATACCATGAGACACACTGATTCATCATCCGATTGTCGCCACTCTATGTTCCAAAACTTGACATCCTTGTCAGTACCTCCGGTGACCAAAGCTTGCTGATCCGGCCGGATATGCATGGACCATAATGTCGCCGTATGCGCTTTGATAGTCTCGACTTGGGTCGAAGACGAGAGATCGAAAATCTGCATTTCTCCTGATTTTGTCCCGATGACGACCTGTGCGGGATTGTGATAACCAGAAAGCGGAGAATCATGCAGAACGAACGTATTGGTCTCCCGGGAGAAAGGTACTGCATATAGAGTGGCCACATTCCAACGTGCGAATGCAGGACGTTGTGCGTGTATTCCATATCTTGAGTGAACCTACAACGTATTGTCTATTACGTCCCGAACGGTTAGTTGACGCAACGTACCGTTTGAAGCGGATGCCAATAAAGTATCGTCGGAACTGAGCGAAAGCGTTCTGACATCCGCCCTGTGGCCGGGGAGATCAAGGGAGTAAAGGTGAGCAGACTCTGGAGGGCTCTCTTTTGACTTCGTGTACTTAGGAATGTTATACACCTCCATTGCATTGTTGGACAGAGCAAAGAAGAGCTGTGAGGGATGAGCATAGGGCACTAGTCAAGCATCCAATTGTGGCAGGCGGACCTGGGTAGCACCTTTCGTGCGCGTTTCTTCCGAGAGCGCAAACGATTTGATCTTTCCAGTAGCCCGAACAATCATGTATGGGGTCAATACGTCGGCCAGCTCAACCTTCTCAGCACCATTGTTGTCAGGCACATCGTTGACTTTCTCGCCATTACCCATGGCGGCCTTGGCATCTGCCCTCTTTTTCCTACGGGCATGCTTCTTACGAATCTCTTCGTCAGTCCGCATACGGAAAACCTCCACAGAACGGTCATGGGACTGGACAAAAAGATAAGGAAGTGTGGGGTGAAATGCGATTTGAGAGACGCGATGGGCCGACGCGAGAGGGAGTGTCGATACAGGGAGGATCACTTTTGAGAGCTGTAAGGGTATGTATGAGAGTAAAGCTTACGCCTTCAAAACTGGGACGCACTTCTCCATTTTCCGACTCCTTAATGCCATTCATTAGCGCGCTGGAATCGATCTTCCATGCTTTTAGCTCGCCCTCGTTGCTCCCGGTAAAAAGTAGGTCTTGCTCCGGATTTAAGCCAAGGGACCAAACTTCAGCCCGGTGAGCAACGATTGTTTGCACGCAGTGCTGGGTAGACAAGTCCCAAAGCTTTACGAATGTATCCTTTGAGGAGCTTATAAGGAGCCACGGAGCGGCGTTGGAGGATGTGGATGGCGTCGAGGAGGGATATTTGGAGAGGAAGCGAATATTTGTGATCTGATCTCGATGACCCCTCAACCTGAGTATATATTAAGCTTCGTTCCCAGCGTGATGTGCGCATCACGCACCGAAAAAGACCAGCTTCAGCGATGACATCCCACAAAATAAGGTCCGTGTCTTGAGAGCCAGATGCTAATCGAGCCCCAGTATCATCAAAAGCAAGCGCAGTGATGGCCCTCTTGTGACCGTTGAAGGTGGAAATGACAGACTTGGAAACCATGTCCCAAAGCCTGACAGAGCCGTCTGCATAGCCAACTGCAAAGGTACTTCCTTTGGGCGAGCGCTCGATGCAGGTGACTTCTGAACGATGTCCCGTTTCGTGCCACATAGCCATCTTTGAAGAGTGAGTGCGCTCCAGTCGGCTGGCTTCTCTAGAACTGCAGAACGCACCATTTGACCCGTTTTGACGTCCCAGACTAACACATCCTCAAGTGCAGGGACGAAGGCGAGCTTTCCGTCATATACTGAGTTGGAAGATGGGCTACACACGAGACCAAACGCCTAAATGGACATAAGCGTGAAGTAAAGGGTAGTTTGCGGGTGAAATTACCTGTGTGGGCCCATGTCTCAAGTAGCTCTGAACCATGGGTTAATATGAAAAGTGGAAACGGTAGCGGCCCGGTTTACCGAGTCTGAGATTGAGGAGGTGATAACTTCCTGGTTCAGGCCGTTCAGCTCAGGTTAGCCTCGAACTCTCGATGCACGTCCTCGCGGGATTGCCCCCGGCTCCTGAGACCGCAACTCGGTTCCTGCAATTTGTGAATGCCTCTCCGACTCCCTTTCATGCAGTACACAATGCTGCCCTACGTTTAGAGAAAGCCGGATTCAGAAAAGTAGGCCACCACGCATTGCACCCCTACATCGTCTCTCCTCTTAACTGCCGTAGATCAGGGAAAGGGATGACTGGGAGGTTAACTTGCAGCCAGGTAATAAATATTACCTCACGAGGTGAGCTGCTTTATCTACCCATTAGACACTATTAGACCGCTTCACGGTACCGACCTCCCCTGCTCTTTCAGGAATCAAAGTTCTTTGCTCGCCTTCACAATCCCGCATAACTGGAAACGTGGAGCTGGCTTCTCCATCGTCGCCACTCACGTCGACAGCCCTAATCTCAGAGTATATCTTCCTTCGTCTGTCCATAGCCTATAATCACACAGGTTGCTTGCATAGATCAGACCCATTTCGAAGCGTTGTGCCTCTGGTTATCTTCAAGTTGGCGTAGAGACCTATGGGGGTGGCATATGGCACTCGTGGTTTGACCGCGATCTCTCCATTGCGGGTCGCGTGATCATCGCCGAACGAGGCTCGTTTTACACTCGGTTGGTTAGGATAGATCGACCTATTCTTCGCATTCCCACGCTAGCCATTCATTGTAAGTCCCCACATGTGTTCATTCGACCTTTCATAACTTGTTGCAGTGGACCGATCAGCTGCTGATAACTTCAAGTTCAACACGGAGACAGAGTTTAGGCCCATTCTCGGATTGCTTGCTTCTAACCTGAATGCGCTTGCGGATAAAGTGCCAAGCAACAGCAAGAATGAGGAGCAGACAGCTTCCAGCATTCAGGACAATCACCACCCAGCAATCCTTGCTTTATTGGCAGAAGAGATGAGCGTGAAACCAGAGGAAATTTATGATTTTGAGCTGTGGGTATCTGCATCTCTCGCACCACCCACGAGCACGCTGAACAAGTCGTCATCAAGGCATCTTTATGACACACAGCCATCTGTGCTCGGTGGATTGAACAACGAGTTCATTTTCAGCCCTCGGATGGATAATCTTCTGTGCTCGTGAGCATCCCTCTCCGATCAGATCACCAATTGTAATGACTATCGGCCTTAGGTTTGCTGCCGTGGAAGCTATGACAGAGAGTGCCTCGTCAACCCACTTCCCTCTCGAAGGGAATGTCAATTGTATTGCTCTTTTCAATCACGAGGAGATTGGCTCGGTCTCCACTACGGGAGCCCAGTCCTCTCTCATCCCTTCGCTATTAGAGAGGCTCTCTCCGACGCCCGCGTTGTTGGCTCAGTCCATAGCCAAATCACTTCTCATTTCCGCGGATATGGGTCACGCCGTGCATCCCAACTACACGAGCAAGCACGAGGAGAACCACAAGCCTTGCATTAACGGTGGAATCGTGATCAAGACCAACGCAAAGCAACGATACGCTAGTGACGCAATTGGGTCGTTCACGGTGAAAAAGCTGTTAGAGAGGAAGGGTGGAAGGGTACAGGAATATGAAGTTCGCAACGACATGTGCGTCGATCAGCCTTTCTTCCCATTCGGTCCTTACACAAACCCTCTAAACATATAGGTCTTGTGGGTCAACTGTTGGCCCTATGCTGTCCAAGCTCGGGATGCGTACTGTTGACGTTGGTTGTGCGATGCTTTCGATGCACTCCATCCGGGAGACTGCAGGGTCACACGACGTTCAGCACGCAGTCGATCTTTTCACCTCTTTCTTCGACGGATTCGCTTCGCTCGAGGCCCAGCTTTCAGTAGATTAATCGTGTGACTAGATAGAGCCAATGCAATTATTGCTGATGAGTATACAGTACTTTTATCGGACCCTCTGGTCAGCGGGAACGTTTTTTGGATGGCCTGCTATCAGCTTGTTCGTCATTGTCGGAACGGGGAGCAGGGTTTGACAACATGTTGCGCTTTCTTGCCGTGCGCGTATAATGCGAGAGTACCCATTCCCGCTCGGCTTCAGTTTGCTCAATTGTACCCTGACGAATTTCGTAGGCTGGAAGAGTGATAAGTTAAGGTCATTGATCACGAAGACACGAGGAAACTCACGTTTGAGCTCAAATCGCGGTCCAACTTCTGCGAGCTGGACTTCTTTGGGTGACGTCTTTACGAAGACATGATGCCTAAATAATATTCTCGACGAGCACCATTGAAGATCAAGAACGTCACTCACCGAAAAGAGATAAAGTCGTCCTCATTCGAGAACGTCATGACCCGCTTGCTATCCTCTTTCGGTACGGGAAACAGATACTTCAGACAGTCCCTCATCCTCTCTCCGAGCCTTGAACTGAAGTTTTCGAAGATCAAGTGGGGGTACTGTTCTGAGACAGTCGAAGACCGATATGATTCAATGTCATGGCGGAGGGTGACATTGTGGAGCGTAAAGTAGAAAGTGGGTCCGTGCGGGAAGTGAGACACGATCACGGCATCTGGGTGATGGAAACTCGATGGATGAAGAGAGGCACAGAGCGCAGTAAGGCATACCAGGTGTCCCTCTATGCTCATGGAGCACGATGAGATCTGTGACATCGTTGGCACGGCAAGCCTCCGCAAGGTCCTTGACTACATAATTTCCCCGGTTAATCCTGTATGAATTGGGGAAAACCAAGCGCATCTCCTGGACAACCACCAGTGAGCAAGGAGCCGAAACGAACACGGTACTTTCTTCCTTGCCTTGGCAAACTGCAGCAACTTCGAGCTCGGGTCCCTCGACGTCGTCAGGATGATCTTCGGGTCGATTATCCCGGCTCTTGAATACTCGCTATCGATGTGGGTTGTTGGCTCTACGTTTGTGGTTCGTCAGATTCCGCATGCAAACATGAAGTGAGGCCGACCCGACCAGCTTGAGCCTCGTCAAAGGCCAGGTCTTTCCCCAGATCGCGCGCCTGCTTTCTGAGCTCAGTGGGAAGCGCTTTCCCGCTCGCTAAAGCATCTTTGAGTTGCTGCTTGCGTTCGTAAGTCAGTCGCTCCTGGGCTTCGAGAGACTTTGCATAAACGTATTGACGTCGCTCTCGAGTCTGCCTTCTAAGCTTCATCAACTAGTCAGCGGGTGGAAACGTCTTGAAGAGATTATCCTACTTGCCATTACGCTTGTAAAGCTATATCAGAAGTTGGTTGCAGGGATTTGCTTCAACTTTGATTTAATCAACCAATGCGCCCACGCGCCCACGGTCCGGGTTCCCGTATCCGCTTTAACGACTTTCATGTCACGGTGAGCGATGCCCGAAATACTTACAACCGTGTCTGATAGGACAAGTTTCATACAGAAAATGTCATGGGCAAACCCTGCGCGATTCTGACAGCGACCAAACTGCGCTGTTCACCAGGTTATCACTTCAAACCATTGGTATGATGATTTTTGGTGCAACCTGCGCCCTACACTAGCCACTCGCGTGCTCACCAAAGCTCCCCTGACATCCGGGGCAAATTTGTCCAGTTTTCATGAACCATCACCATGACGAAGTTCTCCTCAAGCTACGGGGCTCACGCTAGCGAATCTGCCTGTGGGCACTACTGTATGCCCTTCTGTCAACACATCTCTTACATAACAGAAGACCTCCTCTCCTAGAGATGTTCCCATTCTCTCCAGGGGGACCGACGACGGAAATACAGTGCTCTATGTTCATAAGCTCAAACAGATTCCTCGGTGCATTGCACCATGGCCTGCCTTCTCCGACTCATGTCAACCATGGTATCCACAGGGGCACAACTGGTAAAATGACATCGCTGTGGAGATTCTCCGACATGACAGACGACAACGACTCAGGATTCGAGACATTGGATTTTAGGGTGAGGAATGCCGATGTGATTACTATAGATGTCTATGATATTCCCAGTTAAACAAAATAATGTATGAGTTGTGGTAAGACTTCGTGGTAGTAACATAAAACCGCCTCAACGCAGATATCATCGCCACACGTTAATCAGAATTCTTCGTCGAGAGTACTATATCACATCATCACATGGATGGTGACCGGAGGAGGTGGATGATACGTACAAGGTTCGCGTCATGTTTGGGCGTTGCTCTGGTGACGGTATACTCGCCATTGAGTACTCAGAGACACGTCTCTCAAAAAAGTTGGCTTTGCCTTGCAACGAAATCAGGTCCATAAAGTCGAACGGATTTGTGGTGTTGTAGTGCTTTGTATTTCCAAGTGCAAGAAGCAAGCGATCAGCAACAAACTCAATATACTGACACATAAGGTTCGCGTTCATGCCAATGAGACCAACAGGAAGGGCATCTATGATCAATAAGTGATTGATAAGATACTCCAGAGAGTTAGGTTACCGGTCAAAAATTCATGTTCGATGTTGACGGACTGCGTGATTATATTTCGTATAACGTCGGGATGCGGCCTTCGCCTTAGATGCTTGAAGAGCAAGCAAGCAAAGTCAGTATGCATGCCTTCGTCACGGCTGATAAGTTCATTTGAGAACGTAAGTCCAGGCATGAGGCCGCGCTTCTTGATCCAGAATATTGCCGCGAAGGAGCCAGAAAAGAAAATTCCCTCTACGGCAGCGAAAGCCACAAGTCTCTCTCCAAACGTCGAAGACTTGTCGGATATCCATCGCAACGCCCATTCCGCCTTCTTCTTGATGCAAGGCACTGTTTCGATTGCGTCGAAGAGATGTGCGCGCTGCTGTGAGTCAGAAACGTAGGTATCGATTAAGAGCGAATAAGTCTCGGAGTGAATGTTTTCCATCATGATTTGGAAGCCATAGAAGCAGCGTGCCTCGGCCACTTGCACCTCTGTCGAGAAGCGCTCGACTAGATTTTCGTTGACGATGCCATCGGAAGCGGCAAAGAAGGCCAGGACGCGCGAGATGAAGAAGCGCTCATCGTCGTTTAGGCGTTCGTTCCAGTCGCGGATATCGCGGGCCAAGTTTATCTCTTCCACACTCCAGAAAGACGCTTGGGCTTGTTTGTACATCCTCCATATCTATCTGCGCTTTGTGAGAAGCCCCACGAAGCATACGTAAACGAATCGACTAACATCTGGGTATTGAATAGGAAAGAGTACAAATCGACGTGTGGATTCCATCAACAGTGGTTCCAGATCTTGACACACAGTGAGTGTGGTTATGGGGCTACGATATAAACATCGCTTACGTTCCGGAAGGTCAACCTCCCTTGCGAAGCGACACTCATCCACATGGCTGTGGTGCCTATCTTCGCCACCACTATCATTCTGCCCGGTGTGACTCGAAAGCATCGTGTGTGTTGCAGATTTCTTGTGGTACAGCGCCAAAAAAGATGGCAAGATGACAACGATGCTCTAGTCCTTGCAGTTCATTGTGAGTCAGCTGTGACGGTGATGGGAGAATGTGGTGGCGCCGTGTGGCTCATGATGCATGATGAGTCAGCTTGGTTACGAGAGGGCGCGACGCGTGATACGTCGCGTCAATAAATAAATCACAATAACACGGTTAATCGCGTGAACGCGTGATCTCGTTTAGTTGATTCCACAAGTTGAACGTACGAACTAAACGCCGCTCATCGAGTGTTATATAAACCCCTGCACATCCCTGCCCTTCTCGTTGACTTCGGTCTACGTAAAAAGCATTCTCTTCATTGACACTTCTTGTCTCAATCATAACTTCATTACCAATGGCATCTATCCTCCGCCCTACTACCCCTGTCAACCAAGTCGCGCTAGAGGCAACGCCCAGTAAGAAGGTCAGTATGCTTGCTCAGCGCAACCCTACATGATCTCATCCTGCCTCAAAGGCTGCGGCCGCTCTGCAGGCTATATCCCTGGAGTCACCGACCAAACCCACCCAAAAACCTACCTCTATCATCGATGATGCTCGTCGTTCTCTGTCGCCAGAGTCTGAAGTTGAAAAAGATGAATGCGAGGAGTTGGATCTCCGTAAACGTTTCGTTGGCGATGTCGATCTCCCAGAGAGTGTGTTGACTAGATCTGATGTCACCTGACACCTAACTCACCGTTCCTGTAGGTCAGGAGCCACTCCTCATGGAGTCCAAACGTCGCTTCGTTCTCTTCCCTATTCAATATCATGAGGTCAGTCTTTCTCTTGTTCATTTATTGGCTTGGGACTTACGGTTACCAAAGATCTGGCAAATGTACAAAAAGGCTGAAGCCTCGTTCTGGACGGCAGAGGAGATGGACCTTTCCAAAGACATGCATGATTGGAACAACCGCTTGAACGACAACGAACGTTACTTTATCTCGCACGTCCTGGCCTTCTTCGCGGCTTCTGACGGTATTGTCAACGAAAACCTCGTTGAGCGATTCTCGAATGAAGTCCAAGCCGCGGAGGCACGTTGCTTCTACGGCTTCCAAATCATGATGGAAAACATCCATTCAGAGACCTATTCCCTTCTCATCGACACCTATATCAAAGACCCCGCGCAACGAGAGTATCTTCTCGATGCCGTCGAGACAGTGCCCTGTGTCAAGAAGAAAGCCGACTGGGCCCTTACATGGATCTCTGATCGTCAGTCAACATTTGCGGAGCGTCTTGTTGCCTTCGCGGCCGTCGAGGGCATCTTTTTCTCTGGTTCATTCGCGTCAGTCTTCTGGCTCAAGAAGCGCGGACTTATGCCAGGCCTTACCTTCTCCAATGAGCTTATCAGTCGTGATGAGGGCATGCACACCGATTTTGCTTGCTTGCTCTTTTCCCATCTTAAGAGGCGTTCCCACCCTGACACCGTCAAAAGGATTATTACCGAAGCAGTCACAATCGAACAGGAATTCTTAACTGGTAGGTCTACGTCGATTTTTTCTCGACTCGTTCGTTAACTCATCTTCAGATGCCCTTCCCGTCGCACTCATCGGCATGAATGCCGAGTTAATGTGCCAGTACATCGAGTTTGTTGCGGACCGTCTACTTGTCGCTCTCGGTTGTCCCAAGCACTATAACTCGACAAACCCGTTCGATTTCATGGATATGATTTCGCTTCAAGGGAAGACGAACTTCTTTGAGAAGCGTGTGTCCGAGTATTCAAAGGCCAACGTTAAGACGACGTCGACCGCTTCAACGACCGCCGCACCTTCGAATGAGAAATCATTGTGAGTCCATATCACGCCATTTTGTTGAGTTCAATCTAATGGATTGCTGGCAGCACGATTGATGATGACTTCTAAGTCATTGCCTCGGACCATTCATCTCGTCTCGGTTACCCTATTTGACACTCGTATCCTCTTACTGCTAGACATGTTTGTATACCTGTACTTGTAAACCCGGCATGACTCACTATAATTTAATGTATCACCGCATTCATACCTTTGGTTACCTACGCTCGAGTCCTCACTAGCTCTGAGCTCACTGAGGCTCAGAACGAGGCAACGTGTATAGCCACGATCGCACGCATCCGAGTGGCGAGGACCATACACTAGGTTGGGTGGAAGGTAACGAGGCGAGCCATACTACATAATAAAATCCAATATTGGAAGATGGCTGCTTGAACCACGATCACTCCCGCTGGCGTTTCGATGGTTGCATATCCAATCCCTTGGGTACGCACGCCCGGGCCATCAGCGTGACGACGTCAAGAGGAGATAATCGATAATGCATAATGGGTCAAAGATAGCTTAAGTCCACCGGGCTAGACTCAACGGTCCTTCCGCGACTCCGAAGGCTTCGCAGCCTCCCGTTCTGCCCGGTCCTCACGCAGAGAGGAGATTATGTACGCAACTAGAACGACGTTCGCGGCCACGACTGCAGTGATGGCGGCAAAGGTCGAGTCACCTAGAAAGCAAAGGGTTAGAAGAGGGAGAGTCGCAGGGGTGGATGGTACGCGAAGGCGCACCTTTCCATATGTATTTCTGCGATGCGAAATACGATGTAATGGGGAGGATACCGAGAGACAGACTAAAGATGATGAGCTTGAGAAGTACTCCCTTGCTGTGGATGGACCTGTTACGGAAGGGAGAAACGCAAGTGTATGGACTGCTTCTCACCCTTCTTCGATGGACTGTCCGGAAGCCTGTGCAGAAACACCCTTTGCGCTCATTCTTCACCAGGTGTGTGTGCGTCCGAGTTTGGTGGTCGTGGTGGCGGAGGGCAACACTCAGGGCGTAGGGCCGGCTTCGCCGAATGAGCGTGTGCGCAGCGCAAGACGCGACGGCTCCCGAGTGTCAGAACCAAAAGTTATGTCAAAGCCTTTTGAACCAGCGTCGCGGTCACACCTCAAGACACGCTCACGGGCGGACTACAAGCACTTTCTTTCGTATAGGACACGATGGTAAGTCCCAGCCATCATGAAGCCCCGTGGACAATGCAAAAAATATTGTATTTCAGGAGCGACAACGACCAGTATTCACACATCAACAATTCCGTGTATTACCACCTCTTCGACTCGATCATAAACGCGTACCTCGCCGCACACTGTGACCTCTCGCCGCGGTCGTCAAATGACATTGGCCTGGTCGTTTCATCCCACGCCCATTTCTTTTCGCCGCTCTCATTCCCCGACGTGTTGGACCTCGGCCTTCGCATAAATCATATAGGGAAGAGCTCCGTCACGTATGAAGTGGGGGTGTTTCGAGAGGGCTGCGCTGAGCCAGCAGTGGTAGGAGGTTACACGCATGTGTTCGTCGACGCCGTGAGCAGGAAGACCTCTCAAATAAGGGATCGGACGAGGGAAGGCCTACAGAGATTGTACGTAGAGTCCAGTAACAGAAAGTCGGAATCAAAATTGTAATGACTTTCACTGTGCCAACATCGCCGCGTGGAACAACGGGGTCGTCGTTTACAGCCTGAGGCACACCACCTCCCACCAGACACTTGCCCTCTTTCCCACCCGTCCCTGCGCTGTCCCCGCCCGTTCTTCACGCACATTTTCTCTCGGCGTGTCATTGGTCCCTGTCCAGGGGACAACCCGTTGACGCAATACCAAGCAATCAGTGCTGTGATAATTGAGTCTTAGTGTCCTGTTCACTGCGGGTACTTCACACCAAACGTCGTGCGACTCCCTCATTCCCGCCCTGCGCAGTTCTTCTGGTGGTTCCTTTCATGGCCCACGATTCCGAGAAGAGGGATGATTCCCCAAAGCCGCCACGTAGCCACTGGTTTAGGAAGGCATTGCAAGGTGTCACATCGTCGGAGTGGGATATCCTCGCCCTGACCACTGCATTTAAGTTGCTCCTGGTTCCCGCATAGTGAGTCTCGCTTCTCTAGAAGAAGAGGTGTTGGACCGTTGCGTGCTTTCATAAATTATTTTAGTCGATCCACGGATTTCGAAGTGCACCGCAACTGGCTTGCAATAACGCATTCACTCCCGATTTCACAATGGTACTATGATGTACGCGATGCGTTACGTTTGAAAAGAATGATCATCACTTACGATTCCCGCTTGATCAAAAGACCACTTCAGAATGGAGTGAGTGCCCTCGAGGTTATTCCCAAATGTTTCTCATCACCGAGAATGTCTTCAGCTTTGGACTACCCTCCCTTTTTTGCGTATTTCGAGAAAGTACTGTCCATTCCAGCCTACTTCATCGACCCACGAATTGTGGACCTCAATAACCTCAACTATTCCGCCTGGAGTGTCATTGCGTACCAAAGAGCAACTGTCATACTGACAGAACTAGTCCTGGCGGCAGTTCTACTAAAGTAAAGTGGATCCCGTTACCGAGCACATCTTTTACTGACGTTCCCTCGTCAGGTTTGTTCATGGAGTGCCAGATCCTAACACCCAACGTCTCGTATCCGCGTCTCTCTTCTTGCATCCAGGGTTCTTGATTGTGGATCACATCCACTTCCAATATAACGGGTTCCTGTTCGGCATTCTGCTTCTCTCTATCCTCCAAGCTCGTCATGTAATTATCTGTAATCTGATTAGGCGAACTATTAACTAACCCAGAATTTCTTAGGGAAATCTTCTGGCTAGCGGTTTCTTTTTCGCAGTTCTACTGAATTTCAAGCACATCTATATGTACCTCGCTGTTCGCCCATCGCCGTTCCCGCACCCGCAATCCTTTCTGATCTGAATATCTTCTAGCCAGCTTATTTTGTTTATCTACTTCGAGTCTTTTGTATGTCACCGCAAGGGAGCATACTTCCTGGCAGGTTCTTCGCCCTCGCAAATGTCGTGATCTTGGTCTTCATCGCGTCGCTGGGTCCCTTCCTCCTCATGGGACAAATCCCGCAACTGCTATCTCGACTTTTCCCATTCACCCGCGGCCTAAACCACGCATACTGGGCGCCCAACGCCTGGGCAATCCTCACAGCAGCCGATCGAGTGCTCATACAATGTCAGTCGATACATGCGATCTTTCCAGAGGCAGTGGTCGTTGATATTCTGTGATCGAACTATCGTAGATGCTAAACGGTTCGGAAGCAGCTTTTCCGCCGATGCCTCTGGCATGTCGTCCTCATCGAGGGGATTGGTTGGAGATACTTCATTTGCAGTTCTCCCAAACGTCAAACCCGTTCACACATTCCTCATCACCATCGTTTTCCAGAGTGTTTTCCTTGTCAAGCTATGGCGAACACCAACATACAGATCATTCCTCACGGCACTGACGCTTTGCGGATATACCTCCTTCATGTTCGGGTGGCATGTCCACGAGAAGGCCATCCTTCTCGTCCTCGTCCCATTGAGGTAGGCACAGCCAATCATTCAAGCCTTCAATCTTCAACGTTGATGTGATACAGTTTGCTGGCGGCCGAGAACTACGCCTATTTCCGCACCTTCATGATCGCGAGTACGGCTGGTGTTGTATCTCTCTTTCCCCTTCTTTTTACACCTGCCGGTACGCTTTTCCACTCCGTGTACGGTCCTGTCAAGCTGATCTCGACGAAGAGCAAATTATCGAAGTTGTGTATTCGCTTTTATGGGCGATTGTAGTCTTCGGGCCCTTACAACAGCGACTATACGAGTCAGTCATCATAGGCGCCCGCTTTTGGAACAGCTGACTTTCATCTCTGTAGGTTTCCCCGGTCACTCCCGGCAGTCATTGTGGGCTCTCTGGAGACAATGTACTTATGGGGGTTCCTTCTCTTGGAAACGGTGGTCACACTTTGCCCTGTGATAGCGAAAGCCATAGCCCAAAAACCAGAGAAGTGGGAGTTCTTTCCCCTTATGCTTACCAGCTTATACTGCGCTCTTGGGCTCATTTGGGCCTATGCTCGTCTGTCTTTTTTGTATGTCACATCGAAATAACAGTCATTACTGCCATACATGGAATCACTTTTTTTCAATATGCACGACTACGGGACATCAGGAACTCATAAGAACACGTATCATCTCACGACTTACCATCTTCATCTTCCAAAACATGATCCAACCCAACCTTCTGTCCGCGGGCATGCTTCGCACTCGAACCCCAGACCATTGCACTAGTAAGGAGTTCAGTATATCGTATGGACCCAGGGATTTTCGGGAAACTTCACTATTTCAGCTGCTTAGCAATCTCCTTGTGAATAGCATTGCAAAAGTCTTCCACGGTGCACTTTCCACGCTTAAGTACCACCGGGGCAGAGTAGTCCGGCGCTTGGCCTCTTGGTTTGGTGTACACACGGACCAAATCAAGTGCTTCCCACATTTTTTCGATGAGCTCGTCGACGTTGAGCCATTCGTTGGAGGAAACGGGGACACTGTTCGGGATCTTGTATAGAAGGTCAAGCTCTTCTATTGAAATCACATCAATTTTGTTCAAGACCTTTAAAGGAGTCAGATAAATCAACAGTAGTAAGTGGGTCCATTCTCACGTAGATCGCTGGTACATAGACCCTGGAACAAGGCAGCTGTGAAGAACAATGGCCAAGCGAGCGATACGAGAGAATCGTACCTATTGCCTTCGATCACATCGACCAGATCATCCGCCGTCGCCCCGGGTTGGCGGATCGCGACATCGGCGTTGCTGATTCGATACTCGCTGCATACTGCGTGGATCTCTTCGTGGTCTATGTTTGTCAACGGCACCGTGTTCGTTATGGCTATTCCACCCTTGTCTTTCTTCCGCACGACAATCGCTGGGGGTTTCTTGTTTAGCCGGATGCCGAAGCCCTCCAGTTCGGCCTCGATGAGCTTCTTATCTCCGAGAGGCTTGAGAACGTCCAGGACGATGAATATGAGGTTGCATGTCCGCGCGACTAAGGGATGCGACTATGATGAGCTACAGGCCCGTATCAAGCGTAGTTATGTGACCACACCCGCGATGACTGTCAAATATATAAGATACGCTGAAAATATACGCCGTTGATTAACGTACCTTGTCGACCTCTCCCCCGACCATCGTTTGCACCCTCGATGATACCGGCTGAGAAGGAATTGTGAGTATGGATGTGCCTGATGCAAAGGTGGGAAACGGGCGCACGAAGGTCAAGGATTTGTATTGGTGCACCATGCACTTTCAACGTTCCCGGGACGGTAGTGAGCGTTGTGAAGTCAATTGCTGAGACTTCGGAATGTGTGCCGGTTAGCTTCGTCATTAATGTAGACTAGAAAAGCGAACGACGCTTAGATCTCCATACAGAAGAGTTCTCTGTTTTAATTCCTCACCTTCCCGACGGATGGGAAGCCGACGAATCCGACCGAGGCCACCCCGGTTCGCGCAACATCGAAGCCCACACCGCCTCCACCGCCTCCACCGCCCGACGGTGCGGAGATAAGCTCTCGCCGAAGTTTTGCGAGTTTCGCCTTGAGCTGTCCTAGATGATAGCTCGTGGCTTTATTCTTTTGGGCTTCAGGGCGTCTGGTATGAGGACGGGATGCGGATCACTGTGTGAGGACGACGCACTTCTAGCCTTGAAAAAGGTGAGCGCGGAGGGGAGTTACGGTGTACAGAGAGCATACCATCTCATCTTCGATCTCCTGTCCAAAGGCGTCAGTACGAATGGAAGAATAAAGACTTGCGGTCTTACTTTGATTTTTTGCACGGTGGTCATGATTCTCGATAAGGCAAGTCGAGTGCGATTGTCCTGGCAACGAATCACCGCACTAACGCCACCAACATCGTACTTTCCACTGTGACCCCCATCCGGTCCCAGTCAACTGCCGCTCTTTTTCCATTCACAGTCTTTCATGCGACTGGCAGGTCTTGTCGCCTTACTCCAACTCGTCTGAACATTATTTTTATATCCCTTAACTACCGTATCATCTCGAACTCATACCATCTGCTGTTATGTGTGGAGGTCCAGCTTGGAAGCGCGAAATTGTGCCAGATCACAAGGTCTGTACATATTTCGGACAACCACACATCCCCCCTCGTCTGACTGTATCTGTCCACAGTTCGACTTTGTCGACACTCGAGAGTTCACAGACAATGGTCCCGCAATGCGTATGAAGTATGTGTCGTCTATCAACTCTCGTTTGCAGCATTCCATAGAGCTTCTCCCATCGAACTGGGACTGCGCACGGACATGGCATCATCTTCTGACAACTAATCTATGTCCGAAAGGTACCTCTGGGTGTACATCCTCGTCCTCAAGTCATTCCTCGTCTACGTCTCCGATATCTTCACTGCCGTGACCATGTTAAGTACGAAATCCTGGACCAATCAGATCTTCGAGAATTGCAAAGAGCTCTCGGGTTGTGTTGCGATTCCTTTCTCTGTTGGTCAGTGGTTATTCGTCGGCTGTATCATTTTCTCCTTCCTTCTGGTACGTTACATCCCGTTCACCGCCAAACTTGTTGAAGTTGACATATATATCCCATCAAGCTCGCTTACGAGGCACGGAAAGCCAAGAGGATCATAGCGAGTCGGGACATATCATACGCCTTCACAAATATCATGGCGAACAATTACTACTCTCTTCGTAAGAATCCTTGTCTGGTCGTCAGACTCATGCACTCAGTTGATATACCATGCGTAGGCTCATACGACCATTTCTGTTTTTTTGATCATATCCAACAGTCGAAGAAGAAGAAGGATTCTTTCGCTTTCTTCGTCTTCTTCACCTTCAAGAGTAAGACCACCTCGATCTCGTTTGTAATATCTTACACCCTGCTATAGGTTGGAAGCGTTTGTTTTTCGCCGATGGTCCTCGTCAAGTTATCAATGCCCTGACACTATTTGCTATCTATCTGGCGAGAAAAGACGACGGGTCGCCTTGGTACAACCTCAAGAAATATTTCAAGGGAAACAATTTGATCACAAGCGCTCTTACCATCTCGACCCTCTTCACCGTCGTCATCTTCGCTGGCTCCCTTCTTCTGCTCATAATTGCAGCTCTATGCTACGTCCCTCTCCTGTGTTATATCAAGGGTAACTTGAAGGTAGGTCTCCATCGCCTCTGTTTTATATAGGCTGACACTTTTTTCGCAAGGAATATTGCTGTCACAAGGTTGACAAGGTGAAGCCGCACTTTTTTGTCGATGTTATCTTCACTCATCTTTTACCAGCGTATTTCCGAGATCATCAGGCGCCGTAACAAAGAGCGTACCGCCAAGGCTATAGCCCTAGCCAAGAAGGAAGCAATGGGCGACTTCTCTCATCTCAAAAACAAGAAGGGAAAGTTCATCCAGCAACCCCTTCCGCAGCCAACTCTTCCAAATATTTCGATCGATGACGACCTTGCCGATATTGCATCACTACAGAAGCGCGCAGGTACCCCGAGCATCAACCAGTCTAACGTGGGCGATAGGTACTATGGTACCGACGCAAAGTCTTCTTACGACCATCCAATGATGCCCGGTTACAATGCGCCTTATGCACACTCTCAGGATCCAACGGCTTATGCGCATTACAATCCCTCAGCTCCTACTCTCCCCGATGAGAACCAGTACTACGAGGACGACTATGGGAGTACCGCGCATTTAGCACTTGCCGCAGAAACGCATACTCGGGACGAGCACAATTACCCCGAAAATTACCATGGATCCCAGGGCTATGTCGTCGATCCGCACGATGTCTACACTGGACACGCCGCCAACGACCAGTACAGTTACAATGGTGGCCAGTACGAGCATCATTCAAGGCAACATCCACACAACCCATCAAATGATGTTGGCTTGGCTTATGATACCCCGGGATACCCCAACCAACACGGACATCCCCCACTGAATTTTCGGTCAGATGCTGGACAGTTTCATGTCGTGTAGCGCATCTAAATCGGACTCGTTTGTATTATATCACTGCTCATTCGAGCAACCGTTTTATGGTCATGGTGCGCATGACAGTTGTTTGGGTCGCGTTTTCTTTGTAGTCTTTCCATTCATTCTTCGGCTCCAGTCCTTTTACATCTAATTTATCTAGAGTACCAAGAAATTCCATCCATGAGACAATGACGCATTGGTACGAATTCACCCCGCAAATTTCTAATACCTAAATCACCGTTTCGTGTAGCGGAGGAAACGAGACGCAGCTGGTGTTCGAATTAGTGATAGCAAGCGATGTAGGCACCATTAGTACCAGCTTACCGATGGTGCCGAGGAAATTAAAACCTTCGAAATTTGTTCAGTCATTCTGTTACCACTTAGCAGCGATAATCGATAAATATTACCCACTGAAGAAGGCGAAGATGATCCAAGTATCCTTCCAACGATTCTCATAGGACATGTTCAACAATGCTATATATTCATCGCCGACCTATTAAGCTGTCGATTTGTGTTCAGATACCAGATATTCAAAGCCAAGCTTACCTTGTACCGGCAATATCTGCAAGCTTGAGTGTCGCTAGGATTTTCTAGATACCCTCCAAACACGTCCACGAAGTCGTTAGCCCATGTGGCACAGGACTGACCAGATGGAGGGTCAAAAATAGCGAATTCTTCTGGCTTGCATCGTATCTGTAGTCCACTAAAAATAAGGTAAGGTTTGGGTAATAATGCTCGAGTCGTAGATTGTAACACACCGGAGCTCAGTGGATAACATGGCGCTCAGCATTCGCGTGAACGGGTTGAGTTGGTACACCCACACCCTCCAGGTGTGAGCCAAATTCGGATACGGAATAATCACACCGCCTGAGTGAGGTCAGAGAGTGTCATCGCAAAGGTCGAAAATTATACGAACAAAAAGTGGTCAAAACGACCATGAGAAACGGGTCGAACAAGATACCCACTTGAACTGACGGCGTGATCGCCGCGATAAACTGTCCCAACGATACGCCGAACAGCTCCACAAAAATGATGACCACCAGCTGAAACAGAGTGCCGCCCAGCCCGGCCGAACCTTGACCGTATCCCTGAGCGTAAATCTGCAGCTCTGACATTGGTAAGTTTCAGTGGTGCGTTTGGGACCTCGTTACCATGATCACCCAATAAACGATTGCACATAGGATGCTAGACGGCAGTTCGCCGAGCAGCTGGGCGATGGCGAATACCTCTGGTGAATACATGCCGCTGGAAAATTCTGTACGAGTGTCACTGAGTGAAGGAGTTATTCCTATGTTAACGCAAACAGGACTTGCCCCGAATGAATATCCCTGAGCATATGAGCCGCGCTCTTCTAGGCAAAGGTGTTAAGAGAGATTGTGGACCCACCTCTGTTGTCCATGAACGCTGGCATGATCTGATTCAGTAGGAAAGACGGGAGGACGGAAACCCAAAATCTATCATGAAATGATCAGCAATATCGAGTGCACGAACATTATCGGACAGTACATCGAGAACACGCGGTATTGAAGGTCTCTTTCTGTTCTCCCAAGTTGAAGAAAGACAAGGGACGAGAACAAAGCGGTGAAGATGTGTAGGATAAGCCGCGTGAAAATGTAGCCAGGAGAACGCCATAGAGTGACGAAGTTTCGCTTCGTGACAGCAATCAGTTGGTAGAGAAACGGTGTCGCATCTATTCTGCGTGAGAGGTTGCACGTTCTATCGCCATTTGACCACTCACACTTGGACGCCGTTTTGTTTTTAACGGACGCGGCAGAGCGCTTTAGCTCAAGTATCTCCTCCTTAACGAGCTCGAACTCCGGCGAGTCTCGCCAAACATCTTTCCAGTCGCGGCGTCCGATTCTTGGCGACGTACCTGCGCCAATGGCATCCAGCATATACTCGGCGGGATTCGCCTCCTGCAGGGGACATTCTGCGCCATGGCGGGCAAAATATTCTCGCACAACACACGAGTCCGGTCCGATGTCTCCAAAATAGACGGTATGCCCGCCATTCTCCAGGAGAAGCAGACGGTCAAAGCTTTCGAAAAGCAGAGAAGACGGCTGATGTATCGTGCAGAGGATTGCTTGGCCTTGGTCGGCCAGCCTTCGCAAAACGCGGATCAGATCTCGGGCACCCTGCGCGTCCAAACCCGACGTAGGTTCGTCCAGGAACAAGAGGAGCCCCGCTTTGCTAGCGAGCTCAACGCCAATCGTGAGGCGCTTGAGGGTCTTTAGATCGAGGCTATGAACAATGGCATCAGCAAAATCATGCAGATCTAAGAGTTCTATCATCTCTTCGACGTAGGCGTTCTTCTCTTCTCTCGGAACATGAAATGACTGGCGTAGATGTGCCGAAAAGCGCATGGCCTCGCGCACTGTCGCACTTCCTTCGTGGACATACATTTGTTCAGCGTATGCCGTAGATCGCGCAAAATCCGGTTCGGTAGGACGCCCATCGACAAGGATGTCCCCACAGACTATGCCAGTATCTTTCCTTTTAGCCAATACGTCGAGACACGTTGTCTTTCCAGCACCGGAGGCCCCCATGAGTGCAGTCAGCGTTCCAGGCTTAACATAGCCATATACGTCGCTAAGAAGCCGGCGCGTGCCGTGCGAGACGGGAACGTGATAATTGACGCCCTCCCATGTAAAAACGCTGCGGTCCTCGACACGAAGAGGGTGAGAGGCGACTGCGAGACATTCTGAGACACTGTGCGCGAATTTATATCTTGGCATTCTATGCGGCCAAGATCATATGTTGAGCATGGTGTGTCATTGCCTCAAAATCCGTCAGGTCGAAACCCACTTACTTGTTATCTCTCTTAGGGTCGACATCCTTTGAGTCACCCTCGTCAGCTGTCCTCGCTCGCAGTCGGCTTGCTTTTCGCTCGCGCAGTCGATCGTTCAGTTTGCGGATCTCTGGTGTCTCCTTAGCGAACACACGGAAGGTGGTTCCGCCAGCGTGTTGCTTCGTAATGTGAACCGGAAACTCGAACAGCGAACCAGATGCACACACTTACCGGTAAGAAATCCAAAATAACAATCTGAGTTACTTGATAGAATAATATCCAAGCAAGGAGCAGGACCAAATTACGGCGCCAGGTGTCACGAACTAACATGTCGTAGGTGCCTAGCAAGTACGAACTGCCGGAAGTTGTGTTGGAACCCAGACGCGCCCCAAGCAGAGTACAGACTTGATTTGGTCCTAGGCTACTCCTGCGGGGGAACTAATGAGTAACGTTTAAGTTTCGGCGAACTTTTGTACCTACGGATATTTGCTGACATTGAAGCCATTCCTAGGAACTACATAGCTACCATCACAGGTGAACTGGGAAAAGAATTGTCAGAGAACGAGACGATCAGCCTCATACATGGGTAGTTCACATTAAGCCGGCTATATTCGTTCGCCATCAAACCAGAGTACGCTGTGGGTGATGTCATTTAATGGCACTGAATCCAAAACAAGGGTACACTCACCGTAGGCCATAGGATTTAAATAAAACTGGGTTGATACTCAGTATTTTTAACATGTTAGACAAGTACGACTTACCATCCAGAACAGCCACCTTTTCATCTGTTGTACTGGGATGAGATACCCAGTAAAGAAAACAAGGCCTGTAACGAGGAACCCACCCGCGCGGAAGGCGGCGTCGTATGAAGAAAAAATGAAACCGAGCGTCCTGAAAAGACCTTGCGTGGACAGAAACGCCAAGTAACTGAATATGTGGAATGTCCAGAAAGCATCCCAAGAGCGATGGAGATTTGCCATAAGGTAGACAATAGCATCGTAGAGCAGAAGACGAACAGCAGAAAATGGAAGATCCGAGAGTGCATTCCCGAGTGCGAGAGCAGACGGGTAGTATAGGCTATAGCTTGTCTGCGAATATCATTGAAAATGTTCCAAGAAGAGATAAAGAGACTTACCTGCTTGTGAAGTACACCACGACCGCCGACTTGCATTGCCAACTACAACAAATCAGGATGGTTGAAAATGTTGAGCGATTGAAAACCAAACCTCGCCAAATGCATCGAGGCAGGATGTTAACATGCTGAGGAAAATGACGCTGGCACGAGTAAACGTGCCATTTGATGTTGTTGGCTGATTGAAGAATGCAGCTCCAATAATAATGGGAAGGACCTAGAAGTTTGATCAGAAGAAGTCAACCCCTCGAGTAATCTACACACTACTGATAGAGAGAGGCTTGTCGCGAGCTGGAAGCGATCTTGGAGCCTCATCTGGAACTGTCGCCGTGCCAATGCCATAACTTGTCCCGCATACCCGAGGGTATACGGACTGTGCTCCGAGACCCCACGCTTTTTATCAAGGAGCACGGCTCTTCGAAACAGCTCTTGTTCATCCTTCACGGACATTTTATATTCCTCCAGCTCATGGCGTAAATCGACTGCGAGCTCAGATTCCAGGAAGGCTTGCTCCAGAGCCACAGGGATGGACGGAACATCAGTGATACTTCGTCCAGGGGTAAATTGTCGCTCGTTAGGATCCGTGCAACCTGTCAGGTAGTCCGCAGTGGGCTGTCGAGGAACTGACTTGAAACCAAGCTCCTCGAAGTACGAGCGAGCTCGGGACGGTGGGCCAAGGTATATCTGCCTCCCCTTATCTAGGACAAGAACCCTGTCAAACAAATTGTAAATTCCTTCACTAGCCTGGTATCTGAATAGTAGATCAGCGAGCAGCCTGTTGAAACCACATTTTGGTGCATACAGTGTGACGAAATTTGTTTGGCCTGACACATCCGTCATGATTCGTAAGCTTCTGACGAAGTCGAGGGCAGTCGATGCATCGAGGCCCCGAGTAGGGTTATCCCAGCACCGCACAGGAGCTCTAGTTGACATCATTTCAGCAATACTTACCCGCTTTCGCTCGCCACCTGAGATTCCGCGAACGAACTCGTCACCGACTAATGTCTCAGAAACATGAGAGATATTAAGCATCCTGAGTAACATCTCCTGGGCCCGTGCGTCATATTCCTGTCCCGATACTCCAGGGAGACGGCCCTTGGAACCGGGAGTCTTGGTCGAGAGTGCAAAAGCTAGCGTTTGAGCAACAGTGAGAGTGGCGATGTGCACGTCGTCTATAGAGATGTTGTCAATATAAAGCCCATTAATAATGAACTTTCGTACCGTCCTGATTGTACACGACCTCCCCCTTGTAGGTCTTCTCCATCTCCACAGCGTCTATCCCAGCGTAACACACGTCACCGCTTACGGAGGAACAATCGTTGGCGATAGCCTTTAGAAACGTAGTGCAACCCGAACCCGGACAACCGAGGACTAGAACCATCTCGCCAGGCTTGGCCAAACCTGAGCAACTAACACACAATCGTGACCAAAACATGATTTTCTAATGGAATATGGGTGCGCACCTGTTCAGAATCATTTTTGCGTCCGCATCATTCGTTGTGGGTGTGTTTGGAGAAAAAAATCGCCAGACAGAGCGGATGAGACCAAGACTATTCTGAAGCATGTAAGCTGAGAGAATTGAGTGAGTTGCGAGAAGTCCAAAGACAAGCACGAGAACTTGCAGTCAAATGTCCTGATGTATATCTGTTTGATATGTAAAATGTCTGTCCCAATCCAACAAAATATGACCTTACCTTGTGATCTATGCTCCCGCCAGCTACGACCTGGAGACTTTCCCAGATGACACCCACGTGCTTGGGTTGAATTCCAGCAGCCTTGTTTGCTTCTTTGGACGAAGTGAGGCAGTTTCGAAGATTGAAAGGGCCATCACCATTAGGAGGCCCTTTCTCGACATCCTTCAAGTTCTCACTCGAGAGCACTAGATCCGTACTACGGCCTTGAGACTGAGACGGATGCGTAGTCAGCTGCTTCAACAATATATGGAAGTCAGCCCCAGTTTTTGAGTTCCGAGAAAACCCGTTTCTGTCAGCCACGAGCGAAGACATCAAGTTCTACAGGGAAAAAAAATCAGTTGGTGGGGCGGTCACTTCGGTGGGTGGGTAAAGTTTGGGGTTTAAAGGTATTGTCGAATAAATGCTCGGGTGTCCATCGCTCAAATTCTCTGATCCGCACACTATTCCGCGGAAAGTCGGCAAGCCTGAGCGAAAGAGCATCGGTACGCATATAACCAAGACTTCCTACCGAGGGGCTGAGGACAAGCTATAGACTCGGTGCATAGCAACAGTCGAACGCGAGCGGTTTCTCGGATAAATCTCGATCATGATGTGCAAAGAGCTCCAAGGCGAAAGATTAAGACCTCGTCGAAAGGGAGGAAGGCAGAAATTCGAAACCAATGTTTATTCATCCGCCGGAGATAACCGACGCCGTAGACAAACAACTAAAGACAACCTTGAACAGGCTCACACTGGCACGACTACTCTTACACCTACTCGAGTCAAGCTCCTACAATCGAGTACCTACAAGGGCCATTCAATGTTTTCGCCGTAGTTCCAGTGGACAGCCTTGGTAGAGATATATTCATCAAGGGCATGACCACCCAATTCGCGACCTAACGGAAGACGCCTATATTGGCACCCGCGGAACTGGAAATGGTGATGTCACCTACCAATACCGCTCTGCTTCTTGCCACCGAATGGCACGTTGTTATAAAGAACATTGTACTGGTTGATCCAGACCTAAAAGAACTAGATAAGTTTCATCTAAGTGGAGAGTTAATGATATATCTTACAGTCCCAGCCTCCAGAGCGGAAGACACGCGGTGACACTGAGCTTGGTCGGCTAAAGTGACTGTAAGCCTGAGAAGTAAGGTGAAAAAATGAAAGCGATTACTGGAGTGAAGGCCTGCAGCAAGCCCGTAAGTAGTATCATTGGCGAGGTCGATGGCTTCCTGCTCAGTGTGGAACTTTCCAACTGAAAGTACAGGTCCAAAAATCTTTATCAAAATCATCAATGCAGGGGGTGATGAAGGTGAAGTTCTGAGTTCTACGATACCTCTTCTTTCACCTAGCGAAGGGGATATATTTTCATAACTTCTCCTTATATATTCCTAGCAATACTTACGATTTTCATATCAGGGCGAATGTCGGTGAATACTATCCAAGGAGTTAGCAGCTGGACTTCCAGGAAGAACTGGCAAAGCGGGCGGACTTGTGGCATCCACCCAATACCCCGGGGTCGTGCGTCTGTCGCCTCCAACAAGGACTCTGGCACCGTCCTGCTTCCCGGATTCAATGTAGCTCCAGACACGGTCGTATTGAGGTTTGGAGACCTTAAGATGCGTGGTCGCCGAGAAACACACTAACATGAGGACAGGTGCGTACCAGAGGACCACATCCAGATTTTTCATCGAAGCCATCACCTATGACAAGCTCCTTAGCTTTAGCCGCCAGCGTGGTGACGTATTGATCATAAATAGTGTCTTGGACATAGAGTCGAGATCCAGCCGTGCAGTCCTGACCAGTGTTGTAAAGGATACCCAAGGCGGCCCAGTTTGCAGCTTCAAGTTAGCAATAAATTATAGGTCAGATATCAAATTGGCTGTATCATGCGCAAACCTTGTTCTATGTTCGCTGACTCGAAGATGAGATGTGGCGACTTCCCACCCAACTCAAGTGATACTTTCTTGAGATTACTCTTTGCGGCAGCCTCCATGACCTTACGACCTGTGACGGTAGAACCCGTGAAAGCGACTTTGTCAACGCCTTTATGAGCAGTTAAGGCTGCGCCTCCAATAGGACCGAGCGATGGAATAGTGTTGACAACCCCAGGAGGGAAACTACAAACCCTTGTGAGAATAGGCTAGGACAGATACGATCATGCCATACCCCGCCTCTTTAACGAGTTCAGACAGTTTCTACGGAAATAGTTTAGACAAGTCTCTGCAACCATGATCTAACTGAGGGGCGTACCAAAGCTGTCAGGGGAGTAATCTCGGAGGGCTTCATGACGATTGTACAGCCAACTGCAAGTGCTGGCGCAACCTTCCACGCCCTGTATGTTATGAGAGAAGTAGTCCCAGTGCTCAAGTATGTTCGCCATACCACATCATAATAGGGTAGTTCCACGGGATTCTGACAAGAGCCATCATCTCAGTGGAGCTCAACCTGGGCAAAACGACGTTGCAGACATCTGACCGCAGACACCAATAGGTTCTGGATGTGTGATTGCAATCTTAGTCTTGTGATCGATTTCGATGCTCTAATCGGAAAGTGAGTGCCTCAGCGTATGACGGGGCATGAGGATACAATACCTGGCCAGCAAGTTTGTCCGCCCAACCAGCATAGTATCGAAGACATCCAACGCTGTCGCCGATATCGAAGTCTCTGAGGTGGAAGCAGAGTGAGAGCCATAATTTTGGACTTGGCTCGAACACACCGAGCAATCTTTACAGGCTTTCCGTTGTTCAGGCACTCGAGCTCGGCAAGGATCTGCTTATCTCTCTCAATAAGATCGGCCAGTTTGTTAAGCAGCCTGGAGCGCTCGAAGCCCGAGACGTTTTTCCCCCAGGTTTCGCGGAAGGCCTTCCGTGCCGCCGCAACAGCAATGTCGACGTCTTTCTCGGAGGCTACAAGTGAGGTGTGGTGTATAAGAAGCTTGACTGACTGAGGAGAATAAGACATCACCAGCTGTGACCGCGCATAAAGCTTCCTCGGTTGAGGGGTTGTAGACTCTGTGAGGTTAGAGTGCGTACGTGAGTGAAATAGATAGGGCAAGAGACAGCAAGAGTGCACTACGTGATTGGATCCAGACTGTCTACCGACGGCACAAACTCGTTATTGATAAATAGCCAAGTGTTGACTCGAATTTTCGAGTTGGATTTTGGGACGGGTAGTTCAACGACGTGCGTCATGATGTTCAGGAGGATCGAAGAGCACCCTAAGAAGTTCCGATACCCCATTTTCAATCTGATTGTGAACAGTGAGATAAGATAACATTTTGTTTTAGATCCGGGCCACAACGTCATTTCCCGGGTCCGCGGACATTTCCGAGAGTAGCAGTTCGTATTTGCATCGTCGGCTACGACTATTGCAACAAAAAACCCCAACTCTCACCTGAATGGGACAATCTCAAAGATGACGACTAGGTCGAAAGTTCGTTCTCAATCTAAGTAGAATATGTCCTCAATACCAGTACTAGTTATAAGTGATCGAGTGGTCCTATACGTCAAATCCCACGATCCGCCATATTCCTCGAAGGTGTCTTTCCCACTATAGCCCACCACAATGCCCGCATCGCCGCGTTGACCGCTCGCCTCCGTACACCCGTCCTTCTCCAAACGGTCTTGAGGAGCGTGAGCGCGCAGAGAATGAAGGAAAGGTCCAAGAACAGCCGCCGCAATACAACGAAAGTCGGCGAACGTCCTTCGTTATTGGAAAGAAATATGGCGAATTTGCGCAGGGACTTCAGCATACGCCCTAAAACCTTAAACACAATGGCCCAAAGTCCCATCTCATCGAAGTCCCAATGAATAACGTCTCGTACGCCATTAGGAGAACGAGAACCACCCCCCACGAACGTCGGAGAGGACCTCGACGGTCCAGGAGACGTCCCAAATGGCTGTGTTATGAAAGAGTGGGACTCCATTATCTCAATGCGTTCGGAAAGTGCCGCGAGTTGCGTCTGAATACTTTCTATAGCTCTTTCAAGCGCAAGGCGGGAGGGAGGACGATGAGGTAAACCAGCTGCAGAAAGTGCGTGCGGCCGGGCAGATGGAGGTCGGCGGTGGACTGGTTGGTTGCGTGGCGACGCCACATCGCGAGAGGCAGCTTGCTCAGCGTAAGGTTGTGGATATGAGGACAGGGTGGTAGTCGAGGGGCCCCCAAAGGCTGACAATGTTTCGACGCCTTGCGGTTGCGAGGTCGGAACAGCCGGAGTTGACAACAGAGTCGAACTCGTACCAGGGGTGCGGTATCTATGGGTAGAGAGAGATGACTGTGGTCTGTTTATGGCCGCGGTCTGCTGAAGAGCCCTTGAATCCATTGCCTCGTCATCTGTTGTTTCCTCTTCAGACGAGCTGCCCTCGTGATGAGCCTGCAAATCGCTTCGAAGCTGATCTGGGATCTGGGCCGAGCGATAAACGGATCCAG
>Ga0137397_10000364_pt1 | contig 30886 bp, 26 predicted proteins | sample czorhiz116metaG_FD_106658 | JGI IMG/M metagenome (GOLD analysis project Ga0137397, IMG submission 106658) | Vadose zone soil microbial communities from Angelo Coast Range Reserve, California, USA - czorhiz1.16 metaG | ecosystem: Environmental > Terrestrial > Soil > Vadose zone | place: USA... | reverse complement strand
CCTACCCGCATGACCCGTCGGCGTTCACCGAAGGGTTGTTTTACCTGAACGGCTTCTTGTATGAGAGCACGGGCCTCGAACAACACTCGTCCATTCGAAAGGTGCGAATCGAAACGGGAGAAGTCGTCCAGAAGCTCGATATCCCCGCCCAATATTTTGGCGAAGGGATCGTCAACTGGCACGGCCACCTCATCAGCCTTACCTGGAAATCGCATGTTGGATTTGTGTTCGATCTCGCTACGTTCAAGTTGCAGAGGCAATTCCACTATGAAGGCGAAGGCTGGGCGCTGACCCGCGATGACAAGCAGCTCATCATGAGCGACGGCACCTCAGAACTTCGCCTTCTGAATCCCCGGACGCTGACAGAGACGGGTCGGATTCAAGTGACCCTCGAGGGTAAACCGCTGCGCGATGTGAATGAGTTGGAATGGGTCAAAGGAGAGATCTACGCCAATGTGTGGCAAACCAACTGGATGGTCCGCATCGACCCCGGCAGCGGCCGGGTTGTCGGCCTGGTCAATCTTTCCGGGCTTCTCAAGCCGTCGGATATCGTCAAGGGACAGACCGACGTCCTGAACGGCATCGCCTACGACGCCAAGCGCGACCGCTTGTTCGTGACCGGAAAGAACTGGCCGAAGCTGTTTGAAATCCGGCTGCGGAAAAACGGCGCGGCGGCGCCGGCGGATCACTGATCAGTAATCTTGCGCGCAAGCGCGATCCGGTTGCCGGATTTGGCAGGATTATGTGACGGGATAGCCCCAGCGCTCGAGCCAGGGCATCAGAATAGGCAACACGTCGCTGAAGTGGCGCTCGTAGTGCTTCCATCGGCCCACGGATCGGTTGTTGACCGGCTCGATGACCTGAGAGTAGCTCGGCGTGCTGATGAATCCTTTGGCGCGGGCGTGCGCCCCGGGAGCCAGCATGGCCTCGTCCCAGGGCAACTGCAGGAATGCGCCGAGTTTGCGGACCTCCGCCGCGAAGTCCACGGTGAGCTGTTCGTATCGCAACTCATAGCTGAACGGCTGCAGCGCAGGCCATTGCGAATACCAGTATCCAAAGATGCGGGAGTAAGCCTCGGCCAGCGGGGTCAGATCGCGGCACAAGAGCGCCAGCTCCGGCGCGCGGAACTCCTGCAAGAAGCAGCTCAAGAGCGTGTCGCACGGATGACGAATGGCGAGAATGATGCGCGCATTGGGAAACAGCCGCCGGATCAACGGCAGTAAGGTCATGTTCATCGGGCACTTGTCCACGAGCCGCTGCCCCGGAACCAGGCCCGCCTTTTTCCGCGCAAAGTCCCAATAGTGGGCACGGATGTCACCCAAGTCTTGCGCAGTCAACCTACCGAGTTCGGCGGGATAGCGGATACCGCGATCCATCACTTCATGCAGGGCTTTCAACAAGAATGGCTGCTCGTCCATGGACGCAAGCCGCGGATGCGCATCGAGTGCCTGCTCGAGCAGAGTCGTCCCCGATCGCGGGAAACCCACGATCCAGATCGGCGAGTCCTGCATTGCGGGGCCGGCTTCCTCCCAAGCCGAGACATCGTCCGGATCGCATCCAATCGAAGTGCGCGCCAATAATGGAGACTCCTGCGCGGACGAGGTGCCCGTCGCGATCTCGAGGAAGGCCAGCTGCGAGCGGTGAGCTTCCTCGGCCGCCGTGAAAGCCTCTTCGTAGCGGCCCAGCGCATCGCACACCTTGGCAAACGGAAACAGCACGTGATGCCGGTGAACGAATTCCTGATGGTTCTGCAGCGCCGACGAAAGGTGCCGATAAGCATCCTCGCGCAGACCGACCCTGTCCGCCAAGACGCCGGCAAGCGTCAACCTCTCGGGACCGTCGACACTGCGGTCAGTGGGTTCGAGACGCTCCATCATTGCAAGCGCCTCGTCGAGGCGATGCAGTCGTTCCAGGATGGAGGCCAATACCAGCGCCGCGCGTCCTCCTTGCGGAGGACTCGCAAGAAGTCGCTCGATTGCGGGCAACGCCTGATGCGTTGCGCCCAGCATCACCAGAAGAAGGGCGATGCGTGCGGTGATCTCGACGTTGAGTCCTTCGAGCTTTTGCCAGTCCTCCAGTGCGGCAAGGGCTTCATCGAGCTGCACGAGGTCGTAACAACACTGGGCGAAGGCCCAACGGGTCGTGGCATCGGCCGGCGCAAGACCCACGGCGTCACGCAGCGCGAGGTACGCGGCTCTGTAATCACAACGGTCCATTTGCAGCACGCCCAAGCTGTACAGCAGGTCCGCCGACGGCGGAGCGAGCTGCAACGCCCGTTCGAATGCCGCAATGGCTGGTGCGTGTCGCTTGGTCGGGCGCAGCGCGGTCGCGAGATTTTGCCAATGTCCGGCGACCGTCGGCTCCATCAACGTGAGCGCATTGAAGACTCGCACCGCGTCTTCGTGCCGCCCTTGAGAATAGAGGACTCGCCCGAGCACCTGCAGCGCGCCCGGATGATGGTGGTGTGCTCCGAGCACCTGCAGGCACTTCGCCTCGGCGGCCGCAAGCTGCTCGCTTGCCAGATCCTGACGCGCGAGTTCCAACAGCAATTCGGGATCGGAAGCGGGCGACATCTGTAACGAAACTCGAATCACCCGGACCGGGCGTTTGGATCTAGTATAAGCGAGGTCCCTACTTCCTTTGAGATGACTCCGCGGTGATCCCGCGCATCACCGTCAACATGTCATTCCTGGCCGGGAGGCTGCCCACGTAGACGTCCTGATTCTTGAAATCGATGGAGAGCGAGGCGACCGTCCCCAGCACATCCATGCCGATGATCATGGCGGGCTGGTCTTGAATTCTCCAAACGTTGAAAATGTGGAATTCGCCGAACACGATCGCGACGTCGTTGATGCGAAGCGCATCGATGACGATCGGCGGCGCGACCAGGATCTCGCCCACTTCGACTTCCTTGGTGGCCCCATAGACCGACGTCATCTGGGCCATGACCCCGTGCAATCGCCGCGCCCGGAGCGCATCACGCAGGGCAAGATTACCCAAGGTCCGCTCGGCGCCGGTGTCAATGACCGCAAGCACCGGCACTCCACCGACCCGCGTCGCCAGGGTGATCAAACCGGGGACTGAACGCAGCCCATGGATCCTGGTCGAGTTGGCGCGCACCTCAGCCTTGACTCCACGGGAGATGGCCACTTGATTGCGCTGGAAATCGATGAGCAAGCTTTTTTCCGCGAGACCCGCGGCGCCCAAGATCCCGTCGGCGCCCGCCATCACCGGCGCCCACACGACCGGCAAGTCGGTGCTGCCTATCGTCAGATCGCCGGCTTGCAACCGGTCGATCGTGACAAAAGACACCTGCGCGCTACCCGTGATGCCGTCGAGGATGATCGAGGCCTCTTCGGAGGGTTTGAGACCGAGTTCCCGCGCAAGCCGCGGCGAAATGGTCGAATGGTTCGCCCCGGTATCGACGATGAATCGGAAGGGTCCTTGACCGTTGACCATCACCGGCACGACAACCCGCCCAATGTGATCGCGCGTCGTCGGCGAGGCGAACAGCAGCGCGTCGCTCCCGAGCGGCGCAATCGATCCCGGTTCCACCGCTTCGGGCAGCACGGTGTCCACGGCAACTCCGACCGGCGCGGCACCGGCCGGGGAGCCCCCGAACAGCGCCCCCAGCAGGCACACACTGCACCATCGGTGACGGCGTGGACGTGCCATATTATGCGATATCATACACCCTACGACCGTACCCACGATCCGCGTATCGACCCACACAGCGTGAATGCGACATCGATCACAGAGCCCGAGGCGCGCGCCTTGGAGGTAGTCCCCTATTTCGCCATCCCGTTCGGATTTGCGAAACTCGACAACTGCGATGCGCTGAACGGACAGTTGCGCGAGTTGTTTCTGCGACGGGCGGCCGAAGGCGCGGCGTACGCGAATCCCAACCCGCTCACGCAGCGCAATCGCCGGGTATTCGAAAGCGAATTTCAAGTATTCCGCTGGCCGGATCGCTGCGTGCAGCAGCTCAAGGAGTTCTGCTGGCACCAGATGATGCGGATGATCGGGCAACTGAACGGCTACGACGCGGCGGCCCTGGGGCGCATGCTCATCTCCGCCGACTCGTGGTTCCACGTGACCCGACGCGGCGGATTCTTCGCGCTCCATAACCATCCGAATGCGTCCTGGTCCGGCGTCTACTGTGTGGACCCCGGGAAGCACGATCCAGACAAACCGGAGAGCGGGCTCCTGAGCTTCGTCAATCCCGCGGTGGCATCTGCGATGTTCATGGACGCGGCCAACTTGAATTTACGAGGTGCGTTCGCCTACCACATCCGGCACGTGCTACTCGAGCCGGGACAACTCGTTCTGTTCCCGTCGTGGGTCCTGCATGATGTGAAGCCCTTCGAGGGCGAAGGCGAGCGCATCACCGTTTCGTTCAATTGCTGGTTCGCTTTTCAGGACGCTGCGGCCTCGCCTGGCGTTGCGCCATAGGTGGTAGGGCGAACCTACGATAATATACACGCATAACCGTACCCACGATCCGCGGTACCGAGAAGTCCACACATCGTGAATGCAACATCGATCACCGAGCCCGAGGCGCGTGCCTTGGCGGATGCCATTCTCCAGGTCTCGGCGAGCCAACCGCCGGCCGAATCGATGAAGCTGGTGGATGCCGCCTTGGCGCGCGCTCCGCAGCAACCCATCGTCCTGAATGCCGCAGCTGGCCACATGATGCGGAGCGGCGACGCGCGCCGTGCGCGGGAACTGTACGAACGCGCAATCGCTCTCGACGGCGGCTCGAAAGTCCTGTGGTTGAACCTCGCGACCGCGTGCCGCAGCGTGGGCGACAAGCAGGCGGAAGGCGTGGCGCTCGAAAAGGCCTTGGGCGTAGAGCCTCGCTATGTGCCCGCCCTGCTGCAGAAGGCGGAACTCATGGAGCGCCTCGATAACCCGAAAGCGGCGGCAACGGTCTACCAAGCGGCGCTCGATTGCGTAGCGTCGGGCACGCCGGTCGCGCAAAACATGGCGGCCGCCTTGACCCACGCCCAGGAGGTGGCGAACGCCAACTCGCGTAAGCTGGAAGCCTTCCTCGAGCAGGAACTCGCCGCGGTACGGCAACGGCACGCCGGTGCGGATCAGCTGCGCTACGATGCCTGTCGCGACGTGTTCCTGCGTAAACGGCGTGTGTACACGCATGACCCGAAGGGATTTCTATTTCCGTACCTGCCGGCGATCGAGTTCTTCCGGCGCGAAGATTTCCCGTGGCTCGACACGCTCGAGGCGGCGACCGAGGACATTGCCGCCGAGGCTCTGGCGGCACTTTCGGCCGATCGCGCCGGTTTCAAACCCTACGTCGACTTTCCGGCGACCACTCCCGTCGACCAGTGGGCGCCGCTCAATCATTCGTTCGACTGGAGCGTCTACAACCTCCTGGACGATGGGGTGCCGGTCACTGAGCACGTCAAGAAGTGCCCGAAAACCGCCGCGGCGCTGGCACGGCTACCCCTCTGCGATATTCCTGACTACGCGCCCGGGGCCTATTTCTCGGTGCTGAAGCCTCGCACCCGGCTCCCCGCGCACACCGGCACGACCAACACGCGTTCCATCGTGCATCTTCCGCTCGTCATCCCCGAGGGCTGCGGCTTTCGCGTCGGCTCGCAGGCGCGGGCATGGCAGAAGGGCAAGGCCTGGGTGTTCGACGACACCATCGACCACGAAGCCTGGAACGACAGCGACCAGGTCCGCATCGTTCTGATTTTCGACATTTGGAATCCGCTGCTGACGGCGGCCGAGCGCGATCTCGTGCGCGGTTTCACCATGGGCCTCGGCCAATACTACGGCGCGGACGCGCCCGACTTGAGATCGCGATGAGCAGGCGGGACCTCCGGTCGATCATGCTGGTCCTCGCTCTGGCGAGCGCTCCGGTGCTCGGCGCAATCGAGCCGCTGGCCGACGGCCTGCGGCGTTGCTCACTCGAGACCGACGAAGGAAAGCGCCTCGCCTGCTTCGATGCGCTGGCAAGCGCGCTGCCAAAGATCCGGTCGGATCAATTCGGGATGACCGTGGATATTGCGCGCAAACGCGATCCTGTGGCTGTTTCCAGCAGCGAGAACGAATCACTGTCCGGAAAAATCGCGGCTCTGGTCGAGGCACCGCGCGGCGAATACATTTTTACTCTGGATAACGGCCAGATGTGGATACAGGCGGAGCAGCGCTCCAACGTCCATTTCCAGGTGGGCGAGGCGGTGCAGATCGAACACGGCGCGATGGGCTCCCTCTGGCTTGCGGCCGATCACCATCGCAAAACCCGGGTCAAACGGATTCAATAGGACCGCGTTCTGCCGCAAGCGACGCAAGCTCCGCCGCGACAGCGGCGACGAGGTCGCCCCAACCGCCGCCCGACTGCCGAAACAGGCGCATCGTGGGATACCACGGGCTGTCGGCGCGGCCCAGGAGCCATCGCCAGTCCGGAGAGGCGTGCAGCATCGTCCACACGGGACGGCCGAGGGAGCCGGCGAGATGCGCGATCGAGGTGTCGGAGCTCGCCACGAGATCCAATGACGACATGACCGCGGCGGCGTCCAGGAAGGCGTCCGGGCCGCCGTCGAATTCCGGGCCGAGGTCGAGGACCCGATGCCGAAACGGCACCTGCAGCAGCTGCTCGGCGCCGGCACCTTTTTGCAGGGACACGAGGTTCACGCCCGGCAGCTCCGCGAGCGGTGCGAGAGCCGCGAGCGGGATCGAGCGGCCCCGCGCCCAGACGAGCCGTTCCACGCTTGGATTACCCTGCCAGGCGATTCCTACCTTGAGCCCGGCGAGGCCGGCAAGGCGGCCCGCCCAGCGCGCGATCCGTTCCGGATGGGCCGAGAGGTAAGGCACCTCGGCGGGAATCGTCTCGAGCGCGGTATCGAACGCGAGCGGCAGACTCAGCAGCGGGCAGTGATAATCGATCGGCGGCACCGGACCACCCTGCGCCATGACGCGAATCCCGCCGCGTAGGCTGTTCATCAACGCGGTGAGGTTGGGCATCACTTCGAACACGACCGTGGCGCCCCGCGCCGCCAAACTCGGCAGGTAGCGGCAAAACTGCAGCGTGTCGCCGAGGCCTTGTTCGGCGTGCACGAGAAGGGTTTTGCCCGCGAGCGGTTGCACGCCGTCCCAGCGCGGTACCTCGAGATGGCGCGCCGGCACCCCGAGCGCCGGAACCCGAAATCGCGCCTCGTACAGCGGCCATCCCTGTTTGAAATTGCCCGATGCAAGCCGCAGCAGGGCCGACTCGAACTCGGCCGTGGGGTTGCCGGACTGGAGGGCGAGGGCCAGATCGAAATGGAGCTCCGCCTGGTCGTAACGACCCAGTGCCTTTTGCACGACACCGACATTGATGTGCGTATCGGGCGCGCCGCCGCCCACCGATAGCGCGCGTCGGAAGCGGTCGAGCGCTTCCTCGGTGCGGCCGAGTGCTGCGAGTGCGACGCCGAGATTGGTCAGCACCTCAGGATGATCCGGACGGATTTGGAGAGCGCGCTCGAAATGCTCCGCCGCCTCCGCGTTCCGATCGAGGCGCAGCAGCGCCACCCCGAGCTGAATGTGCGCTTCGGCTTCGCCGGGAAGCTGCGCGACGGCGTTTTGCAGCGGCTCCAACGCGTCCGCATGGCGCCCGAGCGCCACCAGAACCGCCCCGCGGCCGATCAGGTCCGGCGCCGTCACCCCATGACGCGCCAGCAACGCGTCGTAATCACGGAGCGCTTCGACGGACCGCCCGGACAGGGCCAGCACCACCGCACGATTGTGCAAGGTCTCCCGATTCCCCGGCTCGATCGCGAGCGCCGTGTCGTAACTCTGTACCGCATCGGCCAGGCGCCCAAGTTCCATGAGCGCGTTGCCCCGGTTGCTGTGCACGGCAGCCGCGTGCGGCTGCAGCGCCAATGCCCGATCGAAGCTGCGCAGGGCCTGTTCATGATGCCCCAGCCGCGCCAGCAGCATGCCGCGACGATGGTGAGCGGGCGCCAGATCCGGGTCGAGCTCAATCGCCTGTGCGAAGCAGGCGAGGGCATCGTTTGTCCGGCCCACCGCATCGAGCGCGCAACCCAGTTCCAGATGCGCCGCGGCATCGTGCATGGCGAGGCGCACCGCCTGACCCGCGTTCGCGAGCGCCTCCTCGCGTCTCCCTGAGGCCGTCAGCGCGGCGGCGCGAACCCGATAAGCGCCCGCCAACCCTGCGTCGACATTCACCGCTCGATTGCAGCAATCCAGCGCAGCCTCGTAGCGGCCGAGCGCGAGCAACGCGCGAGCGAGATTGACCAAGACCGTGGGGCGGTCCGGCTTGAGCTCCAGCGAACGCGCCATCCACTGTGCGCCCTCCTCGGGGCGCCCGAGTTCTGCGAGTGCGGCGCCCAGGCGTTGCATCAGATCCGCATTGCCCGGGTCGCTCAGCAAGAGCGCATCGTAGGCCGCCGCCGCTTCGCGCACGCGGCCGCTGGCGTGATCGCGCACAGCGGCCTCCAGAAGCCGGCGTGTGGCGGTGTCGGTTACGGTCATGAGGTGCTACTCAGCGAATCACCCGCCCGCCCGTTCGGCGTATTCAGCGCCCTACAAAAAGGACGGCGGGCCCATGCCCGCCGTCTCGCTCACATCGAGGCTGTATCGAATCCTTAGAAGTCTATCGTCACGTTCGCATAGATATACCGGCCCAGCGTATCGTACATCGACGGGAAGGTATTGCTCTCTCCGTAGATCGAATTGCCCGTATCGTTCAGCGTATCGATGGTCGGCGGATCCTTGTCGAGTATGTTGTTCGCCCCCACCCGCACCGTGACCTTGTTGATATTGTACGAGACGCGCATGTCGAGGAAGCTGATCTTCGGTAGCTGAGCATCCGGCGGAATGCCGTACGCCGGTCCCTTGTAGTCGGGCGACCCTGGATTCAGGAGCGAATTCTGCACACTGCCGTAATAGCGCCAGGTCAGGCCGGTCGAGAAGCCCGTGAGCGGCGTATCCCAGTCGAGCGCCAGCCGGTGGCGGTACTTCGGAGCGGGCGGCGTATTCGCGGAACATGTCGGGCCAAATTGTCCGGCACATTCAAAGGACGCGCCCGATCCGGGCGAATACAACAATTTCAGCAGATAGCCCGCATCCAAGCGGCTGCGGAACTTACCCCAGCTGCCGAGGTCGAGCCGGTAGGCCATTCCCAGATCGATTCCCTTGTTCTCGAGCCTGCCCTCGTTCAACAGCGGATCAATGACATAGCCCTGCGAACTCGTCCACAGGTCTCCAAGGACGGTACGGTGGATCAGCTTGCACCAGGAGCTGTTGGGATCGGCGCTCGCGAGGCAATTCGCCTGAATCGTGTTCGTTCCGTAGGATTGGACGAGGTTCGTGATCTTGATGTCGGTGTAGTCGATCGTCGCACTGAAGCCCGGCACGAAAGACGGGGTGAATACCACGCCCACGTTGGTCGTCTTCGCCGTTTCCGGCTTGATGCTCGCAGCGCCGCCGATGAGGCCGTTGTACTGAGAGGCCGGCGAACCCGGTACCCCGTTCGTTCCATACTGCGCGGCGCTGACCCCCAGGTATGAGCACTGCAGCTGAGTCAGCGTCGTACCGGCGGCACAAAAGTCAGTGCTGCCATCGAGGCCGACGTGTTGCGGCTGGAAGAGTTCCTGCAGGTTCGGGACTCGCACCGCCTGGTTGTAGCTCCCGCGAAAGCGCACATCGCTGGTCGGCGCCCACTCGACGCCGAATTTGTAGGTATTGGTGTTGAAGCCCGCCGAGTAGCTCGAGTAACGGTAGCCGGCCTCAAAATCCAGCGACTTCACGAACGGCGCATCGCGCACGATCGGCATACGCGCTTCCGTGAACCCTTCCCACACGTGAGACAGGGCATTTACCGCCACGATCGGCGTGCCGAATCCGGCGAGGTCCGCCGAGAGCAGTTCTTCGTCCGGGTTGGTGGTCAGCGTATCCCGGCGGTACTCGGTACCGAACACGACTTTGAGGCCGTCGTTCGCCCAGGGCGACTTGACGCCGCGACTGGTCAGATCGCCGCTGACATAGGCGCTGACGACATCTTCCGACGACTGTGCGGAGTAGAGGCCTGGCGTGGATATGTAGGCCAGAGCCGCCTTGGAGGGCGGAGTGGACGGATTCCAGATGTTCCACGGTACGCAACCCGGCTGAGCGCCCCGGCAGGTAATCTGTCCGGTAGTCGGATCTTTGACCGCAAACAGCGCATTTTGCATGTTGGCCGTTGACGTATCGTTGTTGTGGAAATCCAGGGATCGCGTCTGGGAAAACAGACCGAATGCGTCGTAGGTCCAGCCTTCGGTGATCTCGCCGCGAATCCCCAGGACGCCGCGGTACGTCGTGTGGGTGTAATTGTCCTGGCGCGGTCCGCCTTCGATGTTACGTCGCGCGAGGAGCAGCTGCGCATCGCCGTTTGGTGAGATCTGATAAGCGGCGCTGGTGTTGCCCGCGGGTCTCGTTGCGTTGGTAAACGGCGCACCGCAAAAACTAGTGAATTCCGAAGCCGTCAAGTAAGGGTTCATTCCCGCGTTGCCGTATGCGCCGACTCCGCAGTTGACCGACATGTTTCCGTCGGGCAACCCGACGTCCGAATCGACGGCCTTGCCGCTGCCGAGGAAGGCGCCCGCGGGCGCGTAGGCACCCGTCGTAACATCGTCCATGAAGCTGAATTCGGTATACGCCTCGATGTGATCGTTGATCTTCAGCTTGCCCATGAAGCCGGCCGTGTAGCGCTCGTCGTTACGCTGCAGGTAATGGCTGGCGGCGTAATTGAATCGCGCGTATTTCGGCACGACATTGCCGTTCGGGTCGAGCTGGTACGATGCCGCGTCGCCGACGCACGCATCGTAGAACACCGTGGGCGCCGAATTCCTCGAGCGGCTGCAGAAATAGGGACCCCCGGCGCCGGACGAGCCGTAGGTCAAGACGCAGGCCGCATGGTCGCGGTGATCGGCCGTGGCGGGAGCGGTTCGACGGTAGCCTAGGTAGCCCTCGAAGTGCCCCGCGCCATCGGCAAAGGCTTGGCCCAAGACGACCGTGAAGTCCTTGTTGTTACCGTCCCAATTAGTGCCTGTGACCGGGGGAAAGTTCCTGGACGTGAGGAGCGGGTTGATATAGCCCTCGTGGTTGCTGTGGTTGTAGACGCCGAAGTTGGAATCCAGCCGCACGCCCTCGAAATGATCGTTCATGATGAAGTTGACGACGCCGGCGACGGCATCCGCGCCGTAGGTCGACGACGCGCCGCCGGTGAGGACTTCGACACGGTCGATCAGGGCGACCGGAATCTGGTTGATGTCCGCGGCCGAGGCAAAGGCCGGGGTCGCGCCCAAATTGGCGCCCGGGTCACCGCCCTGAAGCCGGCGGCCGTTGACCAGCACCAGAGTACGTTGTGCGCCCAGACCGCGCAGGTTCAAGGTCGCCGTGCCGTTCGAGCCCATCGATATGCCCGAGCCCTGATCGGCCACGACCTGGGGCAGACTGTTGAGCAGGTCCTCGATGCGCACCACACCCGTCGTCTTGATCTCCTCGCTCGTGACCGAGGTCACCGGGCTGATCGACTCCAGATTCGGAGCGGAGATGCGCGAACCGGTGACGACAACTTCTTCCAAGGCGGGAGACGGAGCGGCGGTGTTAGCCGTGGCTACCTGCGCCTGCGCCATCGATGAATGAGTCATGGCGCCCGCCGCAAAGGCTCCGCCACCGAATAGTGCCATTCGCACGAAACGTCGAAGGATTAAATTCTGTTCCATAGGCATTGGTTTTTTGCTCCCTAGAAATGGAATAGTGGAAAGTCGCAAAAATTCGCCCTGCGCATCCCGTGTTAATATGTGTCAAGGCAGCGACAAGTTCTGTCAGTACGCGCAATTATACGGTTTTCTAGGGCCGCGACAATACGAAAACGGACATTCCCGCGTAGGTGCGTGTTGCTCATCTGCAACAATCGCGCGGTCCACCGGAACTTGACTCAAGGTCGCGGATCGAGGGCGGCGAAATTTCCTACCGGAGCCGGTAAGCCGCCGCCACGAGCGCGCCGACCTGCTCGCCCATCCGCACCCCTACCTCGGCCGAATTTCGGTAGTGCACGCCGTCCCATATGCGCGCATTCGAGACTTCCTGCACCACGTCCTCGGTGCGCGTCCAGTGGCGTGTGACCCCAGGCAAGGTATTGCTGATCGTGCTCAAGGTCGGCAGCGGCTCAGTACCGACATCGATGCGAATGATGGTGGCGATGGTGGCCGCGATCATGCAGTGCGCACACGGATATTCCGGTTGGATGGGCGTGACGATCAGCGGCAACCATCCGGGATCGCGCTCGGTGGCGGCGTTGTCATCACGATCGCCGTTGCGGATGGCGGTGATGGGGCGCCAGAAATTGAAGAAGTACTTGGCCTCGAAGACCGCAATCTCGGTGTCGTTCAATGCGGCCGTCACCGCCGCGTAGAGCCGCGCGTTGCGCGTCGCTTCGCGGCCCGGAGATCGAGCGAGAGAACTAACGACTCCGATATGGACATCCGGCAGCGCGGTGGCCCAAAAGCGCGCGATGTCTGTTTGTTCCGGCGTGCGAACCGTGCTGTTGGCGGCGCCGAGAGTCTTGGTCTCGTTGTAGTCGCGCGCCCATACCGCGCTCGCCAGAGCGGGTGGTGGTCCCGGCCGGAATTGCGACGCGCTCTTCAGGAACCAGGGTTTATGCTGCGCAAATGCGACGCCGAGCGGAAATGTCGTGACCACGTAGACACCCGGGGTGGTCACGGGGCGATAGGGCTCCGGATTCCCGAGATCGTCGGTATGTTTTCCGAGCACATCTTCCGCCGCGCGCACACCGATATTGACTCCGCGCGTCCGCGCGGCGTCGTCCGGCATGGCGTGGAGTGCCTTGTCGTATGCGGCGTCGGTCTGCGTCTTCAGCGCGGGCGCTTCGTGCAGCAGCACCGTCCGGCTTGCGGCCGCGATGGCCGCGTCGATCGATGCACCGGCCGCCGCGCCGAGATCGAGGCGGTCGCGCGGATACCGAGAAGTGATCGCGTTCACCGCTTCATACACGGCATTCTGGGCAAGGGCCATGGTCCGAATCGTATTAGGACCATCCGTCGCGATCTCCGTGGTCTTGTCCGCCCAATCGGCGACCGTATCGGCGCGCGCGCCGAGCGCTGACAACAAAAGAGCGATAGCTCCACAACGGCAAATGGACATCCTCATTAATTCCTCTCCCTCTTTTTTCGACGCCGCCACATAGTGGACACCATAAGGCGGGCGTTTTGCTAAATACTAAAAATGCTATACCATCGCGTTATCGCCTTGCATTAGTACCATGTTTCCAACAATAGGCCTCGACGGCCGGATACGATTGTTGCGTTAGCACCACAGTGTCATAAAGCGCGCAGTCGATTAGCCGTTGGGATCCGGCATCTTAAAGGGAGGTTTTCATGTATCAATTTGTGTCCGCTTTCAACAAGCGGTTATTGCTTGCTGCGGCTGTCGCTCTGCCCAGCATGTCCGCCCTCGCGCAGCAGGCACCTGCCGTATCGGCAGAACCCCTGCAGGAAATCATTGTCACGGGTTCCCGCATTGCGGCGCCGAACGAGGTCAGCACGAGCCCGATCCAGGTTCTGAGTTCGAAGTACATTGAGACGACGGGCAAGACCGATATCAGCGACCTGATTCTGCAGCTGCCGCAGATCATGAACAATTCGCTGGGCCAGGACCTCGGCAACACGACCAGCGGCTTGACCACCGCCGGCGGCATCGCCACCGCGGACTTGCGCGGGCTCGGGCCGAACCGGACGCTGGTGCTGGTCGACGGCCGCCGTCTCGGCCAGGGTTCTCCGTACACCTTTATTCAATCGCCGGCACCGGATCTTGACCAGATCCCGGGTGGTCTGGTGGAACGCATCGAAGTCGTCACCGGCGGCGCGTCCGCAGCCTACGGTTCGGACGCCATCGCCGGCGTGATCAACTTCATCATGAAGAAGAACTTCCAGGGCATCCAGATCGATGGTCAGTACAACGAGAACTACCATGACAACGGCGATACGTACATGCAGAACCTGGTGCGCGGCTTTCACACCACGCCTGCGACCGGCACCATACAAGACGGCCGTCAACGCTCGTTCGATGTCTTGATGGGCACGAACTTCGCGGACGGCGAAGGCAACATCACGACGTATCTGAGCTATCGTCACGCCGATCCGGTGGCGAGCAGCAACCGCGACTTCGGGGGTTGCGAACTCTATCCCACGTATGATGCGGCGGGTACAACCGTGGTTGGCTCGCATTGCAACGGTTCCTCAAACTCCAATCGCTTCATACCGAATACCGGGCCCCAAGCGGGCAATCAGTTTTCCGTGTTGGGCAATAGTTTCGTCCCGTACCCCACGCCGGGGACCACTCCGCCGGCCTCGTTCAATTCTCAGCCCTACATTTTCATGACGCGCGAGGACGATCGCTACAACGCAGCACTCCTGGGGCATCTGAAGGTCACGGACTATTTCCAACCCTATACCGAATTGTATTTCATGGACGACCGCACGCATCAGGCCGTGGCGCCCGCCGCGTTGTTCTTGAGCAGCAATCCGTTCGATCCCACATTGAGCGGCGGGTACCCGGTCAATTGCAACAACCCGTTGCTGAGCGCTCAGCAGCAATCGACTTTGTGTACTCCGGCGCAGATTACGGCCGCCAATGCGGCTCCGCAGGCGGGCTGCATTCTGAACCCTGCCGTTCCCGGCTCGTTCACCAATTGTGCGGATGTCAACATTGGACGCCGCAACATCGAAGGCGGCGGCCGAATTTCGGATTACGAGCATGAAAATTATCGCGCGGTGGTGGGCAGCAAGGGCGACTTGCTCGACAACGGCGCGTTGAGTTACGACTTGTACGGCCAGTATTTCTACACCACCTTTACGAACAACAACCAGAAATACTTCAATTTCCAAGCGATCGACAACGCCTTGCAGGTGTACAACAACGCCGGAGTACCCACTTGCGTCAGCGGAGGCAGCTGCGTTCCCTACAACATCTTCAAGGATGGCGGGGTCACGCCACAGCAGCTGAACTATCTCTATATCAGCGGTACCGGCATCGGCAGCTCCACGTTGCGCACCATACACGGCGAACTCACGGCGCAGTTGGGCAAGTGGGGCGTGACGTCGCCGTTCGCCCATGATGGCGTCGGCGTCAACATGGGCTTTGAACATCGCAACGACCACGAATTCTTCCAGCCCGATTATGCCGAGCAGAACCAGCTATTGTCGGGCTTCGGCAGCGCGGCAGTGCCCATCGACAACAGCCTGGCCGTGAAGGAAGGCTTCGCGGAAATTCGTGCGCCGTTGGTGCAGGACATGCCCTTGGTGAAGGAGCTGTTGTTCGATACCGGCTTCCGCTACTCGGACTATACGAGCAACGCCGGAAGCACCAAAGCCGAATTCCAAGCTCATACCTATAAGTTCGAAGTGCAGTACGCACCGATCAACGACGTGCGCTTGCGCGTGTCCTACGATAAGGCCATTCGCGCGCCGAGCATCGTCGAGCTCTACAACCCGCAGCTCGTCGGGCTGATTCAGTCGGGGAACGATCCCTGCGCGCCGCCGGTTACATTTTCGGCAGCGCAGTGCGCCCGCTTGGGCGTCTCGGCCGCTCAGTACGCGGCGAGCGTTGCAAACACGGCGGTTAACGGCGTCAACCCCATCCCGCAGTGCGTTGCTGGTCAGTGCTCGCAATTGACAGGCGGCAACCCGAGTCTGAAGCCGGAGCAGGCTGAAACTTACACCGTCGGCATCAACTTTAACCCCAGTTTCCTGCCGAAGTTCACGGCCAGCCTCGATTACTTTCACATCGCCATCAGAGACGAGGTCGGTGTGTTGCCGGCGTCAAATATCATATCGACCTGTGCCAATACGGGCGATCCGACCTTTTGCAGCCAGGTTGTCCGCAGTCCGCAGACCGGCACCCTCAATGGGGCCAATCAACAGACCGGTGGCTACATCATCCAGACCAACTTCAACGTCGGCGCGGCACTGGTCAGCGGCGTCGATTTGCAGCTGGGCTACGTGCAGGACCTGCCGACTGGCTTCGGCAACGTGCAATTAGAGATGAACGGCGCTTGGCTGCAGCACAACATCTTCACTCCGGTTCCCGGCGGCCCCAACTATGACTGCGTCGGATTGTTCGGCTTCACCTGCCAAACAGTGAATCCGCGCTGGCATCACATCTTCCGCGCCACATGGAACACGCCGTGGGATGTGTCGGCGTCTGCCACCTGGCGTTACATCGGCGGAGTGCACCAGGATGCCGATACGGGCAATCCGCTGCTGGCGAATCCGAACTACACCTACGACGCCTACAATGCCAGCATTCCGTCGTTCAGCTATCTTGATATGGAAGTTACCTATCATCCGACCAAGATCCTCACCCTGCGCGCCGGTGTGAACAATATTCTCGATAAAGATCCTCCGCTGCTGGTGTCGCAGGCCGGACTCGTCGCGGGCGGCACCGCCAACACCGCGGACGCCTACGATATTTTCGGCCGGCAGCTGTTTGTTTCGTTCAGCGCGAAGTTCTAAAAAGAAAGCTCGATTTATATTTGTGCCAAACGAGCGGCCCTTCGGGGCCGCTTTTTTTTGCCCGCCCCTTTCTGCCTGCCCCTTTTTGCCTGCCCCTTTTGCCCAGCTTTGCCCCACTACAATTCGCGGCTCGGATAGCTGCGGGCGTTAATACCGGACAAAACCACGAAAAATCAGTCGCTTGCGCCAGGCGCTCAGCCATACGGCGGACCTCCGTCATCCGAACGCAGCATAAGCTCAGACAATTGAGTAATAATCTCGGCGTTGGCCGGGTCTTTGTAGGAGAGCAGCAATACCGCTGCGTTCAATAACAATTGAGGAACCAATCATGCAGATCACTAAATTGTCGAGCGCGACGCTGGCTGCCGCCGCCGCGATGTTGTTCACATCCGGACTGGCGAATGTGTCCGTGGCAGCAGACGCCGCAACCGTACACTGTTCGGGCGTGAATTCCTGCAAGGGAACGTCCGAGTGCAAGTCGGCGAAGAACAGCTGCAAAGGCATGAACAGCTGCAAGGGCCAGGGCTGGGTGTCGTTGTCGAAGACCGACTGCGAAGCCGCCAAAGCGAAGGCTAAGGACGCGAAGTAAGCCGTACCGGGCTTTAGAGCGGGGCCGGGCGCCGTCGAGCGCCCGGCCCCGGCCCGTGGCTCGATGCGCGCCTGAGCGCCCCATACATGCAACTCGCCGGCTTCGGTCTCGGCCTACGAACCCCGCACTACGAGGCCGTGCTCAACGAGCCTCACGCGATCGATTGGCTCGAAGTCATCACCGAGAACTATCTCGTGCCCGGCGGCAAGCCCTTGGCCTACTTGGAACGGATACGCGAGCGCTTCCCGCTGGTCATGCATGGCGTGTCGCTCTCGATCGGGAGCACCGATCCCGTCGACTTCAATTATCTCGCCGGCGTTCGGGCGCTGGCGGCGCGCATCGAACCGCACTGGATCTCCGATCACCTATGCTGGACCGGAATCGAGGGACGCAACCTGCACGATCTCCTGCCGCTTCCCTACACCGAGGAAGCGCTGGCCTCGGTCGTTGCACGGGTAGGGCAGATCCAGGACGCGCTGGGAAGGCAGATCTTGCTGGAAAACGTATCCAGCTATCTCGAGTTCCACGAATCCGAGATGAGCGAATGGGAATTCCTGCGTGAGGTGGCAGAGCGCGCGGACTGCGCCATTTTGCTCGACATCAACAATATCTACGTCAGCAGCGTCAATCACGGTTTCGACGCGCTGACCTACTTGAGATCGATGCCTAAGGACCGGGTTCGTCAGCTTCATCTTGCCGGCCACAGCGATCTCGGCGGACATCTCATCGACACCCACGATCATCCGATCGTCGAGCCGGTCTGGAATCTCTATCGCGCGGCCGTCGTGCAATTTGGCGCCGTGCCCACCATGATCGAGCGCGACGACAACATTCCGGCTCTCGGCGAGTTGGTGGCGGAGCTGCAAATCGCCCGCGACCTTAGCCGTGGTTGCAGTCAGCGGGCCGCGTGATGCCGCAGCGGCCTGACGCAGCGATGATCGACGCCACGCGGCTGCGCCAATTGCAGCGGGAATTGCAGAGTCATTTGCTGGGCGAACCGAGTTCGATCGACGAGGCCATCGCGGAAGCGCCGCCGCTGTCGGTCGCCGACCGATTGGGCATTTATCGCAATGCCTATCGCGTGCGGCTGATCGAGGCGCTCGATGACACCTACCCCGTTCTGCACGCATTGCTCGGCGACGAGGTCTTCGTTGCGCTGGGCGAGGAATTCGTGGGCGCCCATCCGTCCGTGCATCGCTCGATCCGCTGGTACGGCGCCGAGCTCCCGGAATTCTTGGGGCAGCGCCCGCCCTATGCCGAGCAGCCCATTCTGGCGGAAGTCGCCTTGCTTGAATGGACGCTGGCGGAGGTCTTCGACGCGGCGGACGGCGAACCTAAGCCGCGCGCGGCATTGTCCGCCGTCGACGCGTCGGCGTGGAGCGCGCTGCGGTTCGACTTTCATCCATCGCTGCGGCGCCTGCACCTTCAGTGGAACACGGCGGCCGTTTGGCAGGCGATGAGCCGCGAAGAGACGCCGCCCGACCCGGTGTGTGCGGAGCATCCGGTGCCGTGGCTGCTATGGCGGCAGAACCTGCAGAATTACTTTCGCTCCATGGCGGCCGATGAGGCGGCGGCGCTCGACGCCGCTCTGCGCGGCGCCAATTTCGGCGAGATCTGCGAGGCGCTCACCGAGTGGCTTCCCGACGACGAGATCCCGCTGCGCGCCGCGGGCTTGCTCGGCGCGTGGGCGGACAGCGGAATCATCATTTCATTCGTGTCGCGCTGACGCTGGTGTTGTGCCCCGCCAAAGAGATTTCGTAACCGCCCAAAAGCAGTCGGGAAATGGTCACCATGTCATTCGCTTTGAATGCGAGTGACGAATCCGCCTGAGTAGTGCTCCAGACTTGCCCGTTATCCAAGGTCAACCGGTATAGTCCGGTGGGAAGCGGCGCCACGTGCTGGACTTGCGCCGTCAAGTTTTTCGGCAGATCTGCCTTGGGGTGGGGATGGAGCCGGCCATCATCGCCAAATTTCGCGGCGGCCTCCGTTTTGGGCACGTCGGACTGCTGCGCGGCCTGCCCTGTGGTCGGCGGCTTGGCCGCGCCTAAAGGCGCGTTATGGCCCAAAGCCGCGTCGTAGCAAGCGAGTCGTGAAGCGTCGTCGCCCAGACGGGTACATGCCTGCGCAGCCTTCAAATCCTGGCCACGTGCACACCCAAGCGCCAATACAAACACCACCCCAATCCCAGCAGATAATCGTCGCATGCCTCTAACTCTCGACGTCGACCGGCAGCGACGCACTTACAAAGGCTTCACCTAGTGATGGACGGTGATCGAAGGGTCCAACAGGCGCAACGCTTCATCGGCGGTGGTTGCACCCGTTCCCCTGATGTCATCGTCTGTGTAGGAGCGGCCGGTTCCGCGGCATTTTCCCTTGACGCTAATCCGACTCCCGGTTTCAGCTAGGCAGCTCGGATTCTCTGCGGCAGCAGCGTGCCTGTCGGGCTTCGCCTTCGTATCGTCGGCGATCGTTGTGCAACCCGCGAAGATCATGCCTGCGGCAATGGCAGCTGCGATGCGTGTGTAGATGGCCATGCAACACCTCCAAGGTCGAATTGATTCTAGCTCTCGACATGGCAAATTGACATGGCGACGACCGACACGTGGTGCGTCGCACGAGTGCAACGCATGGCCCAGCGTCCTCCGATCGAAGGACGCCGGGCACCTACTCTAGATAGGAGTTAGCAAGCTCTATATGAAGTTAGTAAGCGCAATCAAAGAAGACCGCCCTCCTGATCGCCCATCATCTCCTTGCGCAGCAGCGGAATCGGCGGGCCGCCGAACGACAGGAACTTGTCGTGGAAATCATGCCACAGCGCCTGCTCGTCCGCGGGTGCTGCTGCGCTTGCCGTGTGCGCCTTGGCGACCCAGTCCGTCCGCAGCTTGCGGATCATCAGCTTCCCGAGCGTGTAGCTCAGGTATGCCGGATCATAGGTACCCCGCGCAGCCTGCTGGCGCGCATTGCCCGGATCCTGAAAGGCCTGTTCCCTGAACATCTTCTCGGATTGCGCCACGGTCATGCCGTGGGTGTGCAATCCGATGGAGGACAAGAGGCGCACGTCGCGGAGCAACGCTTCGGTAATTTCACCGATGTGCTTCTCCGGATCGCCCTTCCCCAGGCCTTTCTCATACATCATTTCTTCGCAGTAGTGCGCCCAGCCTTCCGCGAACCCATAGCCCACCCACAAGGCTTCGAGCTTCGAGGGATTGCCGTTGGAATGCAGGAACTGGAGGAAGTGTCCCGGCCATACCTCATGCACCGACGTGAACAGCAGCGTCGCCTCGCTCGGGATATAGGCCGCCTGTTCGGCCTTGCTCCACTTCGGGTCCGGCGGGGCGATGTTATAGGAGGAGGCCACGCCGTGATCGTAGGGCCCGGGCACCTGGATGAACGCGGCGTTGGAGCGGTTGTAGACCGGCGCTTCGGCGACCATGGCTTCATCGGAGCTCGGAATCGAGACCACATTGTTCTTGACGATGAAGTCCTTGAGCATCGCCAGCTGGGAGCGCGCAGCCTCGACGGCCCCCTCCTTCGGCTTGTGAGAGGACATCTGCGCAACACATTGGGCCAATGTTGTCTTCGGCGCATACGTGCCGCACTCAGTCTTGAGTGCCGCCGTATTGCGGTCGAGATCGGCGCGGCCGGCGGCCTCGATCTGATCGATCGGCACACCCACGCCCTCCGTCTTCAGCACCATCTGGGCATAGAGGTCCGGGCCCAGCGCGAACTTGTCGTTCGCCTGTTTGCGAGCCTCCTCCAGTGTCCGCTTGAGGGCGTCCATCGCCTGCGCCGCCGCGGTATCCGCTTCGCCGAGCTGCTTTTGCAGATCGGGATCGCTCACCGACGCGAAAGTCGCCTTGACGTCCTTCGAATAAAAATCAGCCAATCCGCCGAACTGCGCGATACCCAGTTCCACGTACGTCCTGGGCAAGGGGGATTGGAGGTTGGCTTTGATATCGTTGACCATCTTGGGGATTCCGCGGGCGTACTTGATGTAGGCCTTCATGCGTACCGGCAGCGGCGCATAGTTGCGGTTCAAGTACATGTCCGGATCGATTTGGTCCAGGTACCAGCTCGGATTGCTGAATGGGAACTTCGCCTTTTCCATCCAGAACAGGTCCCCGTCGACGACGGCGAGAAGGTATTCGCGATCGAAGCGCTCCCGCGGCTCCAAGGTTTTCGGATCGACGGCGGCGACTTGATCGCGCTGATCGTGCAGCCGGGCGATCTCACGCCTGATTCCGTGGTTGCTCAAGTCCGGCAGCTGTCCGTCGAATTCGTGGCGGCCGGCTTGTGCGGCGAAGAAGGGCCGGGCATTGAGATAACTTTGGATGAAGCCCGCGGTGACCTTTTCCCATTGTTGACTGGCAAGGGAGGGACCCTTGCGCGCGGCCGACGGCGGCGGCGACTGATTGCAGGCTGCGATTCCGAGAAATAAGACTCCCGACAGTGCCGCTCCAACCTTCAGCGACTTCCACATGGTAACTCCCCCTTTATGAGTATGAAGACTCGATGCGCAAACCTCGGCCTCTCCGGGCCTAATATGAATAGGGGCCGCCGCGTTCCAACGCCCGTTTATAGGCATCGCGCGCGTGAATGCGATCGAGAAAGGCCGTCAATCGGGGGCGGCTGGCATTCAAGCCTGCCCGCGACGCCGCGGCCTCCAGGGGAAAACTCATTTGCACATCCGCCGCGGTGAACTCCCCTCCGGCGAACCAGGTGCGCGCGCCGAGCGCCGCCTCCATGTAATCCAAATGCCGTTTCAGCTGCGGCCCGATGAAGGAATTCTGCACCGTACCGGCGATGTGCCGAGCAACGGCACTGATGGGCCACGGCGCGGGGCCGTTCGCGATCCGGTCGAACACCAATTTGAGCAGGAGCGGCGGCATGGCCGATCCTTCGGCATAGTGCAGCCAGTAGGTGTAACTCAGCCGCTCCGGGGTGCCGGCAGGGGGTATCAACCGCCCACCCCCATAGCGATCCACCAGATAGTCGATGACCGCCCCCGACTCGGCCACCGTGAGCGTGCCGTCAACAATGACCGGGGATTTCCCCAACGGGTGTACCGCCAGCAGCTCCGGCGGAGCCAACATCGTTTTCGGGTCCCGCTGGTAGCGCTTGACCTCATAGGGAACCCCCAACTCCTCGAGCAGCCACAGTACCCGCTGCGACCGCGAGTTGTTGAGGTGGTGCACGACGATCATCGCCGTATTGTAGGGCATTCTTCGGCCGTGAACACCGCAGGAGAACCCTTAAGCGAGGTCCGGCAGCGATGGCTTGCGCATCAGGATGAGACGCTCGCGCGTCGGTTCGCCGATCAGCCGTTGTCGCCGGGCGGAAACCATTCGGCCTTCACCGAGCGAAACTCCGGCAGCACTTCGCAGCGCTCGGTGATCGCCGCGAGTGCCGGATAGGCAACGGAGGCGCGATTGATGGCAAGCGCGTCAGCCAAGAACGTGTACACACAGGTCACGGTGATATCCGCCTGGGTCATGCGATTGCCGATCAGCCATTCGCCGGTACGCGCCTGAGACAAGCGATTGAGCTCGGCGAGCGCCGCATGCATTTGGGTGTGGCAGCGTTCCGTCCAAGGCCGATAACGCTTCTCGGGAGGGCGAAACACGGTTTCATACACCTGAGTTACGCCTTTCTCTGCGGCGCCCGTGGCAACCGCCATGACCCGCAGCGCCTCGCGCCGATCCTTACCCGAACGCGGCAGCAGCGCACGATCCGGGCCCGCGTACTCGTCCAGTAGATCCAAAATCGCGGTGGATTCGATCAGTGCCTCGCCGTCCGGCTGCACCAGGGTGGGTACTCGGCCCAAGGGATTGAATTGCCGGATCAGTTCGAAGTCTTTGCCGACGGACCAATTGCGGTGCTCGAACGCCACGCCGAGCAGATTCATGCTGACGGCGACGCGTCGTACGAAGGGCGAATCAAACATGCCGATGAGAATCAAGTGACAATGCCTCCGAAAAATCGTCAGTGGCCACCTTTGACCAATAACCCTGCCGCGGCGAGGGCCAACGCCAGCTCCTCCTCGATACGAGCAGCCTCCGAGCGTTTGATATATTGCAGATGCAGGGTCGGCCCGGTCAGCACTTCGATGCCCCGCTTCAATACGCTGCCCGCGGCGCGGATGCCCGCCTTGTGCTGATCGAAGCGCTGCGCCGGACTGTACTTGCTCATTCCCACATACACGCCATACGCCCCGTCACGGTCCCGATAATCGAGAAGCACAAGGTAGATATTCGATCGTCCCTTAGCGGAGGCACTGCACCTGAGTGCAACCTCATAGGCGGCGGGCAGCCATTCGATGTAGCGCATCGGCAGCCACTCGGGCACCGACACCGCGGCCCGCGCCCAGAGTCTCCCCAACGCACGCTCAATGTTAATGGACATTTCGCCGCGCATCCAGAGTTCATGCACGCAATGCGCACCCATCACGCCATCGGCGTTCGCCAGCGCGCGCTCAAAGCGGCTTGCGATGTCGGTCCGGGTCAGGCCTTGAAGCGGGCGGCTGCCCGGTGGGGTTTTGGCGTCGATGATTTGCACTCTATGAAGACCCGTGCGATTCACCGGAGATGTGATCGTCATAGGACAGCCAACTGTCGGCTAACTGAATCGCCCACCAGTATCCAAAATGCAAACCCGATCCGCAGGCGACCAAGATTGCAGTGGCAACTGTGAGGTTCGGAAATATAACAGCGAACTACTTGGCGGATCCACGCCGGTCGCGATGCAGGTATTTGCGATGCTGGCCGCGGCCGGCCTTTGAGGTCGCAAATTGCGACCTCAAAGAACTGCTCTCCTCGGTGGTGAGCTGGAACGTGGAACCGAGTACGGCAGGAATTTAGTGTTCTGGCCGCGGCGAGGCTTCAAGATCACGGATTGTGATTTTGAAGCCGCTGCCTCCGTGACGGTGAGCTGGAACTTGAAGTCATCCAGGAAGCGCTCGGCGTTGCGCTTGGGTGCAGCCGCTATGACTTCTCGTTGATGCTGGCGGTAAAGCCGATGCCGCGGCGCTTAGGCGGCGGCGGGTTCATCAACTCACGGATGGCTGAGAGGATGGCGGTAATCGCCTCGTCGTGGTTCTTCAGTTTACCGTCGAGTTCATTGAGCTTTCGGACCAGGGCCGTCTTCGAGGCAAGCATTTCGCGCAACTGCACGAAGGCACGCACGACGTAGACGCTCGTCTCGAAATGTGGTTAGCCACATTTTACGATAAATGTAACCACCGCGAAAATGTGGCGCCTCCGCCGACCACGCCGGAATGTGCCGTGCCGGCCGGCCGCAGCGCCACATAATAGCTGGTCAGAGGCTTCGCAGAAAATCCATGACACCCGCCGCTGACTTCCATGGCGATCGAGAGCGCCCGGAGTTACCCGGCGAGCACGCAGCCAAAGCCTTTGCCTTGGTATCGAGATCGACCTCCGCGTATACATTGGTGGTATTGATGCTGGCGTGACCCAGCCATCCGCGAATCGTGTTGATATCGACACCAGCTCGAAGGAGATGGGTCGCGGTCGAGTGGCGGATCGTGTGTGGGCTGACCCGCTTAGATCGCAGTGACGGCTCGCGTTCGACCGCGTGAGCCGCATGTCGCTCGACCAGGGTATGGATACCGAACCGCGTGATCGGCTGCTGCAATCGGTTCTGGAATAGAGGCGCATCGTCGTGTCGCTGCCCCATCAATGTACGAAGATGCCCGATCGTGACTGGCCAGAGAGGGCACACACGCTGCTTCCTGCCCTTGCCAATGATCCGCACGAAGCGACTCTGGGTGTCAACGTCCTGAATCCGAAGGGAGGCGGCCTCGCTCGCACGAGCCCCAGAGTTGTAGAGGAATAGCAGAAGCACGTAGTCTCTGTATCCCTGCGAAGTCGACTGCCTCGGCGCGGCAAGCAACGCCCGCATCTCCGCTTCCGTCAGATAGCTGATGAGTGTTCGATTACCGCGCTTATGAGGAATCAGGCGAATCTGCGTGCACCAGTCCACGTGTTCCGGGCTATGTTCGCCGACAAACCGAGCCAGGGCGTGCAGGGCAGCCAGCCGTTGGTTGCGTGTTGCGACGCTGCAGTGCCGGTCGCGCTCGAGATGTGCGAGGAACTGGCGCACAACGGTCGCGCTGATGTCCACGACGTTCAGACGATCAACTGGCGCGCGAGCTTTTGACGCCACAAACGGCAAGAGCAGGCGCAGTGTATCCCGATAGCCATGCTGCGTATGGACGGAAAGACTGCGTTCGGCAATGAGGTGTTCAATCAGGAAGCGCCGCACCCAGGGTCCCAACAGCTCTTGGTTACGCATGGCTGTAGACCTCGCGCGCATGCACAGCGAAGCGGTGGCTGGCTTCGTCGAGCAGCTCCGGGATCAATCGCAGGTACCGCTGAGTACAGGCGACATCTTTGTGGCCGACATATGTTGACAGCTTGGGCAGCAGGGCTTGGACGTCCCGGCCGTCGCGGTACCATGCGAGGACTCGGTGAACGACCGCCGAATGGCGAAGATCGTGCAAGCGTGGCTCAGTTGCGATACCTCCCGGAACACCGAAGCCCGCCAAGCGGCACAGGCAGCGGAAATGATGATCCGCCGCTTGCCGCGACAACCGCTGGCCCTTCTTATAGACAAATACCGGCGCGGTCGGCGCGGTGGAATGGCGCCGGTTGCGCTCCGTGAGATATCTGCCAAGCGCTCCGGCCAGATCGTGGCTCAGTGGGACAAGCCGTGTCTTATAGAACTTGGTGTTGCGAACGAGAATGTGTCGCTGCTGGAGATCGACATCAGCCATGTCCAGGCCGAGCGCTTCGCTGGTCCGAAGCGCGGCGCCGTACATCAACACGATCAGGGCGTGAATCACCATCGGTTCGACGCGGGGGCAGCGCATATAGCGTGCGGATGCCAGGCGAAGCAGCTGAGCGAGCTCGTCTCGCGAGTAAATGTGTGGTACGAGAATCTGGGGCAAGATCGTCATGCGTGTCGGCAGTGGGGAGCGAGATATGTACCCACGCGCCATGGCAAACTTGTAGAAGCCGCGCAGCGCAAAGTACTTGATCTCTGAGCCCCGTGTCTGCCGACCCTTCGGGCACAGAAAGCGCCATACTTGGGCTGGCACGACGTGCGCGATAGCGACGTTGCCGAGCGCGCGGCAGAATGCGGCAAATATGAAGCCCTCCGAGAGGAACTTCATACCGAGCCCGCGCTTATAGTCCAGATACGTTCGAACTGCGGTGGTGAGTCTCATATGATCCCCCTGAGGTCGATCTCAGCGACCTCGCGAAGTGAGTTAAGGTCGACCTTGGCGTAGATCCGAGTGGCGGCGGAGCTGCGGTGCCCGAGGTGGTCACCGATCTGTTTGAACGTGAAGCCGCTCGAGAGTAGCCGACGCGCACAGGCATGCCGCAGCGCATGGGGCCCACGCCGGGGTCCTTGCAGACCGAGGGCACGTAGCCGTTTATGGACCGCGTGATAAATGCTGATCCGCGTGATCGGACGGGATGGCGCGAGCAGGTTGAGGAATACGTGGCGGCACTCCGTCCGCGATCGCGCTTCACGGATATACCTGAGGATCGCCTGGCCCGTGGTGGCTTCGAGCGGATATTGCTGGGCGAGACGCTGCTTCGGCCGTCGAACGTTAATCGTGCCGTTATCCCAGTCGATGTCATCCAGGCGGAGCGCGCTGATCTCGCAACATCGCAGACCATAGACGCTCAGCAATAGAAACAGAACTCGGTCGCGGATATCGCAGGCGGTGTCGCCTTGGCTACTTACGATAAGTCGCGTGACGGTGGACCACTCCAACCCTTCCGGCAGGCGTTCGTCGGCGTATATCCGCGGCGCCGCCACTGCGTCCGCCAATCCTGGCCTGCATAGGCCCCGACTCTGCGCGAATCGCAGAAAGCTGCGGACCGCATCTGCGGCGCCGGGCATCGACGAGCGCCGCCAACCAGACGCGGTGAGCGCGGTCATGTACGAGTCGACATCCTCGATGCGCACTCGCCGTAAGGTTCGTCCCGTCCTTGCCAGGTGGTCGAGGAGCCGGTGGGCGTGCCGGTAACAACGCTTAGTCGTGCTCAAAGCGAGTCCGCGCTCATCGCGAAGGAATGTCTCGAACGGCTTTAAAACAGCGGCGTACCGGGTGACCGGCTGGGGATCGGCGGCCAGCTTGCCAAGGAACGACATCCATGCAGTGGCAGTCCGTCGCAGGCTCTGCCGGATATGCTCGCTGGACCGCTGCCAACAACCTCGGTGCAGAGAGCGTCGGCGGCGTGTCGCCTCTCGGATCACGCCGACGGTTACGCGCCGCCGAGAAGCGAGATCTGTCTGAATTACAATGGCGAGTAGGTCGTGGGCGGCGCGCCGAATAGACGTCAGCGCGTAGTGCTGGCTCGCGAGGTGTCGAAGGTATCGCTCACGCTCCGCCGCATACTGCGCTGATCGATGCCGTGCGACAGCTGCCTGCCGCGCAAAGAGCTGGTCGAACATGGGCGTCTCCTAAGCTGATAGGGGACGCCCAGTATGAGCAAGCCGTTATGTGGCGCTCGCTGGGACAAACTTCGCGGAAAATAGGCCTGCCGCGAACCTACGCCACATATGATCGGTGGTTACATTTATCTCGACGGCGCGTGGGCTGTCAAGAATCGTGGCGGCCATGATCGCACCATGCTCAGTGAAGACGTATGGCAGGTATTTGCGATGCTGGCCACGGCCGGTCTTTAAGGTCGCAAATTGCGACCTTAAAGAACTGCTCTCCTCGGCGGTAAGCTGGAACATGAAATCGGCCGGAAAACGCTTGCGGTTGCGGCGGACCTGCTCGTTGAAGCGCTTCGTGGTCGCCCCGTAGAGGCTAGCGAGTTCGGAATCCAGCAGTACGCGATGGCCGCGCAGGACTAGGATGGCGCGGGTGATCTCCTCGGTCGGGACTTGGGCCTTGGGGTTTGACACGGAGGCGTCAGCGGTCGACCTGTCGTAGGGCGGTGATGTTACTCCCGCGGCTGCCGTTCAAGATCGCAATTTGCGATCTTGAACGTTCGGCTCCGGGTGCTATGGAGTGCGGTATGCATCGCCGGCCCTCCATCGGATTTCCCCCTTGCACGGATCCAACAATTGCTGGACGCAGGGTATCAACCCCATGGTTCGAACCAGCGCGAATGCGCGAATTTGAGCGCAAGGGAATGCTTCGTGCACGCGGCTCGCCGCCGCCAGGAGAGTCCTTCCCTTGGTGACCACATCGTCGATGAGTACGATTCTCTCGGGCGGTATCGGCGGGCGGTCGACGAAGAACGACTCGTAGTGCAAATTCACGGTTGGCCTTTCACCGGGCGCCGCCGTGGCGGACTTGCGCACGGCCCTTACTCGGCGCAAACCCGGCCATGCTACGTATCCCAGGCCTTCATTGACCAGCGCGGCCGCCAGATGTTTGGCCGCCCACCACCCTCCTGGCACGGACGGAGCGCTCCCCGGCACCGGAACCAGGACGTCCGTGGTCCCGAAGAAGCCTGCAAGTAGCGGTGAGTCCGTAGCTTGCTGGTGGACGCGCAGGGCATATTTGAGCATGAAGCCCGCATCCCCGGCCTTCAGTAAGGCGCGCAGCAGACGTGACCGCTCGCATACCGCTCCCGTTCCGGTGGGCGAGTACACGTAGCAAGACGCATACACTACTGCTCGAATCACCGGCCGTCCTCGAACCGCAACGAGAACTCAACGAGTGAGGTCGTCATTCTGAACCCGATCTTTCGCGATGACAGGTGCAGATTCGGCCTGACCCTGAATTTGGCTCTGCCGCAGGCGCAGCCAGTTCTCCCTCGCTTCGCGCCGGATGTCCTCGAGACTTTGCGGCTTGACGACCGGTGCCTTGGTGGCTGGCTCCGCAGCGGTAGGCCTCGCGGCGGTCGGTTCAGAGGGGCCGTGCATCTCTCGGCCGGCGGCTCTCTCCAAACGTGCCTGCACCCGCAACTCATACTCCTGGCGCATTCGATCAGCCACGACACTCTGATATCCGTGCCGCTCCATTTCAAATGCGGCGCGCGGGATCTGCGGCCGTGGTTCGCGATCGACCCCTTGCGCCTCCAGGCTGCGATGATCGACACGTACTTCCTGGTGAGCCTGCTGAAGCGCCTCGTTCGTGACGGCCGCCCAGCGCTCCCGTACATGCAGTAGTTCGTTGATCACGGGCGGGAGGCCAACTTCGCGGCGATTGCGGTCGCTCATGTCGAGCGTCGTTTTAGGGCCCAGGCCCTCCATCTGCACCTCGCGGGTCGTCGCGAGCAGGTGTGCATGAAAATTGCGGGCATCGCTGCCCGGAAAATCACGCGGCGCGTGTACGGCGAGATCAATGGCGAAGCCGTAGCGGTCAGAAAGCTCCTGCGAAAACCCTCTTACCAGCTCGAGCCGCTGTGGCGGTGACAGTTCGACCGGGAGTGCGACGAGATACTCGCGGGCGACTCGAGCGTTCTTGCGCGTCTCGGCGCCTTCCGCGGCATTCCAGAGACCGGCTCGATCGCGAGCCCACGCCATGTCCTCGTCGGCGAACCGGCTCGGCAGCACGATCTCCTTGTGCAGCACGTCCTGGCGTTCGGAGTGATCATATGTCCTGCCCGTGCGCTCGTCGCGGATGCGTTCACCGGCACGGTAAGCAGCGGCACTCGCGGCGCTGCTGCCGCCGGCGCGGCCGAAGGTCTTCATATTCAAAAAATAGACGGCCATGGCGATCAGCCCTTGCGCATGAAGCTGAAGAACTCGGGTTCGAACGCGTAACCCGCCGCCATCGCTTCGAAGGGTTCTTGTATTTGCTGAAGCTGGATGCACGCCGCGGCGGCCTCGCAGGAGGGCACGAATGCGCCATCGGGTTCGCAGTGAAGTTCGTGATCGCCGAGCAGCGCGCCGCAGTGCTCGCAGTGATTCGCCCAGTAGGAATTCAACGTGGCGGCGCTGTGCGCCAAGCGGAAGAACGGCGATATCCGATTCAGCCGGTCCTTGACGTCATCGGGAAGGCGTTCTACATAGAAGAGCATCGCGTTGACGGCCGCAGGCTGCCGCGCCTCTGATGCGCGGTCGCTGCAGCCGTCATCAGCCTGTGTGTCCTCATCCAGGGTCTCGTGGCTAGGCGGCATCACCAGAGCCAGCACACGGGTCGACAAGCCACAGTGCCAACAGCGAACGTTGGTGCGCGCTACGTAATAGGTTTGCGATCGGACATTGGCATCGGCGAGGGTTGCGGTTTCTGACATGGCAAAGCTCCGTAGCGGTTCGAATAGGTGTTTCAATGAAGCCCGCGCCGTTCCGCGAGATGATTGCCAAACGCAACCCTCATCCAGCTGGCCGACGAGGCCCTCTTGAGGTAGCCGCAGAGATCCGGCAGCTGTTCGATTTCGGAAGGCATGACAGCCGTTTCCGTCGCGTGCTGTTCGGTGATGCTGCGTGACCGTCGGACGCGCGACGAGAGAGCACTTTCGCGGTCACTGCCGCGGGATACCTGGCGCCTGATGATCTCTCGATCACCGATCAGTCGGGAAGCGAATTGAGAGGTGCCTCCGTTTTCACTGCCCGAGCAGCGCAGAATGAGCGTATTGGCGCAATTTTCGACGATGGTATGCGCCTCACCCTGGCCGTAGGTGTTCGAGACCTGCGCAATTCGGTTCGCCATGGCCATTCCGCCGAGTACCATCACGAGAATGATGGCGACGGGCGTCAACCACGCGAGAAGGTTGGTCTGCAACGAGGTGGCTCCCGTCATGAAGGGCGAGGCTTGAGCCAT
>Ga0137397_10000362_pt1 | contig 30956 bp, 25 predicted proteins | sample czorhiz116metaG_FD_106658 | JGI IMG/M metagenome (GOLD analysis project Ga0137397, IMG submission 106658) | Vadose zone soil microbial communities from Angelo Coast Range Reserve, California, USA - czorhiz1.16 metaG | ecosystem: Environmental > Terrestrial > Soil > Vadose zone | place: USA... | reverse complement strand
TGCCCGAGCCTTGCCACGCCCGCGCCGGCACCAGCACGACCTCCTGGCAGTACGCGCGCATCGAGCGCGTCGCAGCCGAAGGGTCGAGGTCCGGCGCGATGAGCGAGACGCCGGTGATCTCGTGGCGCCGCGCGAGCGCCGCCATCAAGCCTTCCATGCGCCGCTGCGCGCCGAACGTCGGCGGACCGGGCGGGAACTGCGACAGGTAGAGGAGGTGCAGTCGGTCGCGGCCCATCGTCGCCCGGCGCCGGCGGTTATGACACACGGTTCTGGACACTGTCGACCATGCGCGATTGCGAACGCGCGTTGCGCGACGCATCCTCCCGTATCATTTTCCAACGTCAATGTGTGGAATAGCCGGGATCATCGGGCGTATCGGCGCCCGCAACCGCGCCGCTCTCCAGCGGATGAGCGACGCGATGCTCCATCGGGGGCCGGACGGCTTCGGCACGTGGGAGTCCCCGGCGGACGCGCGCGGCTTCGGCGCCCTGCTCGCCCACCGCCGCCTCGCGATCCTCGACCTCTCGCCTGCCGGCGCGCAGCCGATGGTGGACCCCGTCACGGGCCACGTCATCGTCTTCAACGGCGAGATCTACAATTTCCAGGAGCTGCGCGGCCGCCTCGCCGCCTCCGGACAGACCTTCCAGTCCTCCGGCGACACCGCGGTGTTAATCCGCGCGCTGGGAACGCAAGGGCCCGACGCAGCCGCGGCGCTGCGCGGCATGTTCGCGTTCGCCTCCTGGGACCCGCGGCTGCGCAAGCTCCTGCTCGCGCGCGACCCGCTGGGGATCAAGCCGCTCTACGTCGCCCGCTCGACCGACCCTTCCGCGGAGTGGTCGCTCGCGTTCGCCTCGGAGGTTCGCGCCTTGCTCGCCTCGGGGCTTCTCGGCAAGCCCCGGCTGCACCCCGAGGCGGCCGCCTCGGTGGTGTGGAACGGCTTCGTGGTCGGGCCGCACACCGCCGTCGAGGGCATCGAGTCCGTCTCGCCCGGGCAGCTGCGCGTCTACGACGGCGCCGGAGAGGAGGAGGTGTCGCGCGACTTCTGGACCGTGCCGCCTCCCGCCCCTTCCGGCGCGATGGACGAGGAGCGCCTCTCGGCCCTCCTCGAGGATTGCCTGCGCATCCACCTCGTCAGCGACGTTCCGCTCGGCGTCTTCCTCTCCGGCGGGGTGGACTCCTCGGCGGTCGCGAACCTGGCGCAGAAAGCCAACCGGACCCCGGTCCACACCTTCACCCTGGCCTTCGAGCAGCCGGAGTACAACGAAGGACCCATCGCACGGCGCATCGCCGGGGCGATCGGCACGCAGCACCGGGAGGTGGTGCTCACCGAACAGCAAGTGGTGAGCCAGCTCGACCAGGCGCTCGACAGTCTCGACCAGCCGACCTTCGACGGGCTGAACTCCTACTACATGTCGAACGCGGTCCGGCAGGCCGGATTCACCGTTGCCTTGGTGGGGACGGGCGGCGACGAGCTGTTCGGCGGGTACACCTCGTTCCGCGATCTCCCTCGGCTTCAGCGTTGGTGCCGGCGGCTGCGCTGGATGCCCCGCGAAGCGCTGGCGAGCGCCGCCAGGCTGGCGACCTCGATCCTGCGGCGTTCCAACGGCGCGATGGCGCCGCAGACCCGGTGGGCCAAGCTGCCCGACATGCTCCGGCGCGGGGACGACCTGATCGCGTTGTACCAACTCGCGTACGCGCTCTTCCTGCCCGATTTCCAGCGGGCTCTCGTCCCGTCCGACGGCGCCCTCGTGGACGGTCTCCCCCCTGCGGTGCGCGCCCAGCTCCAGCGGGAAATCGAGGCGAGGAGCCCGCTCTCGGCGATCAGCGTGCTCGAGCAGCGCCTCTTCCTGGGCGAGCGCCTGCTGCGCGACGGCGACGCCGCCAGCATGGCTGCATCGATCGAGCAGCGCCTGCCGCTGGTCGACCAGGTGCTCTTCGAGGCCGTCTCGAGGCTGCCCGACGCTCCCCGATACGAGCCGGTCCGCCGGAAGGCCGCGCTGCGGCGGATCGGCCTGCGCGGGCTCGATCCGGCGCTCTTCGATCGCCCGAAGAGCGGGTTCGTGCTCCCGTTCGATCGGTGGATCCGGCGCGGGCTGAGCAAGAGGATCGACCAGGCGCTTCGCGACCCCGCCGCCGTCCGCGCCGCCGGGCTGGATCCGACGGCGGTGGAGAAGCTCTGGCACGCGTTCCTGGTCGGCTCCCCGGGGCTGTACTGGTCGCGGGTCTGGGCGATCTACGTCCTGGTGCGCTGGTGCGCTCGCCACGGGGTGCACAGGTGAGCTCGCGCAGCTACTGCCTGATCACGCCCTGCCGGGACGAGGAGAAGTATGCGCGGCGCACGCTCGACGCGGTGGCGCGCCAGTCGGAGTTGCCCGCCCTCTGGCTGATCGTCGACGACGGCTCGAAGGACGGAACGCCGCGGATCCTCGCCGAGTACGCAGCGCGATTTCCCTGGATCCGGGTGCTGCGGCGGCCCGATCGCGGCGACCGCAAGCTGGGCGGCGGCGTGATCGACGCCTTCTACGGCGGCTACGACACCATCGATCCGGGAGCCTTCGACTACGTCTGCAAGCTGGACCTCGATCTCGACCTGCCGCCCGGGTACTTCGCCGGCCTGATGGACCGGATGGAGGCCGAACCGCGGATCGGCACCTGCTCGGGCAAGCCGTACTTCGTCAGGCCCGGGGAGCCGGACGCGGCGGTGCGATTCCCGCTGACCGACCTCTCGAACCTCGTCTCGGAGAAGACGGGGGACGAGAACTCGGTCGGGATGACCAAGCTCTACCGCACCGCGTGCTTCCGCCAGATCGGCGGGTTCGTGCGCGAGCTGATGTGGGACGGCATCGACGGCCATCGCTGCCGGCAGCTCGGATGGATCGCGGTGTCCTGGGACGATCCCGAGCTCCGCTTCGTCCACCTGCGCCCGATGGGCACCAGCCACAAGAACTGGTGGACCGGCCGGGTGAGGCACGGGTTCGGCCAGTACTTCATGGGCACCACGCCCGTGTACATGCTGGCCAGCGCGCTCTACCGCATGACCCGTCCGCCGCTCGTGGTCGGCGGCCTGGCGATGCTGCAGGGATACTTGAAGAGCCTGATCCGGCGGGCCCCGCGCTACGGCGACGCCGAGTTCCGCCGATTCCTGCGCGGCTACCAGTGGGCCTGCCTGCTCAAGGGCAAGGCCGCGGCGACCAAGGAGTTGAACGCGCGCCAAGCGAGGCATTGGAATCCACGATGAGCGTTCCCGAGGCGATGCCCGGTTTGACGGCGGGGGCGGAGCCCGCGCCGGCGGCGGAGGGAGGCGCTCCCCGGCGCGCCAGCGCCCTGGTGGTGCGCAACATGCTGGCGCTGGTGTTCTCGCAGTTCATCACCACGCCGGTGTCGATGGTGGTGAATGCCGTCCTGGCGCGGTCGCTCGGCGCGGCGGATTTCGGCATCATCTATTTCGCCAACACGACCCTGCTGGTCGCTTTCCTCTTCGTCGAGTGGGGCAGCCAGTTCCTCGCCGGCGAGGTGGCGCGCAACCGGGCCAGGGCCGGCGAGCTGTTCGGCGCCGCCGCCCTGCAGCGGCTCGTATTCGCGGGTGTCGTGCTGCTCGCCATCCCCCAGGCCTCGGCCTTGCTCGGTTATGACGAGCGGATCAAGACGGTCCTGCTGCTCTGCGGGGCGCGCATGGCCGTCGGGAGCATCGGCACGCTCTGCAGCGCGATCTTCCGCGGCTTCGAGAAGCTCGGCTGGCACGCGCGGACGGCCGTGTTCGGCAACGTCCTCGAGGCGAGCCTGCTCGTCCCCACGCTGCTCCTCGGCGGCAGGCTTCGCGCGGCCCTGATCGCGCAGCTCGTCGCCGCATCGGTGACCACGCTCGTCCAGATCGCGCTGCTGCTGCGGCTGGGGATGGGCCGGCCGCAGTGGAGGCCGCGGATGATCCCGGGCCTGTTGCACGGCGGCCTCGGATTCCTCATCCTCGACCTGGTCGTCCGCCTGCAGCCGTACGTCGACGCCACCTTCCTCTCCAAGCTCGCCCGCCCGGAAGCGATGGGATGGTACAGCGCCGCCAGCCGGATCGTCGGCGTCCTCCTCTTTCCCGCCACCACGCTGTCGTTCGCCATCTATCCGACCATCTCCCGCCTGTGGGCGGAGGATCGACCGTCGTACATCGCCCTGGTGCGCCTTGCGCTCCGGGCCGTGGCCATGGTCGGCATCTTCGCCGCGACCGGCACGGCCCTGTTCGCGAACATCCCGGTGAACGTCATCTACGGCGCGGAACGGTTCGGGCCCGCCGCGGCGAACCTCCGCATCCTGGCGGTCTACGTGGTCCTCGTGTACGCGAGCATCGTGCTCGGGATCGCGATCGCGGCCGCGAAGCGCCAGCTCCGCTATGCCGTCGCGCAGAGCCTCTGCGTGGTGGTCAGCCTGATCCTGGACCCGATCCTGATTCCCCGGTTCGAGCGGCTGGCGGGGAACGGCGGCGTCGGCGTGAGCACGTCGGTGGTGGTCGCGGAAGTGGCGATGGTCGTGGCCGGCGTGGTCCTCCTTCCCGCCGGTGTCGTCGACCGGACCCTCGGGACGACGCTGGTCCGTTCGCTCGCCGCGGCGCTGGGGATGGGCGCCGTCGGATTCGCCCTCCGCGCGTTCCCGTTCCTGGCGCTTCCGCTCTCGATCGCCGCGTACGCCTGGATCCTCCGGGCGCTCGGCGGACTCGACGCCGAGACCCTCGAGCTGCTGCGCGACGTGTTCCGCCGGAAGCGCCGCGCAACGCCGGCGGCCCCGCAGGCGGGCGCCACCGGATGAAACGGATCCGATTCGGCCACATCTGGATCGATTCACTGACGTTCGCCGGAGCGCTCGACGAGATCGAGCGCCTGGTCGATGCCCGCGCCGGGGGGGCGGTGTTCACCCCCAACGTGGATCACGTCGTGCAGGCCGAGTCCGATGCCGCCTTCCGCGACGCCTATGCGCGCGCCAGCCTCAGCCTGGTCGACGGGCAGCCGCTCCTGTGGGCCTCTCGCCTCCTCGGTCTACCGCTGCCCGAGAAGATCTCCGGCGCCGATTTGGTCGCGCCGCTCCTGGAGCGCGCGGGCCGGCGCGGATGGCGGGTGTTCCTCGTCGGGGGAATGCCCGGGTCGGCGAACGCCGTGGCGAAGCGGTTCGCCGCGTCTTGCGGGGTGCAGGTCGCCGGCGTCGAGGACGGCCGCGTCGACCTCGCCCCCGGCCCTTTGGACGAGGCGCTGCTCGCGCGGATCGCCGAGGCGCGGCCAAATCTGATATTGGTCGCGCTGGGCGCGCCGAAGCAGGAGCTGTGGATCGCCGCGCGCCGCGCGCGGCTCGCTCCCGCGGTCTCGCTGGGGATCGGCGCCGCGCTGGACTTCGCCGCCGGGGCCGTACGGCGGGCGCCGCCCTGGATGCGGCGCACCGGCCTCGAGTGGCTCTACCGTTTGGCGCAGGAGCCGCGGCGCCTGGCCGGACGGTACCTCCGGGACGATCCGAAGTTCCTCGCCGTCCTTCTGCGCACATGGAGGTCGCCTCCCGAGACGAGGCGGATCGGCTCCTGGCCGGCTTGAGGCTCCGAGCGACGGCTACTCGCCGGTCCCGCCGAGCACCACCCTGAACGTCCGGAAGATCAGGTCCAGGTCGCTGCGCAGGCTCCACTCCTCGACATATTTCAGATCCAGCCGCATCCAATCGTCGAAGGAGACCTGGTAACGGCGCGCGCAGACTTGCCAGTGGCAGGTGAGGCCGGGGCGCACGGCGAACCGGCGGTACTGCCAGGGCTGGTAGCTGGCCACTTCGCTGGGGAGCGAAGGACGGGGGCCGACGATGCTCATCTCGCCGCGCAGGACGTTGATCAGCTGCGGCAGCTCGTCGAGCGAGTACTTGCGGATGAACCTGCCGATCACCGTGACCCGCGGATCGAGCTTCATCTTGAAGGCGGGACCATTGGACTCGTTGCGGACCTCCAGCCTGGGCCTCAGCCGCTCCGCCTCAGTCACCATGGACCGGAACTTCAGCATCCGGAACGTCTGGCCGTGCAGGCCCACGCGCCGCTGGGAGAAGAACACGGGTCCGCTGTCGCCCAGCTTGATGAGCGCGCCGATGACCACGAAGAGCGGCAGAGCGACCAGCAGCGCCGCGATGGCGATGAAGATGTCGAGGGCGCGCTTGAGCGCCAAGCGGACGACCGTGGCAAGCTCGAGATCGAAATCCTCGAACTCCTCCGCGAGCGCGTCGGGATCAAAAGCGACTTGCGGAATCGGTTCGGCCTCATTCACCAAGGCGAGCTCGTTCGCGGCGCCTTGCCGGCAGATGGCGATCGCGGGTTGCACGGCTTCGGCCCCGGCGAGGCGCTCCGCGGCAGCGCCGGGATTCGCACCGCTCATCTGCGGCGTCCGCCTCTCTGCATCGGAGGAGGCGAGATGTGTCCGAGCCATTTGCATCGCGAAGTCTCCTGAGGTGGTACAGACGGCAGCGCAGTCCGCTACGCCGCGGGTGATGCTCGTGCTGACTGTCGAGAGCGGGGATCGATCGACCGCCAATCGATTCGGGGGCTGGCGGTCGTCCACTGCGGCATCCACACCTCGGTCTTCGGGCCGCGTGCTCATCCGACCCCGTTCTTGGGCGAACTCGGCGGTGCTCTTAGCAACGGGCTTGCCAAGAGCGCATCCCCGCCTGTTCGTTGGTTTTCGACGGGTCCTGCGCATCCCGTCAAAATCAGCTACATTGGAACACTGTAAGAAAGTGTCGATCCGCCCGGACGTCGTACCGGATTTATTACCGGCGCCGATCGTCGGGACCGGTCGCCGGGTCGCTCGCCCGCAGGCGCCGACTGTCCACCGTGCAACTAGCCCGCCGCGGTACCCGGCGGCGCCGCGCGTTTTTCAGGGATGGCTCGATTCCGGCTCCAGCGCGCTGGAGAGGCGCTCGCGGTCGTTCGGCCGGAGGACGGTGAAATCGAGGCCCACTTCGTACCGGGCGGGAGCGCCGTCGGGCAGCGTCTCGACCCAGGCGACCTGGGCGCGGCAGACCACGTTCGTGCCGTCGCGCAGGAAGATCTCGAGGCGCAAAGAGACGCCCCGCTCCAGCGGCTGGTCGTCGGTGAAGACGGAAATGCCGCCTGGTAGACGTCCGGCCGGCTGGCGCTTCCGCCAAGGCCAAAGGCTGCCGGCCCGGGTGAAGTAAACAGGGGCTTGCAGCCGGGGGTACTTGTTCGAACCCGGACGCGTCCGCTCGCTCATCCTCGGGGCTCTTGGCCCCCCCAAGAGTTGTGCATCCTCTGGACAGTCGGTCAACCACCCGCGCGGCGGGTCCTAGATCGCGCGCATCTTCCATCTCCCTCGGCGGAAGACCCACGCGCTGGCCAGCGCGAGCGTCGAGAAGGCGACAGTGATGGCGGCGAACACGCCTCGGGGGCCGAGGCCGGTGAAATGCGACAGGACCCAGGCGAGGGGGACCTCCCACAGCCAGAAGCAGACGGCGTTGAGCAGCGTCGGCGTCCAGGTATCGCCGGCGCCGTTGATCGCGCTGGTGAGGACCATGCCGTGCGCGTAGAAGACGAACCCCAGGCTGACCACCCGCAGGCAGGCGGTTCCCCACGGAACGATGGCCGGGTCGTCGGTGAAGAAGCGGATGATGGGGCCGGCGAAGATCACGAACAGCAACCCGATGCCGCCCAGCACCCACATGTTGTAGCGGGCGGCCATCCAGACGGCCTGCTCGGCGCGATCGGGCTTCTTCGCCCCCAGGCTTTGTCCGACCATGGTGGCTGCCGCGTTGCTCAGGCCCCACGAGGGCAGGAGCGCGAAGACGATCACGCGCAAACCGATGGTATAGCCGGCCAGCACGCTGCTGCCGAAGACGGAGAGCACGCGAACCAGGCCGACCCAGCTGGTGGTGCCGATCAAGAGCTGGAGGATCCCAGCGGCCGAGAGGCGAACCAACTGCCAGAGCAGCCGCGGATCCGGGCGCAGGTGGCGCGCGCGGATGACGATGCGGCCGTCCCGCCGGACGAGCTGCCTGATCTGGTACAGGACGCCGATGCTCCGCCCGATGGTCGTGCCCACGGCGGCGCCGGTGAGCCCCAGCCGCGGGAACGGGCCGACGCCGAAGATGAACAGCGGCCCGAGCACGATGTTGCAGGCGCTCGCGAGCCACAAGGAACGCATCGCAATGGTCGCGTCGCCGGCGCCGCGGAAGACGGCGTTGACGAGGAAGAGCAGCAGCACGGCGGTGTTGCCGCCCATCACCACCCGGGTGAAGCCGGCTCCCTCGCTTTGCACTCTCTGCGACCCTCCCAGCGCGGCGAGGAGCTGGGGAGCGAACAGGATCCCGAGCAGCGCGATGGGGAGCGCGACGAGCACGCCCAGGAAGATCGCCTGCGCGGCGGCGTGGGCGGCGGCTTCGGGGTCCTTCTCGCCCGTCCGCCGCGCGACCACCGCGGTGGCGCCGATGCCGAGGCCGATGGCGACCGCGTAGACGAGCGACTCCATCGACTCGGTGAGCCCGACGGTGGCGATGGCGTCGGCCCCGAGGTGCGCGACGAAGAAGATGTCGACCACCGCGAACAGCGATTCGAGGACCGTCTCCAGCACCATGGGGACGGCGAGCAGCACCAGGGAGCGCCCGATGGGGCCGTCGGTGAAGTCCTCCTTCGTGCCCCGGAGCGCTTCGCGGACGGTGGCGAGAACGGACATCCACGCATCGTAGAGCATCGGCAAAGGGCCGGTTGAGGGACGCGCGAGGCGGGGCCCGCCTTCTCGGCCGTCGGGTTGCGTACGTTCCCCTACGCCCGCAGCTTTGCTGAGATTAAAGGAGAACCGCCATGCTGAAGGGAACGCTCGCCGCCTCCACGCTCGTCCTCTCGCTCTCGCTGGCCGTGCCGGCGCACGCCGTTGGCCGCGAGGCCGGCGTGGTCCCGCCCGCCCGTTCCGCCCTCGCGCAGGAAGTGGCCACCGTGCAGACGGAGCGGCCCTCGACCGCGGGCATCATCGCGCGCGACGCCATCGGCGGCGCGATCGCGGGCGCCGCGGTCGGCGGCGGGGTGGCCGTGTACCGCCGGTACATCGAGAACGGCAGCAACGGAAGCTGGGGCAACTGGCAGCGCGACCTCGCGGTCGGGGCGGGCATCGGCCTCGCGGTCGGGCTCGTCCTCGGCGCGGTGGACGCGGCCTCGAACGCGGACCGGAGGTTCACGGGCCCGGTCGCCGACCAGCGCTCGATCGGCTTCGATGCCCCGATGGCGATGTACGGCACCCGATTCTGAGCCGCCGCCGCCCCCCCGAACCGCGGAATCTGTCTTAAGCTGGCGGGCAGGTGGATGCGGAAGTCGACGTGGCGGTCGTCGGCGGCGGCGTGGTCGGGTGCGCCGTCGCCTCGGCGCTCTCGCGCGCCGGGCGCAGCGTCCTCTTGCTCGAGGCGGCGCAACGCCTCGGCGACGGCGTGACCAGCCGCAACAGCGGCGTCATCCACAGCGGCCTCTACTATCCGCCGCGGAGCCTCAAGGCGCAGGCGTGCGTGCGCGGAAGCGCCCTCCTCTACGAGTGGGCGCGCGCCCGGGGAGTCCCGCACGGAAAGCCCGGGAAGCTCGTCGTCGCCGTGGACCCGGCCGCGGTTCCCGACCTGGAGGCGCTGGAGGCGAACGCCCGCGAAAGCGGAGCGCGGGGCGTCGAGCTGGTCCCGGCGGCTTTCGTCCGAGAACGCGAGCCCGCGGTCCCCGCGGCCGCCGCGCTCTGGTGCCCCGAGACGGGAATCGTCGACCCGGTCGAGCTGACCCGCTCGCTCGCGGCGGACGCGGCGGAGCACGGAGCGCTGGTGCTGACGCAGGCGCGCTTGCGCGGCATCGCCCGGAAGGGCCCGGCGGCGTACGATCTGGACACCGCGCGCGGTCCGGTGCGCGCGGAGCGGGTGGTGAACGCGGCCGGGCTCCACGCGGACGAGGTCGCGGCGCTCGCTGGCGTCGAGCGCTACCGGGTCCACCCCTGGCGCGGCGACTACTTCCGCTTCGCGCCGGCCGCTCCCTTCCGGCACCTGGTCTATCCGGTGCGGCGTCGCGGAGCGGCGGGGCTGGGCGTGCACCTCACCCTGGACCTCGCGGGAGGCTGCCGGCTGGGCCCGGACGTGGAGCACGTCGCCCGCAAGGACGATCTCTCCCCACGCGAGGACAAGCTGCCGGCCTTCCTGGCCGCCGCGCGGGCGCTCCTGGGCGACGTCCGCGCCGAGCAGCTCGCCTACGACGGCTGCGGCATCCGGCCCAAGCTGCGGGGGCCCTCGGACCCGGACGAGAAGGACTTCGTCGTGTCGGAGGACCTGCCGGGCTTCGTCAACCTGGTCGGCATCGAGTCGCCCGGGCTCACCGCCGCCCTTGCCCTGGCCGAGCGGGTGGCCGCACTGCTGGCCTAGAGCCATCGCGTCCGCGCGCCCAGATGCCAAGTCGGGCCTGCGGACGCATCGTCCCGCACAGGAGGCGGTCCCCATGCCCGACAAGGAGACGATCCGGCGCGCCCGGCGCGACGCGGCGCAAGGCAAGTCGCCCTCTACGCAGGCGGGCGAGTTCGTCCGCGAGGAGATCCACCACGTCCGCGAAGGCAAGCACGGAGCGCGCTCTCCGAAGCAGGCCATCGCCATCGGGCTCTCGAAGGCCCGGCGGGCGGGAGTAAAGCTACCGGCGCCTTCCGCGAGCAAGACCTCGACGGGCACGCAGCGCCGGGCCAAGCGGGACCTCTCGCGAAGCCGCAGCTCGAGCCGCCCGTCGGCACGGCGGGCGCGGGCGGCCAAGAGCGCGCTGCGGCGCGAGCGGCGCAGCTCGGCGTCCCGGCCGGCGCTCGCGCGGCAGGCGCGCGCCGCCGCCCGCCGCCGCAAGTCCCGCTAGCCACCTCGCCCGATGCGCTGGCGCTCGATCGAGCTTCGATACCGGAGCCCCGGGTCGGCGGGCGCGCTCGCCGCCACCTGGCTCACGCCGATACCGCTCGTCGCGCAGACGCATTTCCGGCCGCCCGCCGACGTCTACGAGACGGACGGCGCGCTGATCGTCCGCGCCGAGCTGGCCGGGCTGCCCGAGGGCGCGATCGAGGTCCAGCTCTATGAGGACGCGCTGGTGATCGAGGGAGAGAGGCCCTTCGCGCTGGGAGACGGGCGGCGCTTCTACGAGGTGGGCATCCGCAGCGGCCCGTTCCGGCTCGAGGTCCCCTATCCGCGGCCGATCGACCGGCGCCGCGTCGACGCCCGCTACGACGCCGGCTTGCTGGTGGTGACACTTCCCTGGAGCGCGCCCGCATGAGCCCTGCGGCCGATCGCGAGCGTCCCGAGATTCCCAAGGCGCTGCCCCTGCTCCCGTTGCGCGACGCGGTCGTCTTCCCGTACTCGGTGGTGCCGCTCATCGCCATCGGCGAGTCGCAGGTCCGGCTGGTCGAGGACGCGATGCGCGGCTCGCGGATGCTGGGGCTGTTCCTGCAGAACGGAGACGCGGAGAAACCCTCGCCGGCCGACCTGCGCACCACCGGCACCGCCGCGGTGGTGCACCGCATGACCCGCCGGCCCGACGGCGCGCTGCAGATGATCGTGCAGGGCATCGCGCGAATCCGCATCTCCCGCATCACGCAAATGGAACCGTACCTCTCGGGGCTGGTCGAGCCGGCCCCGGAGCAGGGCGCCGAAGGGATCGAGTTCGACGCTCTCGCGAACACCGCGCGCGACCTCTTCCAGAGGCTGGTGGCCGCCTCGCCGCAGATGCCCAATGCGCTGGGCGACGCGCTCTCGGCCATCTCCTCGCCGCTGCAGCTCGCGTACCTGATCGCCTCGGCCCTGCCGATCTCCACCGAAGAGCGCCAGGAGATCCTCGAGCTGGACTCGGTCGCCGAGAAGCTCCGCCGCCTGGTGTCCGCCATCCAGCGCCAGCTCGCCGTGGCGGAGCTGGAGCACCGCATCGCCGCCGAGACCGAACAGCACCTGGGAAAGCAGCAGCGCGAGCACCTGCTCCGCGAGCGGCTGCGCACCATCCAGCGCGAGCTGGGCGAGGACGAGGACCCGGACCGCGTCGCGGCCCTCGACTTGCGCAAGAAGATCGAGTCCCTGCCGCTGCCGGAGGAGGCGCGCCGCGAGGCGGAGCGGGAGCTCGGGCGCCTGGCCCGGATGCCACCCGTGTCGGCCGAGTACGGGATGATCCGCGCCTGGCTGGACTGGCTGACCTCGCTCCCCTGGGGCAAGACCACCGCGGTCCCCATCGATCTGAAGAAGGCGCGCCAGATCCTCGACGAGGACCACCACGATCTGGAGAAGATCAAGCAGCGCATCGTCGAGTCGCTGGCGGTCAAGAAGCTGCGCGAGGAGCGGCAGCAGGCGGCCGAGGACGACTCCGCGCGCGAGCCGATCCTCTGCCTGGTCGGGCCGCCGGGCGTGGGCAAGACCTCGCTGGGCCAGTCGATCGCGCGCGCCACGGGCCGCCAGTTCGTGCGCATCTCGCTCGGCGGCGTGCACGACGAGGCCGAGATCCGCGGGCACCGCCGCACGTACATCGGCGCGATGCCCGGCCGGATCGTGCAGGCGCTCCGGCGGGCGGGCAGCAGCGACCCCGTCTTCATGCTCGACGAGATCGACAAGCTGGGGGCGAGCTACCATGGGGATCCGGCCGCCGCCATGCTGGAGGTGCTCGATCCCGCGCAGAACCGGACCTTCACCGACACCTATCTGGGCGTCCCCTTCGACCTCTCGCGGGTCCTCTTCCTCTGCACCGCCAACACCTTCGACACGATCGCGGCGCCGCTGCTCGACCGGATGGAAGTGGTCCCGCTCTCCGGCTACACCGAGGACGAGAAGATACGCATCGCGCGCAGCCACCTGTTGCCCAAGCAGCTCCGCGCGCACGGACTGCGCGAGGGCGAGGTGCAGATCCCGGACGAGCTGTTGCGGCGGGTCATCCGCGAGTACACGCGCGAGGCCGGCGTGCGCGGGCTGGAGCGGGCGATCGCGGCGCTGATGCGCAAGGCGGCGCTGCGGATCGGCGAGGGGGCGTCCGCCCCGGTGATGCTTTCGGACGCCGACCTGAAGGAGGCGCTCGGGCGCCCGCGCTTCCACGCCGAGCTGACCGAGCGGGTAGACCGGCCCGGGGTGGCCACGGGGCTGGCGTGGACTCCCGCGGGAGGGGACGTGCTGTTCGTCGAGGCGACGCTGGTCCCGGCGACGGGCGGCGGCGGCACCCTGCAGCTCACCGGCATGCTGGGCGAGGTGATGCGCGAATCGGCGCAGGCGGCGCTCACCTTCCTCCGCTCGAACGGCGCGCGGCTGGGCCTGACGGACGGCGCGCTGGACGGCAAGACCGTGCACGTCCACGTCCCCGCCGGCGCCACGCCCAAGGACGGCCCCTCGGCCGGGGTGACCATCCTCACCGCGCTCGCCTCGGCCGCCCGGCAGCGGCCCGTGCGCAGCGACCTGGCGATGACGGGCGAGATCACGCTGCGCGGCAAGGTGCTGCCCGTCGGGGGCATCAAGGAGAAGGTGCTCGCCGCGTACCGGGCCGGGGTCAAGGACGTCGTCCTGCCGCGCCTGAACGAGCCCGACCTCGAGGACGTCCCCGAGGAGGTGCGGCGGACGATGCGCTTCACGCCCGTGGACTCGGCCGACGAGGTCCTGCGCGAGGCCTTCCCGGAGCAAGCCGCCCCCGAGTTGGAACCCGAGGCGTGCGAGACCGGCGAGGAGCGTCCCTCTCTGCAGTGACCAGCCGCCGCCGTATCCGGCGGCGCTGCGCTTTTCATGGCGCGGACGCCATGGCTGCACTCTAGGCCAGCGCGAAGCGCGGCAGCCGGACCAGGAACCGCGTGCCCTGCTTGCGCTCGGAGGTGACGTCGATGCTGCCGCCGTGCGCCTCCACCACCGCGCGCACGATGAAGAGGCCGAGCCCGAGGTTGTTGCGATCCTTTCCGGCGGCAGGCTCGCGGCCCCTCCTGAACGGGTCGAACAGGTGGGGCAGCAGATCGGCCGGGATGGGCTCGCCCAGGTTGTGGACCGACAGGGTCCAGTCGTCCGCGCCACCCCGGCTCTCGATGGTGACCGGCTGGTCCTCCGGCCCGTACTGCAGAGCGTTGGAGGCGAGGTTCGAGACGACCTGCTCGATCCGGGAGGAGTCCCAGCGGCCGCTGCCGTCGCCCGCGATCCGCAGCCGGACCTCGCGTCCCGGGTGCGCCGCCTTGATCTCCTCGACGATCCGCGCGGAGAGCTCGTGCCCGTCGGTCGGCCGGCGCCTCACCTCGATCCCGCCTCCCAGGCGCACCTTGGTCAGGTCGAGCAGGTCGCCGATGATCGCGTCCATTCGTTCCGCGCTCGACACGATCCGCGAGGCGATCTGGACCGCCTCGGCCGAGGCGCGCGTCGCGCCGCGAAGCACCGAGGCGCCCATCATGATCGCGTTCAAGGGATTGCGCAGGTCGTGGCTGACGATCGCCAGGACCCTCTCGCGCAGCTCGAGGTTGCGCTTCTGGTCGGTCAAGTCGTGCGTCACGGTGGCGAGCGCGACGGGCTCGTCGGTCCGCCGGTCGCGGAGCACGAAGAGGTTCGCCCAGACCTGGATCGGTTCCCCCGTCCGGATGTTCCGGAAACGAACCTCCCCGGTGCGCTGCCCCTCCGCGATCGCCGCCGCGAGGGCGTCGCGCAACAGGCCGTGGTCCTCGGAGAAGACGTAGTCGAAGATGGTCATGCGCGGGACCTGCGCGGGATCGGCGATGCCGACCAGCTTCTGACCCGCCGAGTTGACGAAGACCAGCTGCCCTTCCAGCGTGGCGATGCCCATGAACTCGGAGCTCTCCTCGACGACGGAGACGAAGCGGTAGCTGTCCTCCAACGCCAGGCTGAGGGCCACCTGCGTGCTCTTCAGCTCGGTGACGTCCTCGAAGGCGCAGACCACGGTCGCGGGGTGGCCGTGGTTCGCCTCGAGCACCTCGGAGTTGATCAGGAGGGACCTGGTCCCCTGCGGCGTCTGCCAGTCCGCCTCGAGGCCGTGGAGCCTCTCGCCGCGGGCCGCCCGGACGCCCGGCATCTGGCTGTCCTCGATCCGCTTTCCCAGCGCGTCCGTGCAGTAGGAGCGCTCCTGGTCACCCGCGCCCGATCGAGCCTTCGGGAACACGCCGCCCGCCATCCGGTCCGCCGCCTTGTTCGACAAGAGGATCCGGGCCGTTTCGGGCTCGACGAGGGCCACGCCCACCGGGAGCACGTCGAGCACCGACTCGAGCCACTCCTGCTGCTCCGCCAGGCTCGCGGCGCGCGCCTGGACCGTGCGGCGGGCCGCGACCTGGTCCGTGACCTCGACCCCGACCACGACCAGACCCTCCACTTCGCCCGCCGGGTCCCGATACGGATCGATCACGAACTTGAACACCGCATCCTCGATCCGGCCGTTGCGTTCCACTCGCAGCGGATGCTCGTCCACCACCACCTGGACGCCGGTGCGGAAGGCGAGGTCGAGATTGGGCGTGCCCTGCGAAGGAAACGCCTCGCGCACCGACTTGCCCACCAGGTCGCGGCGGCCGGTGATCTCACAGAGCGGCTCGTTGGCGATCTCGTAGACGTAGTCCGGCCCGTTCATCACCGCGATGGGGACCGGCGCCTTGAGGATCAGCGAGCGCAGCCTGGCGCGCTCCGCGTCCGCCTCGGCGCGGGCGTTCCTCTCCAGCGCGGCCAGCCGGCTGCGCTCCTCCTCGACCCTCTTTCGCTCGATCCCGGTGGCGATCATGTCCGCGACGCCGCTCATTGCATCGAGGGCCTGCTCGGCCAACGGCCTGTCCGAGTAGATGGCCATCACCCCGGCGAGCCGAGCCTCCACCACCAGTGGATAACCGGAGAAGGCCGTCAGCCGGTTGCGCCTGGTCCAGCCTGGATCGGTCACCAGAGGGTCGCTCTGCAGCTGGTTGGTCAGGTGGGGCCTTCGCTCTCGCGCGATCCACCCCACCTTGTACGAGCCGACCGGCACGCGGTCATGCTTGCCGTTGAGCTGGCAACCGCCCCCGCGCGCGCGCAGGACGAGCCCCTGTCCCTCCGACAAGACCCAGATGCCCGCGCACGAAACCTGGAGCAGGCGGGCCATCGCCTCGGCGCAGCGCTGGAGCATGCCGTCGAGCCCGGCGGCGCCGGCGACCGCCGCGCCGACTTCCGCCGCGAGCGACATCTGGACGGCGCGGATCTCGGCGTCCGCGCGCGCGGCCTGCTCGCGCGCGAGGAGTCGCGCCCCGTGCACCGCGATGGCCGCCTGATCCGCGGCGACCTGGAGGAGGAAGCCCTCGGCCCTGGTGGGAAAGCTCGCCCTGCGGGCGCCGACCACCACCACGCACTCCTCGCCGGGGAACCGCTGCTCGACCCGGGCCAGGCGCAGCCTCCCCCCGCCGGGCGCCGGCGCCGCCAACGTCCCGAGGGGCGCCGCTTCCGCTCCCGGGGTCGGCTGCAGCTGGCCGGCGACCTCGCGGGTGATCTCGCAGGAGTCCGGCCACGCGTGCTCCAGCGGCCGGCCGGCTCCCGCCTCCGTCAGGCGGACGAACGCGCAATCCAGCCGGAGGTGGCTGACGAGCACGTCCAGCAGGTCGCTCGCGATCCACTCCTGATCCTTGTCCTTCCACAGCGCGGGTAGAGCGAGCAGCGCCACCAGATCGCGAACATGGCCGCGGGAGACGCCGCGTTCCTCGGCAGCTTCCCGTCGCTCGCCCTCTCCCGCGGCGCGGTCACTCCCTGGCACGCTCGGCTCCCTCCGGTGCGAAGATCGGTCATCGGGTGTACCTGTCAATCCGCGCGGACGCGCACGCGTTGGGCGAAGACCGCCCGGGTTGCGCCGGCCGCCGATCGTCGCTACCCGGAGGCCGAAGCCCTCCGGACGGGAGCCAACCGTGGACGCTCGTACCTGGATCGTGCTGGCGGATGCGGCGAGCGCGCGCATGTACGCGCCGCAGGCGAATGGACGCGATTGGACGCTCGTGGCGGAGCTGGCCCATCCCCAGAGCCGGGCGAAGGACTCGGAGCTGGGCCGGGACAAGCCTGGCCGCGTCAAGCAGAGCGCCGGCGGCCGTTCGGCCATGGAACCTCACACCCCGCGCAAGAAGGTGGAGATGGAGAAGTTCGCCCGTCAGATCGCCCAGGCGCTCGACGACGCGCTGGTGAGGAAGGCGTACGATCGGCTGGTGCTCGTCGCCCCGCCTGCGTTCGTGGGGTTGCTGCGCGGCACGCTCGCCGAACGAGTGGCGCAGCGCATCTCCGCCACCGTGGAGAAGGATTACCTCCACCTCGACCCGCCCGAGCTGCGCGAGCGCCTGCGCGAGCAGCTCGAGCCCAGGTAGGCGGGCGAGGCGAGCGGCAGCGCCTCACGCCTGCCGTCCGCCCGCCGCTTTGTTCAGTGCACCGAAGGCCGCGGACCTTCGCGGTCGCGGCCGCGGCCGCCAGGCCCGTCTCCACCGCCCGGAGGCGGCGAGGGTTGGGCCGCCGCCTGGGGCGCCGCGGCGCGCTTCTCCCAGCGCACGGTGTCCGTTGACGGATCGTAGGAGAACGTGACCACGTCGCCTTCGCTGACGTCGCCCTTCAGCATCGCGGAAGCCAGCTGGGTCTCGACGAGCGACCGGATCTGCCGCCGCAGCTCGCGTGCGCCGTACTCCGGCCGGTAGCCGACGTCGGCCAGGTGGTCGATCAGCGACTGGTCGAACTCGAGGGTGATGCCCTGCGCGTTGGCCATCCGCTTCACCCGCTCCAGCTGCAGGCCGACGATCTTGCGGATCTGCTCGCGGTCCAGAGCGTGGAAGACGATGATCTCGTCGATGCGGTTCAAGAACTCGGGCCGCAGGTACTTGCGCAGGAGGGTCAGTAGATCTTCCTTCAGCTTGTCGTAGTCCTTCCGCTCGCCCTCGGGCGCCTGCAGGTTCCGCTGGATCAGCTCGGAGCCGACGTTGCTGGTGGCGATGATGATGACGTTGCTGAAGTCGATGACTCGTCCCTTGCCGTCGGTGAGCCGGCCGTCGTCGAAGACCTGCAGCAGGATGTTCTGCACGTCGGGGTGGGCCTTCTCGAACTCGTCGAGCAGGATCACGCTGTAGGGCTTGCGGCGCACGCGCTCGGTCAGCTGGCCGCCTTCCTCGAAGCCCACGTACCCGGGAGGCGCGCCGATCAGGCGGGCCACGGTGTGCCGCTCCTGGTACTCGCTCATGTCGATGCGGATCATCGCGTCCTCGTCGCCGAAGACGACCTCCGCGAGCGCCTTGGCGAGCTCGGTCTTGCCCACGCCGGTGGGCCCCAGGAAGTAGAAGGTCGCGATCGGCCGGCGGCCTTCCCTCAGGCCGGCGCGGGCCATGCGCACCGCCTCGCTCACGGCCTCCACCGCCTCGTCCTGCCCGATCACGCGCTGGTGCAGGCGATCCTCCATCTTGATCAGCCGCTCGCGCTCCTCGAGGGTCAGCTCGTTCACCGGCACGCCGGTGAGCCGGGAGATGATCTCCGCCACGTCGCTGACGTTCACCTCGCCGGTCGACGAGCGGCGGACCTGCTCCCACTCGGCGACCTTCTGGTCGTACTCCTTCTGCCGCTCGTCGAGGCGCTTCTCCAGCTCCTTGGTCCGGTCGTAGTTCTTCCGGCTGCGGGCGTAGTCGCGCTCGCGCTTGAGCTGCTGCAACGCGGCGTCCGCCTCCACCAGCTCCACCGGCCGGGAGGTGCTGCGCAGCCTCACCCGGGCCGCGGCCTGGTCGATGATGTCGATCGCCTTGTCGGGCAGGTACCGCCCGCGGATGTAGCGGTCGGAGAGCTCCGCCGCGGCGACGATCGCCTCCTCGAGGATGACCACCTTGTGGTGCGCCTCGAGCACGTCGCGCAGCCCCTGCAGGATGATGATGGTCTGCTCGACGGTCGGCTCGCTGATCAGCACCGGCTGGAAGCGCCGCTCGAGCGCGGCGTCCTTCTCGATGTGCTTCTGGTACTCGTTCAGCGTGGTCGCGCCGATCAGGTGCAGCTCGCCGCGCGCCAGCATCGGCTTGAACGAGTTGGCGATGTCGAGGCCGCCCTCGCCGCCGGTCGAGCCGGCGCCGACGATGGTGTGCAGCTCGTCGATGAAGAGGATCAGGTTCTCCTGCTGCGCGGAGATCTCGTCGAGGAGCTGCTTCACGCGCTCCTCGAACTGGCCGCGGTACTGCGTGCCGGCCACGATCGAGTTGACGAGCAGCTCCACCACCCGCTTGCCGCGCAACGGCTCGGGAACCTCCCCCGCCAGCATGCGCTGGGCGAGGCCCTCGACGATGGCCGTCTTGCCGACGCCGGGCTCGCCGATCAGCACCGGGTTGTTCTTCTTGCGGCGGGAGAGGATCTCGATGACGGTCTCGATCTCCTGCGCGCGGCCGATCACCGGGTCGAGCTTGCCCTGCTTGGCGAGCGCGGTGAGGTCGCGGCTGTACTTGTCGAGGTTGGGCGTCTCGCTCTTCCCTTCGACCCGGCCTTCCTCCGCGCCTTTGCCGACCACGCGCACGGTCTGCTGGCGGAGCGCCTCCGGCGTGAGGCCGTACCGGCGCAGCACCTCGCTGGCCAGCCCTTCCTCCGCGGCCAGGCCGATGAGGAGGTGCTCGGGCCCCAGGTAGCTGTGCCCCATGTCCCGCGAGGCGTTGAACGCCGCCAGCAGCGCGGCCTTCACCCTCGGCGAAACGCCGATGCCGCCCTGGGGACCGTCGCCCTTGCGCTCCCGCTTCGGGCTGATCTCGCGGACCTGGGTCTTCAGCTCCTCCGGCGACAGCTTGAACCGGCTGAGGATCGCCTGCACCACGTCGTTGTCGGCGAGCGCGAAGAGCAGGTGCTCCGAATCGACCTCGCGCGCGCCCCACTCGGCCGCCGTGCGCGCGGCCTGCTGGAGGATCTCTTCCGCCTGGTCGCTCATGTAATCGGTGATGTCGACGGACTCCCGGCCGCGGGCCGCGCCGCGCGGCCTCCCGCCGCCGCGCCGTGCCCTGGGAGTGCGGCCGGCCGGGCCGCCCAGCGGGCCGCCGATCTCCTCGCGGCCCCTGCCCTGTTCCTCCTCGCCGAAGAAGCCGCCGAGCACGTCCTCGCCGAACCCGCCGCCGAAGCCGCCGAGCCCGCTGAACAGCGACTCGAACGGCGAAGCCTGCCGCGCGCGGAGCTGCTCGTAGTGCTCGCGGCACACGTTCAACGTCCGGCGCTGTCCGTTCTCGACGACCGTCACCCGCACGACCGCGGGCCTGCGGTGGTCGATGTCACAAAGCCTTCCCTGTACCTCGTCGCTTTCCGCCATTGTCCGGACCGCCTTTCTACGCCGGCCGCGGCACGGGGCCGGCCGGGATGTGGGTCTCCTGCTGGCGCGCCGCCCAGGAGCGCAGGCGCAGGGCGAGCCCGACCAGCAGCGCTCCGAAGACGAGGCAGTAGGCGCCGATCCAGATGGCGATGGCGATGGCGCCGATGAGTGGCGAGATGAAGAGGAGGATTCCGAACGCAATCGAGAGGACCCCGGCGAGCGCGAGCAGCCACTCGTGCTCGATCAGCCTGCGCAGCTTGATCGCCGCCACCAGCTCGGCGATGCCGGTGACCAGCGACCAGGCGCCCACCAAGAGGACCAGCGCGAGGGCCGTGACTCGCGGGAAGAAGAGCGTCAGCAAGCCCACCAGGAGGCTGACGATCCCCTCGAAAACCAGCGCGCCCCACCGCTGCCCGGAACGGCCCGCGCGGACGGCGGCGATCAGGTTGAAGATGCCGTCGACGAGCGCGTAAGCGCCGAAGATGGCCACCAGGACGGCGATCGCGGCGGGAGGCCAGAACAGCGCGATGATGCCGAAGATGATTGCGGCGGTGCCGCGCAACGCGAGCGCCCACCAATAGCGGGCAAGGTTCAACGCCATTGGACTTCCTCCGTAGGGGCCGCCGCGCTGCCGACGGCCCCGGAGTGCTCAGTGAACGGGTCCGGTTTGACCCGGCTGCTTCTGCTGCTGTTGCTGCTGCCCGCCGGCGGACGCGCCCGCGCCACCCTGGATCTCGAGCCGGCGGCCTCTGCTCGCTTCCTCCGCCAGGGGAATGGTGACTTCGAGAACGCCGTTCTCGAACCTCGCCTGGGCGTTGTCCGCGTCCACGCCGTCTGGCAGCGCGATCACGCGGGAGAAGCGCCCGTAGGTGCGCTCCGAGCGGTAGTAGTCCTCGTCCTCGATCTCGACCTCGGATCGGCGCTCACCCTCGATCGTCAGGGTGTCGTCGGTCACCACGATGCGGACGTCGTCGGGCGACATGCCGGGAAGATCGGCGCGCACCACGAGTTGCCCGTCGCGCTGGAACATCTCGATCGCTGGCGCCCAGACCGCCGCGGGCAGGGTGCGCGCCAGGGTGGTGCCCAAGGTACGCGTGGGGCCCAGGTCGAGCATGAGATCCATGTCCTCCATCATGCGGCGAACGAGCGAGAAGGGGCTCAGGCCCAAGCTCCCGACGTTCGGCGCCCACGAGCGCCGCTGCAGATCGGTCGACCGGCGGGCTCCCTGCTGCTCCCTCTGTTCCCTCTGCTGTTCCCTCGAACCCTGGTTGGATTGGGGCGATTGCGCCTGCGCACCGCTCGCCGCCGCGGCTGCCGCTGACTGGCTCCCGCGCGCAGACTGAGTCCCTTCCGAGCTCTTCTCTGCCATGGCTGCTCCTCGCCGGGCGGCGGGGCGACCACGGAATGCGGAGCTGCCCGGCGCGCGCGACGCGGCGAACCTTGCTACTGCCGGATTGAAATTGAAATGCCATGGATTACGCAGTGTCCGATCCGTGGACGCGACGCAGACGTGCTTAATTTCGGCGCTCCATGCGCGGCATTCCCCAGACGATGCGGGCGGCAGCGATCGAGCGCTTCGGCGGCGCGTGCTCGCCACGGCTTCCGGGCGGGACGGCGTCGCGCTCGCCCGCCGCCTGGGGGCCGACCTGGCGGTGGACGGCAAGCAGGAGGACATCGAGGCCGCGGCACGCCGCTTCGCCCCCGCGGGCGTGGATGCCGTGCTGGCGACCGTCGGCGGGAAGTCGCTGGAGCAATGCATCCGCGCGCTCCGGCGCGGTGGGCGCCTCGCGTATCCCAACGGGGTGGAGCCCGCGCCGAGGAAGCGCGCCGGCGTGAAGATCGTCGTCTACGATGCCGAGCCCGGCGTGCGCGAGTTCCAGCGCCTCGGCAAAGCGGTGGAGGCGGCGAAACCCAGGATCGTGATCGCGGCGTCCTACCCCCTCGCGCAGGCTCGCAGGGCCCACGAGCGGATCGAGAAGGGGCACGTCCTGGGAAAGATCGTGCTGAGGATCCGTCAGGGGACCGCGACATCGAACCGGCAATAGGAGGCGGGACATGGCGCTCGAAGCAGGCAGGCAGGCACCGGACTTTTCCTTGCACACCACGCCCGATCAGAACGTCGGGCTGCGCGACTTCCGCGGCAGGAACGTGGTCCTCGCCTTCTATCCCGCCGACTGGAGCCCGGTCTGTTCCGACCAGTTGCCGATCTACAGCGAGCTCCTGCCGGAGTTCCGCAAGCTGGGCGCCGAGGTCCTGGGCATCTCGGTCGACGGCGCCTGGTGCCATCTCGCGTTCGCCAAGCACCGCAACCTGCGCTTCCCGCTCCTCTCCGACTTCGAGCCGAAGGGCGAGGTAGCGCGCACCTACGACGTGTACCGCAAGGGCGAAGGAGTCTCCGAGCGCGCTCTGTTCGTCATCGATCGCGAAGGGATGATCCGCTGGAGCTACGTCTCGCCCATCGGCGTCAACCCCGGCGCCGACGGGATCCTCGAGGCCCTCGAAGGGCTCCGGCAAGGGAGGAAATCATGAGCAGCCTGAGGCCTCCGCTGAACGCGCAGGACCACATCCAGGGCAGCCCCGACGCGCCGATCCAGCTAGTGGAGTACGGCGACTACGAATGTCCTTTCTGCGGGCGGGCGCACCTGGTGGTCAAGGCGATCCAGCGCGCGATGGGTGACGACCTGCTCTTCGCCTTCCGCAACTTCCCGCTCACCCAGGTGCATCCCCACGCGCTCCGGGCAGCGCAGGCGGCCGAGGCCGCCGGCCTCCAGGACCGCTTCTGGCCCATGCACGACCTGATCTTCGACAACCAGCAATTCCTCGAGGACGAGCACCTGGTCCGTTACGCGGCCCTCGTCGGCTGCGACCTCGACCAGTTCGCGCGGGACATCGACTCCGACGAGGTGGCGGAGAAGGTCCGTTCAGACTTCCTCTCCGGCGCGCGCAGCGGAGTCAACGGCACCCCGACCTTCTTCGTCAACGGCGAGCGATACGACGGTTCCTGGGAGCCCGAGATCCTGCTCTCGTCGCTGCGGCAGATGCGGGACGTGCGCGAGCTGCGGTAGCGGAGCACGCCCAGAAGACAGATGGCTACACCCGGCGCGCCCCCGCGCGGAGGAAACGGGAGTATGGTCTCAAAGGCCCGCCGGAGGAGGCTCCCATGGGAGTGAAGGAGATGAAGGACGCCTACGTCGCCAGGATGGAGGCGCAGCTCGGCGAGTGGGGCGCGAAGCTGAAGGAGATGAAGGCCAGGGCGGAGAAGGCGGCCGCGCAGGGACGCATCGAGTACCAGAAGAGGCTCGTGCAGTCGAAGGCGCAGGAGAAGCACGACCAGGCGCGCCAGAAGCTCGACGAGATCAAGGCCGCCGGCGAGGAGCGCTGGGAGGCCTTGAAGTCCGGTCTCGAGGGCGCCTGGAAAGAGCTGAAGAAGACCGTCGACTCCACCAAGATGGAGTGAGGGCGTGAAGGGACCGATGCGCGCCGTCCCGACGCGTTGCGCGATTGCTTCTGCCGCCCTTGCGCTACTCGTGGCACCCACCTCGCGCGGGCAGTCGCGCGAGCAGGTGGACCGGTACCGCCGGGGAGCCGAGGCGGAGATCGTCCGCGAGCTGGCCGGCTTCGTCGCCATTCCCAACCTCGCCTCGGACCGGCCGAACATCGAGCGCAACGCGCAGCACCTTCTCGGGATGCTTCGCCGGCGCGGCATCGAGGCGCGGCTGCTGGAGACGCCCGGCGCCCCGCCCGCCGTCTACGGCGATCTGCCTTCGCCCGGCGCCCAGCGCACCGTCGTGCTCTACGCGCACTACGACGGGCAGCCCGTCGACCCCGCCCAGTGGAAGACGCCCCCCTGGACGCCCGTGCTGCGCGACAAGCCCCTCGAGCAGGGCGGCCACGAGATCCCCCTGCCGGGTTCCGGCCAGGGCGTGCCCGAGGAGGCCCGGCTCTACGGCCGGTCCGCGAGCGACGACAAGGCTCCCATCGTCGCCATGTTGAGCGCGCTCGACGCGCTGCGGGCCGCCGGCGCGCACCCGTCGGTGCACCTCAAGTTCTATTTCGAGGGCGAGGAGGAGGCCGACTCCGCCCACCTGCGCGAATCGCTGGAGCGCCACCGCGACCTGCTCCAGGCGGATGCCTGGATCTTCTGCGACGGTCCCGTCCACCAGAGCCGGCGCATGCAGGTCGTCCACGGCGCCCGCGGCGTGATCCCGCTGGAGTTGACCGTCTACGGCCCGGTGCGCGCACTCCACGACGGCCACTACGGCAACTGGGCGCCGAACCCGGCTGCGTTGCTCACCTCCCTGCTCTCGAGCATGCGCGACCCGGACGGACGCGTGGCGATCGCCGGCTTCTACGACGGCGTGCGCCCGATCGGCGAACTCGATCGCAAGGCCATCGCCGAGATCCCGGACGTGGACGTCGAGCTGAGGCGGTCGCTGGGCCTCGCGCACACCGAAGCGGGCGATGCTCCGCTCCCGGAGCGCATCCTCCTCCCCGCGCTGAACGTGCGCGGGCTCCTCGCCGGCCGGGTCGGCGCGCAGGCTGCGAACGCCATCCCCACCGAGGCAAGGGCGTCCATCGACCTGCGCCTGGTCCCCGACCAGAAGCCGGACGCCGTCCGCGACGCCGTCGAGCGGCACCTCGCCGGGCAGGGCTACTTCGTGATGCGCGAGGAGCCCGACATGGCGGCGCGCCTGGCGCACGCCCGCATCGTCCGAGTCGAGTGGAAGGCGGGGTACCCAGGCGTCCGCGCGCCCATGGACCAGCCCTTCGCCCGCGCGGTCGGAACCGTGGTCGCGAACGCGGTGGGCCCCATCGTCCGGTTACCAATCCTCGGCGGCAGCGTGCCCCTGTCGACCTTGCAGGACACGCTGGGAAAGCCGGTCGTGATCGTCCCCATCGTGAACCACGACAACAACCAGCATGCCGCGAACGAGAACCTGCGGCTACGCAACCTGTGGGACGGCATGGTGGTGTTCTCGGCGCTGTTCACCGGGCTGGGCGCGGCTTGGCAGCAGTCGCCGCCGTAATCGGCGGCGCCCCTGCCTTTCGGAGACGACATGGACCAGCGCGCGAGCCCCGGTCACCGGTGGTCGATCCCCGAGCGGTTCAACATCGGATCCGACGTCGTCGACCGCCATGCCGCCGCGGGGACCTCTCCGGCGCTCATCGAGGTCGAGCCCTCGGGGAAGGTCACCGAGCTGGGATTCGCGGCGGTGAAGGAGCTGGCCGACCGGCTCGCCAACGTGCTGGTCGCGCACGGGTTGTCGCGCGGCGACCGGGTCGCGATCCTCTTGCCGCAGCGGAAGGAGACTGCCATCGCCCACGTCGCCGTGTACAAGGCGGGCCTGGTGGCGGTGCCCCTCTTCAAGCTGTTCGGCGAGGAGGCGCTGGAGTTCCGGCTGCAGGACAGCGGCGCGCGCGCGATCGTCACCGACCGGGACGAGCTGCCCAAGCTCGAGCGGCTGCGCCAGCGCCTGCCCGAGTTGCGCCTGGTGCTCTGCGCGGACGGTCCGGGCGAGGGCGCCGTCGATCTGCCCGCTGCGCTCGAGCGCGCCTCGAGCCGGTTCGATGCCGTGCCGACGGCGGCGGAGGACCCGGCGATCATCATCTATACCTCCGGCACCACGGGCCAGCCCAAGGGGGCGCTGCACGCGCACCGCGTCCTGCTGGGCCACCTTCCGGGCGTCGAGCACCCGCACGACGGATTTCCCCGGCCGGGCGATCGCTTCTGGACGCCGGCCGACTGGGCGTGGATCGGCGGGCTGTTCGACGTGCTCCTGCCCGCCTGGCACCACGGAGTTCCCGTGGTCGCGTACCGCGCGCGCAAATTCGACCCCGGCGAGGCGCTGCGGCTCCTTGCGCGCCACGAGGTGCGGAACGTGTTCATGCCGCCCACCGCGCTGAAGCTGCTCCGCGCATCCGGCGCGGCCGGAACCGGCGCGCGGCTGCGAACGCTGGCGAGCGGCGGGGAAAGCCTGGGTGAGGACCTGATCGAATGGGGCCGTGCCACCTTCGGCCTGACCATCAACGAGTTCTACGGGCAGACCGAATGCAATCTGGTGGTGGGGAACGGCAGCGCGCTGCCCCCGGTGCGCCCGGGATGGATGGGCACCGCGATCCCCGGCCACACGGTCGGCATCGTCGACGAAGCGGGCCGGGAGCTGCCGGCCGGCGAGCTGGGGAGCATCGCGTACCTTCGTCCCGACCCGGTGATGTTCCTGCGCTACTGGCGGAACGAGGCGGCCACCGCCGGGAAGTTCCGCGGCGACTGGCTGGTGAGCGGCGACCTGGGGACGCGCGACGAGGCCGGCTACTTCCGCTTCGTCGGCCGAGACGACGACGTGATCACCAGCGGCGGCTACCGCATCGGGCCCGGCGAGATCGAGACCTGCCTGCAGCGGCACCCCGCGGTGGCCCTCGCCGCCGTGGTCGGCGAGCCCGATCCCATCCGGACCGAGGTCATCAAGGCCGTGGTGGTGCTCAAGCCGGGGAACCAGCCGTCGCCGTCGCTCGCCGCCGACCTTCAGAACCATGTCCGGTCGCGGCTCGCCGCGCACGAGTACCCGCGCATCGTGGAGTTCGCGGCCGAGCTGCCGCTCACCGCGACCGGCAAGATCGTCCGCCGGGCGCTGCGCTCGCCGAAACGGTAACCGCCGCCATATTCGGCGGCGGCTACGCGTTTCACGGCGAGGCCGGGATGGGGTGATCTCCGGCGGTGGCCTACTGCTCGACGCGCGCGGCGGTCGCCGAGCAGCGCGGATTTGCGGCCACGCCCTCCTGCACCTGGGCGATCTTCGGGTAGATGATCGGAGAGCTGCCGTCGGGCATGTTCTGCTGCACGACGAACAGGTAGCGCGCCTGGAACCCGTATTCCTCGGGGAAGGCCAGGTACCCTCCGGGAAGGATCGATTCCATCTTGAGCGCCGCGAGCGAGTCGCGCACGCGCTCGCGGTCGAGGGACCCCGCCTTCTCGATGGCCGTGAAAAGCGACCGCGCCGCTTCGTACGCCAGCGCCTCGTACCACTCGGGGAGGCGCCCGTACTTGGCCTTGAAGGCCTCCACGAAGGCTTTGGCCAGGCCGTTGGTGCCTACCTGCGAGTCCCACCACACGGCCGAGACCACGTAGTCGGTCCCGCCGCGCGGCAGCGCCTCGCGCGCTTCCTTCTCCGGCCCGCGAGCACCGTAGGAGATCACCTTGTGGCACATGCCCATCGCCAGGTACTGCTTCTGCATGGCGATGTACTCCTGCAGGTGCGCATCGACGAGCAGGACGTCGGCCCTCGCAGCCTGGATGCGGGCGAGCAGCGGCTTGAAGTCCTTGGCGTTCAGCTCGAACGAATCGTCGAAGACCAGCTCGAAGGCGGCGCGGCGCGCCGGCGTACTGGTCACGTAGCTGGAGACGCCCGTGCGCACGTCCTTGCCGTGGGCCGTGTTCTCCCAGGCCACCGCGACGCGCAGCGGCCTGGGCAGGTTGGCGGCGCGCTCCTCCTCGTCCATCCATCGCATCAGCGCATTGGCGAGCTGCTGGGTCGGCGCGGAGACGCTGAACAAGTACCGGAACCCGCGCTGGTAGAGCGAGATGGCGGACCCCGACGAGGTGACGTACGGCACCTTGAGCTTCTCGGCCGCCGCGCTCTGCGATTCGATGATCGGGGTGGAGAAGCTGCCGAGCAGGAAGTCCACGCCTTGCTTCTCGACCAGGTCGGCAGCCAGGACGGCGGCGCGCTGCCGGTCGGTGCCGTCGTCGACGATCTTCAGCCGCACGGGCAGCCGCTGCCCGCCCACCAGTAGGCCACCGTTGTTCATGGCCTCGGCGAGCGCCAGCTCGTAACCGTCGCGAACGCGCGACCCGGCTTTGGCCTCGCCACCCGTGAGCGGCAAGGACGCACCGATGACGACCTCGGTGCGCTGGCGTTCGGCGGCCGATGACGCGGCCGCGGCGCACAACACGAGCAGCATCACGCTTCCCGGAAATTTTCTCGGCATGTTCGGTTCCCCCTGACGGGCAAAGCCCGGATTCAATCAACCTTTCTGACGTGTGGGGTGTAAAGGTGCAGGGCTCCTACCCTCGGCGCTGGCGCTCCTACCCAGCGGCCGTGCTTCCCTGCAGTGAGCGTCGCTTGGATCAGGCCGACAGCTGCTCGATGTGGGCCGCCGCGCTGCGCGCCAGCGCGGGCAGGTGGTATCCGCCCTCCAGCATCGAGACCATGCGGCCGCGGGCGAAGCGCTCCGCTACCGCGCGCACCTGCTCGGTGACCCAGGCGTAATCGGCCTCCACGAGCCGCAGCATCGCCATGGCATCGTCGCGGTGGCCGTCGAAACCGGCGGAGAAGAACAGCATCTCCGGCTCGAACCTCTCCAGGGCGGGCAGCCACTCCCGGGTCACGGCCGCGCGGAACTCCTCGCTTCCGGCGCCGGCCGGAAGCGGGAAGTTCACCATCCGCTCGGAGCGGCCTTCCACGCCGCTGCCCGGATAGAACGGGTGCTGGAAGGTGGAGACCATCAGCACGCGGGGATCGTCCCGGAAGATGTCCTCGGTCCCGTTGCCGTGGTGCACGTCGAAGTCGACGATCGCCACGCGCTTCAGGCCGTGCCGTTCGAGCGCGTGCGCCGCCGCCACCGCCACGTTGTCGAGGAAGCAGAAGCCCATCGCGCGCGCCCGCTCGGCGTGGTGCCCGGGCGGCCGCACGTTGCAGAAAGCGGACTCGCTGGCGCCGGCGATCACCAGGTCGGTCCCCAGGACGCCCGCCCCGGCCGCTCGGAGCGCGGCGGGCAGAGTGTAGGGATTCATGGCGGTGTCCGGGTCGAGCTGGACCAGCCCGTGCGCCGGCGCGAGCCGCTCCAGCGCGTCGAGGTACGCCGCGTCGTGCACGCGCAAGAGCTGCTCGCGGCTGGCGGCGGGAGCCTCGCCGCGGGCCAGGCGGGACTCGAGCCCGGCGTCGGCCACCCCCGCCTCGACGGCGACGAGCCGCTCCGGCCGCTCCGGGTGTCCCTCTCCCATCTCGTGGCGCAGGCAGAGGGGATGGCTGATGAATGCGATGGCCACGCGCGATCTCCCTAGGGCTCGAGGCGCCCGAGGTCAAGTCGACTTGACGCGCGTAGCGCAGGGGAGCTTTGTTCCGGGTCCCCGGGGGTCCACTCCAGTCTCGGAGCACCTGATGCGACGTCTACTCGCGCTCGCCGCCGTCTGCTGTCCTCTCGCCGCCGCAGCGGCGCCGGTCCGGCTCGCCGGCCTCCTCGATGGGGCCGAGATCTCCCGCGACGGGGCGGGCATTGCGCACATCCGCGCGGACAACGAGCACGACCTGTTCTTCCTGCAGGGGTGGGTCCACGCCGAGGACCGCCTCTTCCAGATGGACGTGCAGCGCCGGCAGGCGGCGGGCACGCTGGCTGAGTTGCTCGGGCCCGGCGCGCTGGGAAGCGACGTGCAGCTGCGCACCATCGGCTTGCAGCGCGCCGCGGTCCGCTCGCTCCCGCTCCTCTCCACCCGCGCGCGCGCCGCGCTACAGGCGTACGCGCAGGGCGTGAACGCCTCCGCGGTGGCGCACCCGTTGCCGCCAGAGTACGGCGCGCTCAAGCTGACGCGGTTCGCGCCGTGGACCGCGCTCGATTCGGCCGTCATCGGCAAGCTCCTCACCTTCGGGCTCTCCTTCGATCTGGACGACATCCAGCGCACCGTCGCCCTCGCCACCTACCAGCAGACCGGCAAGGCACTCGGGTTCGATGGGACCGCGCTGTTCTTCGAGGACGTCTTCCGCTCGGCTCCCTTCGACCCCGCCTCGACCATCCCGGACGCGCTGATGGTCACGCCGCCGCTGCCGCGCGGCAGGCGCGACGTCGACGGGTCCGGACTGCACCCGCGCGCCCCGGATCTGGGCAAGAAGCTGCTCGACTCGATCCGCGGCGATCGGTTCCTGCGCTGGATGATCGAACCGAAGGACCGCGCCGGCAGCAACCAGTGGGCGATCGCGGGAGGGTTCACCGACACCGGCGCGCCGATGCTGGCGAGCGATCCGCACCTCTCGCTCGGCGCTCCCTCGGTCTTCTACCCGGTGCACCTGCGCGCCGGCGACTTCGACGTCATCGGAAACAGCTTCCCCGGGAGCCCGCTGGTGATCGTCGGGCACAACCGGCACGTCGCCTGGGGCGCGACGGTGAACCCGCTCGACGTGACCGACGTGTACCAGGAGACCGTGGTGCCCGACGCCGCGTCGCCGAGCGGGCTGAGCACGGTGTTCCAGCGCCAGCGCGAGCCGGTCATGCCGATCCCGGAGTCGTACTCGGTCAACCTGGGCGGGACGCTGGTGGCGGTCACGCCCGGCAAGGAGCCTTTCGGGAAGGGCGTTCCCGCCGCCACCCTGATCGTCCCGCGTCGCAACAACGGGCCCATCGTGCAGCTCGATGCGACCACGGGCGTGGCCCTCTCGGTGCAATACACCGGCTTCTCGGGGACCCGGGAGCTGGACACCTTCCTCGCCTTCGACCTCGCGCGCGACGTGTTCGACATCCAGCGGGCCATGCCCACCTTCGACGTCGGCTCGCAGAATTTCATCTGCGCGGACACGCGCGGGAACATCGGGTACTTCACCAGCAGCGAGGTGCCCATCCGCGAGGACCTGCAGGCGGGGCAGGTCAACGGGCTGCCGCCGTTCTTCATCCGGAACGGGTCGGGCGGGAACGAATGGCTACCGGTGCAGCATCCGCAGCCAGCGCAGGCGATCCC
>Ga0137397_10000361_pt1 | contig 30956 bp, 25 predicted proteins | sample czorhiz116metaG_FD_106658 | JGI IMG/M metagenome (GOLD analysis project Ga0137397, IMG submission 106658) | Vadose zone soil microbial communities from Angelo Coast Range Reserve, California, USA - czorhiz1.16 metaG | ecosystem: Environmental > Terrestrial > Soil > Vadose zone | place: USA... | reverse complement strand
TGCTGTAGACGTGCTTGGGGCGGCCGTGGACCTCGGCCTCGAGCCCCGCCTCCTCCAGCTTGGTCTTGAGCAGCTCGACCACCTCGGCGATGAACTTCTGCCGGTCCTTCTGGCTCTGGGCGAGCTGGGTCTCGACGTCCGCGTACTCGGCCGGCTTGAGATACTTGAAGGCCAGGTCCTCGAGCTCGATCTTCACCCACTGGATGCCCAGCCGGTTGGCCAGCGGCGCGTAGATGTCCAGGGTCTCCTGGGCGATGCGCTGCTGTGCCTCCGGACGCATGTGCTCCAGGGTGCGCATGTTGTGCGTGCGGTCGGCCAGCTTCACCAGGATGACCCGGATGTCCTTGGCCATCGCCACCAGCATCTTGCGGAAGTTCTCGGCCTGCTTCTCCTCGACGCTGACCGCCTGCGAGGACTGGAAGGTTCCCAGCTTGGTGACGCCCTCGACCAGGTCGAGCACCTCCTGACCGAACAGCTCGCGGATCTCCTCCGGCTTGGCGAGGGTGTCCTCGATGGTGTCGTGCAGCAGCCCGGAGACGATGCTGGCTTCGTCCAATTTTAGATCCGCCAGCAGGCCTGCGACTTCCAGAGGGTGGACGAGGTAGGGCTCGCCTGATTTCCGGATCTGCCCCTGGTGCACCTTGGCGGAGTAGACGTAGGCCTTCTTGATGAGGTCCAGATCTGCGTCCGAGTGGTACGCACTGACCTTTTCCAGGATGTCATTGAGCCGAATCATCAGCGCAGCAGCCAGCGTACCCCGTGACAAATCCGCCAGCAAACCTGAACTAACGGGTTTCGACGCGCTGTGCCAGCGGGTGATTCGGCCCCTGTTGTCCGCACATTGACCCATGCGCCGGGCGGCCCGTATGCTCGCGCACCCATGGTTACCTGTCCGGCGTGCGGCAAGGAAAACGAGGACCTCGCTTCCGAGTGCAAGCGGTGCCGGGCGCCGCTGCGGGACGAAGAGGTTCCCATCGAGTTCGAGGCCGCGCCCCCGTCGCTCGGCGAGGTCTGCCCCCGCTGCGAGGCCTACAACGTGCCCGGGGTGGATTCCTGCAGCAACTGCGGAGCGCCGCTGGGGTCTTCGCAGCCGGCCTCGGCAGCGACGGTGGCCGCCGACAAGACGCCGCCGGAAGCGTTCACGCCTCCCTCGCAGACTCCGGAGACCATGTCCCAGGAGCTGCGCGCGCTCGCCATCTCCGACGAGGAGGCCGCCGAGGCAGGCCTCACCATGGCAGGCTCCGGGAACGGATCGCCCCAGGACAAGACCCCGCCCGCGCCGTTCGCGTTGGCGGGGATGGCCCCGCCGCCTCCGTCGACCGGGCGTGCGCGCGTCGCCGTCCCGGTCTCGCCGGGAGGCGCGGCGGCGGCAGGCCCGGCCATCCCGACCCGGCGTCCTCCGCCGGCACCCGCTTCCCCGGGCCGGGCCAAGCCGCCGGAACCGGTGATCTCGATGCCGCTGCCTGCCGACAAGCCCTGTGGGAACTGCGGCGCCCTGAACCCTCCGGCTGCGAAATTCTGCTTCGACTGCGGCACGCCCTTCGCCAGGAAGGCGGCGCCCACGCAGCCTCCGCCCTCGATCCACGTCGATGCGGAGCTGGCGGCCGAGACGTACGAGGACGCGACCATGGAGAGCCCGCCGGTCGCGGCCGACGAGCCGGTACCCGCCGAGCAGGTGGCAGAGGCGGTGCCCGAGGAGCAGCCCCCTCCGTTCGAGGCGCGGTTCGTGCTGGAGACCGGCGCGGCGCAGGGGACGGCCTTCCCGCTGGCCCATCTGGAGAACAGCCTGGGCGGGTCCGCGGCGCACATCGGCCTCGGCGAGGACGCGTTCTTGGCGCCCCACTCGGCCACCATCACGTTCGTGGAAGACCGCCTGGTCCTGCGGGACGAAGGAAGCGCCAACGGCGTGTACGTGAAGATCCGGGAGAGCGCGGCGCTCGAGCCCGGCGACCTGTTCGTCGCCGGCGAGCGTCTCTTCAGATTCGAGGGATCCATCGAGCTGCCGGCCCGCGTGGAAGGCGATCCGCCGTTCCTCGGCGCGACCCGTCCGGAGGGCGCGGTGGTCCGGGTCACCGAAGTGCTGGCCGGCGCGAAGACCGGCCGCACCTGCCATCGGGCCGGAGTGCTGGCCATCGGCCGGACCGGCTGCGACATGAACTTCCCGGCCGACGCGCTGCTCGGGCCGAAGCACGCCGAGGTCCGCGTCGCCGACGACGGATCGGCCACGCTGGCGGACCTCGGCCAGGCGCCTTCGGGCGTCCTCTTGCGGGTGCGGCCGCAGCAGCCGGTGGACTTGCTGGCCGGCGACGTGGTCCGCGTGGGCGAGCAGCAGCTTCGCCTGGAAGTGGCCTGAGGGCGGCTAGAGGCCCTTCAGGACCGCGTCCACCGCCTCGCCGTATTTTGCCGTGTCGAGCCGCTTCGCGGCTTTGTATTCCGACCGCGCCCGCTCCGGCTGCGACCCGAGCAGCAGCGCGCCCAGCCGGTAGTGCGCCTCGGCATTGTCCGAATCGGCCTCGATCGCCTTCAAAAGCAGGTCGCGTGCCGCCGGGAGATCGTTCGCCGTCTCCGCGTCCACCGACCGGCGCACCATCTCGGCGGCCTCGCCAGGATTGCGCAGCGGAACCGGCGACGACAGCGCGACTCGCGGCGCAGAGCTGACCGAGGACGACCAGCGGAGCAGAGCGAGGCCGGCGACGATGACCGCCGCCGCTCCCGCGGCCAGCGCGAGGGGACGGACGCGGCGGGTCCGGACGGCCGGCCTCTCCCGGGGAGCATCCTGGCGGACCGGGGCGGGCCTGGGCGGAGTGGCGCGAGCCGGAATGGGCTGGGCACGCGGAGGGACCGAGGCAGGGTCCGCGATCGCCAGGACGAGCTGGCGGAACTCCTCGGCGGTCTGGGGGCGCTGCGCGGGGTTCTTCGAGAGCACCCGGAGGATCAGCGACTCGAGCGGCGGCGAGATGACGGCCTTCGGCTGCCGCTTCCGCGGCGGCATCGGAGGCTCGTGTACCTGGCGGGTGAGCACGTCCATGCTGCTCGGGCCGTCGAACGGAACCTGCCCGGTGACCAACTGGTAGAAGATGATGCCCACGGCGTAGAGGTCGCAGCGCGCGTCGAGCTGACCGCCGGTGGCCTGCTCCGGCGCCATGTACTGCGGGGTCCCGCAGACCACGTCGTTGCGGGTCAGCCGGGGCAGATCGCTGTCCAGGATCCGCGCGATGCCGAAGTCGAGCACGCGGACGAAATCCGGCTGGTTGCGCCGCTGCTCCACCATGATGTTCTCGGGCTTGAGGTCCCGGTGGATGACGTTGTGGGCATGCGCCTCGCCCAGGGCGGCCAGCACCTGCGCCATGATGTGGCAGAGGCGCTTCTCGGGCACCGGCCACTCGTCGCGCAGCACCGCCCGGAGGTCCTTGCCCTGCACGTACTCCATCGCGAGGTAGAGCGCCCCGTCGGCGTCGTTGCGGCCGAAGTCCAGGACCTGGATGCTGTTGGGATGGTTCAGCCGGCTGGCGGCCATCGCCTCGCGCTCGAAGCGGCCGACCACGGTGGGGTCCTCGAGCACCGACGGCTTGAGCATCTTCAGGCAGACGGCGCGGTCCAGCCCGAGTTGCCGGGCGCGGTAGACCTTGCCCATCCCGCCCTGACCGATCAGCTCTTCGATCCGGAAGCGGCCCGCCACCACCTGGCCGATGCGCGGATCGGCGACGAGGGCCGCGCCGCAGTAGACGCAGACCTTGGCGACTCCCGGCGGCAGCGCGCGGGCGCAGCGCGGGCATGGTGCGCCGCTCGGATCCTTCGCCGGCAACCGGCCTCCCGCGAGGGACGATGGCACACCTGGTGGACTTTCTCCAACGCCGAAAAAGCCTCCTGCGTCGCCGCCTTGACCCCTCTTCGGGCAGCGGCATAGAACCCTTGCATGGACTGTCCCCGCTGCGGCGCGCACAACGAGACGGACGTCGGGTCCTGCCTGTCCTGCGGCGCTCCGATGAGCGAGGACGAGAGCCTTCCCACCATCGCGCAGAAGCCGCTGGCTGCCGCCCCGGCCAAGGCCAGCTCGCCCCGGCTGGCGCAGGGCGCGCCGCCCAAGCAGTGCCCGAACTGCATGACGCTGAACGCGGCGACGTTCAAGTTCTGCGCGCGCTGCGGGACGCCGCTCGGAGCGACGGCGGTCCCGGTCTCCGCTCCTGCGGCCGCGTCGAAGCCGGCTGCACTGGCAGGCCCGGCTTCCCGAGCAGCCAGGCCGGCCGCGTCCGCCGCGCCGTCCGCGTCTTCCGGGGCGGCGGCAAAGCCGGCGGGTAAGGCGCCTCCAGCGCCCCCGCCCGGGAAGCCTCCGGCGGCGGCGCGCCCCGTTCCTCCGCCTCCACCCAAGCCCGTCACCGGGCAGGCGGTCCGGCCGGCTTCGCCGCCTCCCAAGCCCGCTCCTCCTTCCCGGCCTCGCGCGCGCGTCTCGGCCATCGCCCGCGACGGCAGCACCAGCGCCGACTTCGTGCTCACGAAGGACGAGACCCGGGTGGGCCGCGACGTCGAGCCCACCGAGGTGAAGCTCGACAAGGACCCCTTCATCGCGCCGATCCATGCGGTCTTCCGCTTCGACGGCCTGCAGCTCGTGGTGCAGGACCTGGGCACCGCCAACGGCGTCTTCCTCTGGCTCAAGGAGCGCGCCCTCGAATCCGGCGACGAGCTGCGCATCGGCCGCCAGCGCCTGCGGATCGAGTGGATGCCCGAGGAACCGGAGCAGCTGGCGGATCAGCCCGTGTGGGGGAGCCCGAATCCGGGTTACGCGGCGCGCGTCGTGCAGTTGCTCGAGGGGGGCGGCGAGGGCGATGTGTATCCGCTCAAGCCCGGCGAGAACCTGGTCGGCCGCGGCACGGGCGACGTCAGCTTCGCGAACGACGGCTACGTGTCGAGCAAACACGCGACGATCACGGTGGGGGAGGGATCGCTCGCCGTGAAGGACCTGGGCAGCGCGAACGGCACGTTCGTGCGGATCAACGGCCAGGCTGCGGTCACGGCGGGGGATCTGCTGCTGCTGGGGGAGCAGATCCTGAGGATCGACCCGGCATGAGTTCAAGCGTGTTTCCGCCTTCGCGGGAACACGCGGAAAAAACGGCTTGCTGGGACAGCCTCCTAGCAGTCTCTCCGCTTCATCGAGCAGCTCTGCGCGGGGCTCTCGAAACCCACGACCGGCGCGTGCCTCTCCAGGCATGCGAAGGCTACGCCGAGGGCGATCGCGAACAGAATCTGCGTCCAGGTCAACCTTGACATGACACTCCTGCGATGACCCGGCTCGCCGCAGGGATTCGTCACGTCAGCCGGCCAGCCGTTCCGAAAGCTGCGCGCGGATCTTCGCGCGGAAGCGCTCGAGCCTCATCGTCACAGCGCTCTTGCCGACGCCCATCCGCATGGCGATCTCACGGGCCGACAGGGTCCCCTCCAGGTAGAACAGACGCACCGTCTCCTTCTCGGGTCCCTCGCGCAGGCCGTCGATGACCTCGCGCACCGCGCGAAGCTCCGCTTCCTTCTCCAGCGCGTGCGAGGCGGCGGGAACGCAGTCCTCGAGCAGCTGCGACTCGCGCGTCGCCTCCTCGGCCGCCTTGGTGTGCGTGGCGCGCGAGGTCAGGTAGCTGCGGGCCCGGTTGCGGGCGATGGTGAAGAGCCAGGCGGCGAAGCGCTCGCGGTCCTTGAGCGAGCCGAGGGCCCGGAACGCACGGACGAACGCTTCCTGGACGACGTCTTCCGCCTCGTCGGGATCGAGCTCGTTGAAGCTGACCGCCAGCCGCGAGACCGCCGGACGGTAGCGCCGGTAGATCTCCTCCTCGGCCGCCTTTGATCGCGGACCGCCGGCCAAGGCCCGGCCGACCAGCACGGAGTCCTTCACCCGGCCCTCGAGCAGGGTCAGGTGTGGGCGAACGGGGGGTTCGGGGAAGTCCAGGGCTGCGCGGTTCGTCGCGGGGGTCATGGGCTTCTAGCACCCCGCGTGCCCATGCCATCCGGGCCGCTCCATCAGAGTGATTTCGCCTGTTTACGCTTCAACTGGAACCGACACCGGGCCCAAGAACCGCGACATGCGTGTCGTGGCAGGGTGGTTTTGCAGCGCCCCTTTGGGATGACGGTCCGTACCCAGGGAGATAAGTTCCGCGCCTCGCATGCTGGGCGTCGTGAACGAGAAGGCGCTGCACGAGCTCGGGTGGCCGAGGCTCTGCGCGGAGCTCGGCGCCCGCGCGCGCACGCCGATGGGCCGCGACCGCTGTGTCTCGCTGCTGCCGGGCGACGACCCGGATGCGGCGCGGCGGCATCTCGGCCTGGTCGAGGAAGCGCGCCTGCTCCACCGGCACGAGCGAGAGCTGCCGCTCGCCGACGCGGTGGACGTCCGGCCGAGCCTCGGCAGGGCCGCCCGGGAGGGGACCCTGGAGCCGCCGGAGCTGCTCCAGGTCGCGCGCCTGATCCGGGCGAGCGATTCGGCCCGCAGGTTCTGCTTCTCGCAGGCCGACCGCGCGCCGCTCCACTTCGAGCTTGCGCAGCAGCTCTCGGAGCTGGTCCCGCTGGCGCAGGAGCTGGAGCGGGCGTTCGATCCCGGCGGAAAGCTGCTCGACACGGCCAGCGCGTTGCTCGGCGAGCTTCGCGAGCGCGCCCGCGGCCTGCACCGCGCGATCAAGCTGCGCATCGAGGAGTTGCTGAAGGACGAGCGGATCGTCCCGATGCTGCGCGACAGCTACTACTCGGTGCGCGGCGATCGCTACGTGCTGCCGGTGCGCGCCGAGCATCGGGCGCACCTGCCGGGCATCGTCCACAACGCCTCGAACTCCGGGCAGACGTTGTTCGTCGAGCCGCAGCAGCTGGTGGAGCTGGGGAACCAGCTCACCATCGCGGAGGCCGGCGCCCTCGAGGAGGAGCAGCGCATCCTGCACGAGCTTTCCGGAGCCATCGGACGGCGCGCGGCGGCGCTCGAGCGCGACGTCGAGATCATCGCCATCCTCGACGAGGCGGCCGCCGGCGGGCGGCTCGGCGACGACCTTGCGGCCGGCGCCCCCGAATTGGGCGGAGATCGCTTCGACCTGCGCAAGTTGCGGCACCCGCTGCTCGTGCTGCAGCGCAAGTCCGGCGGCGTGGTGGCGAACGACGTCGCGCTACTCGCGCCGGCGCAGGCCTTGATCGTGAGCGGACCGAACGCAGGCGGCAAGACGGTGACCATCACCGCCGTCGGCCTCTGCGCGCTGATGGCGCGCGCCGGGCTGCCCATCCCGGCCGAGGCAGGATCGCGGATGCCGCTCTACCGCACCGTCTACACGGCCATCGGGGACGAGGGCGATCTCTCGCGCGACCTCTCCACCTTCACCGCCCACCTTTCCGCCCTGAAATGGATCCTCGAGGCGGCCGGCTCGGGGACTCTCGCGCTGATCGACGAGATCGCGGCCGACACAGACCCGCGCGAGGGCGCCGCCATCGCCGTCGCGGCGCTGGAGAAGCTGGTGGCCGCCGGCGCGCAGGTGCTGATCACCACGCACCTCGAGGAGCTGAAGGCGCTGGCGCTGGCCGATCCCCGCTTCGCGCCTGCCAGCGTCGGCTTCGACGTCGACCAGCTGGCGCCGACGTACCGCTTGCGGATGGGCGAGGTGGGGGCGTCCTCGGCGATCGAGATCGCGCGGCGGGTGGGCCTGCCGGAAGACGTCTGCGCACGGGCGCGGCAGATCCTCGGAAGTGGCGCGTCCGCCGTTTCGCAGGCGGTGGAGCGGATGGAGCGGGAGCGCGCTGAAGCGGCCCGCGAGCGGGCCGAGCTGGCGACGGCGCGCGCCGAGCTGGACCGCGAGCGCGAATCCCTGCGGAAGGAGCGGGACCGCTTGCGCGAGCTGGAGCACGAGACGCGCGCCGGAGCGCGTTTGGAGCTGATCGAGGACTTGCGCCGCCGGCGCGACGAGGTGTCGGCGCTGGTCGCCCGTCTCCAGGCCGCACCCGCGATGGCCCAAGCGGTAGAGGCGCAGCGCGCCGTGGAAGCCGCCGTCGCGGAAGAGCTGCGCGAGCAGGCGCGGGCCGAGGAGCCCGAAGCGTTGCCCGAGGGCGAGATCGCCCCCGGCGCTCGGGTGAAGCACGTGCGCCTCGGCACCGAGGGCGTCGTCCTGGAGGTGCAGGATGGGTCCGCGACGGTCCAGATGGGCGCGCTCCGCAGCAAGGTGAACCTTCGGGACTTGCTCCCGATCGCGCGGCAGGTGAAGCAGGCCGGATTCCGCAAGACCAGGGCGGAGCGGATGGAGCGCGCGGAGCAGGCGCGGGCCGCGGCGGTGGAGGTCCGCGTTCCGATCGCCGACGTGCGCGGGATGCGCGTCGACGAGGCGCTGCGCGCCGTCGAGCTCGAGCTGGATCGGGCGACCCGCGCCGGCGACGAGCGCGTCCACGTCCTGCACGGCCACGGCAGCGGCGCTCTGAAATCGGCCGTGCGCGAGCACCTGCAGCGCAGCCCGTATGTCCGCCGCTCCCGCCCCGCCGAGCAGCACGAGGGCGGCGACGGCGTGACCGTTGCAGAGCTCGCATCATGAGCCCTGAACGTGGGCGTGGTCGTTGACGTGATCGTGGACGGAGACGGCGACGTGAACGTGGCCGACTTTTTGGGCCTGAAGTCTCTCTTCTATAGAATAGAGATATGCACCCCTGGCTCCGCGCTCTCCGGCACGACCTGGTCAAGCGCGCCGTCTGGCCCGCCCGAGACCTGCGTGACTCGGGGGAGCAGGACGTCCAGGCCCTCCGCCGCGGCCTGATGCAGCTCTGCGATGCAGAGGGCGCGCCGATCACCGCGGAGGCCCTCTTCGCGCGCATGCGGGCAACCGCCCCGTGCCCCGAGCCCGCCTGCGCCGCCTTCGCCGGAACGCTGCAAACGGCCGTCATGGCTCTGGATTTTCCATGGCCCGCCCCGCTCGCCGCGGTGCTGGCCCTGGAAGACGCTTTTTCCGACCTCGCGCGTTCCCTGGAGACGTGATGCCGCGCCTTTTGGTGATCGACGACCGCGACCAGACCATCGAGATGTGCCACCGGCAGCTGCCGCAGTTCGACTACGTGACCCGGTGCGGGCGCAAGCATCCGTGCCAGGTCTGCGAAGAGCGTGACAAGGGCTGCCCGTACAAGTGCGCCCACGACGCGGCCGAGGCGGCCGCGGCGCTGCGCCAGGAGGACGCGCTGCCGGACCTGGTGGTCCTGGATCTCCATTTCGCGCTGCCGGAGGCGCAGCTTCTGCCCCGCAACAAGGACGGCCTCGACGTGGAGACGCTTCGCCGCAACCAGGGCCTCTACATCCTGGAGCAGCTGCGCAAAGACTACCCGACGCTGCCGGTGGTGCTGCTCACCACCACGGACGCGAGCTTCGAGCGCCCCCAGCATCCCCTCGTGCACTTCTGCGAGAACGAGGTGGTCGACTCGCGCACGCTCGCGGCCGAGATCTCGCGGGCGCTCGCGGTCCAGCAAGCGGCGCAGGAAGGCCCGGTGTTCTGGGGTCGCTCGGCGGCGATGGCCGAGCTCCGCCGGCAGCTGGCGGTGCTCGCGCGAAGCCCGTTGCCCGTGCTGATCGAGGGCGAGACCGGGACCGGCAAGAGCTTTCTGGCCGAGCACGTCCTGCATCCGCGCTCGGGCGCCAAGGGTCCCCTGGTGGTCACGGACCTCTCCACCATTCCCGAAACGCTGATGCCCGCCCATCTCTTCGGGTCGCGGCGAGGCAGCTACACCGGCGCGGTCGAAGACCACGCCGGCGTGTTCGAGCAGGCGCACGGGGGGACCCTCTTCCTCGACGAGATCGCCAACCTCGACCTGGAGTCGCAGCGCCGGCTGCTGCTGGTGCTGGAGCGCGGGATGGTCACCCGCCTGGGCGACTCGCGCGCCCGGCCCGCCGCGCCCAAGCTGGTCGCCGCCACCAGCGCGGACCTGGGTCAGCTGGTCGCCGAGGGCCGCTTCCGGCAGGACCTCTACATGCGGCTCAACCCGGCCACGCGCCTGAGGGTGCCGCCGCTGCGCGAGCGCCGCGAGGACCTGCCCGACCTGATCCGCTTCGCGCTGCTCGACGCGCTCTGCTCCGAACCGCTCCGTCCGCTGGTGCGCGCCTATCTCGCGCGCTTTCCCACGCCGGACGACTACGCGGAGGATCAGAACCTGGTCCAGTTCGGCAAGCCGCAGGGGCGCGCGCAGCGGCGCGACGCGTTCTCCGTCTTTCTCCCGCAGGGAGCCTTGAACCGGCTCTCCACGCATCCCTGGCCCGGCAACCACCGCGAGCTGAAGCTGCTTGCGACCAACGCGCTGGTCTTCTCGTTGGTGCAGCACCTCGACGCCGACGCGTCAGCGGGCCGGGCAGAGCGCGCTCCCGCCGTGCTCGCCATCCCCGAAGCGCTGGTGGACCGGATGCTGGGGAATCCGGCCTCCCAGCGTCCGGCCCCTTCGAGCCCGGGGACACCCAATCGCGCATCCCACTCCGCGATCTCCGGCGGCGCAGGGGAGCGGCGGGTGGAGATCTCGCTCAAGCCGGGGGGCACGTTCGCGGAGATCTCCGCGGAGGTCGAGCGACAGTACCTGATGGCCCTCTTCCACGCGCACGGCGGGGACCTGGACCGGATGGCGGCCGAGCTGTTCGGCCCGGGCGCCAGCCGGCGCAAGGTCCACCTGCGCATGAACCAGCTCGGGCTGCGGCTGCGACACCTGCGCGGAGCGTCCGCATGATCGCGCTGCTCGCCGTGCTCCTCGCCGCGGCCGCGGCGGAGCCCGGCAAGAAGCTCCTGCAGCAAGGCCGTCCGGCGGAAGCCGCGAACGCGCTCGCGGCGGCGCTGCGCAAGGACCCCCGGAACGCCGCCTTCGCCAACGACCTGGGAATCGCCAATGCGCGCGCGGGACGGCCGGCAGAGGCAGAGCAGGCGTACCGCCTGGCGATCCAGCTCGGCCCGCGACGCTGGGCCCCCTACGCCAACCTGGCGGAGCTGCTCTCCACCCTTCCCGATCGCTGGGATCGCGCCGACGAGATCCTGGCCCTTCTGGAACGCGGGCTCTCGCGGACCTCTCCCCCCGGACGGATCAACCTCGCGCTCCGCGTGGCCGACTTCGAGCGCAGCGTCGGGCGGACTTCGCAGGCGCGGCAGCGGCTCGCTGCGCTCGACGAGACGAAGCTCGACGCGGCCCAGCTGCCCCGCGCCCGCGAGCTGCTGGAGCGGATCGCCGACGACGAGCGGGCCCGCGGCTTCGAGGATTGGCCGGAGGCGGCGCCGTCGCCGGACCAGCTCGCCGCGCTGGCAGCGGCCGAGCAGAAGCTTGCGGCAAACGATCCGCGGGGCGCGCTGGCCGAGGTGAGCGCGCTGTGCGCGGCGCAGCCCGCCTGGAGGGCCGCGCACCGGCTCAGGGCCCGCTGCCTGGAGGCGACCGGTCAGCTCGACGAGGAAGCCCGCGAGCTGCGCATCCTCACGCAGCTCGCGCCGGCAGACGCGGCCGCCTGGCGGCGCCTGGGCCGGATCCTGACGGAGCACGGTGGTCTTCTGGAGGCGAACCGGGCGGACGCGGCGTTGCGCGAGGCTCTGGCGCTGGAGCCCTCGTGGACCGAGCTGTGGCTGCTGCGCGCGCGGGTCGCGCTGCGCCTCGGCCGGCCACAGGACGCCGTCCGCCATCTCGATCGGTACGGCCGAGGGGGCGGGGGCGATGCCGAGGCTTCCCGCCTGGCGGCGGCGGCCGCGGCCCAGACCGGCGGCGACGCGCAGCCGCCCGCGCGCGGCAGCGGGGCGAAGGAGCCCAGCGCCAACGCGCGGATCCTCTACCAGCAGGCGGGAACCGCGGACTCGCCCGAGAGCTCCCGCCGGCTCCTGGAGCAGGCCCTGGAGGATTCGCCGGCGTTCGTGGAGGCGGCGGCAGCGCTGTTCTCGGTCTCGGGCGCGGTCCCGGAGCGGACGCTCGATGCGTTGCGAGACGACGGGACCGCGCTGCTGGAGCTTGCGGCACGGGTGCGCCGCGCGGGCGGCTCGCCGGCGCTGGTGGCGCCGTGGGTCGATCGGGCGGTCGAAACGGCCGCGCCGGAGGCCCGCTTCGTCCGCGCCCAGCTCCGGCTCGAGCAGGGGAACCGCGCTGGAGCGATCCAGGACCTGCTCACCTATGCCGCCTCGCCCGACCCGCAGCACCTCGACGAGGCGCGGCTGCTGCGCTCGCAGGTCCTGACGGCTTCGCACACCGACCTCGCGCTCCTGCAGGCGCGCAGGCGCCTGGCGGAGGACCGGCCCGAGGCGGCGCTCGCGGTGATCGGCGATCGCTGCGAGGCCGGCGTCGACACGGACCGGCTCCTCGCGATCGGCGAGATCCGCGAGTTCTCCGGCGAGCTGCCCCAGGCGCTCGAATGCTACCGCCTGGCCGCGCCAGCTCCCGCCGCGCTGCGCCGGCTGGCGCGCGTGGCCGGGCGGGCGCCGGACGCGCGCGCGGAGCCGGAGCTGCGCGCGGCGGCCGCACAGGGCATCCCCGAAGCCCTCTGGGCGCTGGCGCAGATCGAGCTCGCCCGCGGCCGGCAGGAGGCCGCGCTGGAGCAGGCGGAACGGTTCCTCTCCGCGGCCGCGCCCGACGATCCGGGCGTCCCCGGCGCCCGCGCGGTGCGCGACTCGCTCCTGCGCAGCAGCCGGGAGGCGGCCCAGGCCCGCGCCCGGAAGCAGGCTGCCCTCTGGGGCGGCGGCGGCGTGTTCCTGTCCGCGCTGGCCGCCTGGCTGTGGGCGGGGGCGACGTTGCAGTCGGCGCTGCGCCGCGCGCCGCGGCTGTTCCCGCACGTGGCGCGCGCGATCCACGAGGTCCGGCACGACGTGATCAAGCACCGCGCGGGCACGCTGGCGATGGCGGCCGAGCCGGGGGCCCGGCGGGAGGACATCGCCCGCGCGCTCCTGGCGCCGGAGCCGGCGTCGAAGATCGTGGCGCGGCACTATGAGGCGCTGCGCACCGCCGCGCGCTCGCTCGGCGTCCGTCTGCGGCGGATCTCGCGCGAGCCGCTCTTCGGACCGCTGGTGCGCGACCTGGCCCGCGCCGAAGCCCTGCTGCGCGATCCTTCCGCGGACGCACGGGAGCTGCAGGCGATCGACGCCCGCGTCCGCGGCGACCACTCCCGGCGCCTGGCCGGGCTGTTGCGGCTCGGCCCGCGCACGAAGCTCGACGCGCGCGCGCTGGCCGGCTGGATCCACGCCGTGGAGGCCGAGATGCGGCGCGGCGGCTCCTCGTGGACGGCGCCCTCGATCCTGATCCAGGGCATGGAGGTGGAGTTCCCCGTCGAGAAGGGGGCGCTCTCGACCATCTTTGCCAACCTGCTGCGCAACGCGCAGGCGGCGGCGGAGGGCGGCGAGGTGATCGTCCGCCTCGGCGAGGAGCGCGACGGCGCCGGCCGGAACCTGACCGTCCTCCTGGTGGGCGATTCGTCCACGCACGCGATCTCGCTGGAAGCCATCGAGCAGCGGGAGAGCGGGCGCGGGCTGGCCCTGGCGCGCGATCTCACGCGGGAATGGCAGGGGCACATGGTGGTGCGGCCCGAGGAGCCGCCGTGGACCAAGGCGGTGGGCGCCTGCTTCCCGGCACCTCCAGCATGACGTTCCTGGTCTGCGAGGACGGCTCCGAGTACACGGACCGGTTCACCCGGTTCCTCGGCGGACAGTTCCGCTTCGCCCGCGCGGGACACTTCGCGGAGGCGCTGGCGCTCGCCCCCGGCGCCGCCGCGCTGCTCCTCGACCTCGACTTCCGCCGCCTCCAGCGCGAGCTCCTGGTGGACGAGCGGGGAACGCCGGATGTCCGGGCCACCGCCGAAGTGCAGGGCATCCTGATCCTGCGGGCGCTGCGCTCGCGGGGCGTGAGGCTCCCGGCGATCCTGTTCGCCGATCTGGACGATGCGTCGCACGCGGCTCGGCTTCAGGCGGAGCTGGCGCCGCTGCGGATCCTGCCCTCGAGCGAAGGGCTGCCGCGGATCGCTCAGCTGCTGCGGGAGGTCGTGAGCAGCGCCACCGGAAGCGTCGCGAAGAGCTGATCCAGCGGCAGGCCTCCCTCCGCGACGGTGCGGTCCTCTCCGGTCAATGCGTCTCGCAGCCTCTCGCCCGGCTTCAGCCCCGGCACCGGCAGGAACGTCCCGGCGAAGCGCTCGGCCGGAAGCCGCGCGCCATCCAGGAGATTCGCCACCAGCCGCGGCGCCACCGCCACCGCCAGGTCGCGGTCCGGGCCGGTGCGGGCGAAGGCGGCCAGGTTCTGCGCGCGCGAACCGACCGGAGCGAGCGGGACGTACCCCCCGCCGGCGAATACCTGGGGCAGGGCCTTGCGGGCCTGCAGCGCCGCGTGGACGAGGAACAGCTTGATGCGGCCGTCCGGCCAGCTCGCATAGAGCTGCCGCGCGAGCTCCGGCCGCGCCAGGGACGATCCGCGCAGCTCGTCGAGCATCCTCGTCCGAGCCTGGAAGTCGACCGGGCGCCGGTTGTCGGGGTCCACCAGCGAGAGGTCCCAGAGCTCGTTGCCCTGGTAGAAGTCCGGCACTCCGGGCGAGGCGATCTTCAGCACCACCTGCGAGAGCGCCGAATGCATCCCGATCTGCGCGATCCGCTGCGCGAACGGCTCCAGCCCCTTCCAGGTGCGGTCGCGCAGCGGCAGCGCGAACAGGTCCTCCACGTACCCGCGGAGCGCGTCCTCCCAGCGCTGGTCCTCCTGGATCCAGCTGGTGTTGACCTTCGCTTCCTTCGCCGACTTGACCATGTACTGCACCAAGCGGTCGCGCAGCGCCGGAAGGTCCTCGAGCCGCATCGGCCAGGCGCCGATCAGCGTCTGCAGCAGAAGCATCTGCTCGTTGCGGTCCGGCGCCAGGCGGCCGTCCACCTCCCGGCGGAGGCCCTCGGTGCGCCGGGCGAACGCGATCGCCGTCTTGCGCCACTCGTCCGGCAGCTCGGAGAGCGCGTCGATGCGCACCCGGATGTCCTCGCCGCGCTTGGTGTCGTGCGTGGCGGTGGCCAGCAGCGTTCGCGGCCACTTCTGCGCCCGCTGCCGGTTCTGCTCGTGGAACGCCTCGATGGTGCTGCCGAAGTGCTCCGGCTCTCCGCCCACCTCGTTGAGCGAGACCAGCCGGTTGTAGACGTAGAAGGCGGTGTCCTCCAGCCCCTTGGCCATCACCGGGCCGAGCGCCTGCTGCAGCTTCACCGCGAACGCGTGCTGCGCCGGCCGCTCCCGCTCGTCGACGTAGGCGGCGAACTTCTGCAGCAGGATGTCGGCGATGAAGTCGTAGATGCTGGCGTTCTCCGCCGGATTGCGCCGCTTGGCGCAGGCGACCGCCTGGAGGATGTACTTGCGGTCGCGCTCGTCCACGTGCCCCGGCTCCTCGATGTAGGAGCGGTAGACGGGGAAGCAGGCGATCATCTCGATCAGCGCCGAACGCAGCGAGTAGAGGGTGAAGTCGCGGGTCCAGCGGTTGCCCTCCGAGATGCGGTTGAGCTGGCGGGCGAGCAGGTTCATCTCCGCCGCCATCGCCGTGTAGAGGATCAGCTTCTTCTTCTGGTAGACGAGCTCCTGGAAGTCGATGGTCCCGTGGATGAAGCGCGCGTAGATCTTCTGCAGCTTCTCCGCGTTCTCCCGCTGGACGAAGATCCCGTTGAGCGCGTTGAGGAAGTCGTAGCCGGTGGTCCCCGCCACGCGCCAGCCGGCCGGCAGCGTCTCGGTGCGCGCGAGGATCTTCTCCGCCACCACGTAGAGCGGCCGCTCGAGCCGCGGATCGCGGGACTGCGCCAGCTCGTTGCGGAGCGAGGGCTCGAGTTCACTCCAGGACAGCCGCCGCTGCTCGGCCCGGTCGCGGGCCCGCTGGAGGATGTGGGCGTCCTGCAAGAGGCCGAAGTAGCTGCGGGGATAGGCGAGGCCATCGGGGTGGTCGATGCGCAGGCCGCTGATCTTCCCTTCCGCCAAAAGGCGCAGCGGGACCCGGTGCGCATGCTCGAAGACCTTGGAGTCTTCCATCCGGACCGCGGCGAGCGAGTTGATGTCGAAGAACCGGCGGTAGTTGATCTCCTCCGAGGAGACCCGCCAGTGGGCGAGCCGGTACGCCTGCGCGTCGAGCAGCTTGTCCAGCAGGTCGAAGCTGCGCGGATTGCCCTTGAGGCCGTTGAAGATGCGGACGTTCTCCTCCAGGTGGGCCCGGACCGGAGCGCTCTGGGCGAACAGGGCCGCGACGCGCCGCTTGGCCACTTCCTTCTCGCGGCGGCGCTCCTCGCGCCGCGCCGGGTCCTTCTCGTGCCGCGAGGGCATGTGCTGGAGCAGGAAGAGGATGCTCCGGAGCTCGTCCATCACCTCGCCGGGTCCCAGGTGCTTCTCCAGCTCGTCGATCCGGTGGGCGAGGATCTGTCCGTAGGAACGCGGGTTCACCGGAAAGCGGTGGTCGTAGTAGCGGATGCGGAAGGCGCCGTCCTCGAGCTCCAGCTGGATCTCGCCGCGCTCGAGCACCGCGCCGTAGCGGTCGCCCAGCACCGGGACCAACACCTTGTCGACCAGCTCCTCCTTGACGGGATGCCACTCGACGTCGAAGAAGCGGGCGGCCTGCGAGGAGGGCCCGTTCTCCAGCAGATCCAGCCAGAGCCCGTTGCCGGAGCCGAGGCCCATGTGGTTCGGGACGATGTCGAGCACGTGGCCGAGGCCGGCGTCCCGCAGGGCGCGCGCGAGGCGCTCGTAGCCGTCCTCGCCGCCGAGCTCCTCGTTGATCGTCCCGTAGTCGATCACGTCGTACCCGTGCATCGAGCCGGGGGCGGCTTGCAGGATGGGGCTCGTGTACAGCTCGGTGATGCCGAGGTCGGCGAGATATCGGGCGATGGCGGCGGCGTCTTCGAACGCGAAGCCCTTGTGGAGCTGCACGCGGTAGGTGGCAACGGGCTTCCGGGCAGCCGCCAGCTCGGCCGCCACCTCATCGAGCAGGCGGCGTGCCTGCTCCTGGACGATCTCCCGTTCGACCCTCATCCCGCCTCCAGTCGGACCGGACGGCGGGCAGAACCCTCCCTACCGCCTGCGGCCGGACCGCTCCGCAAGATGTGCAAGCTCCCGCGCCATTGCCATGGGTTCCGGGGCGGAAAAGAGCTCCTCCAACGTCCAGGGCAGCCGGAATGTCCAGTTGTGGGGACCGACGGTTCCCGGAGTGTTCATCCGGTCGGCCCAGCCCAGCGCGTCCGTCACGGGGGTGAGAAGCGCGTCGCTCGACGCCGAGTACGCCAGCTCGAGCACCGCGGCCTGCGTCTCCGGCAGATAGCGCTCCTGGTCCGGGCCCTTCAACCGGGCGAGCGGAGCCTGCGTGAGCTGGAGCTCCCGCTCGCGGGCGGTCAGGCCCTCCCACCAGGTCCGCAGCGACTCGGTGTCGTGCGTTCCCGTCACCGCCACCGAGACGTGCGAGAACTTCGTCACGTCGCGCGGCACGCCCTGGTCGTTTTCCCAGCGCAGCACCTTGGTTCCCGGGATCTCCTGCTCGGCCAGGGAGGCCCGGACGAAGTCGGGCACGGTCCCGAGATCCTCGGCCAGCACCTCGGCCTGCTCGCCCAGCAGTCCCAGCACGCGCTCGCCTTGGGCCTGCTGGCTCGGCTCGTCGGCGGGGATGAAGAAGGGCGTGCTCTTGTCGATCGGGCGGGCGTAGGTGCGGTAGAGCCCGACCACGTGGTCCACCCGGAACGCGTCGTACAGCTCCGCCGCGCGCTCCGCCCGCTGGTGCAGCCAGGGGTCGCCGGCGGCGCGCATCTCGTCCCAACGCGGCACCGGCAGCCCCCAGTCCTGTCCGTCCGCGCTGTACGCGTCGGGAGGCACGCCCACGGTGGCGTCGAACTTGAAGAGCCGCTGGAAGCTCCACACGTCGGAGGAGTCCTCGGCGACCATGAACGGAAGGTCGCCCAGCACCTTGACGCCCTTCGCGTTGGCCGCGGACCGGCCCGCCCGCCACTGCGCGTCCGCGATCCACTGCAAGTAGGCGAGCTGGTCGATCTGCTCGCGCAGCCGCGACCGGGCCTGGTCGAGCGCGCCGGGATCGCGATCGCGCAACGGCGCCTCCCAGTCGCGCCAGCTCTTGCGCCGCTCGTCGTGCAGCGCCCGGTAGAGCGCCCAGTCCTCGATCCACCCCGCATGCTCCGCCCGGTACTCGCGGAAGCGGCGCTCGCGCTCGGTGCCGCGCTCCCGCTCGCGGAACCGCCGGAACGCGCGCGCCAGCGCGCCGCGCTTCACCTGGCGATATCCCTCGAAGTCCACGCGCGGCTCACGGCGCAACCGGGCGAGCTCCACCTCCTCTTCCGGCTCGAGCCCGTCCAGGTCGGGGACGGAGTGCAGGTCGACGTAGACCGCCTCCAGCGCACAGGAGCTCGACGCGGCATAGGGGCTGTCCTGCCCGGGCGAGACCTCGTTCAGGGGCAGCAGCTGCCAGAGCGTGCAGCCCGACGTCAGCAGCCACTCCGCCACGCGGCCCGCGTCGGCATAGCTGCCCAGATCGCCTGCGTCACCTCGCACCGAGGAAAGAGGAAGGAGCAGGCCGGCCCTGCGCCCCAGGTTGAAGGTGTGCCCCACTGCGCCGTTTTACTCGCCGAGAGGTGGATGGCAAGAGCCGATTGCGCGCAGGTTGCGCCTGCGATAGAGGCGGCGGCATGCCGAAGAAGGCCACCACCGACCACGGCGAGATCATCCACTTCGCCGGGCGCCTCAAGCTGTTTCCCGTCGCCGCCCGCGGCGACGCGACGCTGATCCGGCTCGCCTCGCGCGAGGATCAGAGGGAGGACGAGGTCCGCGTCGGCTGGCCGGCTTTCTTCCGGCCCTTCATCGACCGCCACCTCGTCTTTCTCTACGACGAGACTTCGGGCCAGCCGGTGACCCGCGCGGAGGCCGACGCGACCCTGGCGCAGGGGCCCGCGGGGCCGGCCGGCGCGGCTTCGACGGCGACGTAGCCGGGAGGTCGTCCAGGGTGAGCCAGCGCTCCGTGGGCTGTACGGCGCCCGCCAGGGCCAGCGTGATGCGCCGCCGGACCGGATCGGCGGAGACCACCTCGATCTGCACCTCGTCGCCGATGGCGTAGCTGCGCCCCGTCGAGCCGACCACCAGGCGCTGCTTTTCCTTGTCGAGCCTGGTCCCCTCACCCAGCGACTCCGCCGGGATCAGCCCTTCCACGAACACGTCTTCCAGCTCACAGAAGAGCCCGAACTCCGCCACGCCGGAGATGACCGCCAAGAACCCCTCGCCGATCTTGTCCTGCATGTAGAGCGCCGAATAGAAGGCGTCCACGTCGCGCTCCGCCTTCATCGCGGCGCGTTCCCGCTCCGAACACTGGGCGGCGATGCCGGCGAGATAGGCCTCCTGCTCCTCGCGCTCCTGCTGGCGCAGCGGCCGTCCCCCGCGCGCCCAGTGCTCCTTCAGGAGCCGGTGCACCATCAGATCGGGGTAGCGACGGATCGGCGAGGTGAAGTGGAGGTAGGTGGGCGCGGCCAGGCCGTAGTGGCCGATGTTGTCCGGGCTGTACTGGGCCTGCATCATCGCCCGCAAGAGCAGCGCGTTGAGCGCCTTCTGCGCCGGCTTGCCCTCCACCTGCTTGAGGAACTCGTTGAGCACGGCCGGCGTCAGCTCGTCGCCGGCAGGGAGCTCGAACCCGTGCGAGCGCGCCAGCGCGGCGAAGGCCTCCAGCTTCTCGCGGTCGGGCTGATCGTGGATACGGTAGACGGTGGGGAGGCCGCGGGCGTCGAAGAAGCGGGCTACCGCCTCGTTGGCGGCCAGCATCATCTCCTCGATCAGGCGGTGGGCGTCGTTGCGCGGGCGCTTGACGATCTCCACCACCTTGCCCCGGTCGTCGAGGACCATCTTGGCCTCGGGCAGATCGAAGTCGATGCTGCCGCGCGCCCGCCGCTGCGCGGTCAGCTTCTTCGAGAGCTCGTGAGCGACCTTCAGATCCTCGAGCAGCGGCCGGGCCTGCGCATCGGGCTCCCCGCCGAGCGCCTTGGCCACCCGCTCGTAGGTCAGCCGCGCGTGGCTGCGCATCACCGCCTCGTAGATGTCCGCGTGCAGCGGAGCTCCCGCGGCGTCGAAGGCGATGTCGGCGACCATGCAGAGCCGGTCCACCTCCGGGTTCAGCGAGCAGATCCCGTTGGAGAGCCGCTCCGGCAGCATCGGCAGCACCATGCCGGGGAAGTAGACGCTGGTGGCGCGCCGCAGCCCCTCGCGGTCGAGCGGGTTCCCGGGACGCACGTAGTGGGCAACGTCCGCGATGGCGACCACCAGACGATACCCGCCCCCCGGCGTCCGGCTGGCGTGCACCGCGTCGTCGAAGTCGCGCGCGTCCTCGCCGTCGATGGTCACCAGGGCCAGATGCCGCAGGTCGCGGCGGCCGGAGATCTCATCCGGCCGGACCCGCTCGGGCACGCTCTCCGCGGCGACCAGCGTCGGCGGCTCGAACTCGTCGGAGAATCCTTCGGCGTAGGCCGCGGCCAGCATCTCGAAGCGGGGATCGCCCGGCGGCCCGAGCACGGTCACGACCTCCCCGGAGAGGGGTCCCGGCGCGTCGCGGTGCAGGTGGACCTTGACCATCTCGCCGTCGCGGGCGTGGGGATGACGCGGGACGGCGACGTTGCCGGACAGGTTGCGGTCGTGGGGAATCACCCAGGCTGCCTTGCCCTTGGCCTGGTAGATGCCGAGCGCGAGCCGGCGGCGATACTCGACGACTCCGACCACCTCGGCGGCGAGGCGCCCGTCCCTCCCGCGGATCGCGCGCGCGCGCACCACGTCGCCGTCCAGGGCGCCCTTGGTGTGCTGCGGCGGCACGAAGAGGTCGTTCTCGCGACCGCCCTCGCCGAAGAGGGGCGTGATGAAGCCATATCCCTCCGGCTTCAGGTGGATCACGCCGGTCGTCTCCGCCCCCGGTTTGCGCGGGGCGGGACCGGGCTTCTCCTTCGCGCGCCGCCGGCCCGTCGCCTCGGTCATGGTGGCCGGGCGCACCTCCCGGTAGGTGCGCCCGTCGTAGCTGGCGCGGCCTTCCTTGAGCAGGTGCGAGAGGGCTCGGCGCAAAGGATGCTGGCGGGCCTGGCCCAGCCGGAGCTGCCCGGCGAGCTGTTTCAACGAAAGTCCCTTTCCGCCCGCGGTTCGCAGCGCGGCGAGGAGGGACGCTGGATCGATGTTCATGCTTTCGGTTCTAGGCTTTCTTGGGTCCGATGTCGGCGGTCGCCTCGGTCACCACCGTGGTCGTGTCGGGCTTCGAGCACGGGAACCCGGGGACGTGCTTTCCCAGGAACGAGGAGAGCGAGCTCATCAGCTCGTGCGGCATCTCCGCTGCCAGCGCGGACCGGCACAGCCGGCGCGTGGCGCGGTACGTGCGGACGAAGGTGATGCAAGGTGGGCAGGTGCTGAGGTGCTCTTCCAGCGCCTTCGCCTGCTCGCCCGTAAGCGTCCCCTCGATGTATTCGCCGAGGAGGTCGACGCATTCTTTGCAGTGTTCGATGGGGCTCGTCAAACGCGCTCGTCCTGTAGGAAGTCGTTTGGCCGCCAACGATAGTAGCCGACCCGCGAAGAAAGATGCAGCCCGAAAGCAACGGATTCGTTGCTTCCGGTCATTTCGCGGGTACGTCGAAGAACTCACCCAGCTTCTCGCGCAGGGCCAGCCGGGCGCGGTGGAGCCGGCTTTTCACTGCGGGGACGGTCAGATCCAGCGCCTCGGCGATGTCCTCGTTGGACAGTCCGTCCACGTCCTTGAGGAGGAAGACCGTCCGATAATCGTCAGGTAGCTGTTCCACCGCCTTGTTGATGGCGGAACCCAGCTCTCCCGACATCATCTTCTCGTCCGCCCGCTGCGACCAGTCGCTGCTGCTCGTGGGCTCGAGGTAGCCCTCGGCCGAGAACCTGGGCCCCGACAGCTCGAGCGGCTGGTCGGTGAGCCCGTCCGGCGCCCGCCGCTTGCGCCGCAGGCGCATCAGCGCGCTGTTGGCCGCGATGCGGTAGAGCCAGCTGGAGAACTGCGCCTCCCCCCGGAACAGGGGTAGCTTCTGGTAGGCGTTGAGGAAGGCTTCCTGCAGCACCTCCTGCGCGTCCGCTTCCGAGCCGGTCATGCGCAGGGCAAGGCGGTACAGCTGCCGCTGGTGGCGTTCCACCAGCTGCGCGAAGGCGGCGCCGTCGCCCTTTTGCGCGCGCTCGACCAGCTCGCGATCGCCGGGCTGGCCGTCGGCACGCGGCTCCTCCGGTGCGAGGGCCTGCGTCCGGAGATGAGGTGTGTCGGCCAAGGGCGGGGGACCCTAAAGCACGCCGGAAAGAGGGTCAAGTGGCGGGGAGGATCTTTCCCGGATTCAGAAGATCGTCGGGGTCGAACGCGCGCTTGATGCGGCGCTGCAGCTCGATCACGTCGCGGCTCTGCTCGCGCGCGAGGAACTCCCGCTTCGCCATGCCGACTCCGTGCTCGCCGGTAATGGTGCCCCCGAGGTCGATGGCGGCCTGCAGGACCTCCGTCACGGCCGCGTGGCCCCTGGCGCGTTCCTCCGCCGAGCCGAAGAGGAGGTTCACGTGCAGGTTGCCGTCCCCCGCGTGGCCGTAGCACGCGGTGGGCAGTCCATGTCGCGCCCCGATCTGGCGCACGCGCCCGATCAGCTCGACCAGGCGCCCGCGGGGGACCGCCACGTCCTCGCTGATCTTGTGCGGGCGGATGGCCGTCAGGGCGACCGAGATCATGCGGCGGGTCTCCCAGATCCGCCGCCGCTGCGCTTCGTCCTGCGCGGCGACCACCTCGAGGGCGCCGGCCTCGGTGCAGAGCTCGCCCGACCTCGCCAGCTCCTCGAAGACGCCATCGCCGTGGCCGTCGTGCTCGACGATCAAGGCCCCCCCGATCCCGTCCGGGAACTTGAACGGCGCGCGCGAGCTGACCGCCTGCATGGTGGGACCGTCGAGCAGCTCGCAGGCGCGCGGCAGGAGTCCCGCGCCGAAGATCCGCTGCACCGCCTGGGCGGCCTTGTCCTCGTCGGGGAAGAAGGCCAGGAGCGTGGCGACCGAGCGCGGCAGCGGGATCAGCTTGAGGGTGGCCTCGACGATCACCGCCAGCGTCCCTTCGCTGCCCACCAAAAGCTGCGTCAGGTCGTACCCCGCGACGCCCTTCCAGCTCCGGTGGCCGGTGCGGATCAGCTCGCCGGTGGGCAGCACGGCCTGCAAACCCAGCACGTAGTCCCGGGTGACGCCGTACTTGAGCGCCCGCGGACCGCCGGCGTTGTGGGCCAGGTTGCCGCCGATCGAGCACATGGCCTGCGAGTTCGGGTCGGGAGGATAGAAGAGCCCTTCCGCCTCGACCGCCGCCTGGAGCTTCTCGAGGATCACGCCGGGCTGGACCACGCAGACCATGTCGGCGCGCGAGACCTCGACGATCCGGTCCAGCTTCTCCAGCGAGAGCACCACCCCGCCCCGCTCCGCCAGCGCGCCCCCGCTCTTGCCCGAGCCTGCCCCACGCGGGACGACCGGGATCTTGCGGGCGCGGGCGTACGCGAGAAGCTTCTGCACGTCTGCCGCGTCGCGGGCCTGCACGGCGGCCTGGGGCGGGTACTCGCCGCAGCCGCTCTCGTCGCGCGCGTAAGGCTCGATGGCAACGACCTGCAGCCCGAGATCCGAGAGCTGCTGCGCGAGCGCGTTCACCCGAACACCTCGACGGCGCTGCCGGTCATGGCGGCCGGGGCGTCGGTGCAGAGGAACTTCACCACTCGCGCCACGTCCTCCGGGCGGAGCTTCGGCGGGAACGGCGTCCGCTTGAGCATCTCGGTGTCCACCGAGCCGGGCAGCACGGCGGCGCAGAAGATCCCGCGCTCGCGTCCCTCCTCCGCCAGCGACTTGATCAGGCCGGTCAGTCCCCACTTGCTTGCGTTGTAGGCCGCGGCGTGCGCGGTCCCCAGCGTCCCGCTGATGGAGCCCACCACCACGATCCGCCCGGTACCGGTGCGGAAGGCCTCGCGCGCGCAGAGGAAAGCGCCGCGCAGGTTCACGTCGAGCACGCGATCCCACTGCGCCGCCGTGAACTGCTCGATGGGACCGCGCTCCAGCACGCCGGCGTTGAGCACCACGCAGTCGGTGCGCCCGGCATCCGCGAACAGCCGCGCCACCTGCTCTTCGTCCGAGACGTCGCACCGACGGGAGAGGACCGCGCCTTCCACTTCCGGGGCGGAGCGCGAGGCGCAGACGGCCACCTTCATCCCGTCGGCGATCAGCGCCTCCGCGATCGCGCGGCCGATCCCGCGCGAGGCGCCTGTGACCAGCGCCTTCATCCCCCTTCCGCGCGCCGCGCCAGCGAATGGCGCAGCTCGGAGTCCTTCTCGAAGGCGCCGGCCCAGGCCTCCACCGTGACCCGGCTATTCCGCCGCATCGGGCCGCGCACCTGCATGCAGCCGTGCTCGGCCGCGATCACCACGCCGGCCCCCAGAGGCGAGAGCGCCGCCATCACGCTCTCGCAGAGGCGGTGCACGAGCTGCTCCTGGAGGATGAGCCGGTGCGCCAGGGCATCGGTGGCCTCGGCGATCTTGCCGAAGCCGACCAGCCACTGGTCGGCCACGTAGCCCACCGCGGCGCTGCCCTTGTAGGGGAGCAGGTGGTGCGGGCACATCGCGTGGAAGTCGATCTGCGAGGCGATCACCAGCTCGCCCCGCCGGGGCGCGGGCACCAGCGAGGACTTCAAGAGCCCGACGGGATCCTGCGCGTATCCGTCGAGCAGGTCCTCGATGAATGCCTTGGCCACGCGCGCCGGAGTCTCGCGAGTCTCGGTATCCAGCTCGGCGCCGGAAGCGAGCAGCAGCTTCTCGATGGCTTCGGCAAGCGCCTTGCGATCGGGCGGCTGAGCTTTGCGATCCGGCAGCGCCATTCACCACTTCCCGTGCGGACCGCGGTAGACCACGCAGCTCGCCGGGACCTCCCAGAGGCGCACCTCGGCGAGGCCGGGGAGCTTGCCCTCGAGCCGGTGCCAGAGCCAGGTCGCGATGTTCTCCGCCGTGGGATTCTCGATGAAGTCGTTCAGGTTCGTGTGGTCGACGCGATCGAGGACGTGCTCCTTCACCGCCTTCTCCACGTCGCCGAAGTCCACCAGGATCCCGGTGTACGGATCGGGGTCGCCGCGGATCACCACCTGGAAGCGGTAGTTGTGCCCGTGGAGGTTGAAGCACTTGCCCTGGTAGCGCGGCAGTCGGTGGGCAGCGGCGAACGTGAACTCGGCTTCGATCTGATGCATGGGGCGCTCCTGTAACACTTGGATGCGCGGATCGGCAAAGGGACCGGGAGACTGAGCGATTTGGTCGAATTCCGGAACTTTCCACTCTCCAGAGCATCCAATCCCCGGTTTCAAGAGAACTGGAGGCGTCCTTGTCGACCGCTCACCTGCACGCTGTCCGCGACTCCGAAAACCTCGTCGAGCTCTACGCCGAGGCGCCGCTGCCCACCCGGCACGGCCTGCTGCGGGCGATGGTGTTCCGGGAGAAGGCCACCGGCAAGGAGCACGTTCTGGCGGTCAAGGGCGAGCTTCGCGGCCAGGAAGGCGTGCCGGTCCGCATCCACAGCGAGTGCCTGACCAGCGAGATCCTCGGCTCGCTCAAGTGCGATTGCCGCGAGCAACTCGAGCACGCGCTCGACCTGATCGGGCGGTCCGAGCGCGGCGCGGTGGTGTACCTGCGCCAGGAAGGCCGGGGGATCGGCCTCGGCAACAAGATCCGCGCCTATGCGCTGCAGGCGCGCGGCGCCGACACGTACGAGGCGAATCGGGCGCTCGGCTTCGGCGACGATCTGCGGCGCTACGACATCGCGGCGCAGATGCTCGAGCACCTGGGCGTGAAGTCGGTGGACCTGCTCACCAACAACCCGAAGAAGATCGAAGGTCTCCAGGCGGGCGGAATCACGGTCCGTCGCCGGATCGCGTCCCTGGCGCCGAGCAACCCGCACAACGTCGGATATCTGCGGACCAAGCGTGAGCGCAGCGGGCACCTGATCGAGCTGACCGATCAGAAGTCAGCCTCCTAGCTACTGCCCGGCGGTGGTGGTCGACCGCACGTCCGCCGCGGCACGCGCGGGCTTCCCCAGGCCGCTCTTCTGCAGCGCCACGCTGAACACGGCGAGGGCGGAACACGCCAGCAGCGCGTAGAAGAGCGGGCGCGACGGCCGCGCCCGCCACGCCCAGAGGCGATCTCGGCGGCGCTGGTAGGGGAGCTCGGTCTCGTACTCCTGCCAGCACCGGCTGCGCTCGGCGGCCGCCGCTGCCGCATCGCCGGCCACCAGCAGCGCGCGGGCCAGCAGGAAGCGGGCCTCGACGTGGTGTGGATGGGACTTGAGGAACTCGCGCAACGGCTCGACGGCGGCGGCCGAGCGGCGGCGGGCGCGCCAGCGAGCCAGCTCGAGCAGGGCCTCGCCGTCCTTGAACGCCGGATCTGCCTTGTGGACCTCCGACAGGAACAGCTCGCCCTGATCCACGCGCCTGGTCGCGAGGCAAGCGACGCCGAGCAGGAAGAGCGCGCGGAGATCGTGCGGGTCCTCGTCTGCGAGCGGCTTCACCACCTCGATCGCGCGCGCGAACCGGCGCTGTGAAACCAGGATGGCGCCCAGGTCGGCGCGCGCCTTGCGGTCGTGCGGGTTGTGCAGGAGCACGAGCCGCAGGCGGCTGCCGCGCCGGAAGTCGGCCACGGCCTGCGCCAATCCGCGCAGGAAGCCGAACGTGTACCAATCCGCGATCGCGTACGCGGCGAGCAGGATCACCGCCGCGGCTACCGGACTCCCGGTCAGCATCCAGAGGATGGAGAAGTTGATCCAGCTGTTCATGGCCGCTTCATCGTAGTGGCCGCGGCCGGTGAGCGGACAGTTCTCCCCTGTGTGTCGGGGTGGGCGGACCGGGCGTGGCCTGGCCGCTCCGGCCGAAGGCTGATTTGCGGCTATGTTCTTGGCGCGGCGAGCCGGACCGCACGCCGCAGGCCGGTGAAGGGGAGGAGCCGCAGCGCCTCGTCGGGCGTGCACCAGCGGTGCTCGTCGTGCTCGTCCGAGAGGCGCGGCTCGCCCGAAACGGCGGCGGCGAACGCCGTCTCCTCCACGAAGAGGGGTGGCTCCCGGCCGCCCAGCGCGAACGCGTGCACGTAGCCCAGGTCGCGGATCCCGTCGAGGCGCGGCGAGAAGCCGGTCTCCTCGTGGATCTCCCGCGCGGCCGTCTGCAGCGGGCTCTCTCCCGCCTCTCTGGTACCGGTGAGGATCTGCCAGAACCCTCCCCCCTCCGGAGTGCGCTTGAGCAGCAGCACGCGCCCGTCCTCGCGGCGCAAGGTGACGCTCACGGTGCGCAGCTCTGGCGGCACCTCGGACACCTCGCTCTCCCAGAGCGTCGCCGCTTCGAGGGCGAAGGCGTCCTCCACCTCGTGGAGAGGCGGCGCGTCGCCGAGCAGCGATTGGAGGGACGCCACCCCCGCGTCGCTGATCCCGCAGGGAACGATGGCCGCGAAGTCCGCCAGATCGGTGCGCACGTTGAAGGCGAATCCGTGCGAGGTGATCCAGCGCGAGATGTGCACGCCGATGGCGCCCAGCTTGCCCTCGGGAGTCCAGACGCCGGTGCGGCCGGGGACCCGGTGCGACTGCACGCCGGAATGGGCCGCCACGCGGATCATCAACTCTTCGAGCGAGCCTACGTACTTGCGGACGTCCTTGCGGTCCGGCTTGAGGTCCAGGATGGGGTAGCCGACGACCTGCCCGGGGCCGTGGTAGGTGACGTCGCCGCCACGGTCGGTCTCGAAGACCTCGATGCCGCTCGCGGCGAGCGCCTCCTTGGACCAGAGGATGTTTTGCGCCTTTGCCCCCCGCCCGAGCGTGATCACGCGGGGGTGCTGCAGCAAGAGCAGCGTGTCGGGGATCCGCCCCTGGGCGCGCGCCTCCACCAGGGCCTTCTGCATGGCGAGGCCGTCTTGGTACTCGACGCGGCCGAGCCGGCGGACGTGCAGCGCGCGGGTCACGCCCGGAGTCTAGCCGCTGCGGCCGAAGGCCGCTTTGCGGCTACGCAGCTCCGGCGCGCGGCGCGGGCGGCGAGGCGAGCAGCTCGTCGCGCTGCTCCTGGAGCGACCAGGGCATGTTGGCGTAGACGTCCTCGAACAGCGACTCGCGCGCCGGGTCCGGCTTCTTCTCCGCCTCCGCGATGGCGGCGTTCACTTCCTCGAGCAGCTTCGCACGGAGCTCGTCCTCGTCGCGAGCGCTCCACAGGCCCCAGGCCTGGAGCCGCGAGCGCATCAGGTCGATGGGATCCCGCTTCCTCCACTGCTCGACCTCGCGCTCGTCTCGGTAGCGCGTCGGATCGTCGGACGAGCTGTGCGCGCCGATGCGGTAGGTCTCGCATTCGACCAGCGTAGGCCCGCCGCCGCTGCGCGCCCGGTCCACCGCTTCTTTCACCGCGCGGTAGACGGCGACGGCATCGTTGCCGTCCACCTTGACGCCCGGGAAGCCGTAGGCGCCGGCCTTGACGGCGATCGACTCGCTGGCGGTCTGCTTCGAGCTGGGCACGCTGATCGCCCAGTGGTTGTTCTGACAGATGAAGACCACCGGCGCCCTGAACACGCCGGCGAAGTTCATCGCCACGTGGAAGTCGCCCTCGCTGGTGGCGCCGTCGCCCAGGTAGGCCGCGATCACCGTGCGGTCGCCCTTGATCCGCGCCGCCATGGCCGCCCCCACCGCCTGCGGGAGCTGGGTGCCGATGCAGCTCGACCAGCTGACCTGGTTCACGCTCTTGGAGGCCATGTGCGAGGGCATCTGCCGGCCCTTGGTCTCGTCGCCGGCGTTGCCGAAGATCTGGCAGAGGTACGGGACCAGCGGGAACCCGCGCAGCAGCATCGCGCCGCCCTCCCGCAGCGCCGGGAAGATCCAGTCGTTCGACTCCAGCGCGATGGCCGAAGCGAGCGTCGCGGCCTCCTGACCGGTGCAGGCGCCGTAGAACCCGACCCGGCCCTGCCGCTGCAGCGTCATCATCCGCTCGTCCAGCGTGCGCAGGCGGACCATCTGCCGGTAGAGGCGGAGCAGCGTCTCGCGTGGCAGCGGTGGCGATTCCAGCTTGTGGGCAGGCTGCATGGGACGGCAGATCTAGAGGAACCGCGCCCTGGCCGCAATCCGCTTCAGCTCCGAGAGCGCGGCGAAGGCGGCGCGCTTGGTGGAGTCGAACAGGATCGACTGGCCGGGTGGACGCGGGGAGAAGCCTAGCCTCCGCAGCCTCGCGTTGGCCCGGTAGATCAGCTCCCGGCCGCGCGAGCTGTCGCTGCGGAAGGTGATGCTGAACGAGATCGACACCTCGGGGCCGTTGCGGACCCAGTGCGGGACGGCGACCGGGAAATGGAGCCCTTGCCCCGGGCCCAGCGGGACCACCCAGGCGGTGGTCTGGAACACGTCGCGCCAGGGCAGGTTCCGGTGCACGAACGCGGCGTAGAACTTCTCCAGCTCGGCGTCGGGCAGCACGAAGCGGTCGTCGCGGTCCCACATGCTGACCGTCTTGCTGCCCCGGATCTGCAGGAGGAAGTTGTGCTCCGGGTCCAGGTGGAACGGCGTCACCGCTCCCGGCGAGGAGAGGAAGATGAACCCCTCGCGCCGGAGCATGCGCGGGACCGCGGCTCCCGCCTGGGCAGCGACGTCGTCGAGGCAGCGGTCCAGCAGGGCCCCGTACTCGGCATCCTGGTCGACGCGCTTGAGCACCATCCACGAGCCGCACTCGGCGATGCGGCGCACCGTCTCCTCCGGAGAGAGGCCCGTGCGCGGCGTATCCTGCGGCCGCACGCCGACGGGCAGCGCGCCGGCGTTGTATTCCACGAACTCCTCCGGCAGCCGCCGCGCCAGCTCCATCAGCCGGGGGAGCGCGAACAGCGGGTGCGCCGCCAGATCGTGGGCGACGTGGAACGGCTTGCGGTCGAAGTAGGCCGCGAACACCTCGCGATCGAGCGCGACCAGCGGGCCGTTCATGCGCGGCTCACCAGGCGGCGGAGGAACTGGAAGAACGGGACCAGCGAGACGTGGAGGTCGCCCAGGCGGCTCCCGGTGGAAAAGAAGACCGTCTGCATCTCGCGGCGGTCGGGCCAGAGGTGGTTGATCATGAAGCGGTTGGGGGCGGCGCAGGAGTCCATCCAGCGCAGAGCGGGACGCTGGTGGGCGCGCTCGACGTTGTCGATCTCCAGCAGCACGCCGGGAGAGAAGCGGCCGAAGCTCTCGTCGAACGTGATCTTGAACGCGAACGCTCCCTCGCCGCCGACGAAGTTCATCTTCAGCGCCACGGGCTTTCCGTCCAGCCGCAGCGCCAGCATCTGCAGCTTTCCGCCCCGCGCCGCGCCGGCGGCCATCTGCTGGACGAAGGTGCGGTCGCGCAGCGAGTCGACGCCGTCGCGGCCCTTCCAACCCTGCGCTTCCAGGTTCAGGAATTCGTCGACCCAGGGAATCGGATCCGCGCCCGCCGGCAGCTCGTCGGTGGTCAGCGTTCCCAGCTCGGACAGGCGGGCGCGCTGGCGCCGGAACTCCTTGCGCCGCTTGGAGGCCAGCGCGCGGTTGAGGAACTCCTCCGCGCTCCCGGCGCGCCGCAGGACCGCGCGCGTATAGGCTGTCGAGACCAGCGCCGGCCAGCCGCGCTCGTTCAGCTCGTCGATCAGGTGCAGGCGGACCGAGCCCTCGCCGGGAACATCCTCGAGCCGCAGCAGGCTGGCCCTGGAGGCCATCGCGTCCAGCCAGCAGCGGATGGCCGCGCGCTCGCAGCCACGCCGGAGCAGGGGAGCCGTCAGATAGCAGTAGGGATGACGCCACAGCTCGGCGCGCCCGCGCCGGAAGCCCATGGGAAAGAGACCGCAAAGCCGCTCTCCGCGCGAAACCACCACCACTTCCACGCGCTGGGTCCGCGCGAAGCTCCGCAGCGCCGGCAGCAGCATCCACGGCTCGTAGAACGGGTTCAGCTCGGCGCAGTCGGACGCCAGATCCTGCCAGCTTTCTTGAAGCGCCTCGAGAGCGGTCCAGTCGGTGAGCGTCCGGGCCGCGTACCCCGCCGG
>Ga0137397_10000359_pt1 | contig 30999 bp, 39 predicted proteins | sample czorhiz116metaG_FD_106658 | JGI IMG/M metagenome (GOLD analysis project Ga0137397, IMG submission 106658) | Vadose zone soil microbial communities from Angelo Coast Range Reserve, California, USA - czorhiz1.16 metaG | ecosystem: Environmental > Terrestrial > Soil > Vadose zone | place: USA... | reverse complement strand
TGTGCCGGGGAGTGGGGGGGGCGCGCGGGTTGCCGCCGGAGGGGGGGGGGCGGTTCCCCGCGGGGCCAGGGGGGTGGCAGCATCGGTCAAAGGTACGTTTCGTTCGTTCTTTTTTTTTTTTTTTTTTGCTTTTGCGCGCATGCGCGTGTATGTGTGTTTTTTTTGGGGGGGGAGAGGGGACTCAGGGGAGACTCGGATCATGCATGGCATCGCCTGTCACGGTGGTCATCATGATTGCAGCATTGTAGATGCGTGATATGAATTAAACGCCAAGGTCCCCCACGTCTCTCCCCCCCCACACATACCCTCGCGCCGGATGTGGGGAAAGGAGACGGCGGGCCGTCAATGGCTGATCAGGTACATCTCTTGTCTTGGTTGACGGATCAGATCGTCAAGTATCCGACGCGAGACGAGGTCGCCTCTGAGCAGGGTGTGGGACCGCATTTTGACGCTGGCTTTTTAACCTTCGTGAGTTCCAGGCTTCCAGCGTAGATTCATGACTTTTTCGTTGATGATTTCTGGGATGGTTCACACGCCGCGCGTCGCGCACGTTGCGATGCCATGTGTCAAACGTTGGGGATTGTGTTTACCATACACTGGGATATGGTCATACTGGTGACTCGGACTCGGATGCAACAATACCGTAGCTGCTGCAAGCCTCAGATCACGCTGGCCTACAGGTGCAGAATCTCTCTGGGGAATGGATCGACGTGCCCCCGCGCCCATACACGTTCGTCATTAATATCGGCAAAGGTCCGTACCCGTTTACGTCCCTCCTTCCTTCTCCCCACTTCTCGCTTCTATATGCCGTATGCATGATATAGTCCTCCTGTCTCTGTACGTACTTGTGGGGTGCGGGGGGAAGAAGTTGTGACAATGGCCCCCTCGCGCGCGAGCGGTGTTTCTGAAGTGTTTCTGAACCTGTGCGGCGGTAACGGTAATGGATGTCAACTTTGATGCACAGGACTGGAGACGGTTACGCAGGGCCTCGCTCGCGCAACGTCGCACCGGGTGCTGGCACCAGCTGCAGGTACCTCGCCGCGGTATTCGATCCCATTCTTTCAGAACATCGCGAGCGACTTGCGGCTCAGCGAGCATGTGCTACAGTGTGCGTCCTCCTCCCTCCTTCCTAGAACCTTTACTCATTACTTGGTGCACGCGTGAATCTAGTCCCTCCTGAGGTGCTCGAGCTCAAAGAGCGCCGCGGCCAGCTCGACCAGACAGATTGTGAGTCCGGATTCTCCGAGACCCTCGCATAGATGATAATCGATCGATTCGATATATATCATCTACGCCGTAGCAGTGAACTTCTCTGAGTATGACAATCTACCGTCTGGGCAAGTCTCGCTCATCAACCGGGTCAAGTGCGTCGCCCAGCCTTTACGATCCGCGCTCTATGAGTGCCGGGCGTGGGTATTGGGTTGACTGACGGTGCTGCATCACAGGAGCCACCCAGACGTTGCCGAGGGGCATTATCTCAATCTGTTCAAACAATTTTTCCCCTATGGCCTGCCGGCACATGGCACGGGGTACTGAGAAAACTGCCGGATTAAGGGAAGAAGCGAAGCCGCGAAGCAGGAAGGGCCCCACACGGCGTGGAAGAAGCGTTTCTGGGTACAACCGACCCTTGTACGTGTAGCACGAGTCCACTTACCAGATAGAATGTAAAAGATCGTCAAGATACGAACATCTTGGGGCGGATAAGGTGCGAAGCCGAGAAGTATCGGGAAAATGGACCCTTGCTCCAACATCTTGCGTGCGCTGCCCCAGGGCTGGGTTCATATCTCGACCTCCAATATTTCAACGACTTCGTGCTCTAGATCACTCGGAACGCCCCAGATATACTATAGTACATACAAACCTCTCGAAAATAATGTCGTACCTCGTCGTCCGAAGCTGGATTCGATCTAGTCAGCGCTGTAATGAGCTTAGTGGAACGACCCGACACCACCTTCCGGTTCGGCGATAGTACGCGAGCAGGAAACTCATTTCAGGAGAGCAGATTCGATGGTTGATTTCCTGGGTGTCGCCGGCTCGGAGTCGGTTAGCTTGGTGAAGCATCAAGAGGGTCAAGGTGGCGCGCAAATGATAACAAACAAAGGGTGATCAGCTTCGTTCGCCAACTTTAATTGGTTGATGCTTCGATTGGGGGATGGATTGATACGGGCGGAGACATCACGGGAAATGGCCAACGGGCACCGCCGCCGTAGATTGGAAACGAAGACGTGGGGACAAGCGCCGGTGCCACAGTCAGGCACAAAGACGACCGAGAAAATGGACGGAAAGGGGAGGGGCCGCGGTTTCGGGGGAGGGGATCATATATCTATCGGTTGTAGGATCTGGACAGTCAGGGTAGCCTAGAGCTGGATGGAAGGGAGGGACTGCACGCCCGGAGAGGCAGGCACCCAGGGTCACTGATAGAAAGATATCGCGTAAATGCGTTGCAGTCGTGCGTTCACCACGGTGTCATGGTGCAAAGGACGGACACGGGTGCTAGTGATAAAATGGAATGGGATCAAGGCTCGACCCCTCGGGCAGGGTGTCAATGGTCGGAATTGTAAACGCGGACGATTTGTTCGGACTGTGCCGGCATTTGTTTGTCTTCTCCGTGGACCGGGGAACCAACGAGATCAGTCAGCTGGCCACCGTCTGATCTGTCTGATGGGCATTTTAGAGTGAACGCGGCAGGGGTAGATGGATGTTTTTTTGCATGCTCGTTGCTGCACATCTATGGACCGAAGGTAATACGTCGGCAGTCCATGGATCACGGAGCGCCGTTGGATGATGGCTTAAGGGATGGCTGTGCGGGGGTGAATTTGAGCGAAATGATAAATAGTCGATACGGGTTTAGATTGCACGTGCACGAACCAGAAAGGCGGGTTCATCGGGTCGAGCGAATCCGGGATTCTCACCCCCTCGATCCTCTTCCTCATCTACACTCACACTCACCCTATCCTCTCCTCCGCAAGCCATGCCCGTTTCTCCTCCTCCCCTTCTACAACAACAGGATCCCCACCTCCAGTCACAGGTCAAATTATGTTCCTCATGTCGTTCTCCTCTCTCCCAAGACCTCGACCCCACTTACTTTTGCCCTGATTCGGACGCTAATGACCATCTCATGTTGTGTCGTCCCTGCAAGGAGCGCTACTCCCTCCAGACGATCCAACAACAACAACCTCACGACCTGTTGCAGTATTCCGCCATAGACGACGAACCACATCGGTTACACGCATATCCAACACATGTTGTCAACGACGACTCTCCTCGTGCTCCTGCCATAGACAGTCCCGCCTTGGACCCGATGGTAGAGAGTTCCCCATCTGTACAATCCCCATCCCCCTTCTCGCCTTCCGACAGACCATTACCTCCCAGAGTCCCCCACGAAGCCCCCATCTCCCCCGCCGCAAACAAACGCGCGAAATTAGCTATTACTACATCCGTCACTCCCGACGGACTCCGCTCGGCCGTTTCCTCTGTTTCATCGTCAATAAGGTCAAGTCACACCCCGCTGCAGCATTCGCTCACTCCAGACCCATACGTCGACATCACCCGGATCCGTATGCGGTCTCAGGGTCACCACTGTCTCTATCCCGGTGCAACATTTCAAGGTACCCAGAAGAGCGGGCGCAATAGTTATGATGTGACGGTCTCCATAGTGGTCGGTTGATCCGTCAGTTGACTAGTCTGTTATGATTAAATTAACGCCTCGTGATACTCCAGGATGTCGACTTCTCTTCCTCTTTCCTCTGTGGTTATCTCTGCATCCGAGGGCTTACGGATGACTGGCCGGAGCTCACGACTTACTTTGATGCCGAAATCATCGGCAGTCGGCATGGCTTCTTGACAAGAGGGTGGGGTGCCGATGAGGAGGGTGATATGACGCATTGGGGCCGCTTCCCGGCCTTCCGCCACGTCAAGAACAAGCTGAAGGCACCGTACTTGACAGTGGACGGCTACCCGGGCGCTGTGTTCATGCGATGGAAAGAGCGTTTCCTGGTTCCCGACCACCGCGTGCAGGATATCAATGGAGCGAGCTTTGCAGGTAATTCGTTTTATACACCTTGTTCCCAGCTTATCTTCTAAATCCGCCCCCCAATCCTTGCGCAGGCTTTTATTATGTTTGTGTTGATTTTAATTCGCATGCGCATGCGCAGTCACCGACGACCCCAACCCGCCATCCATCGGCGATTCGGGAGGAGGCTGATGCGGCGCCATTGGCAAACAAGCCAGAATCCTTAAGGGGCTCTGGCGGTTCTGTCCACGAAGAGCATGCCAGCTCGCACCGCACTCCACATTTCGGCACCCGCTCGGGGTCTGGAGTGGCTACCATGAGCGGGTTTTACTTCCACCAAAACTCGGAGCCGTAAGTACCATCCAACGCCGCAATGCTGAATCACTGACGCACTCGCAACTGGCAGATACCAGCAGCTGTCTCTCCAACACGTTCCAGAAAACGTGAGCACAAGTTTCGAGCTCCGATGAAGCTCCGATCGTGGGATGTCTTGTCCTCATCGGGATGTCTCCCTTCCTTTCTCGTCGCTCCGGTCCGGCCGTCCCTACACTAAATATTTTTTTCATTCCCACCCCCCTCCGTTTGCTTCTGTCTGTACCCATCGCCCTCTTGTAGTTTCTGTAATACTTTTCGTATGATATCCAGCCAGTCGTCAGTTCCTCAATGCATAAGTTTTAACATGATTACTATTTCGAGCTTCTGGATCGTGGTCTGAATCTCACTGGAGCAAAGCAAGGTAAAGTTGGTGAGTTGGTGGGACATGGCCCCATGGGGTTCGCATATGGACACGGGTGAGATCGGATCCGTGCGAACAAAAGTTTTTCCCCGTCAACCCACGACTACGCAGCAGCTGGCAGAAGGCCCGTCACCGTAGTCATGACATCCTCCAAAGCAATCTCGACTGCTGACTGTGACGCGCTCCGACCGGAAACGGAAGAAATGACGCGCGTAGTCATCATCGGCGGAGGGTGAGCGAAGCACCAAACGCTTCTTCCATTCCATGTGCTCATCGCAAGCGCTGTGAAGACTCGCAGGCATCGCTGCTGCCATCGCGCTCAAGGAGGATCTCGGGTTCGAGGGCTTCACGGTGCGTAATACGATATTGATGGCCACGGACACCCGAGCTCAACATCCGATTTCACCGCGTCGCTTCTCAGATATACGAAAAGGCGCAGGGCGGTGTCGGCGGTGTGTGGAGGGTAAGCGGGGGACATTTCTTTGCTTTGCGAGTCTCGACGAAAGAAGGAAGCTCATGTATTTCCAATTCATCTCTAATTTCACAAGGACAACACATATCCCGTACGTCACGTCACCCTCATTCATCCATCTGCATCTGCATCGACATGCATGGATAAAGCTGACGACGGATCGGGCTTAGGGCTGTGGATGCGACGTGCCGGGACACTCGTACGCCCTCTCCAGCGCGCCGAACCCCAACTGGACGACCTACCACCCCTCGCAGCCCGACATGCGCGCGTACATAGAGGCCGTCTGGGCCCGCCGCGGCCTGCACCCGCACACGCGTTTCGGGACGGAGGTCGTGCGCGCGACGTGGGACGAACGCGCGCAGGCGTACGCCGTCGTGCTTGAGGACGTCGCGTCGCGAGCCTCCCGCACCGTCACGGCGCGCGTCGTGCTCAGCGCCACGGGCAGATTCCTGCGGCCCCGCGTGCCGGAGGAGCTAGGCGGAATCGAGACGTTCCGAGGCGAGCGGTGGCACTCGGCGGAGTGGCGGCATGACGTCCCGCTCGCGGGCAAGCGGGTCGGCGTGGTCGGGAATGGGTGCTCGGCGTGAGTCGTGCTGCTTTTCCTTCTTTTTCTTTTCCCCAAGCCGCGCCTGATGTGGTTGCATTTTCTAGCGCACAGTTCGTGCCCCTGATTTCGAAGGACCCCTCGGTCGAAGTGATAAACTTTTGCCGCACCCCGCAGTGGTATTCACCCCGAGTGAGCTTTAGAGTTTAGGTGTTATCGGGTCAGAGGCATGTGAGGTTGACCGTGTTCTTTTCTTGGTGTTCTCAGACGCCATTCGACTATCCCGTTTGGGCTAAGTGGGTCTTTGCCCACGTCCCGTTCGCCATGAGGGCGTACCGCGCCTTCCTTCTGTGTAGGGTGAGTCGTTTCGGGTACCTCTGCGGTCACCTATTCTGTGTGCGCTGACTGGCAACGTCGCAGGCCGACCTCAGTTTTGCAGCCTTTGGCCAGGCTGATTCAAAACATCTGCACCAAGTACGGAAAGTAAGTCCGAAGGTGCAATTGTACCGGTCTGGGTGATAAACATAGGACGAAATCGTAAGCGAATGACGGAATATATCAAGATGAAGGCGCCCGAGAAGTACCATAGCAAGCTCATTCCTCAGTTCCGTACGGATTTCTGGCTATCTCGTACTCCTTTGATGCATATGCTCACCTCGGTTTCACGTTGTCTACGCAGCGCCAGGATGCAAACGCATTATTGTTGATTCTGGTTACTTGGAAAGCCTACACCGCCCGAATGTGACATTGACCTTTGATGAAATCGAACGCATCGTGCCGCAAGGAGTGCAACTCAAGACTGGTGACATTGTCCCACTTGATGTACTGATTTTTGGAACCGGATTCTCACTCGTGCGTCCTTCGTCGAGCGAGAATCGCCTACGCTGACAGCTTCGGTGGGTATGTGACAGCTTGACAATCGCCTGGAGGTTCTCGGCGTTGGGGGTCTTCAGCTTAACGACTATTGGGAGTCGAAGGGTGGGCCCGAAGCTTATTATGGCATCGCGGTGCCCAACTTTCCCAACTACTTCATGTTCCTCGGTACGTCCGCAGTAGTGGTCTCGCGGTATCATGAGACTGATTCGGCACGAACTGTGTGAGGGCACAGGGCCAAACAGCGGAGGTGGACATACGTCAGTCTTCTACATGGAAGAATCGCAGGTATGTGTGTCACTTCGGTCAAACCCTCGATTCCGTCGTGGTGTCTTTCCTAAAGAGAATGCACGTGTCAGATCCGATACACCATGCAGTTGGTCAAACCTATCCTCGCGGGCGCGGTGCGGTCATTCGCTATCCGCGAAGAGGCGAGCGCGAAGTACAACTCGTGGCTGCAGAAACGGCTCGTTCGGACAGTATGGAATTTTTGCAACTCGTACTACCGTCGTGAGAGCACCAACGGCAAAAATTTCGCGACGTTCCCAGGATCGGTGACGCTCTTCTGGTGGCTCACGCACTCCCCGCGGTACTCAGACTACGATATTGTCGGGGGCGAGCAGTGGCAGCGTGTGCGGAAGGTGAAGGGGATTCTCCGAGCTGCGTTGGTTGTCGTAACAATCGCTGTGGGTACACTGTGCGGGAAGAGGATTTGAACGGGTGGAGGTGAATTTGTATAAAGTGACGGGTAGTGCTAAGCGCGGGTAACGCGGGTAACGCCGAGAGCGACAAGAAGAGTTTACTTGGGCCGTCTTGCACACTGCTACAGCGAGCGGGCATTAATATTCCCTTTTCCTTTCCATCCTATTCCCTTTTCTTTTTCTCCTTCTCCTTCCCTTCCCTCCCTCTCCCTCTCCGTCTGCCTCAAGATGTCCGCACACACCCACGGCAGCACTGGCTCGTCTCAAAACATCGTCGGCGTTCACTACAGAGTTGGCAAGAAAATAGGCGAAGGCTCCTTCGGTGTCATCTTTGAGGGTCTGTCCACACCCTCCTTCTACGTCAGCCCCAGGGACCCTACCTGACCTAGCTCCTCGTAAAAGGCGTCAACCTGCTCAACTCTCAGAGCGTGGCAATCAAGTTTGTGAGCGACGTTTGCACTTTGTTGCTGCGCAAAACCCCATTGTTCATTTCGTTTTCACCCGAAACCCCTTCGGGATTCTAAAGGAGCCCCGAAAGGCGGAAGCGCCTCAACTTCGCGACGAATGCCGGTCATATCGGATACTGGCTGGGTGTCGTACGTCGCGTCGCTTTTGTTCTCGACGCAAGCATATATTGTTCCTCATACCGAAAACTTTGTAAAAACCCCAGCTGGTATTCCGCAGATATACCACTTCGGCCAAGAGGGTTTGCACAACATCCTGGTGATCGACCTGTTGGGGCCCAGCCTCGAGGACTTGTTCGATATGTGCGGGCGCAAATTCACGATCAAGACGGTGTGCATGGCCGCGCGGCAAATGGTGCGTCGTCACCCGGGCAACTTTATGCTGCGCGCGCGCGCGCGTTTCCTCAAAATGAGCGTTTTCCGTAGATCTCGCGCGTGCAAACGATACACGAGAAGAATTTGATTTATCGTGACATCAAACCTGACAACTTCCTCGTTGGTCGACCTGGGACCAAGGCTGCAAATGGTGCGCGTCTATGTCTTTCTCTCCCCCTCTCTGATACCCCGACTCTCGTATGTGATTCGTTGACCTGGTAACCAGTGGTTCACGTCGTGGATTTTGGAATGGCCAAGCAATACCGTGACCCAAAGACGAAGCAGCACATACCGTATCGCGAACGCAAGAGTCTGAGTGGCACCGCGCGATACATGAGCATCAACACTCACTTGGGTCGAGGTGTGACGATTGCCCGTTTGGGTGTGATTCCGACTTCTGAACCATGCCGCAGAACAATCGAGACGTGATGATCTCGAGTCGCTCGGTCATGTTTTTATGTACTTCCTCCGCGGAAGCCTGCCTTGGCAAGGCCTCAAAGCGGCGACGAACAAGCAGAAGTACGAAAAGATCGGTGAGAAGAAGCAGACAACGCTTATAAAGGAACTCTGCGAAGGCTATCCTGGTAAATCGAGGCAACCCTATCACTTTGTTTGGCTGCTTCTGACGTGTCTCGTCGTGTGGCGTGCAGAGGAGTTCGGCATCTACCTCAATTATGTCCGCAAACTTGGTTTCGAGGAAACGCCCGATTATGATTTCCTGCGCGAACTCTTTGCCAAAGTGATGAAGAATAATCACGACGTTGACGATGGCGTTTATGACTGGAATGCCTTGAATGGTATTTATTGTCCCTCTCAGTTCATTCAGCGTGTACTAACAATCTTGTCACAGGTGGTCGTGGTTGGGAAGCCTCGGCAGTAAGTTGTCCTGCGCCGCTCCTGAATAGTCTGCTCACGCACCCTACAGCAAAGCAAAAGTCAAATGCTTTCCCAGGTCCCAAACGCCGCACCTCCTCAATCGCCTCAGCCAGATCGTCGAAGAGATCTCCAACGCCGGGAATCCGAACGTCGCAGGACATCCAAGGTGATTCAGCTCTTTCCGAGTTAACATTCATACTCGACACTTACAAGGCACAGCAAATGCTCGCCCCAGTGGGCGGCAACACGCCAGGACAAACTACACCTCTTTCGGTCGCGGCACATATTAACGTCCCCGTATCGGCGGTGCATCGCAACAGCCACAATCCGAGCCCACATCATCCCTATGCCGCAGGTGGCTTTGAATATCCCCGCAGTGACGTGCCCGAAGACGTGTACAATCAGCAGCAGTACAGCCGAGCTTCTCCCATGATGTCAACTGCGGCACCTCCAGCTGTTAGTCCAGTACGCGCTCGCGCGGGCGATGTTGGCATGTCGCACGACCGAGTCCCGCAGGGCGGCGAGCCACCACAAGAAACGAGCGCCCTCTGGAAGGTCTTGACATGCAACTGTGGCTGAGCGATCCCTCTGTTAATTCACCCTTCAGTTCTCACGAGGTTTTATCTAACCAACTTATCGTTGACTTGCTTCCATGATTCACGAGATCCCACTGCATTCTCCATCCACTCGTCCGTTGTCTCGCAGTTTTCTCATTTCCCGTTCTTTCTTTATATACCCTTACGTCTCTAATCGGTTCCCCGCCGGTATGCTTTCTCTATGATGCTGGCTCTAATTCAGGTTACGACGACAACTATTTGCGATCATGTGTGCGATATTTGGGATTTTATGTTTCCCTCTGGACAGGCACCTCGGTTGTTACTACATATGACAACTTCATTATTTCCATGTACATTCCTCATTGGCTATAAACGATAAAGCCTAGTAAACTAGGGACCCGTAGGTGCAGAGCAAAGCAATTAGATATCGATATCCGATAGCAGGGAGGCAGATAACAGCGACGAGAGCGACGAAAGCGACAAAAAGCGTGGCATGCGAGGGTATTTATTCTGTGAACAAAGAAAAGCGGAAGGAAGCGTAGAATCCTTCCCCACGACGGCAGACAAGGAAAGATCCACACGGAGTAAAAAAAAGACGACGCATCAAGCAAATCCAGCTCAAATCTTGGGTCTAATCCATCTTCATCTCACTTCCGCCCGCCACCCACATCGTCTACAGGCGCGTGCCCGGCGTAGCCCCGACTGGGCCCCGAGCCAGGACCGGGACTCTGGCTTCGGCTCTGGCTATGGAGCTGCCCGACGCTATCGCTCGGTGTGGTCATCCACCGCAACTGCTCGTCGCTTGGGGATGGCGAGTACGCGGTGTATGAAGTATTTCCGTATCGTACATCTCGGTACCCGTCGTCGCCGTCGTGATCATGGGGGTCCGCCTCGGAGCGCGGGGCTGGCGGGACGCGGTGCCGCTCGTCGTCGCGGTATTGCGAGCGCGGAGGAGGCAGAGGCAGAGGCGGAGGCAGAGAGGTTTGCGCGCGCTCGTATGTTTGTGGATGGGAGGCGTGCCAGCGTCTCTGATAGGACGATGATGGCGCGGGCGACGGCGACGGCGGCGGTAATGCCCTGCGGTCTGCGTGCGAGTGTGAGGGTACGTGAGGACGGGGGTCACGTGAGTATGCGGACGCGGATGCGGGTGTAGAAGATGGGATCGGGATGGGGTGCGGCGGGTATGCGTGCGAGTGGTACGGGTCGACGTGTCGGGGAGCGGGGGACCCAGCGGCGACTGAGACGGGCACGGGCACGGGTGTCGTCAAGACTGGCGTCGTCGCTGTGGGAGTAGGCAGCGTCGTCGTTGCCGTTACGCGTACGATCCCGTAGCCTTCTGGGAGGGGAGGGAAATACGGTCGGTGGACGGAGGGACGGTTCCCCGAATAGTGTCCGCGAAATCCGCGGCCGCGCCCTCGGAAGTGACGGAAGCCGGATCTGCCGTACTTGTGGTGCTGCGAGAGTAGCGGGTGATCAGGGACTCGGTGTAGATCAAGGTGGCTGCGAAACGCACCGGCGGTCCCGCTGGCACGTGCTGCTCAAAGTTCTCTTGATAATGTTGCTTGTTGAGATGATCGGCGGGAATAAAGTCATCACGAGGGGCATACTCGCTATCGCCTGGGACTGGTTCGGGTGCAAATGGTGCATTTAACCGAGATGTGGTGATGCTGGGCATATGGACCGGTGCGGAAGGATTGGCGCGCATTCTTCCTAGTTCCTCCAGGAGTCGATCTATAGGTCCCTGAAGGCGGCTCTCCGACTTATCCAACATCTTCTCGAACTTGCCCTTCAGCTCGCCTATCATCTTGGGGATCGTGTACTCGACTCTCTGTAGATCCCTCTTGGACAACTGGAGCGTCTGCGATAAATTCCGAATCTCATCCCGCAGGTCTGTGTTGTCATGAACCAACATCTCGATCTTCCTGTTTTGCTCCACTATCGTGGTAGTGAGCGTTTCGATCTTGGAGATTACCTGCGCCAGCGAGCCTTCCAAGGAAGCTGTAGGTCGAGTGGACTGATGACTTTCGAGTTGGACCTTCTCATCGCTCCTCACAGACGTTGAAGGTCGTGAGGGATGAGTGGCACTAGGTGTATGCCCGGCGTTCATCTGTATATTCGCTCAGATTCCTCAGGGGAACCCACTCCAGTATGATAAGACGGACCTTTCGTTTCCGTTCTGGTGGCGCAACACCAGAAAAAACGAAGGAAGGACGCTTACGCTTCATGGACTCGGCCATTCCAGCGGCGGAGGACTGGACTTTCGCTGAGACTGATACTCCTGACTTCGGAGGATCTGCGCGGTTACGTTGGTGGGTGTCCTAGAGTGGAGCGCTGAGGACATACCTCGTGGGGGAGTTTCTTGCCCAACCAAGGTATTACTAACGCTGTCCTCCGGACCAATCTCGGTGAGTGGTGACCCCCAATCGTCCCCATCACGAGGGAATGACATATCCATTACGCAGGACGGGCCGAGGGCCTTGGTGGTTGTAAGTCAAGATCCTAGGACGCGAGGTCATATTATCAAGCGAATTTGACGTACAGCCACTGGCATTCCGTCGGACCTGAGCGTATCATACCAGCCAAGCTTAATACGGGATACGTTCAATGGTTGGCAGTGTGGGTAAGACAGGGCGATGATTGCCAGCTTTTGTCCTATCAGCTTCGCGAAGCCGTCACCTGACACTTCGGCGGCTAGTATCGTTTCCTTGTCTGCCGCGATCGACTTTCTCCTGGCGAGATGAAAGTTGTGGAATGGACCTTGGTCTCGCGACATTCTGTAGAATACGATTGCCTCTGACGAGTGGACACCAATCTCAGCAAAGTGGACGAGACGGCGACTTTTGTGACATTTCCCGCAGTGAAGAGTGACGGCATTTCCTGCATGAGGCCGCGCCCTCTTTGCGTGACACTGGAGTACGCCCTGCCACATACAGTAACGCAAAATATAGATCAGGACGCAAACATAATGACAAATCTCGTACCTTGTTGGTTGAGCGCTCTGCCCGCCACTTTTGGATGGCTGTTCCTGCCGCAAATATACCTGTTGCATTATTGCGCAAGACTCTGGAACGATGCGGGGTTCAAACTGTTCGAACACCGAAAAGACAGACAGAACTTACTCGTCTCCGACCTCGTTAAATACGTCAACACCAATACCCCGAAGCGCCCGCACAGCCCGATTATAATCAACATACAATATTTGAATGGGCCAAGATTGTACGGGTTCCATAAGCCCTTCACAACGGCAAGAACGTCCCTCTGCGTAGCACCCTGGACAGATATGCAAGCCATCGCTAACACTTGATGGTTTCTCTTCTGAGAGCGTACAATCTTTGCAACAAAAGAAGCTGACGAAGATATCAGCACCACAGAAATCGCAGCTGAACGTTGAGTAGCCGCCTGTATCGTATACTTCATGATTGAAATCCCGTATGATATGGTCCAGGATTTCCGCGTCGGGGTGGTATTCTTCTTGAATTACCTCCTGGAAAAGCTCGAGCAACGCTTGCACATCACTGCCAAGTTGTCTTCGAGATATGTCGTTGCTGCTACCATTATCAGCGTGGTGCGCTGTTCAAGTTAAGAAAGGCACAACCTAGCGCTATCGTCTTCTCCCTTCACCTCTACCTTTTCAAGGAGCACGGTGTTTCGGCGAAGCGCGTGATGAATAGTACTTTTAGTGCGGTAGGTCTCCGCCCGGCAAACTCTATCGAGAGAATATGAGAATGACATGTGCCCCTGCAAGCACGTCCTACCGTTTGTAGATCGGGAGCTCGTGGCGTAGTGCAACTTGAGCACTCCTAATTGTCATCCGTGACCAGGACATTTTCACCGTGGGACCACAATGATTGACGACTTGATGACAACTTCTTGGTGGTACTAACACAAGGTCACCGACCCTCTGCTCGGTGATATAAATATCGCAAGGAGCTGCGGAGAATTCTTCAATCGACATTGCATGGGATTCCAAATCCAGTTCTTGACCCAAGGATTGAAAATACTTGGCCATAGAAGAAGCGGAAGAGCCGTCGGTCATGAACCAAAAGGCAGAGCCGCCATCTTCGGTATAACACATAAGATTATGTCCGAAAGAGGCGCAGAGATCTTTGTGGCATGGCGTGAATGTATCCCCTATGCCCAAATAACACATCAGAGTCTCGACACGACCCTGCGAGCGAAGATGAGATCGCTCACGAGAAACAAGTCGATCATACTCACACGCTCGGGAAGATTTTGCATGATATCAGCTGGGCCGTGCGGACGGAGCAAACTGGGAATCAGAGTCGTAGTATCTAGCCACTCCTTCCATTCACGTGGACACTCTAGATCCTTGGCATACCATCGGGAAGTTTCTAAAAGACAAATTCAATGCACTGGCGAATGGCGAAATGTGAAGTGATTGACCATCCGCGCTGGCATAATGATGGATGGATTTTACGTGGTCCAAAAATTGGGCAAACGAGACGTCTAGGTCCTGGCGGGTAGGCACGTTTCTGACCTGTATCTCTGGCTAGAGCGTCATTACAGCGCCAGTCAATCGACTATTTTTTACGAGCTCACGCTGTTTCAAGTTGTCACGTAGCCAGTGGATGTCGAACATAGCGGTTGGCCAAGTCTCATGCTTGTGCATACCCTCGATGACGAGCGGCACCCCAGAGGCCTCGTGTTGGCGAATGATTACGTCCAGACTCTGGTCAGAAACAGATACGTGAGGTATTTCACGAAAGCGTCGCCCTCGCGCAAGGAGTTCGTTCAAAGACCACCCAGCAGAGGTGAGGAAAGGATCCTGCGGCTGCGGCATCTCCTTGTGGTTGGAACTTGAAAGGTACGGCAAACGTGAAACGTAATGTATTCGGCCAACTCCGCTACATAATATAGCTCAGGTCAAACCTCGCGTAGCCGTCGCGGTCACGTGGGTAGACTCGATCTGATCTCCGGAAGTTCCCCGCTCAGGCAACAAGCAGGGAGTCAGATAGTCCTTTACTGCATTGTTATTATCGGCTTGATCAAGCTTGGCTGTCATGCATGAGAGTTTGCCTGAAACTGAAAGAGCGGGATGGATGATGCGATCACGTGAGGGGAATTCCGCATCCAAGTTTGGTCGTGCTACGTACTCGGGATCCAGTCGCACCATCTCCTACGGCATGTCTCATATCTCATCATCCTCGCCCACTGACCTTGATATCTGGGAATTTGTCTCTTGCTCGAAATGCCATCTACCCTTCTCGTCGGATCCAACTGCGCCCCCACAAGTCCCATTTTGGCTTACTGAATGCGGACACGTCATATGCAATCTCCATCTGAGTATGTAGCTGGCATATCAGCGGCGTTCGTACAAGTCGACAAGGATCTATCTCAGACGCTGATCAGTCGTGTGGAAAATGTGGTGCTCAGCGGATACAAATGATACCCCTTCAGCGGGATGTATGCCGCCTGCCCTTTGTCGCCTTGACCAGAATCTGAAAAGTTTGCGAAAGCTGGATCCTCCGATGTCTAACTGGTTTGGTTCAGTATCTCAGGCGATGGATACCCTATCTTACACCATCAAGGCGGGTGGATTTACCGTCCTCCACCGTTCCATGGCTGATGATTTCCAGTTTCAACAAGACATGTTAACGTCGCTTATCCGGTTTCTTCGCGAAAAGTGCGCTCAACAAAGGGACGTTCTTCTTCGTGTTAAGCATGAGCGTGAAGAGCTAAAAAGTCTAAGGAAGTGCGCAAGGCCTGTGGACCGTGTAGACTCATAATTGACGTGCTCAAAGGACCAATGAAGAGCTTCGTGCGGAGATCGAGCAACTACGATTATATGCTGGTATAGATCATGTCGGCGGCTCTAATAGCGCCACTAGTTCCAGTGGTAAGCGTCAAAGAATAGACGCATACAAGTGAGCTTCCCTGGATCTGAAGGCTTATCTTGCTCACTCCTGCAAACACTATAACGAATCCCAGTGCGAATGGAAGGAATCTGTCCAGCCCTCGCTCAGTCACCACACCTCTGGGGCCAAACAGACTGACGTTACCCGCAGACCATCGGCCAACCGTGCTCGTTCAACGGCCTTCGAACACGACAACACCAAATCAGAAAGACCCATTACAGGGAGGGCGGCCGATGTCCAGTCGATTGCGGTATGCCTCAGCTAGAGCATGAGAATTATGCTTACTGTTGCGGCCGAATCTTGCGCAGGCAATACGCGTATGACCCGTCACATATGCCGCAGCAATCAGGTGGCTCGGATCCCCAGCAGGGCACTTCGTACCAGCAGCAGACGCGTTCAATGATGCCCCCGCCCCCGCCGATGGCTCACGGTGCATTCCCATCCACTGGTTCTACGGGCGATGGTGTTGTCTCTTCCCACGCCCGCGGTCAGCTGCTTTCGGGCGAGATAAGTCAAGCACGACAATCTCCCCAAGTGACCACTTTTGTGTCAAATACGCCCCGCCTCAGTGCTCCGCTGCCCTCTAATCGCTTCACACCTCGAGCTTCAACCTCTCATACACCTTCAGGGTGTTTTGTTCCCCAAACTCCTGGCCCAAGGCGCTTTGTTCCTGCTGCTACTACTGCTGGATCTCGTGTCCACTCTCGTGCTGGCAACCCCAATCCTGCCATACAAACCGGACTGAGAGCCCCGTTCTTTCCTGGAACAAGGTTAGGCTGACCTGGCCTTTTTATCCTCTCTGGGGCTAGTGGGATAGGGTAGTGAGAGCATGATTAGTTTCACGAGTCCTCCACATGTAAGGGATTGACGTTTCCATGCTTTGTTTCCGTATCAGTTACGCGCAGAAATATCACCGATAATAGTCGATTCTTGTTATTCCGGAGCGTTTACTGTTTGACCGAGTCAGCCACAGGATCCGGACTAGGAAGTGATGGGCACAGAAACTCCGTAAAAGACGCTCCTAGCGTGGTCGACTTCAAGGGAAGGTTTCTCTTCGGTGTCTTAATCCTGAGACCATCGCGCAAGAGGGCACGACAGACCACTAATGACGTGACAGAGGTCGCACGTGTCCAAAGGCTTCAGTGGTATGGCCAACGCCATGATATATTTCTTGGCGGTCGTCCCGAAGCCGAAGCCGACACGTTTGTTTGACGTTTGCGTTTGACCAATTTGACCCCTGAATGAAGCTGCCCCACGCAACCATAAATTTAGCGTGGTAATCGGGCCAATGGCATTCGAACAAGTAGTGTACACTGTCTCATGCTGAACACGACCGCGGGCAAGATGTTCTCCCATTGCAGTGCATGCTGTGCCCGAATATCCCGAACACGCACAGACTGTGGGCTCGGCAGGCTGCGGAAGACGGATGTTTGTCCACGTTTGTCAATGGCTGTAACGACTGCTCCACCGTGACGACTGCGCAACCCGGTGACGGTACAAAGCGCTCTTATAACCCCGAGTCTCAGTATTTTTTAATCATCTCATCTCAGTCTTACCTAGTGCCGTCATGCCAGTTTCCACCTATCCCACAGGAGAAGCTGACCAATATTATGTCAACGACCCGCAGCAGCATGGCGCCTACCAAGGTCCACTTCAATTTGATCCTTACAACCACCCTCCACCCGACCCTTACGATCAGAGTGAATACCGGGAATCATACAAGGACGAGCCCATTTATTCGCTACCACAAGGACAATCGATGGAGCCGCTAGGACCGAGCAGTAAGGAAGAGGTCGCTTACTACGCCGACGAGGGCAACCCGACTCTTCGGACGCCCCGGTGCGTGACTTGGTGATCTGCATCGGCCATGAGTTCGGGCTTACGGGTGGTCTTTTGAGATAGGAGTGCGCGGAACCTGCGTGCGTGGAGGTACCAGCAGGGTCGTCGCCTGTGGACTCAGGTGCGGACGAGTTGCGAATCACCGTCAGGAAGCTTCATATATACTGACATCCATTACGGCGTACGTCAGGGAAGCAGGCCGCGATGTCTCTGCCGATTTTTCTTTTGCACTGTTCTCATTTCCTTTTTCCTCATCGCCATCATTCTCCTCAACCTCGCATTGGTGCGTGTGCTTTGTCATGCCCGTCAATTAGGCTTAGTCATTCCTATTTTCCAGTGGATACAACCGCCAGATATCATCATTGGAGGTGATAACAGCACAGTACGCTTTGGTCGTGATTTACGGTGGGAGAAGACTGACGCAACGTGCATTTAGTCGGCAGTTGTCGCCCAGGGCGTCAGCATGTTGTCAAACGGGTTCCAAGTCAATCTAGGTCTCCCCATAGAGTGAGTACTTTTGAATCTCCCCGTGGGCGTGCCACCAATCCTGACTTGATCGTCTTTCAGAGTCATCAACCCAAATTACTTCGGTGTGAGACTCGTGAGTGCAAATGCGCAGGTGAGTCTTGGTACCTTCTCGATCATATGTGCGCTAATGCATGTGTAGATTTTCTATCCTATCAACGACACCCGGGTTGGCAACGGGTCGATTTATAATGTCAACTTGGTGTCACACTCTACGACAAATTTCACTTTCCCATTTTCGCTCGACTACACTACGTCTATCGACCCGAGCTCTGCGATCATTACCGATATCGCATCCAAATGTCTCCGTTCCCCGCAGAGGGACCTGACGGTAACTTATAAGATAGACGTCGCCGTGCGAGTTTTCTTCATCACAATTTCGCCAAGCATCAGCAACCCAATTTCTTTTTCTTGTCCCCTCACTTCGTCTGAGCTGCAGGTCCGATTCCTCATCCACTTTGGCTGTCAGTTCATGTTTAATATTGACATCCTTTTGCTCTGAACAGGCTGTAATCCAACAACTCGGTCTGCAGAGCATCATTGGGTCTAGTTCATGAACTTTGGGTCGTAGATGCGTGGAACGTGGCGAGCCAAGTATAGTATTACCTGATAGTATAAAAAGGACTATCGCACGACTCGGACCTGACTTTATGTATGCACTGTATGCAGTTACGATTTGGACCCTCTGTAGTTAGACTTAATTATTCTACTTTGTGCACGCGCTGCTGACTGTCGCAGTACTAGTGTCAGTCCTGTCACGCGGTTCCGATGTGCGTTCCAATTGCGTCACGACAGAGCGACCTTTTACATCCGGCGTGCAAGATGGTTGCATCGAGGTGTCTGATGGTGTACCTGTGCATAGACGCGCTCTCAAGCTTTTTTCTCGTGCGGTGGGAGGCGATCGTGGGTGGACTCGACCCAGGCCTTACATAGGAGTCGAAAACCCACGAACATGATCTGAGTCATGGACTACGACTAATCACGGTACGATGAAGTCCGACGCCTCATTTTATCACACGGTCGCATTTCCTTGTCGACGTGGGCCGCCGGTGGGCGCAATGAGCCGGTACCAAAAGTAGCAAGGAACGGAACGCTCCAGCGATAAGGCACACCGCGCCGCCACCAGCCCTGCTTCCCTGTCCTGCTGTAAAACGGTCCGGGTACAAAGACGCCACGGTACCCCTTCATTTTACACATCGCGCTCAACTTCTTTTGGAAGGACTATCCGATGCTGCTCCTCCAGGGCGGTTGGTCTGAACACTCTTTCCTTGACATCACCTTTGCAATTGCAAGCTGTGCGTTTCCCTGCTGGTGTCAGTGTCACAGTCTGCTGAGTCTGCTCTTCAAATCGTACTATGCTATGATTGATGACCTTCGATTCGTGCGCGGTGCGCATTCCCATCGAAGGGGAATGAGGCGCTTCCAAGCGCCACTATAAGGTATTATCTCCTACTAGTATCCGCACTGTGTCTGCTATCCATTGCCTCTGGTTGCCATAGTAAGTCTGGGTGATGTCTCTACCACTTTTTCCACCGCTCTTCCGCCGTGTTAGCGGCAGCTGCTTGTTCTCGTCAATTTAATATTTCTCAATCCAAAGCAGCTACGACTCGGATCAGCTCGGTCCCCCCTGCTATTGTTGCTCACCGCACAATTCACCAAGCGCTTTGCTTGTTGCCAGGCCACCATTTGTCAACACAAGCCCTTCTGGCGGGTACGGAGCTACTGTATTCCCAGAGCAGGCTACGTTTTCAGCACCGTTCACATAGGTGACAGTAAGGAACCTGTCACATGTGCCAAGCTTCTTGCAAATTACGCCTCGCCTGAACTTGAAGAGATATGATATGGTTCTTAATTAGTTCAGCGATGGTATCATGTCAAACATTCCATGGTATGCTGCTGCACGCTACAGCGCATACAGCTGCCGTGTATACTGTCACGGTCTGATTCACCATAGAGTACCGAGACGTGGAATTATTACGCACAATAAATCAACATCGGCGATTTTCCGGGCGTCAATCGGAAGCGATTCCAGGACTGATCGGGTGGCATAGCACCCGATGACGGTTCCGGGCGCCACTGGATCTGTTTCGAACAAAATAAACGTCACGAGGAGACTCGGATTCTCCACACGCAAATCGAAACAGCGGAGAAATGCCCAATTTGGCTCGATTGCGGTGGAACATCTTCGCTGTCGTATATCGACATACCAAATGCGGCCGCAGTTCGTCTGAAAAAGAAACCCGGGATCGGACGGCGATCCAGGATTGACCCGAATAAAGTTGGCGTGTGCTGTCTGCCAAAAGCTGGTCATAACTTTATCATAGGGCTATATCTTCCTCTCCCTCACCATCTTTTCCAAATGTCATTCCCTCTCTCCGCATCCCTCACCCTCGATGCCCGCGCCCGGTCCCGCTACCCCCCTCCAGTCTTTTCTCGGTGGCATTGGCCTCGCCCTTCCCGCGCAGGCCCTCCTCTCTCTCAACAGTAGGACCTTTGGTATCTCTGGCTTCATCCATGGTGCAGCACGCGGGAATCTAGAGGATGCTATGTCCGTGCTTGGCCTCGTCTCCGGTGGTTTCGTCGTAGCTGCCATCGAGGGTACCAAACCTACCATCATAGATTCGGCCCCACTCCCCCTCGTGTTATCCGGGCTGCTCGTCGGCGTAGGTGCAAAGGTGCGCTTCCCATCTCCCCGGAGTACTGTATCAGTTCATTATCTAACTTTTTTGGGTCCCCCCTTGCGCACAGATGAGCAATGGTTGCACGTCAGGGTACAGACAATTTTTTTCTTGTGATGTGAAACAGCCGTTCTCACACATCCCCTCCTGCTCTCGTTTTTCTTCCACAGGCACATGATTTGTGGACTGTCACAATTCTCCGTCAGGTCAGTCAGCAGGAATTTCAATTCGCTTTTCACCCCCCCTCTCCCTCTCCCCCCTCTCTCCCCCGCAGCCATTGGGCTCACGACAACAATAACGTCATCTAGGTCTATCGCCGCGACCTCAACATTCTGTTTGACAGCATCGCTCATGGCCCGGTTCCTCCACGGCGGGCTCGCACCCATACCAGGGGATCTATCACTGGGCGCTCACGGTGGCGCGTTCCTTGTTAGTGGGTTTGCAGCGCTGGCTTCTGCCCTCGCTGCCTCGCGAGTAATCGGCGCAGGTGTCCGTGCGCGCCAGGTCGTCGCGTTCTGCTCCGCGTTTGCATTTGCCTTATCATTGCGCCTGTCCAATCTCTCAGACCCGCGGCGCGTGCTTGCGTTCCTGTTGACCCCCGCTCACACCGCGTTCGACCCATCACTCATGTACCTCGCCGTCGGCGCCATCCCCCTCGCGTCTGTGCTTTACCGCGTCGGGAGGGTGCGCGTGCAGCGAAAGAAGACGGTCGACGCGCGCCTGTTAGCTGGCGCGGCGTTGTTTGGGGTCGGGTGGGGAATTGAGGGTCTCTGCCGTAAGTCCTTGTCACGTCCTTCTGATCATGTTGCTGTACTCCGCCCCGACTGCCGCTGACGACCATCACTGTGCCATGTAGCCGGCCCCGCGTTGGTTAACTTCGGCTGGTCACTCGCGACTAGTGCGGACATAAGGCCGCTCGCGACATGGTTGGCTGCCGTTATCATTGGAGGCTTCTTGACGCCACCATAACGTTCTATTGTATCTTACCGCGATTCTCTTCCCATGTTGATCATGCCCCGATTTTCTTATCGTTACTGTATTGCATCATGCTGATAGAGTGTAGGAGGGTGTAAGATACATAGCAATCGCTTAATACCAAAAACATGCTTAATGACAACTGTCATCTATGCAACAGCAGTGACAGGGACAGAAGGTGTTGAAGCAGGGGGATTTTTACTCCGTCCCCAGCGGACACCGAGACGCTCCCCATCCAAGTCTAACCCATTTGCCCATGCTTCGGCTGCGCGCTCCGCTGATACACGATCCTTGAAATTAATAAAAGCGCACCTGAAGCGCAAAGAAGACTATCAGTTAGAACTGCAACAAGAAGATGACGCAACCTACCTTGACTTTCCTACATGGACTATCGAACGTAAGGATGTAGGGTCGACGCCAGGTAATGACTTGATGACGCGTGTGCGGATGGTCTCTTCCGTCGCAGACGCAGGCAAAGAGGAGATGAATAGTGACATCTGGTCGAAGTGAGCCACTCAGTTGAAATCGGGCAATCCTTGTGCGCGAATAGAACTCACCACGGATTCATCTTCTGGCGGCTTGAGGCCTTGCTTTTCAGCATTCCCAGCCAGGATCTTATGCGCGACAGGGTCATCGCGCCCAAAGAATCTGTCTTGGATATTCTGCGTTGATAATTCGTTTTTCACGGGCATCTCGTGTCTAAAGGTGGACAATGCGTTCGCACGATGAGGATGAGGTGAAAGAAAAATGAAGACGCGGGCGTACCGGTAAGGACAGTCGCTGCCACGATTGCACCCCCCTTTGGCGTAAAAGGAGCATAGATGTGGCCGGTTACGTTTATAGTAGGGTTCGGTCCGTGCCAGTTGCTTGAGCATCTCCCGGCCTGCCGAAGATACCCGGCCGTCGTTCAGCTTGTTCTCGCCTCCAGCAAACTAACGACGCAGGCACGAGCCATTCATTACGTCAATTTCTTTTTCTCTAGGAAGGGAGGGGGGGGGGAAGGGTGGTTGGCGCACCTTGGCCTCCTGATTCTGGGCGTAGTACTCCCGGTTGATGTCGCTAGTGGGGGCATCGTTCGAGGCGCCCAGCGCGGTATCGCGGACCTGCGTCGGGAGGTGGTATTCGAGGTCGAGGAGGCACGTCTGGCACACGTTGCGTGTCTTTGCGCAGGTCTGGCAGACCACCGTCGACTTGAAACGCATGCCCGCGCCCGGGTTCCAACGGAAGATGGTAAACGGGCGCGCGCACGTCCCGCATTCTCGTCCAAACTCTTGTTTCGACTGTTGTACAAGCAAAAAGAGAAAATGAAAGGTAAAAAAAGGATGAGTATCAGAGGGCAGAGAGGGGGGGGAGAGGGGGAGGGAGAATGCTGAGACAGTGGGAACGGTTGCTTACCATTCTGACGAATGGGTTGTCCCCCAGGCCTTCGGGGCAGAAACCGGGTCATGTTAAAACTGAAGTTCCATGGGCTCTACGAGAGATAACGAAGGACGTACATGTCTCACAAAGAATGGGAAATTCACTTTGCTCCCAGCCAGCCTTGTTTATGTCGGCTTTAGGTGGCATCGAAAGTCTGGTTGACAGAAATATTGAAACACAGATAGAGGAAAGATGGAGAACTGAGAGGACGAACGAACTTGGTCAGCAAGGCAAGTAGGATAGATGACTCAGCAGACCCTAACCTCAATGTCAGGTTCCGCGCGCAATCGTCTCCCAGGCTGTGCGTGCTTAGTCCCCTGCGTGGGAGCCGAAATATTGTATGATAGCACCGGTCAAGTGGCCGGGAAACCAGTGAAAAAATGGTGATCCTCAAATTTGAGTTGGGCACTTGTTTTTATTTTTTGTTTCATTTTAGTACTTAGGTGGTTAGGAAATCACCTAAAATCATGCCAGTGGAGTTCATGTTAATGGTTAGATAAATAATTTATTATTTCCATGTCTCCGATTCGTAGCCCAGGCCCCCGTTTCTACTGTAGTACTGTAGTTCTTATGAAAGCTCGATTTTGCATCCCAGCAGAAACTTTTGGGGAACTATTTCTATTATTGCACCGGCGGCTCCCTCATTTATATTCCCTCTGGTACCATGAAGTGCAATCCTGTGGTACCGATCCCCACAGCTCCCCCACATTTACCGCCATGGCTACAGACAAATCCACCAGTGAACCCCCCCACCTCGACGAGAAAAATGACGAGGAAGTCATATCTGACGTTTCGCTTGTCAATCCGTCGAGCCACGGCGAGCCGATCGTGACCCGGCGGGAGCTGTGGAGTTACTATTGTAAACGCTGTAGAGATTTCTCGTCCCTACAGTGGTTCTGACTTTATCCCAGTGTATTTTTTCGGTGGTTCTGTGCGTTCCCTCTGATTTTGTTCTCATTCAGGGAAGGGCGTTGAACAGACACGATCCAGGGTGTTCCCGTCTGTAAGTCCATCGCGGTTTCTGGAGTTGAGTTGACAGTGGTCTCAATGTTTCAAAGTTTCCACTTCGACTATATTCCAGGACCTCGCCACGTATGCAAGGTATGATCCCGCCCGTGGACCGGGTTCGTCCTGCCTCGACACTGATGCCTTATAGATAGCCATAATAATACAATACATTCGTAGGAGAGATGGCCGGGTTCCAAAGAAGACTATGAAGATGGTGGCGCGATACCACAACTATATTTGTGATGATTGGAAGATGACGTTCGATGCGTTGGCTCTGAATTCAGGAGATCCTCGATAGTTCCAAGGTGGGGGATTCTCAAGTTGTTGCAACGCGAGGTCGATATGCGGCCCTGTCTGCTTGTCAAGCATATTTTCCAGTAGCTGGAGGAATTCATCCGTGATATAGGCCGGATAATTAAAGTCGGAAAAGATGCCATACTCTGACGCGACTGCATCAAGGAGAATTTTCTGTGTCCCGAGTGAGTGTTTGTACAAGCTCCAGTCGGACGTGATCGCCCGGAAGGTGCCGATGAAGAGAGCGGATTGTAACTCTTGTGACAGAGATGTGGACAGTAGTTGCTTGAGTGCGCGAAAGAAGAGCTCGACGATAAAGCCAAGCCCACCACCTTCGAGGAGGTCTCGCAATCGCCACAACTGTCGTTGCAGCGGACTTGTGGCCAAATTAATGACCCTATCAATGGCCCTCAAGTTCATGAGTGTCTCTCGGGTTTCTTCAGCATCTCCCTGCCCCTCGAGAATGCTTCTGAATCTTGGGGCTAAAGAACACAAGCTCTGGAGTACCTGTCCGGGTGGTATTATCGGAAATTTGAGAGGGTCCTCAAAGAATTCGAGGACTTGGCTGAAGGGGATGGGCCCTATAGTGAATCTCTTTTGGACGCTCGGTAGTTGGCCAGTTATTCCATGAGTGATTTGGTCCATGTGGCGGAGGAGAAAGGTGCACCCCTGATCGACCCACGTCAACCGACTAGCACTGACGCTGATGCGTTCCAATTCTGTGATCAGAAATTCATGGTTGCGGAGAATCTCTACCATATCCTGTTCTGTCAAGTTTGGTCCCTGGAATAATGCCCAGAATAAGCGCAATAGGCAACCCCATGCGCGAACAAACTCGTCGTCGATCCCCTCAGCGCTTCTCAATCGTTGTTCATCCGGCGCGCCTTGTTCTCCTTGAAAGGACTGAATGCTGCTCACAATGCCGCCTGCCATCCGCTGCAGTAGCCGGTCGCCGCCCAGCACGGGTCGAATAGCCATGGTCGAGAGGCATATCCAGCGTATGACGAACGAGCGGTCCATGCCCGTCGAAAATGACTCGCCCGTTTTCTCAACACCACCTATGTCACCAAGCAGTCTTCCTACATCCCCAAACCAAACAAGTTCAGCGTTTGCACAACCGACAAGTGACGCTGTGGTCTCGACACATGCACGTGTACGCCTACGCCACTGTTCGTCGGTTGTAAAGAGACCCCGGTTTTTGCATGTCTCCAATAACTGGGCCACACGCCTACTGAGTTCGCGCACGACGTTCTCCTCTTGAGAAAAGGTGATGACAGAGGGTGCAGGGCTATCGGATGTACAACGCGCCGGGGCTACGATATCGGTAGAAGAGACGTTCGTAGTGCACATCCCGATCAGGCGAACGATGAAGCCAGACTCGTTTCCGACAGTCGTGGCGCGTGGTGGCGGTTGGACCGTAGGTAGCATGGAGGTGGAGATGTTTGTTTCCGCAGAGGGTGCTGCCGCAATTTCCTTCTGATTTGCGGTCGCATTCTCGTCCTCATCGACTTTGGAGATCCCTTTCCACACCTCCAGGCCCCATTCGGTATTGAAAGACCCAGGGATCGCGACGACGAACAGTTCCATTTCGGTCTCCTCCGTCAAGCTGTCGGCTAGCCATCGAATTGCCCGTCCGTCTCGTTTCTTGCGCTCTCCCGACTCTGCCATCGTAAGTTGCATCTGTCTTTCCGACATGTTTGGGCTAACCGGCTTCGACGCGCTTTCGGGGCCCTGATTCTTGTATGTCCGTCCACGCAACCTCTGAATCAGATGCCAGATAAGCGCCGAGAACGAATTCTGGTATGGTGACTGCGGATATATGACAGATGCAAACACGGTGAAGATGTAGAGTAGGCCGATAAATCCAATAGGAACAACGGTACAAAGACCAACTGTGGTGTTGATGTTCAGTATGAAGTCGCCAAGCCCCACGAGAAATAGAAAGAGGGAGACGTGGAGAAGGCCGGGTACAGCCTCCGCGACCACGGGCATGTACCACTTTTCACAGCCTTCATGCAAGTACTGCCGAAGCCGCGCACTTTTCAGGGGATCGCTGTACCGCTGGAAGACGTGCATGTAATCCCGAACCCATTTTTGGACAAGTATTGCGAGAAGTGCTGCGGAGAGACTGAAGATGAGGGCCATGAACCAGAAAACATTCACGCGAAGATTGGATGATGATGGGCTGAAAGCGGGGTAAGGCGGAGGTGGAGACGAAGGGATGGCAAACTGCGGGGAGATAGAGGAGATTTGCTGTGAGATCTGAGCGAGCATCGCGACATTTTGTTGCAGGTAGAACACCATTTGATCTGCGGGATTCACTTTCAAGCTTTCTTTGCTGTCAATTATAAACGATGTGAGAGACGTAGAGAATAAACCAGCCTGTGGGAATGTGCATCAGTACTATGAAGTACGTTACGTGCACAGGAGGAACATGAACGAACAAATATCAGGACACCGTCCATGTCCTCCTTCAGAGTTTGGATGCGGGCCTCGTCGCGGCTCTTGGCTTCGTCTCTGTAGAGGGACCAGAGTGCGCTAGCGCCGCTATCAAAATCTCCAATCATGCGCATTTCTTGTGGTTCTCCGTCAGGGCTACCACCACGAGGGCTAGAATCGATGGGTTGTCTATCAGCCACTGCCCATCAAATTTTGTGAGATAATGAAAATTCCCGCTATCACAGATTCCACACACCAGATTCGCAGTCTACCCCATGTCTTGCGTCGGTTTGTTCAGCCTGTCCTTCTCCCTGTTCTGCTCTTGCCAGTGCATGTGTAGTAGCGTCATCACGCTCAGACGCGCGGATGCGTCGCATAGGAATTTCTTTCTCACCACCTCCTGTATATCAACCGTTAGTACTTATGAGGGGAAACACGATAGAGGTCACACCTGCGGTCTGTGAGATTGTAGTTAGCGGCGCCTCGAGATCAGCTTCCTGGGTGGTAGAGATTGCTTCCACTTCGTCCTCGAGAACTATTGGGAGCTCGTACCTAACAGAGAAGAATGAAAAATGGCATATGACGCACCGGGAGCTAGTGAGGGGACATATTGAGCCTCTATGTCGATACCACGTCGATGAGCCGTAAATGCAGACGACATCTTAAGGAATAAGAAAACGAGACTGGAGAGTTCGCAGTGCGGAGACTTGGAGCTATGGAGAGGATGTAAATCGCTCAGTGCGCAGCCTTGTGTGCAAAGCCTGAAAGCGATGAATCGCTCTAAATGCAACGCTCAGGTAGCTGCGCCGATATTGTGAGAATCACTCACTGCACTGCGCCGCTTTCGACGATGATTCCTTCGTACTTGGTACGAGCAAAAGGCAAAAGCCAGACTCTGAGAGTTGTGTCTGGAAGCACTATATTATGAAAATTTGATGATACGCGGGTCCACTAGCGTTACAGTACGCTGAATACGGATACAGCACGTCGCGGAGAGCAGAGGAACAGTCTGTCTTCCGCTTCCGGTCGTCGCACCCCATGTGCGCGCGGCGCAGCCAGGGGCTAGGATCCCAAGAAGTACAAATTGAAGGTGTGCACGTGACGTCTGCATTGAGAGAAGACACTTTTGGCGGGAGATGTAACGGAACGGTGTCAGTCTGTAGACAAGATTCATGCGTATTTACAATGTGCAATCACATTGGGAAACGTGCCAGTGGTGATGCCGGTGATGGGCGGAGTGTTCGGGAAACGTGAAACGTAATATATTCGGCCAACTACGCCACAAAAGGAAGCTCAGGTAGTAAATCCCAATTATATAAGGTCACGTGTAGTAGGGGGTGGTACATCATGATGCACTGCGACTGAAGTGCGACTGATGGGTTCGCCACACCTTTCCTGGGATGCCATATGCACTGGTCACAGTAAGCCATGTCATCTATTAATTGGTTTTTTTGGATCTGTTATTGAAAAATTATCAAAATCAAAATCATCAAAATTGTCGTCCTCTGGCGAAGATAATTTATCACTAGATTACCTAAATTACTAAAGTATGTTTTTCCCATTTTGCCTTGCGGCAGCCTCCCTATACAGTAGCCTTCCACACTCTCCGTCGTCGGACGCTCGACCACCCAAACTTCTTAAAGTTACTTATCACAGCAACTTCTGGAAAACGCTCGTTAACATGGCGGGCGCTCACGCCGAAAATCCAGAGCACCTTCAGGAAATTCAAGTAGGATTACCCACTACAACGAACCCTGGCTCTCACACCCCCGAGGCGACTCAACCTCTCCCTAACATTTCTATTCAGCCAGTGGCCCAAATGTTTCTCTCCTTACCTCCTTCGAGCTTGACAAGCGATGGCTCTGGCTTCCTTGGCTTTCAACTTGACTCTATGTCATTCCAGGGGCAGGCCTTCGCAGGGCCATCTACGCAGGACAATACAGCCGCTTATCCTGTGACGCCGGACTATGCGTCTCTCCTCTCGTCTACAGGACTTGGCACGACCGCTTTTGCATCGGGGTGCCCACCTACCTACTCAGGCGTTGGCTTCGTAAACCCACTCCAAGAATTTCCCGTGTACTCCTACGGCGATCCTTCATCACTGATGCCGGAAGCCGTCACGGCCCCGAGCACATATACATCACCATCCCCACCATCAGTCAATTTGCAGCTTCCCTTCTCGCGCGGCAGCTATGAGCCAGCTGCGCTCTTCGAACCCGCCCCTCAGGTGAGTCAGGTCGAGCCTAGTTGGTCGACAACTTCGCCGCAAGCCATCACCGCGTTGCTTTCTCAACTCGATGATTTTTTCGCGCCTGGAAAACTCGACGATACCTGGGTACCAGTCAAATCTTCTCGCCCCTGAGCTGTCGTCGCATCCCTGAGCACGAAGAACATTCCATTGACATTTCCGCCTGACGACACTTTCATTCTTCGCTTCACCATTACCTATCGCTTCCCCGCACCTTTCATTCTCATTTGTTTATAGCATTTCTTCACTTTTGTGTCCGCTCCCCCATCACCATTCGCACGACTCCGTCTCATGACACCCACTCACCGAGCTTTTTTTTTTTCATTATTGTAACAGAATTTGCATCGTATCATCTTTTCACACATTGCATTTCATGGTAGGATCGTGGCTGTCATTCCATTCTTCTGCAATATACATTTTTTGGTTTGTTGCTCGCGTCGCATTTATGCTCGTCGCTAGATAGGTTCGTGTCCGTTCAGAATGGAAATAGCAAACAAGCGCCGGCGGATTTCATCAATCGGAACGCACGCGACCACAGTAGGTTCCAAGATCTCCATTACAACTGGCCATTCCTCAGTGCAGTAAATCACACTGTGTTAGACATGGACGTCCACACCTCTTTCAGGGGACCGTTTAACACCTTACTTGGCTTGCTCTCGCTTTTCGCGTGCCCTGCCATGTAGACCTAGGGGCAATCGATCCGAACGAGCAGGGACTCGTAACCGTTACGGTCACTACATTGCCACTTGTTAACCAATTCCGGAAAAGCGGAGGTTCGTTATCCCTATCCAGAACAGCCTCCGATCTTCCGATCCATTAGTGGCATCGCACTAGGGCTGCACACCAGCCTCGCCGATCGCCCACCCTGGAGCGACTTCGACGGTGTCCCTTCAACAGCGGGGTCTCGGATTTTCGGGCGGATCCTTTTTTTTTTGTTTTTTAAGATCAGATTTATTGTCTGTAGTCCGAGACCATAAGACATGAAGTATCTATGCCACATCCACTAGCTTAAAACAAAAGCCTGGCATGATAAGTGTAATGATGAAGGAGTTTAGATAAAGTGAAGGAAAGTTTCATAGAAAGAGTGAGACTGAAGCCAGGGTGAAGGAAGGGGTAAGATAGCAGCTGTAAGAGAGGAGGGGTGACAAAAAAAGGGGGCCTTGCGCATCCGACCAAATGCCCCTGTGTGTGAGACGACACACCGTACCCTGCTGGACCCCAAAAAAGGGGTATCCTCAGGCCTAAGTGCTGTTTTCATCACACATGCCTCCCTGCATCAGAAAAAATCAACTCTCCTTACTACATCAAATTACATCTCATTACATCTTATTCCTCTTATTTTTGGGGTAAGAAAGGAATAAGTGAAAATAAGACAAGTGTTTTTTACTGATGACTGGCAAGCATAACCAAGCTGGAACCTCACAGAGGCAGGTGTCAAAGGGTCGTTGACAGGCCACTACATCCTGTTTATGGGTGAACTGGGCAAGAGCCTGCTGCCCAGCCCTGATGAAGGGAAGGTGAAAAAGGGGGAAGGAGAGGCATGGAAGGGAAGAAAAGAAAAGGGGGGGGGAAGCTGCATCAAACTGAGGGCATGCTTGCCAAAAGACACCGGCATTCTAACTCCTGGGCCAGAGCATTGATCCTGGAGATACGAACATGCGTCCACTTTGATTGACCCATGCCAGGGAGGGAGGCACCAACTGTTTGGACGAAGGACCACAGCCCCTTGGCTGGGACTCCATTCATCTGGGCAGCATCTGTCCATGACCCCCACACAGTTGGCATTTCCCGAGGGTCCGGTGGATGGTGGGTGTCGGTCCATGGGTCAAAACTTGCATCAAGACTCATGGCACAAGAGTGGGAAGGGGAAGGGGGCTGGTCCACAATCATCTCCAAAGAAGACAAAGACATGGAGGAGGAAGCAGGGGGAGGGAACCAGGCATGGAGGGTCTGGACCATTCCGCTTGTGGTGAGAATGTCCTCAACCTGTGAAAGCATCACAGGGGAGACTGAGGGCTCCGGGGGCACTAAAGGTCCCACAACCAGTGAAGGCATGAGAGTGGAAAGGGGGGATGGGGAAGCAGACTG
>Ga0137397_10000356_pt1 | contig 31059 bp, 26 predicted proteins | sample czorhiz116metaG_FD_106658 | JGI IMG/M metagenome (GOLD analysis project Ga0137397, IMG submission 106658) | Vadose zone soil microbial communities from Angelo Coast Range Reserve, California, USA - czorhiz1.16 metaG | ecosystem: Environmental > Terrestrial > Soil > Vadose zone | place: USA... | reverse complement strand
CCAGGCCCCGCCAACACGACATCACGACTCGGACACTTTTTTTCCGTGAAGAGCCCCCCATTAGGCATCCGGCTTGCGGGCATGCCCTGTGGGAAGAACAAGATGTCTGGGGCGTTCCGTGATCATATTAGAGGCGGCGGGCGACTTTGGTTTTTCATTCGCAAGGGCCTCTTCCTGCGGCTGAATGAACTGCTCTAGTTCTCTGAAGGACCTTCTGTTCTATCGACACTTGGGTGTACTGGGTTCTTATCCGCAGCTCGGGGTGTACCTCGCTCTCTCAAGTCACATCCGCAGGGGTAACTTGAATATGCGCGTGGGTACTGTACTGGTGACCGCCCCAATGGTTCCTGCTCGAGGCACGGGTACCAATAGTGCCTTCGTTTCTCGTGCTAGAATACAATGCCTCAGCTTCATATTCCCACGAATGCTGGTTACGCTGCTCGCTCATTCCTGATTGAACCCTATCGAGTCATATCTTGGGATTCCAGGAAGCGCAGACTCGGATCGATAACATCGCTTCCCGCGTCACCGCTCCAGAAGTGAGGACTCGGCGGCTGCTTTTTTCAGGTTCGATGGAATTGAATCGTCACGAACGCGGCGACGAACACCGGTTTGCCTTCATACAGCATCTTGGCTTGGGAATCGGCCACATGGGGGAGGGTGTGATTCTAGCCACAGGGCGCCAGAGCGCAAGATCGTGGGTTAACGGTGCCCGTTTCTGGGCGTCCGCGAGACGCATGGTAAGGAGTTTTGAAAGCTAGAAAGTCAAATGTTTGCAAAATCAATGTTGAACGTCGGTGCGTCTATGGACAGGGAGTTTACAGTCACCATGATCCCCAAGCACGTTATATCTTCCGACACAGTAACGATGGGAAAGACATCGAAGGATCAAGATCCACTTCCCGTTACCCTCTACGGACGAGCCATTTGACGAGGAGCATCTGGTTCCTCTGCGACGAAGTACAAGGTCAGTCATACCCGGTTTGAGGACGCGGTATCACCAATGGGGCACATGAACGCACCCATTTCATTCAGAATCTCCGCCTTTTCCTTCATAGAACTGGATTCATGACATCCGGTACTGAATATAAATGATAAGGGATGAACTCGAAGGACCCCTGCCACCTGAAGGATCCCCGTTCCCCGGCATTGGCCGGGGTACGCTCCAGCCGTCGCACGTGAGATCGGTTGTGCTTGTCTGTTGCATTCCCATCATCGATCGTTGGATTATGGGGATGCAACAGATGAACGCAAGAGGTCTCGATTAAGGGTCACACCTGAGAAACGGGGATTTCTAGATTCTACTCGATTACGGAGCAAACACGAGTATGTGGGGGGGGATATTCGCTAGGTAGACGTGTTCAACTGGACACACTTTGCCTCAGGCGAGGGAGGTCTATATCACGTTTCCGTGGTTTCTCGTGCTTGAAGCGGATGCGAACGACGACGTCCACCGTTCCAGTAGTTTCGATGTCGACGTTGTGAAAAGGTTTAGTTCCAGGTTCCACGGTAACGAAGGGTAACTTCATGGCTACTGTTCGTATCGTCGACGAACGTGGGGCATCGGGACTCCGAAGTCTCGCATGGTTACCACCTCGAAGAAAAGGACGGAGACAACAGCACCGGACTGCGTTAGTCTACGTGCCGTTGCTCGTGGTGGCGTCGAGGAACGTGTCCGGAGGCCTTGACTCTGCAGTGGCAGGGCCAACTATCTGCGAGCCTCTGAGGACGGGAGCGCGACCCCGCCGCATCTCGCTTATGACGAAACGGGGTCAACTGCCAAGCAGAAGTCATCACATACAACCCACGAGAACCCCTTCGGCCGCCCCTTATCACTCAAAAAGGGGCCTACACTCCGAGCTCTGGACATGGACATCTGAGAAAACCGACGATTTTTAGGTCGGTGCCGCCGCATGACATCAGAGGGACAGTGGGTTCCGAGTCGAAAAATCACGAAAGTGCGTCTACCCTTTTCCATATACAATCGTTATGAGATGATCAGACGCAATCGTGTACTAGTGGTAGTACTATCAGAAGGATTGACGCGGCGCAAAATCAAGGACTGGGGTGGGAGTGATGTGATTTAAACCGGTCGGGATTCCCTGTTTCGAGCTGTGGCATCACTAGGATTTTCTCGGATATACCGAGCGGGCAGCACCCACAGCTCAACTCATCGGGTTCGTGCCTGTGACAGCAGCAGTGCCCACGGATGGCCTAAAACTCCTCTTCGCTGTAATCTGCCTTTTTTGACAATCAGAGGGGCTGACACCTGAGGTTAGCAGTTTCTGGCGCAGCCTCCTAAGCTGCCCCTATATACGTCCATTCAATTCACATGCCATTCCGAGTCGGGGTTCGGGTGTCGTTGCTTCTCGTCTCTCGCACCATCGTCTCGTGCTACCGCACGATGTCCCACCAGTCTCATGTGTCTCAGTTCTTCTTGTCGTACCCGGACTTCACGCTCAACCGGGACGCACCTCCGACAAGGGAGTTTCTGAGATTGAAAGGGCTGAACCACTGGGAGAATGGTGACGAGGCGTACATCGAAGCCCGCGAGCGGTTTGCCGATGCGCTCGCGGAGGATTTCAATGCCAAGTACGGCACGGATATTGATAATATTGACAACTGGCATACCCTGTGCCACGTTCTGAGGATCGATCCAGTTCCCGAGGGTATTTCCGCCTGTCGAAAGGTATGAGCATTTGGCGAAAGTAATTCGTCTGGCATCTCACACTTTGGTTTTCTACACAGGCCGTCAAGTCAAAGCACATCAACCTGGTAGATCTCGTTTACCACGCAGATGAAGTCCGGACATTTCCCTCGATCAAAGCGCTTGCGAATTATTCCATCAGGCATAAGAAGGTATTCCCAAAGGAATCAGCCAAGGCTGGGGGAATTCTTCGCTACCTTCTGCGCCCTATCTTTACCCGTCACGGTGGCCCATGATCCAATAGCCCACTAGTACATGACATTTTGTCGGCGTCTGATGTCGTGGAGTGGCACCCTTTGCTCAGGCTAGCTTTGAAATCCATAGCGATTTTTCCAAACTTGTAGCTCCCTTGGGGGAGGGGCCATCCCAGATTTTGCCAATGGAAAGCGATATTCACGGAAGCACCAACGTGGCATGCAAGTTTGGTACTGTAGACGCGAGGCTCCAAACGCACCGATGTCGAACTTTGTGAGTGGCAGGACTCGGAATTGCTTAATCTGGATAGCCCAGACAAGCGCCTATTACGCTCCCAACTGAATGATACAAACAAATGCCACACAACGCGCTCTTTGTGCCGCGACACGTCTCGGTGGCGTTGACCAGCCTCGTCCCTTCCCGTTCTTACTACGAGTCCCATCTACTATGCCCGCACAGAGGACCACTGTTATCCGGAAGCCTAAAGACGCGTCTCACCCTTATTCAAAGGTATGTAACCTTTCTCATTTCTCGTGGACCAGGCTTGTTTCCAGTACAAGTCTGCGCGCACCCCGGTCAGACATTCATCTAATCAATGACATGCAGACGCCAAATCCTCAGTCCAACGACGAGGGTAATGCCATTACGCGACCACTTGGCGTCGCAACACCACTAGAGAATTTCTTCTCTCAATACCCCGAATTCCTTTCCCAGCCTTCGAGTTCTCCCGTCGCCGAATTCAATCGTCTGTGCAAGGAGAACGATTGGAGAAAAGATGACCCAGAGAAGAAGGACGCGCGCTACCACTTCAACATCGCCATAAAGGGGGAATTCGATGACCTGTATGGGTCGGACGAGAATAACATCAACAATTGGAACAAACTCTGTCGTGTCCTGCAGATCGACCCGGTTCCAGGAACGCTCCCAGGATGCCGCGCTGTGAGTTTTCTCACTTTGTTTGTACCCTCTGATTTTCTTTGCTGAATGCGTGTCACAGGCTGTTCTCAAGAAACACGTCAATCTCGTCGACCTCGTCGAAGGGGACAAAAAGGAAGTCCAAATCTTTAGGACCGAGAGGGAGCTGAGCGAATATACTCGAGCAACGGAAAAATTCTTTCCGAAGGAAGACGCGGTGGACGGTGGGGTCTTGCGCGCGCTCCGTCGTCATATTCTTGCGCCACGAGACGATATCCCCCGACTCGGAAAGCGATCCCGACGAATCAGTCGGAAGTAACCAAGCTGCTGTGACCATCTGTCGTCAAAGTCCATACACTGTCCCAAGTTCATTTGATTAATGTAAAGTAGCCTAGGGAGCTCCTGATGAGCTCTCGCGTGCGGAACTTGAACTCGGAACTGCGCATAGAAGTCTCGTTTTTTTCTCCAGTCTTGCTTTCAGTCCTTGCTGCTTGTCTAAGATTCCCGTTCCGACGTGTCACCACCGCTGCACTCACCACCTTTGTTTGAGCAGCCTTACGTGCGTAGCGGCCCCCGGCCCGGTGCGGACGATAATCAAACAACGTGGCCTTCAGTTGGCATGGGTTTACTGCGTCCATGCCATGAGGCCCGCACTCTCTTGTCTTTTGACAGATACAAGCAACTGTGCACAACAATCATTGAATTTTACATGTTACTTAGATGCTCGATGCGATTCGGGGGCATTGACCCCTTTCTCCGACTCCCACTTTCGCGACTCCCATCTTCGCTGCCTGCCAAGAGGACCGCTAGCACCCAGCAGCCCGAAGACGCACCTCGCCCTAACGCTAAGGTATGTATCCTTTGTCACGAGTCAGGCTTACGTCCCAGGACATCTCACTTGATCAATAACCTGTCAGACATCGCAGCCCAACAGTGATGACAAGAACAACACTGGCAGCACGCGGCCACTAGGCGTTGCAACACCACTGGAGAGGTTTTTCTCTCAATTCCCTAAGTTCCAATACCAACCTTCGATTTCTCCCTTTGCCGAATTCAATCGTCTGTGCAAGGAGTACAAGTGGGGAAAAAATGATCCGAAAAAGGAGAATGTGCGCGACGGATTCAATCTCGCCATAAAGAAGGAATTCGACAACCTGTATGGGTCCGACGATAAAGACATCAAGAACTGGCGCAGGCTCTGTCATGTCCTGAAAATAGACCCGGTTCCGAGGACACTTCAGGCATGTCGCGATGTGAGTTTGCTCACTTTTTTTTGACCCTCTGATTTCCTCTGCCTGAGCGATTTTTTCCTCATCTGTTCATCATAGGTTGTCCTCACGAAGCACGTAAATATCGTCGACCTTCTTGAGTACCTCCTAGTCAAAGGTGAAGAAAAAGAGGTTCGAATATTTGGGACCGAGAGAGCTCTCAGCGTATACACCAAAAATGCACCGGACAAAATCTTCCCGAGGGAAGACGCAAGAGACGGTGGGGTCTTACGCGCGCTCCGTCGTCATATTTTCGACCCACCAGACGATCCTCCCCGAAAGCGACCGTCCAAGTGTACAATCCAGAAATAACCGAGCTGCGCTGCCTGTAGCGAAGTCGGCCAGGCGGCGCTGGTTTATGCCATAAATGCTTGCCTATTTTGGTGTCATGCACCCATTTACTGAGGATCGAGAACAGCGTCGGTAGTGGTAGGAACGCCAGTGGAGTAGCCTGGGGTTGGCCGAAAATTCCGAAATTGTTTGCTGAGGTCATCTACACATGTCGCTTCCGTCTTGTAAGTTTAGCTAGCAACCAAATTGTTCCTTTACGTTTATCTCATCCCTTGCCGCTAAGTGAAGATCGTATATATAGCGCACGCGCACCCCAGGAGAATAACGTGGAAATACCAGTGCAGATTCAGAGCGCGACGAGCCCGGTAGCCTATACAACATCTCGCCACCTTCCGGTTGGAGGTGCCCCACTCCCTGAACGCATCAGGTATCCCTGTCGCCCCCTCATTGGCTGCCCAATCATGATTCTTCAATTTTGATCTGGCCTACGTTGGAATTCTTACAGCCTAAATCGAATCGAGGGTTTGTCTGATTTTACAGCACTGACCGTGGCAGTTCCGCGAGAACATCGTGACAGTCCCGTGACATCAGTTCTCACGCTTGCCCCTAAACTGTCACCCACGATCAACGCCGACGACGCGTATTTTTATTCGTCCATCGTCCACACCATGATGCTTCATATCGCTCCGCCGTCTCATCCGTTTCTCCAGCTTTTTCATGGGCACCACCCGAGGGCGGGCATAACAACAACAGAGGAGATCAGGCACCCCTCACCCGACAAACGCGTATGACCCGAGCCTCGATTAGCTACTGTACGCGAGGGGCGAGTTGACATAACCCCATACAGTACTGTCACGGTTGTTCAAGGGTCCTGCCATAGGGATTTTCTTGGCTCGGGGACTCGCAGCTGGAGTCAATATTCGGAGACAGCAATTCAGTACGAAGTTCAGTCGTGCGTAATTTTTTTCCTTGTTTGTTTGGTGTCCCCCACAGCTTGGAGCCCTCATCGAAAAGTTCCTCCCCATTTATTGTGCTGTAAAATCACATGTCTTGGCATTGGGTTGTTGACATAACATAACCCGTTCGGCTATATTACGTGTTTTGACCCTCCTTACTTATCCGATGCACTGGCACTTCAAGTTGGAGCCGTCGCACAGACGAAACCGAATTGCTGCATATTATTTCACCACTAAAGTGAACCACCTGCGTCGCGACTAGTGCACCAAACCAGTTGAACCGGTGTTCGAATCACGATTCGAATTGCGATCTTCGGAATATGAGTGTGATCAGCCCGTGTGGAGTCATTTAGCGCACAGGAGATCTCGTGTGCTGCTCGTGTTCAATTGCATTGTACCTGCACGCCCCACAGACGACGGGTAACCTCGTATTCTGTTCAGAGGTAGTGTCCTTGCATGTAGAGCTGGAGCATGATTTGAAGCAGGGGAACCCTCTGTTCTGCCAATTCTTAAAATCTCATTCTTTGCTTCAGTTGAAGATTGTCCATCATAAATCGAAAAGTATATACATCCACCGTTCATCGTACTGCACCATGATTCCTAGTTTCCCACTGAGCCCAGCAATGTTACATTGTCGATTTCCGATTCTCCCAACGACGCCGCCGTCGCCTTGTCAAACTTACGTGCTTCCCTAGATTAGCGTGGCGTGAATAGCCGCGAACCTGGATTAAAGCAGATAGATCACGGACGGTTCCAGTGCTGACGTTCTCCGCCGTCCTGCTTTCTTCGGGGGAGGGCTCACTTTCCGCAGCAGACTGTATGACCGAACGGAGGGACCATCAGCACTGCTCCGTGGTGGTAAGAGCATCAGAAGTCCGAACGAGGAGCACAAACCATGACGACTTCACGCGCGGGGGTACGGGTGCGAGGATATGGGTGATATCGGCCTAAGTACGAGGCACGGTATGCGGGCAAGCGCATGTTATCGCCCGTCTTCGGAGGGGAAGAGCTCGATGGGGACACGGAGGACATGGGAAGGGCAAGGATGAGAGTTAGTGGGGGGCGCGATAAGATGTTGAGAAGAGAAAAAAAGAAACTTTGGGCAGAGGGCGAAGAAGCGGAAGTGTAGTCGGGGGAGCTCCGTCTCTTGAGGCAGGGGTGGTGGGTAGGTACTAGTAGGTTTGTGAAAAACACGCATGTGCCGCCTGGCCCCGGGGAAAACCAGGTGACGGTCCAACGATCCCGCGTTTTTTTAAGATTGAGGGCTGGGCCCCAGATTGGGAGTGGTCCAGTCGCAGAAGTTTAAGGGTGCAATTCTGAGCCCGTGCGAGGGCGCACACACCCGCGTGCCCGTTGCGTGCGTGTGCCCGCGCCTCTCCGTTCAGAAACGGGCCACGTTCTCCGCTCTCCTTGGTCGGGCTTTACCCCCTTCGGCCCCCTCCATACTGCACTTTTTGCTTCGGATCAGTTCCGATACCTCAGGCGCACCGCACGACGGTCCACGTCCTGGAGAAGAGAAGAAAACCGGCAAGAGTCCAGGAGCGTGGGGCGCTTAACGACGATGGTACCTCCCGGCTGCCAATGCCCGTATGACGAACTTTGCAGTCGCGTCCGTGTTGCTTGATTTGCGCTGGCACCCTGCTGCCGTCATCAAGATAGACAATGAAGTCGGGCCTGGAAGATAAAGAAAGAGGTTGGTCTGCAGGACGTTGCCCGTTCCCAGCGGGGCAGGTGGAATCAAGAGAAGCTATGATGCTGAGGGATCGGAAGGAAGGAGAGCACCACCTGCAAAGTGAGCGGTCGGTGAAGATCCCCCTTTCATCTGACGTTTCGCCTTAGTGCAAAGAACTGCTTGGGCCCGGGTTGCTGGGCTTCCGTCGGAAAGCGGACGGCGACCTAACGGAGGACCGCCGCACTCGATACCCTGCTAACAGCCTCGTACCAACGACGAAAGTCGGCGATTCGGTGGGCCATTGGGCACTGCTTTCAGGCTGGGATGCGCGGGTGGGCGGGGCAAGTGGGCCTAGCTGATAACGGATAATGAAACCACAACGCGGATAGCTTTTTGCGCCCAAGCCGCAGCGCCGCCCCACCAAGGTAAAAGAGATTCTTATCTAGTCATCATCTCATTTCCAGAACCCACGCTCAACGATTTCCAAAATCAGGAGCCAATACAAACGACGAAGCCGGCCAGTTACGCACTGGCACTATCGCATTTCCGAGAATGGCATCCCTCACCCCTTCCCCGGAGCGCTCCGCCCGGCCCCGCATCGCGGCCCAGGATGCAAGTTCCGCAAAACAAACAACGTTGCGGGAACCTTCCGCAGGCCGAAGGTGAATCGGAGTGACGAAAACACGCTCTCCGCCTTATCGGTGCGCACGCATTTGTTGCCACGCCGAACGATTAACAAAAGAAACGAACGACCGTTGGCTGGTGGCCTGAGTCACTGATTCACCAACGTATAACTTCTTAGCTTCCGCGACACGTCCTCATGAACAACTTGAATCACTCACTTACGGGACCAGACACACCTCGAGGAGTACACCACATGAATGTTGTCAGTGGAAGCTGAGGACGAAGAAGGTTCCATAGATGAACGACATATCACCACAGAAGTCAGGGACGACATCAGGTTTGACAACGAGTAAGATGGGCAGAAAATACGTACTGGACTGGACGACGCCGGCGCCGACTCCCGTACAGGTAAGTCTCCCGAGAGGGGCACCCCCATCACATTCAAACTCTTACGATAAAAGCAAACGGTTCAATTGTATGCAAATGGCTCGGGCGTGCGCGCATCCTACGTGATAATGGTGGCCGCGTGAATTAGGAAGGTAAGTCCTGACGTCGGCCAGGATTCGCATTAGAGCGAATCGGCGGCCAGTCGTACTGTATGTCTTGTCTCGGTGGTGACGGGTGATTTCGTCATTTTGTGTGCCTGAGAGGTCGGGTTGACTGTCTAGTTCTTGGACCATCACCAAGGTACCCTTCAGCTAGTTGCTTTGAGCAGCGGCTCATGTCACGGTGTCCCCATGGGCGATTGCACGGCAGCACTTGGATACTTGTCAACTGACGCATTTTGTGGTGGGTGTCTGTGGCGAGGCGGCGTTTGAAAAAGTAGAACCGGGGGGGTGAGGAGGTCACCCTTTCGCGTCCCAAGGACACATAGGGACGGTAAAGGGATGTAGAATGCATTTCTCCAGCTCGTCCGCCGTCGGGGACGAGGTGTGGAACTCGAAACAAGGGGACGGAACTATTTTTTCCCCCTTAATAAGTGACTCTCGCACACTTCCGGACCCCGACCCCCCGACGTCACCAAACACCGAGGCGCACCTTGAAGCAAAGCCAAGCGTGGAGCCCGTCAAGTTGAACTTCCTAGTCTACCCCCATCCCTGTCTTATTTTCCTTGGGGCTGTCTTCGCCCTCACACCAACGTACACTCCTCCACCCTACCCAGTGCCGCTCCCCCTTCCCGCTCCCGCAGTGCCAAACTCGCAGTCGATGTTGGCGTCGACGCCCATGCCCACACCGTCCTAAGGACACTCCCACCCCGTTACCCACCAACCGGGCTGGAGGTTGAGCTATTCGCAGAATTATGGTTAATTCTGTTCTGCGAATAGCTCAACCTCCAGCACCGGAGAACCAGCTCGATGTGGGTGGTACCTACACGTGATGTCGCGCCACCTCACCACATCACAGGCTTGTGGTTACGATACCGTACGGACTTGCTCCAGCCACAACACAAGCCCAGCCACTGGCGCCGCTCACACCGACACACGGCCAACTCCCCCCCCCCCTCCTGCACTCACAATCGGTGAAGCGGTGTAAATATCTGCGACAGGATTTTTAGAATTTCTTCTTGCGAAGGACAAGTGGTGGCTGTGGGTGGGGTGTAATGCCTAGCTACCAGGGGTTGCCATCATGTTACTTGGTGGGCCACACGGTAAGGGTTTCTCCAACGCGTCCTAATTGGGGGTTCTACACAGACTAAGACTACACTTCCCTAAAGAAAGTAGAGGCTCACCTTGGACTTATCTTTAGTCAGAAATTCACTCATTGTCGTCGCCCGCCTCGGAACACCATATTCTAGCCGACTGTTCAGTTCAGCGAGGAAAACGAACAGGGGTTGAGAATGACGCCCGAAATTACGAAAAAAAAAAGTTCGCAAGTCGCCGTCCTCCTTCGACCCTTCATGCTCCGGAGAAAGAAGGTCGGTCCACTCCCTTGACGTGTACACGTCCACGAATTTATTGTAACGACCCACCGTAAGGGACTCACGACAATCTTGTGGCGACTTGTTACGTGAAGTCGCCTATAAGGAGTCATCGCTGACGGTGAATTAGCAGCGCGGTCACCGAGTGATCACCGGCGGCATTCTGTTGTGTTGCCGTTTGTCAATCGCTCCGCTCGCTCAGACTTAAAGCTGTCTAGCTACAAGTACTCGTCATTGGCAATTCAAGTCGGGCCGTCGGGACGGCGATTGAATGATAATTGGGGTGTTTCGCTATGCTCGTTCATGTGCTCATGTTCTGGCTATCAGCGAAAGGAGACACACAACCCATACATACCGTCCTTTTCGTCGTGTCAGCCAACTTGGCCTTGATCTCGGTCTGGACCGACTCGGCCGATCTTACACCTATAGCAATCCTAGAGAAGCTTCATTTCTGTAGCTATGTGGTCTATGCCCAGCTCTGGGTCTCCTATTTCCTGCGTTATGATCGGGGGGAGTTCGGTCCCCTGTTCCGACACTGTGATAGCACTCTCTCCGTCTGGGTAATTGTACTCGCCCATCCGCATTATTATATCTTGCGCCTCTTGCGCATAACGCGATCGAGCGCGAAGTTGCTTCCCATAGCGGATGAAGAGCAGTGGAATCGGGGTTAGTCCGAGGGATAGGAACCCGAATAAGGACACTGGAATAGAGGGACAAACAAAAAGTGAAAATGATGCATCGGTCAATGACGCGAATTGAGCAGGAGGAAGGCGTTGGTTGACTGACCGCCCCATTTGGTGCCTGTCGCATTGATGATGGTCTGGGTTATGACTGGGAACATGGCCGCCACTATCGACCGGGCGAAAGTATTGGCTGCAGCTGCGCTTGAAGAGTATATGGTGTATATCTGCGCCATGCTAGGTGACCCATCCATGTCAGCATCATCTGAATAGTGATGTCCCAGGCACGTGCCGAGCCAGGGTAACACCTAATTTGAGAGGGGACGGGACGTACTATGCAAGGAATACCATAAAGATCATCGTGATGCTATAGCCGAAGACCACGCCCGCGAGTGCTGGGATGAGCCAATGCGTTTCGGGTCCGCTTGTCCTACAGGAGGAGGCTATGAGGCATCGATGGCGGTTACGAAAAATATATTCTTCCTACCACGCAAACCAAAATAAAGATATGGGCATGGCAGCGCTGAAACGAATGAGGCCCAAGGAGAATCAGAAATTGGAAGTAGATCGCATACCATCCAGATAGAACAAGCTTCAGATTGGTTTCGGACTCGTCAAGCACCATCCCTTTTGGCACAATTCCGGGCAAGGGAAGACGAGCCAATAGTGCCGTCAGGCGTCGGTATAGTAATAGAGCGATGAACATCCCCAGAGGAATGAAGAGAAACATGAGTCCGCAAAGACGGAATTCCATGTCATGCTGTCAATACGTCAGGAAAGACACTCGATGGAGAAAACTCGGGGACCTACCTGATTGATGAATACAATCGGGTACACTTCGAAGAAGAAGCTACATGCGTCGCCGTTAGAAAAATGACGAGTGTACTAGTATTTGCGTCGAACATACTAAACGATGCCATATGCCAATCCGATCCAAATTGCCGCCCCCTGGGATATTGGTTCGTAGATGAGCATCTCTGTATTTGTTTCAGACCGAGGGGCGTCATCGTTCCTCTGTGGAATGACTCACTGGCTGGGCGCAAGAAGTGAACTTTGATTATATGCTGGAGTGTTGCAGGGTCAAGTTCCTCTTGGGTAAAAGCGTTATAATATCCCTGTCGACGCAACGAACGGGCATGCTTTGCGAGAATAGTCGGGCCGTGGGACTCGGGAAGCATAAAGACCAATGGCCAGCAGGCAAGACAAAGAAAAAAGTGCACGCGCAGAACCCAAAAGCTGTATCATACGCATTTTGAATGTGTGATGACCACCACGTAGGATGGGGGAACCGAGCGACATACCCATCCCAGCTTGTTGCCGCCACGATAAAGCCGATAAAAGTGCCAAAGTATGGTCCACTCAAACCGGAAAAGGCGCTGATGGGCGGATGTCCATCATCGTTATGTCATCTGCAAGTTTGAAGCATGTAAACACTTACTAAAACACCACCGCTAACGTGCGCAGCTTGTCACGAGATGAGTAGACAACTCAAGAGGGAGATGGCGCACCTTTTGCTTGTGCCATGCGGTCGTTGTGATACATACTTCGTCCCAGGCAACAAAGTCAGCCTCGATGTAGCATGGGCAATAGTGGAAAGGTCATACTCAATTATCATGCCCGCACCGCTAATTTTCAAATTAGGACCGTGACACAAGAAAGCATTGATAATCGATGCTTACTTGTTAAGAGCGCATCCAGAACAACAGCCAGCGAGGTATCGGACTGAGTTAAAGTCTCATTGTCACAAGGAGCACTATACATGACGGTGTCAAACACTTACATGCAAGAATGACCTCGATGTTATTCGCGAAGGCAGATGGTGCAGTGACCCCTAAGAAAGACGTATTTCCATTACATCAGAACATGAAAGAAGGGACATCTTGGGATGACGTTACCAAGCAAAAGAGGCCAAGCTAATAGATACGGAAGTCTCCGACCGTACAATTCGGAAAGTGGGCCTATCAGGAGATCTATAAGCGAGTCGAGATGTCATCAGATTAACCAAATTACCCCCTGTGCCAATCCACATCACGTTAGAGGACTGTCGATCACGGTGTAATAAGAGTACCCACAAATTAAGGGCCCCGTGGCAAATCCGAGGACGTAGTAACTGAGGCCTGAGCTTGCCAAGTCGACGCCAATGTGGTATTTCTCCATGAGATATGACTGCCCCGGGGCCTGCGTACCACCCTCGGTATTTCGTACCTCGAAAATATCAAGAGACATACATAGATGGAGGACCCAAGAACCCTTGCAGAACAAGTGAGTTGACATCAAGAAAAAGGCTCGACAACATTACGAGATAAAAGAGAGCAAGCATAGAATCGCGACCAAAGCTTTTTTCTTGCGTCCCGACCAGTTGATAGGATCTTCCGGGTCTTCTTCATCGAATTTGACTAGGTCAGGACTGTACCTCTGCCTCTCTCCATTTTTCACCATATCTTTCGAGTTGACGAAGAAGAAAAGAACGTTTGTGGGTGGGGATGATGGTTGGAGCGCTCCACTCTTATAATTACAAGCAGGAGGCCTGTATTACTCGGGGGTAGTTAAAACTTGCTACTACGCTGATATCGCTCCGATCTCAAGTTTCTGCCGACGGCGTCTCGGTCGAATTGAACGAACGAGAACTTGAAAGGCCAATGGCCTCGAGCCTGAGATACGGTACTCCAAGGAGGTGTCAAATAACGTCATCATACCTGCCTCTCCAGGACTCCTATGGTAGATTTATGCTGGTCCCCTGACGAACGTGACGATTCATAGATCGTCTTTTTTTCGTGTGGTCATCCAGGGTCTCAGCAAGAATTTATAAGGTATCCAAGTGGAGAAAGCGGCTCGCTAAGGAAACAAAGGCCTACGCCGACATTCGGGAATTCCGCAGTCCGCCGCAAACGTCGCCCAGAGGGTGCCATGTGGCCAGTTTGTCTGTGTGGAATTTCCATGCACGGTTAGCACTTAGCACTAGAGCATATGTAACATGACTGCCGACCTCACTATCAGCTTATCAAACCGTTCGTCACGTTGCCAATGGGGTTATACAAAAAAAACGGGTCCAAGCTTTGCCGGCGCGCGGCGACGACCCAACCCTCGCCCCTAATAATCCGTTGTCACGGAAATGTCACAGCGCGTTACATCTCGCTGATTCCGAAAATTGTGTTAATGTTAGCCCTGACACCGCTGTGTGTTACCTAGGCTATAGTGCACGATCGCCTTCTCATCGTAACAGAATATGACGCTTTCGCGAAGCTTGTACTGTAACATGGCCAACCGGATAAAGTTATATCCTTACAGACGGCAGCCGCGGCGCAGCCCCAGAAGAAGCTCAGCTATAGCTTTATCAGGAAACGACATCACGCTTTCTCGTCCATTTCTACAACGATGTCTTCGCTTACAAACGCATCGCACACCCAGTATAAGATTCACTGGCATAGTATGCCATCCAACTTGAATTCCCAGGCCACCGCCACTCGAACCCACCAAGCATCATTGCTTCTCACTGCCTGGTATTTTCGTAGACTTTACTTGGACGGCCACCGTGGCCTTGGAGTACAGCTTTCCCCATGTATATAATGCCTCCGATTCGGTTGCCGCCACGGAAATAGGGATCTCCCTTTCGTGATTCCTCGCTTCGCCATTGTCTCACCTCACCTCGCCTCCTTCCCACTTCTCAGTCTCCTCATCCTTGTACGCGCGTGGCTCGTCCTTTATTGGGATTAACCTCCGCTTGCTCAGCTCTGGTCCGCCTTACGATTCTGTCTCGCTTCAACATACTTAGAAAGTTTAGAATGAAATCAAGGCAGGCTCACGAGAAAAAGCTATATTTATCTCGATCAGGAATGGGAAGCGCAAGCGTTGTCGCACATGATATAAGAGGGATAAAGTCCCGGACTTTTCTTTACAGGCTCAATCTGGGGGACTTGACACGATTTGTTCTTGGGAAACTTCCCTTCCCTCGTGATGTTCCCTCCATGTGGCCACAACCCACGTCACAGTGGTTGGGGCCCAGACTGCGACGCGTAAACTGGGGTGTCACAACTGGGTCAGATGGGCCGCGCCCTACATGGCGGGCGCAGGGGCTGATACCAATGGACGATTGACAACGTAAGGGCCCAGAACGAGTCTTTCTTGGAGCGTTCGTATCTGGAGTTGAAGAGGTGCGATCCAGAGGATACTAGTTCACAGTTCTGTTCACGAAAATCGTGTGGCAGGACCATCAAACATTGTCACACGGAGTATTGGTATGGGGAAAGAAAAGATAGTATACAAATGCGCAGATACAGGCGTACGCTATGCTATCTTCACCGACTATCCCACGACAAGGCGTCAATAACAGGTTATAGATGATTTGGCATGGACCCACCTTGGCGTACAACGAGTCCACGACCTTGCTTACTTCTTCGAGTGTCTCGATTGCAGCGCCGTACGTGTCCTAAGATGATATAAGCAGGCAAACGGGGCTGGGACAGTCTGACAACGTACGTCATTATCAGCATCATCGAATACCAGTAAGCATCCGCGTCCTTGATCCAATACCCCATTGAGGACCTTGTCTAAGATCATCTGAGATAATCTATCGCGGGGAGCCAAAAGTCAGGTCATGCGAAATAGGCGCGAGAGGAAGAAGGCGCGTACTTTGCTTCGACATCTTGCCGTCCTTGTCGGACCTGCTGCGCGACATATTCGATCTCGACGACTGAGTATGGCTCGACGATGCGCAGGAGGTTCTGCTCAAGCAACGTGTCATATAGCGCAGCAAGGTGCGACCTGATCGTCGGGTCCGACGATAACTCCTCGCGATAGTCGCGCAGCGTCTGCTCAAACGCGGCGAGGTCACGTGTTTGATGAGCAAGTGCGACAGCACGGATGCTCTCGACATCACGGAGTTGCACATATTTGAGAGCGAGCTTGATCGACAAGAGGGAGTTGACGTCCTCAGGCTGACACGGCGGACGCCAGTACGTATTGTCAGTGGGGGGCAGGTGAAGGAGGACAGAGGAGGGAAATGCACCAGGTTGAGCATCACTTTGCACAGGAGCATGTATTTAAGCGCACCAAGCGCCGACGGATCGTCCTGAGAGCTCAAGTTCTCAAACGTCTCGTAGAAGTAAGAATACGCTGTCGTATAGTCTTTGTCCTCGGCGTGCAGAACCCCAGATTGTAGGTCCAGAGCAGCTTGGAGTTGGGGTGGACAATAAATCGAGTTGGCAGCGGTGCGGGCGGAGGTTAGGGAGGACTATTGAACAGGCTCGTAAGCATAGTCAGTGAGGTGGCGTGAAAGGTACGCACTTTGGCTTTGGCGAGGTTACCGATCCCGCGGTAGACGCGCGATTCGAGGAGATGGACCTCTGTGAGGATCATCTTGTCGTCTAATCTCCGCAACTCGGTCAAGAGAGTCTCAATCAACGCGAGGGCAGGTTTGTATTGCTGAGTCTCTAGTTGTCTGGGAAAGCATTCAATCACGCTGAGCTCTGGGCGGGCCAAAAGCGACGCAAGCGCCGGACTTACAAACCAATGAGCCGAGTTTCTAGGCTTTGCTTCAAGAATATGCGCTTCTCGCGCTTGGCCCACTCGATGTTATCATTTAGGACAGCGACCTGAGTCTGTTGGCTATTTGGAATGCCGCTGAAGAGCGAAAGTAGATTGCGGACTTGGCGGAGCGTCAGCGTTTCGACCTTTGTCGACAAAGTGAAAGGGCAGCACTTAGTTTAGCGGTTTTGGCCTTGGCGGTCGACGATAGGAAGGAGCGCGATAACGTGACGACCTCTGCTAGCCCCTCGCCATTTCTGGATAAAAACAGAATCAGAAAACGAATGGCACAGGCAGACAAACGCGCGCGGCGCAACCTACTTCTGGTCCCTGTACAACTCCCCGAGTTTAACAAGAGCAGTTTCCTGATCCCGAAGCTCGTCAGGATTCACGGTTGATTTCGAAGCTTCGAGGATCTGCTTGTATATGACCTCTTGTCTCTCGGGGTTTTCGACCCCGAGGGCTTCGGCCTCTGCGAGTAAATCTGCAGTGGAAGACATCACTCAAGTGGGGACGCGCAACAAGCTGACGCGTTCAAAAACGCTTGGCCTTGGGTTAGGGTTTGTATAGTGCAATTACGCGTACGCGTCCATTCGACTTGCTTCAACGGACGGCATAATGGCTGAAGAGAACGTCCTCCCGATTCCCAACCTTGCGCTGCCCCAGGAATGTTTCGTACTCCAGCAGTCGTCTCTCGCGCATCTGCATGACGCCGCTCGTGAAGCTCTGCTTGGCGGCATCAAAGCCGACCAGATGGCACCTTATTATCGCCTCGTCGTCGCGGCAAACGTGCTCCCTTTGGACCAGGCGCTGCTTGACAAGCTGGAGAAGGATAATTCTGCGGAGCTGGAGAGGTTGGACCAGCTGCTTAAGGAGGCTGAGGAGACCGAGGGCGAAAGCGACATCGCCGACGCGCTGCGGGCCAAAGCCAGCTACCTCACGAGAATCGGAGAGAGGGTGCGTCTCTGACTTGCAGGCATTCATTGACTACTTTTCCCTTGCTCCTTTTTCCCTTTTTTCGCACTTCCACGAAACGCTCCCGTCCACACGTCTCACGCTATTTGTGTGCAGGACAAGGCGATCGAAGCGCAACAGCTCGCACTCGAAAAGACCGCCGGGCTAGGTTCGCGAATAGACATCGTCCTCACGCTCATTCGCATCGGGTTCTTCTTTGGACACAACCAGCTCATCTCCACCAACCTCACGAAAGCGGACGAGTTCATCGAGAAGGGCGGCGACTGGGACCGTCGCAATCGCCTCAAGGTCTACCGCGGCCTCTACCTCCTCTCCATCCGCCAGTTCAAACCCGCGAGTGCGCTCCTCATCGATGCGCTTTCGACGTTTACCGCGACCGAACTGCTCTCTTATAACGACTTTGTGTCTCTCACCGTCATTACCGGGACGCTGACGTTGAACCGCGTCGATCTCAAGAAGAAGGTCCGCCTTCTCGTTGTGATCCCGAGGGTCAGAGCATCGAGCTGATCTGAAGACCTCCAGATCGTCAGCGCACCGGAGGTCATCGGCGCCTTACCAGATCTGCCAACGCTCGCAGACACCACGAAGAACCTTTATGACTGCCATTACGACAAGTTCTTCGTTGCTCTTGGTGGGCCGTCTTGCCATCGGTTGAATTTTTTTTTACGGCTCTGACGGACGAAACGCAATTTCTAGCGACGCTCGAACAGACCCATCTTTTACCATCACGCCTCCTTGCCCCACACGCCCGCTTCTATGTCCGCGAGATGCGTATCCTTGCCTACGCACAATTATTGCAGTCCTATTCCTCGCTCACGTTGGATTCGCTCGCACATGCCTTTGGTGTCACGGTTGACTTTGTTGACAAGTACGTCATCTGCCAAGGGGGCCCTACTTCCTTGCTTCGTATCTGATGAGTCATTCCTGTAGCGAATTATCACGGTTTATTGCCTCTGGACGGCTACACGCCACCATCGACCGTGTACACGGTATCGTAGAGACGAACAGACCGGCACTCAAGAACGCACAGACAGAAACGGTGATTCGCAAGGGTGACGTGTTGCTCAATAGCATACAGCGACTGAGCAAGGTACTATACTAGACGTATGTCGTACGTAGTGTATCCCACCTATCCCACACATTCTCTCTCTCCACGGCGTTGGGCGCAGCAGCTCGTGAGACGGCGTAAGCCACGAGTCCAGGGTTATAGATCCAAGGTGAACCATCAGAGACGTCATGTTGCTACGTCCCCTATTCGCGGCCTATTAAGCACGCCCCTGCCAAACGCCGCCGCAACAGCGCGGAATCCGTTCTCCTTGACGTCTGCCAAGAAAAGGTCGTGCTGGTCGGCAAGCCGTTCGTTGTTGCGGCGTACTTCCTGTATGACGCCGTGTGCGCGCACGCAAAGCGGACACTCCGTATCGTGATCGCCCAAGCATCTTAAGAGAAGCGCACACGAAAGCCGTGAGCAAAGACGAACAACTGAGGAAAGGTGGGAGAGAGGGGGGCGTACCGTTGGTGGAAGCTGTGGTTGCACATGAAGTGGACGCTGGGGAGGTCCAGGGGCCCGCCGCATTGCGAGCACTGAGTGGCGTGGAATAGCCGCGGGTGGTCGGGATCGGAGAGGTCTTCGACTTGCTTGAGCTTCGTGGTGGTCTCGAGCCGATACGACGCAGTCAGCTGCTCGTCCTACACACACGTAAGGGGTCGGGATCAGGATTAGGGTCAGGATCAGCACCGTCATCCAAATCCCAAATCGCGAGATAAATAAACGCACCGTATGTACCTCCTCGCGCGCCGTTCTGATGCGCGCGAGCAGCCAGTCCTTCACCAACCCGACGCTCGCCACCTCGTTCCGGCTGAGCACCTGCACGACAGCGAGCGGCGGCATGATCGCGCGTTCCTCGACCACGCGCAACACCTCCGCGAGGTCGCGCGTATGCCGGGCCACGAGCTCTGGCGACGAAGTGAAGAAGCGAAGCGCAAGCTTGTACAGCTGCGGCGCCTCGCCGCCGTACTGCGCAAGACAGCGCATGACCTCGGCACCCGCTCGGCCCGAGTCCGCGTCTCCGGCGCGCCGGTCCTGTTCCATCCAGAAGCGCAACACGTCCTCGTGCATCCCGAGGCGTTCCCAGAGCAAGACGAGCCCTGGCGTGAAGGACCGCGTCGCGCAGAGGATCAGCGCGTGCGTCGGGTCGTACGGCAGGCGCTCGGACGCGCGCAGGAGCTGCAGCGCCTTGTCGCGTAGCGCGTCCCCGCGCTCGCCATCGCCGGCCGCAGAGGCGAGCGTGAGATATAATTCGAGAAGCGTGTTCCAGACGGCCTGCTGGTCCGCTGCCTCGGCGGTGTCCTCGGAGCCTGCGTCGCTCCGGCTTGTTGTGCCGTCCTTTGGCCCGTCGAGGCTCTGGCCCCAGCGCCACAACGCGATGGCCTCGAGGAAGACGATGAGGTGCTCCCGGTGACCGACAAAGTTCGCAAAATACAGCCGCGGGGACGGTCGCTTGACAGGTGGTGGTGCCACGAGTAGGGTTGAGGGTGGCGAGGGTGCCTGGGAACTGTCAACCGTCGCTTCACGGCGCGGGCCGCGTTCGCTGGGGCGAGCTGTTCGGGATGAGGCTGCGGAAGACATAGGTGGGTCGGTAGCAGATACGGGCGATGCGGGTGCGGGAGTAGCAGCGGTCGGACCGCGGAGGGCCAAATAAGAGAGGTAGGATCCGCCGCCGGTAGGCTTGGAGGGCGTTGGCAACGTATCGGGTTCGGAGACAAGGGGGTCTGTGCCAGTGCAAATCTCGATGAGCAGCTGAGTGGTCTCGTCAGGCAGCGCTGCCACCATGGCGCGACCGTATCGTGCAAGACTATTCTCTGTCTGGAAAACGGTTTCGAGCACAATTAACAGTCGGTTTCGGAGCAGGTGTTAGACATTACCGCTTCTGGCCCCAGCTGCCGCAGATACGCCAACGCGTCGGCGAAGTTGCCCGTGTCTTCGATCTGGATGCGGAGATAGTCCTCATGCCGCGACCACCTCTTTGCAAGGTACGCCGCATGCTCGAAGTACCCGGCTTGACGGCACACACGAATTGCTGTATCAAGGTCGAACGGCAGCTCGTCGGTACGGCTCTCAGCGGTAGCGCCACTGCTGTCGCGTTTTGATTCGGTCTTGATAAAGCTGTCAAGCCGCGCGGCGTCCTTGAGTTTCGTGTAGGTGTTGAGCAGAAGGGTCGTGTGATCCGAGTTGGCTACTCCGAGCGAGTGCAATTCTTGTAGATACGTGACAAGGTTGTGAATGCGCTGGGCATCTAAGAACTATGCTAAAGTCAGTGCTCCATAGTACAAGATGAGGCGATCTTCAATACCTTGCGAATGACATAGCTCGGTTGTACGTAGCCGATGGTCTGTAGATACTGTTGCATGGCAGCGTCATAGTCGGGCTTGGCATATAAGTGGTCCCCATACTGCCGATGAATGTCGGCTACGCTTTCCTCGCTCATCTGTTGTGTTTTTGCGATATCCAATGCCAAGACATAGTATTTTCTGCCGTAGAGCATGTCCAGTTTCGTGGCTGTCGGCTTCTCTTGGAGACATGAGAGGTTCCCGTCGTTGGACAGCACGTATATGTTTCCCCATTGCGAGAAGACTTCCCTCACCCCTTCTGTGAACGCCTCACTGTGCGCCACAAACTTGTTCTCGAGGTCAAAGACAGTGACCTTTGTGACCTCGGTGCCGCTGGCACCCACATTCCGGGCGGCAAAATTCCGAATTGTCGCGGATGCAGACGTCGCATTGGCAGTGAGGGGTGGTGAGACAATCACAAGATAGTTCAAGTGAGTGTGCACGGAGGTCTTCGGACCTAAATAAGTGGTCAGTATGTATGAAGAACGGCAAGACTTGTCGCGTACCTTCGTAAGCATACGAGGAACCCCGGTTCTCCGCGCCACAGATGAAGATCGCCTCATCGCGCGCGACGACCATATCGCGCGCCTTCCAGTCCATGACGGCACAACCCAAGGCCGCGCCGGCTTCATGTACTTCGTTCGCTGCGCCTCCGCTCCCGCGCCCAGACGCCTGGTACACCAACACGCGGTTCGTAGTCGCAATGAACAGATACGTGGCCGGAGTCTCGTCCGTAGGCTCGCGAAAGCCGAGGGCCGTGACGGGCTCCGTGGGGGACTCATGCACGGTGCGAGGCTTTGGAATGGCTGTGAGGGATGCGGAACCTGAGAGGACGGACTGGTCTAAGTGCCGATAAAGGATGGCTGTGCCGTCGCCGAGCCCGATGGCGAGGAATTCTAGTCCGGCAGAAACGGCAATAGCAGTGACCTGTCAAGGGAGGGATCGGATTAACACATCATGAAGTAAAAAGAAGGCCAGGAATGGCGCACCGGGTGCGGCCGATTGCTCGTCTGTACTTTGGTGGAGCGTAATAACGACGGCATGCCGTTTTTGTCTGTCTTCTCCAGATGCCAAATTTTGAGAAGGGGATTCCGGACGCCGTCTTCTTCCTACGGGTTCGACGTCAACATTATCCAATGAATTACGGGTGGATGACGGACGCCAAGGGTCACAAGGTACTCGCGCCTTTCCACCATGTGCGTTACGCGTCCACCGACATGTGCGACCCAACTCGATACGGGCTCGAATTCCTTGTTGAGCACATGCACACTCCCGTGCATATCGGCGACCACTACGCCATACGCCGAGGACGTGACGGTTGAAATCGAGGTCGCGACGCGCAGCATATGCGGACTCTCAGCAAGGTCATGTGCGTCTCGAACGAGTACGACATCGAAAAATGGGAATTGTCTCCACTGCAACGTTTGTCAGATAGAAACAAGAGAGTAACAAGCAGCACGTACTCCCGGCGCAAAAGCTGTTGACGACGCTGCTGCAGTCGTTTTAGTGGGGGTCGACAGCGATAACATCAAGTCAAGAACTCGACCGCGTACGGCGGGCCGGCAACGCCGTTCGCGGCCGTTCACTCCCGAAATTCCCACACCTCAACGCAACGCCAGTCTCGGAACAACCCACCCAAACAAAACTACACATCCTCCCAATCATCCATGGCATTCTTCGGTCTCCGCAAGTGGCCTACACCTGTAAGTCAAAATATTTCGATCCCGGGGCAGCCATGTACTGCACGCCCGGTCACGCCGCCGATAGCCAGTTCAGTACATGGAAGGCTGACTCTGCCCCTTTTTTTGCCCAGGTTTTCCGGCCGTTGTGGCCCTTCTTCGCTGCTAGTGGCATCACCTATTTCCTCGTCTCCAAAGCGCAAGACATTGGGGTTCGCTGTGCGTCGTTTCACCTATGCGAAAAATCCCTGCCAGCTCACACCCGCCTCCTTTGCGCCTCTTTTTGGCCGCATTTACGTTTTTAGCCGAGGGGTTCCGCAAGGACCCGCGCAACCCGTACGCGGCACAGATCGCAAAGGAGGAGCATGCGCACCATTAGAGCTTGGCGTTGCTTGTAATCCCATGTGGTGCTTGCCCATTCTGCAATAGAACCTGTTTTTGACTCCTCCATCCACACGTTCCTCCTGGTTTGAACTCCGCCCTTGCGTGATCGTTTAGCGGCTGGAGTTGGGCGTTGCACCTTGGCGCACTCCGGTGTCCGCTTCATCACCGGGCGCGCGTCAAGGATAAATTTGACCTTGGCCCCCACGTTCTGTTGTGACACAGGGAGCCCATCTTACATGGGAGTATGCAACGTTTGGGTGGTAAACCTTGAATCTGAGCCCTATCGACACACTTTTATCTGAATCCTACTCAAGCTTGAGGGGCCTAGGACGGTGCTCAAAACACGTGAATCGATCGACGCAGCTGCGGCGAGGTCGGGGCGCTCTACGCTCTATGACTGCGCACCCACATTGAATCGCTCTGCACTGAATTAAAGACCTCCGCCTTGGTCAAGCGACATCGTCATGATAGATCATTTTCAACCTGCGCCGCATTCTCACGCGCGCTTTTTATATGGGATCGCGTGATGCACAGAAGTGGCAAGGGTGTGTGTGATCGAGTAAGGATTACATTCCCCTCGACCTTGACGTTCCCCAGAACGCATGTTCTGCTTACGTATCCACGTTGGCTGGTAATCGCCACAGGGCCGCCCACCTTCTCTGCGGATTTCTACTACGTCAACTGGATCATATACGTTGCCTGAGTCCTGACAGGCATTCTTTACTGTAGGCATATTCCAAGACGTACTCCGAATAACGTTCTTGGTATCCAAGTGGCGCCTTTGTGTTGGAATGCCATCAACGCCAGAAGAGAGGTCGGTGTTGGTGTGGTGTATTAATATTGTACGCCCAATGTGAACTTGGGCGCATATCCATGTTGTACATTCGTTCCTACGTGACTTGGACTTGGGGAAGGCTTTGAAATAGGCTGGACAATGATGTCCCGGGGAAAGTGAGGCAGGACCATTGACACGAGGTGGCGAGAAACGCTCAAGGGTCGGGTGACCGCGGGCCCGGGAATGGGGATGGGGATGGGGTGTTCGAAGTCCTCCTTCGGACACCCAACGGACGACACTTCGAAGCTGCCCTGTTCTCAAGGTACAGATAGTGGGACGACAATGGGACGTTCTAGACCCTTGCCAGCGCTTCAAGGAAGTATTGAAGATACCAATTCAACCATATCTACGGAACAACAATGACGCTTCTGGCTGAGTGGGGAAAACCATATCAGGGACGCATCAATTGCAGCACGGATATGGGGCGATAACTGACGAGCGCTGGAGTTTTGTCGTCCGACATGCTGGGGGGTCATGTGCCAATATTCAGATATGGTTGTTCGCTTCTGGGATGCGTCATCCCACCGCATGGTGGGATTCAATGACGGCAAAGGTTCAACCTGACGCAGCACCTCATGCCGATTCCCCGGTCAAGTGAAGATGAAACACTCTAAAAAAAGGGTTTATTGATGTGCGAGCTCAACAATCCGGATAGACATGCGGGGAACGCTGGTCGGCGAGGCCCGCCCAGGCTCACTAGGGCCCTCGGTTACGGCTGATGGTGGTACGGGATGTGGCATCTGAGAAGAGAAAAAATTGTAGTGGATGGTGTGTTTTGCGCGGCGGCGAAGGGGAAATCAAGTTCTGGAGCATGCAATGACCGGTCTAGACCACAGTGGAATCGTAGGTGTTGCGGCGACAATGGCATTGCCGCCCGAGTTGCACTTTGAGACCCCGGTCAGCGCAGCACGGATGGTGGGAAGTGTATTTTCCCCAGCTTATCTCGTCTGCGTAGCGAGCGGGGCAGGCACGAAGGGACTAACCAGGATAGGGATGGTTTCAGTGGGGAGAGAGGGGTTTAGATATGAGCGTGGGAAGGTTATATAATCGCCTCGAGGGTGTGCCGTGGGCAAAGCGAGCGGGTCAAGTGCGAGCCCTGAGTTGAGACTCTGATTCCGCACGGTCCTCTGCTCTGCCTCTGCCTCGGTACTGGTCTTATTTAAATCAGGAATGAACCAGTCAAGTCAATATTCTGGACTACCGTCGCAGTCGCACCATTCCTCCCGCCCCATGTTTCAATCCGCACAGCTCCCTCCTCCTTCCCAACTACACCAGCTCGCCCCTTCTTCCTACTCAAGATCGAACACTTTGCCACCCATCCCAGCTCTTGCCCCGAATCTCTCATCAAGGTATCCACCTGCCTCGTACCATCCATCTCTTGCATCGGCCTCTCCAACCCTTCCCCCGCTTCCGTCAAACTCACAATCCTCATGGCCGACCCAGCGCACGTCCTCCTCTCGCGAGGAGCGTTACCCCCCACGCCCACAGGAGACCAAGGTGAAACCGTTGATTCATGATCCGGTACCTCCGCCGCCACCTCCATCACAACCGGAGCCCCAGAGGGAATCGGAGGACAACATGCCCCCAACATCGGACTTCGTCAAGAAGCTCTACAAGTGAGTCCCCATTGCCCATACTCGTTGATGTTGCTCAGCTTTCCTCCAGGATGTTGGAGGACCCCTCTTTCCAGAGAGTAGTCTCCTGGGGCCCCAACGGTGATTGCTTTGTAGTCAAGGTACGCTATCGTCTTGCCCCGCTCGCTGACGTGAGATCAGAACCCCTGATCTCCCGCGATAGGATATGAACGAGTTCACAAAGTCCATCCTGCCTCGGATGTTCAAACATTCAAACTTTGCGTCCTTTGTCCGCCAGCTCAACAAGTACGACTTCCATAAGGTCTGGCTTTTTTTCTCTTTTACCTCATTCCCTCCGCCCCCCCCCTTCCGGCAAGCGCCGCTCATCGGACCGAACCCCCGTAGGTCAAGAATACGGACGACAGCCAGTTTGGGGAACACGTGAGCGTTGCGCCCCACCTATCATCCCGTCACATCTCATCCTTTTTACAAAGAGCTGGACTTTCCGCCACCCTGATTTCCATGCTGATCGTCGCGACGCACTTGAGAACATAAAGCGAAAGGTCCCCGCAGCACGAAAGTCCGGGCCAACGCGCGGGCCCCACGGCGAGTCGCCCTCGCCATCATCAGTAACTATTGAGGCCCTGCAAGCGCAGGTTGAGCGTCTCGTTCAGACGCAAGATGACATGTCTGCCCATATACGCCACTTAGAGAACAATTACCAGAACGTGCTCACCGAAATGGTGAACTTCCAGCGGAATATGGCGCAGCAGGATGGCCTCATGCAGAACCTGATCAGTTACTTTTTGCAGATGGAGAATGGTCAGTTTAATTTTTGAAAAGTGGCTTTATTCCTTCTCATCTCTACTTCCTTAATGATGGATATCGGGCTGATTTCTGGTCGGGGCGTCGTATGTTGTAAAAAAACAAATCTTCTTACCCTGTTTCGATTTCGTATTTTCCGTACTTTTACTCCCTTATAAAACGCAATCGCTAACGTCACTCCCTACTATCAGGGAAAACAAAGACCGAAGATGCACTGTCGAGCTTCACATCGGATGCCAATCCGTTCCTTCCGACGCAGGAAGCGCAACGAATCATGGGTTCATATCCGGAAACCGACGTAGCCCGGGCCTCGCTCTTTCAAATGAATGAGATTTCTCGGAGGGCCGTTGGCATGTCGTTCAGTACGAACGCATCTGGAACGGCCTCGGCCGCTGGCTCGGTGCAGCAACCAGGTACGAACGGAGCGCCCGGAGCCTCGACGAGTTCTGCGGCCAACACAAGTAATCCACCAAGGCCTCGAAGCGCGCAGCAAATTTTTGCAGCCGCCGCAGGACTTCTCGTTCCCCAAATAAACCCCTCCGATGGTGATCTTCCACTAAGCCGTCAGGACGCGCTGGCGCGTATCGAAGAATTGCAACGTAATCGTCCACAGAGCGCCCAGGGCGTCATCCCTCCTAGTATGCCCATCAATGCCGACGGACCTAGCATTCCTTCTGGATCTGAGGCATTCGTAATGCCGCCTGATGCGACCGCAGATAGCGCGATGGCACAGTACTCCACGCAAAGCCTTTCACATGAGGGCTTGCAGGTGTTCACACTTGGCCACCTGCTCCCTCGCTCGGGAGATGACGACGCTAACGGCAACTGGACCTTCGATGCAAACTCGCTCAGTGGTCTACTGCCGCTTCCGCTAAATGGCACGGAAGACAGCGATGTCGTCAACCCATCACCGACGTTAGCGAATCCGCCTGCCCCGCAGTTTGCGGCGCGCCCACCCTCCGCGCAGACCCTACGAGTACGGAGGTCTGCATATGTTCCCGGATGGGCCGTGCCACCACGCGTTTTGTTAGTTGAGGACGATGCGGTCAGCAGGAAGCTGTCGAGCAAGTTCTTGCAGGTCTTTGGGTGTACTATCGACGTCGCTGTCGACGGCGTTGGTGCTGTCAACAAGATGAATTTCGAAAAGTATGATCTGGTGTTAATGGTACGTCTTTTTCTCCGCGTCTCATTTCGCGTCATTTATAGAACCCGTTTCATCCGTTTCCATCCGCAGGACATTGTAATGCCCAAATTAGACGGCGTGTCAGCGACGAACCTTATCCGTCAGTTTGACCATATGACGCCCATCATTTCCATGACGAGCAACTCCAAACCGAACGAGGTAATGACGTACTATCACTCCGGTATGAATGACATCTTGCCCAAGCCATTCACGAAAGAGGGTCTTCTGGAAATGCTCGAAGTATGTGTTCAATTTTCATCCGCCTCTGGGGGTCTGACGTGACTGATACACGTGCTTCAGAAACATCTGATGCACCTCAAGGCGATTCAACAGATGGGTAAATTCCCTCGCGCGATCGGTGCAGCAGACACGAGTATAGAAGAAGATCCAGAAACGTCAATGGCGGTGCAGCCCTCCATGAACCCATCCATCGAAGACAGCGGGCGTATCGACCCACTCGCTGGGATGGGCCTCACCCAGCAGCAGTACCAGGCCATCTTGCAGGGCCTCGTCCACGGCGATAGCTCGCTGAGCGGGGCAGTAAGTGATGCTGGACCCAGCGTCGGAGGTGAGAAACGCTCTTTGGATGAAGCCGGGGACGAGCGCATTGGCAAGCGCGGCCGATTTGAAGAGCTAGAGTGATGAGGTTTCTAGATCACGCGGCGCATTCAAATACCCCTCATCCCTCCGCTCCGCTCCCGCTCCTTTCCTTCTGCTCACGTCTTTCGATTATCTTCCACACCTTTGCTTCCCCTAACCCATCCCCGCGCATTTGACTGCTACCCCCAATGTTTACCCCATTTACAACCTGGATTTCTCTGACATCTAACCACTTAACACGTCTGGGATATGTTCTTTATCCCTGTCCCACCGTCTATGCAGCCAATCCATCCACTGCCCTGTGGAATAGCTAGCGAAGTTGTGAACGTTTGTATACAATCACTCCTCTCACACTCTCACGTACTGCTCTTCTCTCCCCCCCCCCTCTCTGCTAAGTATTTTATCCCTTGATCGTGTTTCCATTGCATTTTCATTCCCCTTTTCTCTCGCTTCGACGACGGCGCTTTGTCTATGTGCAGGTGCAGTGCAGGAGGAAACCAAGGAACTTGAAGGGAGTCACGAACGAACGAGATCGCAACGAATGACAGATGACGCTTGTATCCCTAGTCGATATTCGATTTCTTTTTTTTCATAATCCGTTCACGGCATTTCCTTTGCTGTGTTGTATTTGGTCATTCTACTTAGCACAAGTCACTACCTTAGCAATACGGTTTTCACCGGTCACCGCTCTACCACCGACTTTGGATTTTAAGACCCCTGGAACAGCCCTCGGGTGACGGCCCTGGTCAAGTTGCAGGAATGCTGTGCCCGAGGACCTCGTACCGTTAGTACGGGTCACCTCTTGAAAATTGCCTGGTCCAGACCAGAGATAGGGTCGCTCCAAAGTATTCAAGGTTGGACTTTGTTAATGAGAACGTGTAGGCTGAAGCGCCGAGAATCCACGAAGCTCGACTGTCTACGCTGGCACGGGCAACAAACTCAAATTCCTTAAGATGTTTCGTGTTGGAAGAGAGGTCGCCGTAGGGACCTCATGAGTGTCCACAAAGTCCCTTATGAATGTACAGTAAGCACGTGATGATGACAATGGGCGACATCGACTCACTCCTTTCTTACACCGAACTTAAACGTCGGGCCCGATTCCTTGCTTACCGGCACGCTGCCCACCCCCATCTCCTGGTATGTTGGATAGCGAGGAGGGACTTACACAACCCGAGTTGGACAATCAACGCAATCAACTCCTGAGTCGGAAGGAACTCAAGGGTGCCACGTTCTGCGTCGATCTCACCGCTCAGGGTGCTATCTTTCATGCCAACTCGAACAACGTACGGGCCGTGCTTGATCACATCCAGCAACACCACAATCTAACTATCGACACTTTGTTTGGTGGTGGCTTTTCCTCCGATACCAGCCCGCGCTTCCCTCCACAGGGTTTCGACGAAGGAAAAGGGTCATGTGCACCTCTCGTGCACCTGCTCAACATGGTCGTTCGTGTTTCCAACGAATCCTTGTACACTCTGCCAGGGATGTCATCGTCCGAAGGCTCACAACGGTGCTATCTCAGCCGCCTTCGCTTTCACAACCATGGCATACGAGTCATCGGCGAATATGAAGATTCTCTCGGGCCGCACGGCTTTGGTCTTCTTGGCGAGCTGCCATCCGGAGGGAAAGTTCCTTTCGAAGATGTCGAAGTTGTAGTCGAAGTCAACAGCCAAACTGACGTTCTGGTTCAGCAAGCTGCGACATATGCTCGCCGCTGCCTCGCAAATAATAGAAGGCGATTCTATACTACTGCCATCGGATTTAACTACAGAAACTTGGAAATTTACTTCTTTGTGTTTCACCGTTCGGGGTTGTCGTCGTCTCGCCCACTGTGCCTCAGAACGCAGCGAGGATTCGAGGATATTGTGAAGCATATCGTCGGCATGTTGTCCATCCGAGATGAAGCGGATTACGGCCTGGATGTGACACGCTCTCCGAGTCAGGACATACTTTCCATAAACGACCGCTACTATCAAGTTGTCCGTCTCCTTTACATGCGTCAAAGCCTCCGCGGTCGTTCTACAGTCGTTTACAACCTGGACGGTACGATCCTTGCTTATTTAGAACACAGAGCTTGACTTAGGTAGCAGCCCGTGGAGCACTCGTCGGCGTCCCTGTCTCCAGTATGCCATCTCGGACTCGACGATTAACGTTCGGAAACAAAGTAGTTGCCCTGCCTGACCAAATGACGTACAAAGTGTCGTATCCCGTTGAGGCTCGCGCTCAGGAGGGCCAGTTATTCTCTCGATTCGTGGGTCACTTCGGAATCGCGGACGTTGTCGGGTTCCACGTCTGTGGACCCGATGAGCATGGTCCCACACAACAATTTCTTCAACATGCTGAGTTTTGGAATGTATTTGGCGCCGTGGATCATGAACCTGAGAAGAGGTCTCAGCAGTGCATTGCCTTGTCCTCGGGGGGACGGTCACTGTTAGATCTCAAGGAAGAAGGTGGGATCCCATCTCCTTGTGAGCTCCTGGACACGATTCTGCATGCCATGATTGGTGAGTTCTCATATCTCAGCATCAACCCACACCTTACTGATTATCGATCTAGGCCATTGCAACTTACTCCTCGGTGGAGTCCTGCATCGAGACATTAGTAGCGGAAAAGTTCTTCGCCACGCGGTACCAGTCAAACGCCCTGCCCTAGAAAGGTGTGCTCGGGATCTTCCTTGTCTTGGTCAGGCGTATCGATCTATTCTACAGGTTCGCGTGCACAAAGAATGTGGATATGTGTCGAGGGTTCCTGATTGACGGCGATCGTGCGGTCGAATGGCAGAAAATTCCCGACATTCCGACTGAGGAACGATCAGTGAGTCCCAGAAAGTGGGTTGTTTTCCACACAGCTTGCAACTTATGACGT